>FTKT01005266.1_pt1 | contig 9880 bp, 5 predicted proteins | sample 1658271 | NCBI WGS metagenome assembly FTKT01 (sample SAMEA3914811, study PRJEB12502) | metagenome | biome: forest; material: soil | place: Canada | collected 2011-08-04 | depth 0.3 m | reverse complement strand
TATTAAAACCTTATATCGTTTATATTCAATGTATTAATCAAATTAAATAAACTCATTTAAATTAATTAGTCATGATATCGATGTCAAAGCCGTTACCTTGACGTGGCGTTATTGACAGGGCTGTCACGGCGAGAATAATGGCGTTCGCAAAGCACACAGGCCGCCCCCATACCCGGGGAGGGGCACGCCATCCCCTTTGCCGCAACAACCAAAAAACCCATATTGGGAGGACACATGCGAGCCCTTATGCACCCCAGGGTAGCCTTGATGACGGCTGCCTCATGCCTTGCGCTGGCCTCGGCTTCGACGGCCCTGGCGCAAACCGCCACCCCCGCCGCGCAGCCGGCCGCGCCGACACAGTCGAGCGACACAGCAGCCGGAACCACCGGAGGCGACGTCGTCGTCACCGTCCATGGCTTCCGCGCCTCGCTGCAAAGCGCGCTGAATGAAAAGCGCAAATCCGACCTGCCGATCGAGTCGGTGGCGCCGGAAGACATCGGCAAGATGCCCGATCAGAACGTCGCCGAAAGCCTGCAGCGCCTGCCCGGCGTCCAGATCGACCGGTCGCAGGGCAAGGGCACGGCCGTGCTGATCGACGGCCTGCGCCAGAACCTGACGACGCTGAACGGCGACGTCTTCCTGACCGGCAAGGAATTCTACGTCCAGGGCGAAGGCTCGGGCGGCGGCGGCGGCGGCGGTTCGCAATATGGCTCGCTGGAAGGCATTCCGTCTGAAGAAATCGGTCGCATCGACGTCTACAAGTCGCCGAACGCCTCGCTGACCGAAGGCGGCCTGGGCGGCATCGTCGACCTGCGCACCCGCGATCCGCTGGATATGCCCAAGGGCTTTACCTTCGGCGGCAATATCCGCGCCACCGAAGCCGACGACACCCACAAGACGACGCCGAACGGCACATTGGTCGCCTCCTACAAGGGCGACGCCAACTGGGCGGTCACCGGCTCCTTGTCCTATGACGACGAAGACACCCACGTTAAGGAATTCGAGGCCTATAACCGCGGCGACTGGCTGACCACGGGCGCCGCGACCGCGCCCTATACCGGCGCGCTGACCGCCGCCGACCAGTCGGTCCTGCCCGGCAACAAGAAGTACACCATCCCGGGCTTTGGCTATTTCAGCGATATCTTCGACACCCGCAAGACGACCGGCGCCAGCCTGGGCTTCGAATGGAAGGTCAACGATTTTTGGAAGACCAGCCTCAACTGGTTCTATTCCAAGGAAGACGACGTCAATATCGACTATTCCGACAAGGTCGCGCTTAACGGCGACCAGGCTTCGTCGGCCAATGGCAACCTGATGCCGATCCCGGGCATCGACCCGACCCAGCCCTACTCGATCGCCGCCAACGGCGCCATCGAATCCGGCACCTTCCAGATGACGGGCGCCGAAACCTCGACCCTGTACCAACACACCATCTCCAAGGCGAATAACTTCCAGTGGCACAACGCCTTCAACGCCGGCGGCCCGCTGACCGGCACGTTCGATGTGTCATACGCCCATGCCACTTCGGACCTGGAAGCCGACCAGGCCGACGTCGAACATGGCTATTACTCGGCGTCGGGCCAGACCGCCTCGGCGGCGCCGACCGCGCCGGGCTGCAACAACTTCGCCGTCAACTGCACCAACGCCAACGGCAATCACGGTTATGAGGTCACCTATACCAATGGCGGCTCGACTGGCCTGCCGACGGCGACCTATCTAGCGCCCTACGCCAACGTACTGAGCAACCCGGCCTATACGCTCTTCAAGTCGAACTGGGCCTGGGCCAACCTGACCAAGGAAACCAACTGGGCGGTCAAGGCGGACCTGGTCTACAAGCCGGAATTCCTGAGCAGCGTCTCCGGCGCCATCGAGGGCGGCCTGCGCTACGCCACCCGCGACGTCGACCAGACATTCGGCCGCTACCTGATCAACGGCACCCTGGCCAATGGCCAGGTCGCCGGCGGCTCGGGCGACACCAATGGCGGGCCGTGGGACTACTACCAGGATCCGGGTTACGGCACGACCAACATCCCGTATTCGACCGCGGTTTCCAATCCCGCCCTGGCCAAGACGGTCAGCAACTTCGCCGTCGGCAACATGATCGTCAAAGACCCGTACGCGGGTGGCATGACCGATCCGAAGACCTATCTCGAAAAGGTCTGGTCCGGCGCCGGCGTCACCAACAATACGGAAAAATTCTTCGCCGACACGCTGAGTTCGTTCCGCGTCAAGGAAGACACCACCGCCGCCTACCTGATGACCGACCTGGGCGCCCCATCGAACAATTTCCATGCCAATTTCGGCGTGCGCATCGTCGATACGAACCTGAAGATCTACAATGCCCAATCCGCCCCGGTGCCGACCTATTACGGCACCGCCTCGTGGAACGGCGTCAACAACAACAACATCCCGGTCATCACCGACCGCGACTATATCGACGTGCTTCCGTCCTTCAACATGGTCCTCGACCTCAATGAAGACCAGAAGGTCCGCGTCAGCGCCGCCCGCGTCGTCTCCCCCCAGGACCTGTTCTCGCTCGGCGTCGGCGACAGCTACAACTTCACCCGCGAAACCGGCGTGCGCACCAACGTCAAGACCGGCCTGCAGGACGGCTTCAAGTTTGGCGGCGGCTCTTCCGGCAATACCCAGCTCGATCCTTACCGCGCCAACCAGTTCTACGCGTCGTGGGAAGACTATTTCGGCAAGGGCGACCTAATCTCGGTCGGTACCTTCTACAAGCAGGTCGACAACTTCGTCGAAACCCAGAACTTGACCGTGACCGTCAATGACGATTTCGGTGGCACCGCCGGCATCGTTTCCGAACCGGTCAATGCCGGCAAGGGCTCGATCTACGGCATCGAGCTCAGCGGCCAATACGGCTGGGACAACGGCTTCGGCGTCGCCGGCAACTATACTCGGTCGGAATCCTACTCCAACCAGGTCACGGCCTTCACCAATGCTGCCCAGATCCCCGGCGTGTCGAAGAACTCGTTCACCGGCACGGTCTATTACGAACGCGGCCCGTTCCAAGCCCGCCTGTCCTATGCCTGGCGTGACAAGGCCGTCAATGACGGTCCGGACGGCGCCCAGTACAAGGTCGAAGATGCGTCCGGCGTGCAACACGTCTACGGCGTCTTCTCGGCGCCCTACGGCCAGGTCGATGGTCAGATCTCCTACGACCTGACGCCTCACTGGGGTATCGTGTTCTCGGCCCAGAACCTGGGTGACGCCAAGCAACACACCTTCGTTCAGTTCAAGAACATGCCGCTCACCTACGACGACAGCGGCAGCCGTTACTTCCTCGGCGTGAAGTTCAAGTACTGACCGATACGCCAACCTGACCGGATCGCGGCCCTCCTCCCCCGCGATCCGGACTTCTAGAGCGCCGTTCGCTCTGATTTCATCAGATCGGCGCTCTAGTTTTTTGCTTTGTCGCGCAATCTTTCGGGATTGCGCTGGGGCGGTGGCCGGGGGCCCTGTTGGCCACCGCCGTCTTTACCGGGATCCTTTGTGAACCAGCGCATCCAAACAATCGTCATTGTCGGCGGCGGCACCGCCGGATGGATCGCCGCCGCCATACTGGCGCGCGCCCTGCCCGGCGTCGGGCTGGAGATCACCGTCGTCGAATCGCCCGACATCGGCACGGTCGGCGTTGGCGAGGCCACGATCCCGCCGATCCTCGAACTGCTGCGCTTTCTGAGCATCGACGAAGCCAATTTCATTACCCAGACTCAGGCGACCTATAAGCTGGGCATCCGGTTCAGCGACTGGGGCCAGGTCGGTGAGCACTACTGGCATCCGTTCGGCACCTTCGGCGTGCCGATCAACCGCCGCCCCTTTTACCAGGCCTTCCTAAAAGCCCGCGCCGACGGCCTTGCCCCGCGGTTCAACGATTTCAGCCTGGGCGCCGCGCTGGGCGAAGACGGGCTTTTCCGCATGCCCGATCCCTCAGGGAACGGACCGGCCGGCGGCCTGCGCTACGCCTTGCATTTCGACGCCGCCCTGGTTGCGAAATACCTGCGCCTCTACGCCGAACGGCTGGGCGTCAAGCGCCTGGAAAAGACCGTGACGACGGCGACCCAACGCGAGGACGGCTTCCTCACCGGCTTGAGTTTCAGCGACGGCGGCGAGATCGCCGGCGATCTCTTCCTCGATTGCAGCGGCTTTCGCGGCGCCCTGATCGAACAGGTGCTGAAGACCGGGTACGAGGACTGGACGCATTGGCTGCCGTGCGACCGGGCCGTGGCATTGCCGACCGCGCCGGACGGACCGCGGCCGGCCTATACCCAGGCCTTCGCACGGCCCAATGGCTGGCGTTGGCGCATCCCGCTGCAGCACCGCACCGGCAACGGCCATGTCTATGCCAGCGGCCACACCTCTGATGAGGCAGCCCTGGCCGACCTGATCAACGAGGCAGGCCCGCCGGCAGCCGAGCCGCGCTTCCTTCGTTTCACCACCGGCCGGCGCAAGCGCTTCTGGAACAAAAACGTCGTCGCCCTGGGCCTGGCTTCCGGTTTTCTGGAACCGTTGGAATCGACCAGCATCCATCTGGTGATCAGCGGCGTCTATAACCTGCTCGACCATTTCCCGGACACGGCTTACGAGCCGGTCAACATCGCCGCCTACAATGCCGACCTCGCCACCGAAATGGCGCACATCCGCGACTTCATCATCCTGCACTATGCCACGACCCGGCGCGACGACACCGCCTTCTGGTGTCACTGCGCAAGCATGCCCTTGCCCGAAAGTCTGGCCGAACGCCTCGCGCTCTATCGCGCCAATGGCCGCATCCCCCATCGCCCCGGCGAGCTGTTCACCGATGTCAGCTGGTTCTATGTCTACGAGGGCATGGGCGTGCTGCCAGAGCGTCACGACCCTTTGATGGACGTGATCCAGCCGGGACAGTTCCGCAACATCCTGGGGCAGTTGGCCACCGCGACCGCCCAGGCCCTGCAACAAGCCAAGCCGCATGACGCGTTTTTCGGCAAGCCCGGCGGATAGACAAAGGGGCTTTTGTTTTCAGGTCCGACACTCTAAGTTGCAGTTGCTTGGGAGGGGACAAGATGGCTATCCGGAATCGTGCACATTTGGGGTTTGTGGCCGCGCTTGGTCTCCTGCTGGCCTGTCCCGCCACGGCCAGTACCTGGGTTAAGGCCGAATCGGCGCACTTTACGGTGTTCAGCGATGCCGACGCCAAGACCGCGCAGGCCTACCTCATCAAGCTCGAACAGTACCGCTACATCCTTGGCGGCTTCTATGGCGTCACACGAGAGGACGACGCGGCCACGCCGAAATTGCGTGCCTATTTCGTTGATACCTTCCGCGACCTGCGCCAGACCTGGCCCAAGGCGCCCGAAGGCGTCGCCGGTTATTTCAAGAGCTGCGACGAGGGCGAGGCCATGGTCGGCCTCTATGAACGCGACTCCATACACGTTACCCACGACGTCAAGGCGCAGGACGAGAATCCGAGTCAGACGATCCTTTTCCACGAATACGCCCACGACTTCATGTTCCAGCACGCCAGCCGGGCCTATCCGCCCTGGTTCGTCGAGGGGTTTGCCGAATACTACTCGACGACCAAGATTCAGGGTGACGGCGCCATCGTCGGCATGGCCTTTTCCTGGCGCGTCAACTCGCTGATGTACAACCCCTACTCGGTCAAATACGAGGACCTGTTGCGCGATACCTGGCGGCCGAAGGACGGCAAGCAGCCGAACGGCGAGCTCGAAAACGCCTTTTACGCCCAGTCCTGGCTGCTCAGCCACTACATCCTGTTCGATCCCGAGCACCGTAAGCAGTTCCAGACCTTCCTGGAGGCCTATCGCACAGGCAAGGACCCCGTCCCGGCCTTCGAAGCCGCGTTCGGGATCAAGGTCAAGGATCTCGACCACGTCCTAACGACCTATCTCAACAAGCTGCAAGCCAACCTCTATCGCATCAAGGACATGCCGGCGCCCGTGGTGACGACGACCATCCTGCCGCCATCCGCCAGCAAGCTTTTGCTGTGGGACGCCGCTGCGCGCCTGTGTCCCGTCCGAGACGATCGGCTGCCCCTGCTGGCCCAGATTCGCACCGAGGCCGCCAAATATCCCGACGATCCGTTCGCCCTTGACGTCCTGGCGCGCGCCGAAATCACCATCGGCGACGAGTGGAAAGCGCTCGACTATCTCAAGGCCCGTGTCGCCGCCCATCCCGACGATGGCGACGCCCAGTTCATGCTGGGTCAGACCCTGTTCCTGATGACCATCCACAAGCATATCAATCCCGGCGAGACGGCGGAGAGCCAGATGGCCGCGGCGCGCCAGGCGCTGGGCAAGGCCTATCTCATCGATCCGCTCAACGCGCCGAACCTGTATTATTATTCTCGCGCCCTGGACGTGCCGGGCCAGCCGCCATCCGACAACACGATCATGGCGGCCATGGAGGCCCAGAGACTGTCGCCGTCGGTCGATACCTACGCTATCCGCGCCGCCAACCTGCTGGTCGCCCGTGAACGGTTCGACGAGGCCAAGACCATGCTGATCCCCCTGGCTAGCAACCCGCATGCGCCGCAGGAAGCCGCCTGGGCGACCAATATCATCGCCGTGATCGACCGCCATGGCAGCAAGGCCGAGGTCGTGGCCGCGCTGCGTACGCCAATGGCAGCGGAAACGCCAAAGCCGGCCAGTGCGCCGGCGACGACGCCACCGGGAGACAAACCGGTGGGCAAACCCGCGGATCCGGCCACCCCGAACTGACGACCCGCCGCCACCAGATGGGCGGTCTTCAGTTTCCGGTCAGACTCGGCTGCTATCGGCAACGTTTACGCGGCCCCGGCGGGCCCTTCATGTCGGCGGCGACCTGTGTCATGCTGCACGCCCTTAATAGTCGGTGGCCATGCGCATCCTCCTCGTTGAAGACGATCCCTTGTTGGGCCGGGCCTTATCGACCGGGCTGAGCCAGGGCGGCTATGCCGCCGACTGGGCCGAAAGCCGTGACGCGGCGATCGAGGCCCTGGCCACCGGCGCCTATGCCGCGGTGGCGCTCGACCTCAACCTGCCCGACGGCTCCGGGCTCGACGTCCTCAAGCACCTACGCCGCACCTCGACCCTGCCCGTCGTCATCATGACGGCGCGCGACGCCCTGGCCGACCGCATCGAAGGCCTGGATCTCGGCGCCGACGACTATCTGGTCAAGCCCTTCGACATGAGCGAACTGCTGGCGCGGCTGCGCGCTGTCATCCGTCGCAGCGAAGGCCGCGCCCAGGCCGTCATCGTCCATGGCGACCTCGAGCTCGACACGTCGTCGCGCATGGTCAAAAAAGCCGGGCAGTGGCTGAAGCTGACCCACCGCGAATACCAGATCCTCAATCTCCTGATGCAGCGCCCTGGCCGTATCCTCAGCCGCAGCGACATCGAGGCCCAGCTCTATGGCTGGGACGACGACGTCGAAAGCAATACGGTCGAAGCCGCCGTCTATGCCCTGCGCAAGAAGGTCGGCCGCGAGCTGATCACGACCATCCGTAACGTCGGCTATGTGATTCCGGCATGAATGGGTCCGTATGAACCGCAGCCCTTCCCTGACCTGGCGCCTGTTTGTCGGCATCGGCGCCCCCGTGGCGGCGATCATCGCCCTGATCGCCATCCTGGGCTATGGCGGCGCCACCAGCGAAATCAACGAAGTCTACGATTCGCAGCTGGCAATCTCGGCGCAGAGCCTGCTGCACGCTGCCGAAAGCCAAGGCGCGTCGATCAACGTGCTGGGCGCTCCGCCCGTGTCCGCCGACGGTGGCGAAGAAGAAGGCATCGATGAATATGCCCGATGGCACAGCTTCCGCGTCTGGCATGGCGGCCAGGTCGTGCAGGCCTCGCCGAATGCGCCCAGGGACGCCCGCCGGCCGGCGGGTTATGCCTCGAATGTCGACAGCGGCGAGACCTGGCGCGTCTACACCATGGTTCAAGGCGCCTACACCGTCGAAACGCGCGAAAACGTCCGCGCCCGCGGCGAGGAAATCGCCAAGATCCTGTCCAGTCTTTTGCTGCCTTTGATCGGCCTTTTGCCGGTTATCGCCGCCATCCTGTGGTTCGGCATCCGCATGGGCCTGTCCGGCCTGCGCGGCTTCGCCACAGCGGTCGGCCAAAGGTCGTCCGACGACCTGTCACGCATCACCACCGACGTACCCGGCGAACTGGCCCCGGTTGCCGAAGCCGTCAACGCATTGCTCGCCAGGCTCGATACATCCCTGGACCAGGAGCGCGCCTTTACCGACAACGCCTCCCATGAACTGCGCACGCCACTGGCCGTCATCAAGGCCCAGGCCGAGGTGATCGCGGGCGCGCGCAATGCCGAGGAGCGCGCTGAGGCGGTCGATGAACTGGCGCTCGGCGTCGTCCGCGCCACGCGCATGCTGGACCAGTTGCTGACCCTGGCCCGGCTGCGCCACCAGCCGCCGCAGCGCGCCGAGGTCGGGTTGATGGTCCAGGCGGGCGAAGCCATCAAGGATGCCTATCCGGCCGCCGCCGCCAAAGGCATCGACCTGCGCCTGGGCGGCGACACCGCGGCGACCGCTCTGGCCGATCCGGCGCTACTGCACCTGGTGCTGCGCAATATCCTGGAAAACGCCGTCAAGTACGCCCCGGCGCTGACGGCGGTCGATATCGACGTCACCGCGGGTGCGATCATCGTGCGCGACCGCGGCCCAGGCATTCCCATAGCCGAGCGCGACAAGGTCTTCACCCGCTTCTACCGCGTCCAGGGCACGCGCGAACCGGGCAGCGGGCTTGGCCTGTCGATCGTGCGCGCCGCCGCCCAACAATTGGGCTGCGAAGTCCGACTGGCCACGCCGGACGACGGCCAAGGGCTTTTCGTGCAAATCTCATTTCCAGCCTGATAGAACACCTTCATATTCGTATCAGACTTGGCTGCTAAAGGCCGCCCCATGCGCATTGCCGTCCTGTTTCCTTGCCTGTTCCTATGCGCCTGCGCCAGTTACGCGCCGAAGGCGCTCGACGTCGCTTCGCTTGGCGCACCGGCGCTAAGCGTCCTGCCCGACGGCGACCTGTTGCCCGCGGCACTGGACCACAACCCTGCCGTCGCCGCGGCGCGCGCCTCTTATGAAGCCGCCCGGCACGACCGCGACGCGCAAAAGCGCCTGCCGCCGATGACCCTGACCCTGATCCAGGAATATTCTAAGGACGCCGACGCGCAAAAGCCGTGGCTTTATACCGAACAGCTCGACGTACCGCTGGATGTCGGCGCTCGCCGTGCCGGACGTATCACCACCGCCGACATCGCCGTCGACAAGGCGCGCTACGCCCTGGGTGCCGCCCTGTGGACGACGCGACAAGCCCTGCGCCAGGCGCAGAGCGATCTTGATTTCGCCCGTGCCACCGTAACCCTCGACCAGCAACTGGTGGCGACGCGTAGCGCCTATCGCGACTCCGTCGACACCTCCGTTGCCGCCGGCGAGGACATCCGCGCCAATGCCGACCAGGCCCGGCTCGACCTGTCGGCCGCGCAACAGGCCCTGCGCCAGGCCGAGGCGACACGCGACCAGGCGGAAATGGCGCTGGCCCGGGCGCTCGACGCCACGCCGGCCGCGGCGCATGCCTGGCAAGGTTCGCCGCCCGCTATGTCCGCCATCGACGACGCCCAGATAGATGCGCTCACCGCCAAGGCGCCCTTCGTGCGCAGCGACGTCCACACCGCCGTCACCGACTACGCCACCACCGAGAACGAATTGCGCCTGGCCATTGCCGGCCAATATCCAGACATCCACCTGGCCCCTGGCTATACCTGGGAGCGCGGCGTCGTGAAGCTGCCGCTCAACTGGACCCTGACCCTGCCGCCGACCGACCTGAACCGCGCCAATATCCAAGCCGCTACGGCCCGCCGCGCCGCC
>FTKT01000054.1_pt2 | contig 9886 bp, 4 predicted proteins | sample 1658271 | NCBI WGS metagenome assembly FTKT01 (sample SAMEA3914811, study PRJEB12502) | metagenome | biome: forest; material: soil | place: Canada | collected 2011-08-04 | depth 0.3 m | reverse complement strand
GGGCGCGGTGGCGGGCGGCGGCGGGGTCACGGCCGGGACCGGGAGCGGGGTCGGCGGCGTCTTCGGCAGGTCCGCCCGCCGGGTGATCTCGGTGTTCACCGGCGAGGGCAGCCAGTCGTCGGCGAACCGCAACTGCCCGCCGACCTCCGCGTGGTTGCGGGCGATCTCGATGATCTCGGCCGGCTTCGGCCGGTCCTGCGGCGTCTTCGCCAGGCAGCGCAGCACCAGCTCGCGCAGGTCCTCGGGCACCCGGTCGAGCTCGGCCGGCTCGTGTACCACCCGGTAGAGCACCGCGGTCTCCGGCCCCTCGCCGAACGGCGGCACGCCGCTGGAGACGTAGGCGGCCAGCGCGCCCAGCGCGAAGATGTCGGTGGCCGGGGTGACCGGCCGGCCCTGGGCCTGCTCGGGGGCCATGAAGGCGGGCGAGCCGATCCGGAAGCCGGTCCCGGTCAGCGCGGTGGCGTCGGCCGCCCGGGCGATGCCGAAGTCGATCACCCGCGGGCCGTCGCCCGCCACCAGCACGTTTGCCGGCTTCAGGTCGCGGTGCACCACCTGGACGCTGTGGATCGCCTGCAGGGCCTCCGCGATGCCGCCCATCAGCAGCAGCACGGTGCGCACCGGCAGCGCGCCGTGCTCGCGCACCACCTGCTGCAGCGAGGGACCGGGGACGTAGGCGGTGACCAGCCAGGGGGAGTCGGAGTCGGTGCCGGAGTCGATCACCTGGGCGGTGTAGAGGCCGTGGATCCGCTGGGCGTTCGTCACCTCCTGGGCGAACCGGCGGCGGAACTCCGGGTCCTCGGCGAACTCCGGCCGGACCACCTTGAGCGCGACCGGCCGCCCGCCCGGGGTGTACGAGAGGTAGACCCGCCCCATCCCGCCCGCCCCGAGCCGGGCGAACAGCCGGTACCCGCCGACCACCGCCGGATCGTCCGGCAGCAACGGCTGGAAGACCGGTGGCAGAGGGCTGGCCGGACGGGACTCGTCAGCAGGCATGGTCGGGTGCTCCCCCAGAATGACGGCGCCGCGCCGGAGGGTGGACTCACCTCGGGGCGCGGTAGGACCAGCACACCGTAGCGACGGTGCGTCAGTTCCGGCCACTCTTCGCTGTTTTGTTTACCGAGAAGAGACCTGGGGCAGTGCGAAGGGCCCGGCTCCGCGCGGTGAACGCGTGGAGCCGGGCCCTTCCTGACGTCAGGTCAGAGGCTGTAGACCTCTTCGATCAGCGCCTGCTGCTCGGCGGCGTGGCGCTTGGCCGAGCCGACGGCGGGAGCCGAGGAGGAGTTCCGCGCCACCCGGCGCAGTCGGCCACCGCTGGCCTTGCGCCCGATCACCACGTCCAGGTGGTCGACCAGGTTCATCGCGATGAACGGCCAGGCACCCTGGTTGGCCGGCTCCTCCTGCGCCCAGATGAACTGGATGTCGTCCCCGTACCGGCCGAGCTCCTCCTGGAGCTCCGCGATCGGCAGCGGGTAGAGCCGCTCGACCCGGACGATCGCCGTGTCGGTGACGCCGCGCTCGGCGCGGGCCGCCTCCAGGTCGTAGTAGAACTTGCCGGCCGTGATGACCACCTTGCGGACGTCGGCCGGGTTCACGGTGGAGTCACCGATCACCGGGCGGAACGAGCCGGAGGTGAACTCCTCGGCCGCACTCGCCGCCGCCTTCAGACGCAGCATCGACTTCGGAGTGAAGACGACCAGCGGCTTGTGGTGCGGGTTGTGCACCTGCCAGCGCAGCAGGTGGAAGTAGTTCGACGGCGAGGTCGGCATGGCGACCGTCATGTTGTTCTGCGCGCACAGCTGCAGGAAGCGCTCCGGGCGGGCGGACGAGTGGTCCGGTCCCTGGCCCTCGTAGCCGTGCGGCAGCAGCAGGGTGACGCCCGAGTGCTGGCCCCACTTCTGCTCGGCGGAGGCGATGTACTCGTCGACCACGGTCTGCGCGCCGTTGACGAAGTCGCCGAACTGCGCCTCCCACATGACCAGCGCGTTCGGCCGGGTCAGCGAGTAGCCGTACTCGAAGCCCATCGCCGCGTACTCCGACAGCAGGCTGTCGTAGACGGTGTAGCGGGCCTGGTCCTCGGTCAGGTACAGCAGCGGGGTGTAGTCCTCGCCGGTGACCCGGTCGATCAGCACCGCGTGGCGCTGGCCGAAGGTGCCGCGGCGGCTGTCCTGGCCGGCCAGGCGGACCGGGTGACCCTCCATCAGCAGCGAGCCGATGGCGAGGGTCTCGCCGGTGGCCCAGTCGATGGTGCCGTCCTCGATCGAGGCGGCCCGGCGCTGCATCTGCGGCAGCAGGCGCGGGTGCACGGTCAGCCAGTCCGGCAGGTTGACCTGCGAGGCGGCGATCCGCTTGACCATCTCCTGCGAGATGCCGGTCTGGATGTTGACCGGGAAGTCGGCGACCGGCTTGCCGTTGGCCGAGCTGGTCTGCGCCGAGGCCGCGTCGCGGACCTCCGAGAAGACCTTCTCCAGCTGCCCCTGGAAGTCCTGGAGCGCGGACTCCGCCTCTTCCATGGTGATGTCGCCGCGACCGATCAGGCCCTCGGTGTAGAGCTTGCGCACCGAGCGCTTCTTGTCGATCAGGTCGTACATCAGCGGCTGCGTGAACGAGGGGTTGTCGGCCTCGTTGTGACCGCGGCGGCGGTAGCAGATGAGGTCGATCACGACGTCCTTGTGGAACGCCTGGCGGAACTCGAAGGCGAGCCGCGCGACGCGGACCACGGCCTCCGGGTCGTCGCCGTTCACGTGGAAGATCGGGGCCTCGATCATCCGGGCGACGTCCGTGCAGTACATCGAGGAGCGCGAGGCGGCCGGGGCGGCGGTGAAGCCGACCTGGTTGTTGACCACCAGGTGGATCGTGCCGCCGGTGCGGTAGCCGCGCAGCTGCGACATGTTCAGCGTCTCCGCGACCACGCCCTGGCCCGCGAAGGCCGCGTCGCCGTGGATCTGGATCGGCAGCACCGGGAAGGTCGTGCCGCCCTGGTCCAGGATGTCCTGCTTGGCGCGGACGATGCCCTCGACCACCGGGTCGACCGTCTCCAGGTGGGACGGGTTGGCGGCCAGCGACACCTTGATGGTCTCGCCGTCCAGACCGGTGAAGGTGCCCTCGGAGCCCAGGTGGTACTTCACGTCGCCGGAGCCGTGCATCGACTTCGGGTCCAGGTTGCCCTCGAACTCGCCGAAGATCTTGCCGTACGGCTTGCCGACGATGTTGGCCAGCACGTTCAGGCGGCCGCGGTGGGCCATCCCGATCACGGCCTCGTCCAGCCGGTGCTCGGCGGCCGCGTCGATGGTCGCGTCCAGCAGCGGGATCAGCGACTCGCCGCCCTCCAGCGAGAAGCGCTTCTGGCCGACGTACTTGGTCTGCAGGAAGGTCTCGAAGGCCTCGGCCGAGTTCAGCCGGCGCAGGATGCGCAGCTGCTCCTCGCGCTCCGGCTTGCTGTACGGCTTCTCCAGCCGCTCCTGGACCCACTTGCGCTGCTTGGGGTCCTGGATGTGCATGTACTCCACACCCACGGTCCGGCAGTACGTGTTGCGCAGCAGGCCGAGGATGTCGCGGAGCTTCATCATCTTCTGGCCGCCGAAGCCGCCGACGGCGAACTCGCGCTCCAGGTCCCACAGGGTGAGCCCGTGCTCGACCACGTCCAGGTCGGGGTGCTTGCGCTGCTTGTACTCGAGCGGGTCGGTGTCGGCCATCAGGTGGCCGCGCACGCGGTACGAGTGGATCAGCTCCATGACGCGCGCGGTCTTGTTGACCTCGTCGTCGTGGGTGGTCGCGACATCGGTCGCCCAGCGGACCGGCTCGTACGGGATCCGCAGCGACTCGAAGACCTCGTCGTAGAACCCGTGCTCGCCCAGCAGCAGCTGGTGGATCGCGCGCAGGAACTCGCCCGACCCGGCGCCCTGGATGACCCGGTGGTCGTAGGTCGAGGTGAGCGTCATGGTCTTGGAGATGCCCAGCTTGGCCAGGGTGTCCGCGGAGGACCCCTGGAACTCGGCCGGGTACTCCATCGCGCCGACGCCGACGATGGTGCCCTGACCCTGCATCAGGCGGGGCACCGAGTGCACGGTGCCGATGCCGCCCGGGTTGGTCAGCGAGACGGTGACGCCGGTGAAGTCGTCCATCGTCAGCTTGTTGGCGCGGGCCCGGCGGACGATGTCCTCGTAGGCCTGCCAGAAGCCGAAGAAGTCGAGCGTCTCGGCCTTCTTGATGGCCGCGACGACCAGCTGGCGGTCGCCGTTGGGCTTCACCAGGTCGATCGCGAGGCCCAGGTTGATGTGCTCGGGCTTCACCAGGAAGGACTTGCCGTCCTTGACCTGGTAGCTGTGGTTCATGCCCGGGTACGCCTTCAGGGCCTGCACCAGCGCGTAGCCGATCAGGTGGGTGAAGGAGACCTTGCCGCCGCGGGCGCGCTGCAGGTGGTTGTTGATGACGATGCGGTTGTCGATCAACAGCTTGGCCGGCACGGCCCGCACGCTGGTCGCGGTCGGCACCTCCAGCGACGCGTCCATGTTGGTCGCGACGGCCTTGGCCGGACCGCGCAGCGGGACCAGCTCGGGCCCGGTGGTCTCGACGGTCGGCGCGACTGCTGCGGCCTTGGGGGCCGGCGGGGCCGCCGGGGCTGCTGCCAGCGGCGCGGCGGCGGCAGGCACGGCCACGGGGGCGGTGGCTGCCGGGGCTGCGACGGGGGCAGGAGCCGCCTGAACAGCAGCAGGGGCAGGGGCGGCAACGGTGGTCGGCGTGGGGCCGACCTGGGTCGCGGCCTGGGTCACTGGGGTCACCTCGGTACCGGGCTTGTAGTCGGCGAAAAAGTCCCACCAGGCTCGGTCGACCGAGTTTGGATCCTGGAGGTACTGCTGGTAGATCTCGTCGACGAGCCACTCATTGGGTCCGAAGCCGGCAGGCTCCGTCTTGGTGCGTGGGGCCGAGCTGTTGGGGGTCTCAGGGGACTGTGGCGACACGGCGGCAACCGCCCTCTTCCGCTTCCTTTTGGGATGTTTGGACAGCGGGGATTAAGGCTACGCCCCTGATCAGTGATCGTGCAGTCCCCGGGGGGTCGGCGTCGTCCAGATCACAGTGCGCGAGGCCACATTGGCCGAAAACATGCGTTAGAAGTTTCCCCTGGCGGGGAAATGAGCGGTTCCGCTGGCCGGGTTAAAACGTCACATAAACGGACAAATCCGGGTCGGATTGACCGGCTGCGCGTGTTTTGCGCGTGTCGAGCGCCACTTCGTCGCAGTTCGTCGACAAAGCTGTCCGGGGTGGACATATCCTCCGCCGGGGCCGCCGGTACCGAGTCGTCCCGTGCCGCGTGCCCCGGGGCCGTCGGTACCGCGTGCCTCGCGGCCGGGTGGCTCGGAGCCCGGGTGCCTCAGAGCCGCGGCCTGGGGGCGGTCGGCGTCCGGCCCGGCAGGGCGACCTGGATCAGGCAGCCCCGCGAGCCGTCCGCCACCTCGATCCGCCCGCCGTGCAGGTCCACCGCCCAGCGGGCGATGGCCAGCCCCAGGCCGGTGCCGCCGTCGCTGCCCGGGCCCTGGGCGGTCGGCGTACCGGCCCGGCTGAACCGGTCGAAGACCCGGGTGCGGTCCTGGGCGGGGATGCCCGGGCCCTGGTCCTCGACCTCCAGCAGCAGGGTGTTCGGGGCCAGGCCCGCCCGGGCCCGGACGGTCACCAGGCCGCCCGAGGGGGAGTGCTTGCAGGCGTTGTCCACCAGGTTGGCCATCACCTGGTGCAGCCGCTCGGTGTCGGCGACGCCGGTCAGCTCCGGCGGTTGGACGTCCAGCCGCAGCCGGACGTCGTCCCGGCGCCGCCAGGCACCGCCGGAGGTCGCGCCGTCCACCGTCAGCCCGCGCAGCACCCCGGCCAGGAACGGGCCGACCTCGAACTCCCGGGCGTCCAGCGGGACCACCCCGTCGTCCAGCTTGGAGAGGTCGAGCAGGTGGGCGACCAGCCGGCCGAGCCGCTCGGTCTGCTCCAGGGCGGCGCCGAGCGTGGCCGGGTCCGGGCGGACCACGCCGTCCACCACGTTCTCCAGCACCGCCTGCAGGGCCGCGATCGGGGTGCGCAGCTCGTGCGAGACGTTGGCCACCAGCTCCCGGCGGTGCCGGTCGGCGGCCTCCAGGTCGGCGGCCATCCGGTTGAAGGTGGCCGCCAGCTCGCCGATCTCGTCGCGCGAGGAGGTTCTGACCCGGCGGCTGTAGTCGCCCCCGGCCATCGCCCGGGCGGCCGCCGTCATCTCGCGCAGCGGCGCGGTCAGGGTGTGCGCGAGCAACTGCATGAAGAGCAGTGAGGCGATCATGGAGAAGGTCATGATCACCCGGATCTGGGTCTCCGAGCGGATCGCGATCACCACCATGCCGCTGGCCAGCACGACCGAGACGATGACCAGCATCGCCAGCTTGCCCTTGATCGAGCGCACCGGGTCGAACGGGCGGATCACCAGCCAGACCCGCAGCGCGGCGCGGGCCGGCAGTGACCGGGGGGCGGGTGGGTCGGGCTCGCTCCGAGCCTGTGCTGCGCTGTTCATCGGTGCTCTGGTCCCCGTAATCCCGTTCCCCCGTGGCCCCCGCCTGCGCTGCCGCCCGGTTCAGGCGGCGGGCGCCTCCAGGGCGTACCCGACGCCGTGCACCGTGCGGATCCAGGTGGCGCCGATCTTCCGGCGCAGCGCCTTGACGTGGCTGTCGACGGTGCGGGTGCCGGAGGCGTCGGTCCAGTCCCAGACCTCGGCCAGCAGCTGCTCGCGGGTCAGCACCGCGCGCGGCTGGGCGGCCAGGCAGGCCAGCAGGTCGAACTCGGTCGGCGTCAGGTGGACGTCGCCGGAGGCGAGCCGGACCCGGCGCTGCACATGGTCGATCTCCAGCTCGCCGAAGCGCAGCGAGCCCAGCGCGGGGATCCGGGCGGCCTGCTGGGCCCGCTCGACCCGGCGCAGCAGCACGTTGACCCGGGCGGCCAGTTCGCGCATCGAGAAGGGCTTGGTCATGTAGTCGTCCGCGCCGACGCCGAGCCCGACCAGCAGGTCCGTCTCGTCGTCGCGGGCGGTCAGCATCAGCACCGGGACCGGGCGTTGGGCCTGGATTCTGCGGCAGACCTCCAGCCCGTCGAAGCCCGGCAGCATGATGTCCAGCACCACGAGGTCGGGCTGCCAGGTGTGGAAGCCGTCCACCGCGCCGGGCCCGTCGTGGGCCACCGCGACCTTGAAGCCCTCCGCGCCCAGCCGGGCGGCGATGGACTCGGCGATGGTGGGTTCGTCCTCCACCACGAGCACGCGTCGCTGTGCGATCACACCGCTGTTACCGGTGTCCTGCTGAATCTCTGTCACGGTCACGCCACCGCCCCCAGGGCCTGCGGGCCGGTCATCTGTGGGGATGACGGGCGCCGCTCGTAGTCTTGTTCCGTCGATTTGCCGTGCGGTCCTCGTGCCGGGTCTGCTCGCCCGGGTCGGACCAGCGGCTTCCCGGCCGCCGGTCCCGAACCCACACTTCGCAGCGTACGGACGGGAGATGCTCCCCGGCGGGCGGACCGCGTTCCGGTCGCCGGACCGGTGGCCGCACCCCAGGGACGGGCACGGGCCGATACCTTACCCGGCCACCCGGTTCGGTCGTAACGGTGAGTATGCACGTGCTGGATGGCACACTCCAAGGAGTGCGCAATTGTTCTGAGCACGGAGACCTTGGTCCGTACCAAGGCGTGAACTGCCGGAACAGGCGGGTCTGGACGATCCTCAGGTGACTCTCAGGCGCTCGTCGTACGGTGGTGCGCAGCAGGTGCTGGTGGCGTGGTGTGCACCCAAAGCGACGGTGCGGTGCATGCCGGTCGACTGGAACGGAGGCGGTATGGCGGACTCCTCGCAGAGCGCGGCGGCCCCCTATGCGGGCCTGCGGTTCGGCCTGCGGGCCGGGCTGGTGTGCTGGGTGCTCGACCGGGTGCCGACCCCGCGGCGCAATCCCTTCGCGCTGCTCTACCTGCTGGTGCTGGCCGGTACCGCGCTGCTGACCAGGTTCGGCGCCCCGGACCTGGTGCACCAGTTGCAGACCATGTCCAGCACCGACGGCCACCACCTGCTGCACACCCCGCTGCGCTCGCTGCTGATGAGCGGCCTCTGGGTGGCCGGCCCGGTCTGGATGCCGTACCTCTGGGCCTTCGCCTTCACCGTGGCCCCGCTGGAGCGGCGGGTCGGCTCGCTGCGCGCGGCCGGGGTCTTCGCCGCCGGGCACGTCGTGGGCACCCTCCTCTCGCAGGGCGTGGTCGCGATCGCGGTGGCCACCGGGCAGCTGTCCGCGGCCGCCCTGGACGACCTGGACATCGGCGTCAGCTACGGGGTGCTCGCCAGCCTCGGCGCGCTCAGCGGACTGCTGCCGGTGCGGGCCCGGATCGCCGCGCTGGCCGGGGCCGTGCTGCTGGTCGCCCACCAGATCACGGCCGACCAGGACCTGGTCACCGCGGTCGGCCACCCGACCGCGCTGCTGGTCGGCATCGCCCTGTGGGGCGTGCTGCGGCGGCCCCCGCACCAGTGGCGCGGCGGGCGGCGGGCCGGCGGGCGGGTGGAGCACCCCGAGCGACTGGTGGCCCAGCCGGTGCTCGACCAGGCGTGAGGCCCGATCGCCCGGCCGGTTGTTCTTGACCTCGGTCCGTCAACTTTCCTTTCGGTGCGCCGTTCCGGCCCTTCCCTGATCGCTCAGGGCGAACACGGCCCGGGGAACATTCGGGCCTCGCCAAGCCTTAGTCCATGCGACTCAACTTCGCTGACTGGGGAGAGATCATGGCATCGACGTCCACACCGCTCACCCTGCCCGTACTGCCCCTCGACGACGAGGTGGTGCTGCCGGGCATGGTGGTCCCGCTCGACCTGTCCGACACCGAGGTCCGGGCCGCGGTCGAGGCCGCCCGGGCCGCCACCCGCGGTTCGGCGGAGGGCGGCAAGCCGCAGGTCCTGCTGGTGCCCCGGCTGGACGGCTCGTACGCGGCGGTCGGCACCCTGGCGACCGTCGAGCAGGTCGGCCGGCTGGCCGACGGGGATCCGGCCGCGCTGGTCCGGGCGGTCCGCCGGGTGCGGATCGGCGCCGGTACCACCGGCCCCGGCGCCGCGCTCTGGGTGGAGACCAGCCCCTTCCGCGAGTCCGCCCTGCCGCAGCCGCCGACCGGCCGGGCCGCCGAGCTGGCCAAGGAGTACAAGGCGCTCTCCACCGAGTGGCTGCGCAAGCGCGGCGCCTGGCAGATCGTCGACCGGGTCGCGCAGATCGAGGGCGTCGGCGAGCTGGCCGACAACATCGGCTACGCGCCCTTCGCCACCGCCGAGCAGAAGCTCAAGGTGCTGCTGGAGGCCGACCAGGTGGCTCGCCTGGAGTACGCGCTCGGGCTGCTGCGCGACCACCTCGCGGAGGAGGAGGTCAACGACACCATCCGCAAGGACGTCGAGGAGGGTGTGGCCAAGCAGCAGAAGGAGTTCCTGCTGCGCCGCCAGCTGGAGGCCGTCCGCAAGGAGCTGGCCGAGCTGAACGGCGACCCGGCGGACGAGGAGGGCGACTACCGCGCCCGGGTGGAGGCCGCCGAGCTGCCGGAAAAGGTCCGCGAGGCCGCGCTCAAGGAGGTCGACAAGCTGGAGCGCTCCTCCGACCAGTCGCCCGAGGGCTCCTGGATCCGCACCTGGCTGGACACCGTCCTCGAACTGCCCTGGAACAAGCGCAGCGAGGACGCCTACGACATCGCCGGCGCCCGCGCCGTGCTGGACGCCGACCACGCCGGGCTGGCCGATGTGAAGGACCGGATCGTCGAGTACCTGGCGGTCCGCAAGAGGCGGGCCGACCAGGGCCTGAACCTGGTCGGCGGGCGCCGGGGCGGTGCGGTGCTGGCGCTGGTCGGCCCGCCCGGGGTCGGCAAGACCTCGCTGGGC
>FTKT01000772.1_pt1 | contig 9893 bp, 10 predicted proteins | sample 1658271 | NCBI WGS metagenome assembly FTKT01 (sample SAMEA3914811, study PRJEB12502) | metagenome | biome: forest; material: soil | place: Canada | collected 2011-08-04 | depth 0.3 m | reverse complement strand
GCGGTCATGGTGTTCCTGTCTCCTGTACTCGTCGACGTGGCTCTGAAGTTCGGCCCTGCGGAGGTGTGCTCGATCATGCTTCTTGGGCTGCTGGCGGGATCCACGATGGCAGGCGGATCGCCACTGAAGGGCATCGCGATGACCGTGCTTGGGCTGCTGCTTGGAAGCGTCGGCACCGACGTGACAAGCGGCACGACGCGGTTCACGTTCGATATTCCCGACCTGTCCGACGGCATCGAGCTCGGCGCCCTCTGCATGGGCTTGTACGGGATCGCTGACTTCCTTCTCGGTGTCAACAAACACGTCACGAACCCGATCCATGCCAAGGTCAGGATGCGCGACATGCGCCCCACGCGCGCAGAGATCAAGCAATCCATTGCTCCGATGCTCCGGGGAACCCTCGTTGGCACGCTGTTCGGAGCCATGCCGGGCACCGGCCCGACAATCACGACCTTCATTGCCTACGCCATCGAGCGCAAGATTTCCAAGACGCCCGAGCGGTTCGGAAAGGGCGCTCTGGAAGGCGTAGCGGCACCAGAAGCGGCATCGCACTCAAAGACGCAGGTCGATTTCATCCCGACGATGACGCTTGGAATTCCGGGCGATGCCGTCATGGCCCTCCTGTTGGGAGCACTCGTCATCAAGGGCATCCAGCCTGGCCCACAGCTCATCTCCGACCATCCCGACGTGTTCTGGGGATTGATCGCGAGCTTCTGGATCGGAAACGTTCTGCTCGTCCTCCTGAACGTCCCGATGATCGGCGTGTGGGTGAGGATGCTGCGTGTGCCCTACAGATTCCTCTTTCCGGCTGCGGTTTTCTTCATCTGTGTGGGCGTGTACAGCACCCACAACAACTTGTTCGACGTCTCCATGGTCGCTGTATTCGGGGTAATCGGAGCGATTTTCATGGCGCTCGACTTCCCTGTGTCACCGATCGTCCTCGGCTTCGTTCTCGGGCCAATGCTCGAGGAGAACTTCCGAAGGGCACTGCTTCAGGCCCATGGGGATCTGAGCACGTTCGTTCAGCGGCCTATCTGCGCGACCATCCTGTCCATTGCAGCACTGATCGTTCTATACCAGGTGTATTCGTTCATCCGCAAGGCGAAGCCCGGATCGCTCGCGGCCAAGCTCTCGTCTTCACCTGACCTATAGCTGCTGGGGCCAAACCCGCACTCGCTATCTCACTTCGTCAACAAGCGTCGCGAATGAATTCGGTCGTTGACCAACGCTTCCATGCCACTACTTGACGCAACACACTCCCCCACCCTGCGCAGTTGGGTACCGTCCGCAAATTGCGGTTCGACTGATTTCCCGATCCAGAACTTGCCGTTTGGACGGTTTCGCCATCCCGCCGACAGCGATTGGCATATCGGCGTGGCAATTGGCGACCAGGTACTCGACCTCGCAGCGGCCGGCGAGCGAATCACGTGGCCATCGGAAGTGGGCCCTGCGATGAGCATACTGGCCTCAGGCGACCTGAACGCGTTCATGAGGATGGGCGACAAGGCTTGGCGGCCGACGCGCCGCGCGCTCTCGGCAGCGTTGGCCGAGGGGAGTCCACATGAACACGCGCTGGCCGCGTGCCTGGTTCCTCAGGCAGGTCTGAAGCTCGGGGTTCCGTGCGACATTGGCGACTACACGGACTTCTACATTGGAATCCACCATGCAACGAACGTCGGCAAGATCTTCCGCCCCGACAACCCGCTGCTGCCCAACTACAAGTGGCTGCCTATCGGATACCACGGACGTTCGTCCTCCATCGTGGCCAGCTGCAGTGCGATTCGTCGCCCGTGTGGCCAAGCGAAAAGCCGTGGCGAAGCGCCGACACTGGGGCCCACTCAGCGGCTGGACTACGAGGTCGAGCTCGGATTCCTGATCGGTCCAGGCAATGCGCTAGGAAGACGCATCGACATTTCGAGGGCAGAGTCACACCTCTTCGGCATCGTCCTGTTCAACGACTGGTCCGCCCGTGACATCCAGTCCTGGGAATACCAGCCTCTGGGGCCGTTCATCTCCAAGAATTTCGCAAGCACAGTGTCGCCGTGGATTGTCACGATGGATGCGCTGGCGCCATTTCGCACTCCTCTGCGCCGGGCCGAAGGCGAACCGCCGACGCTCGATTACCTCGATGACCCGACCAACCGTGCCGAAGGTGCGATCGGCGTGCGCCTGGAGGTTTGGATGGAAACGGCCCAGATGCGCGATCTTGGCCAACCCGCGGTTCAACTGTCTGCCAGTGACGCGGCAGAGGCTGCCTATTGGACGCCGGCGCAGCTCATTGCCCACCACACCGTAGGCGGATGCAATCTGAACCCTGGCGACCTGTTGGGCTCCGGCACGCTGTCTGGCCCGGGTACTCAACAAGCGGGATCTCTGCTGGAGCTTTCGTCTGGCGGCACCAACCCGGTCGTCCTGACGAATGGCGAGAGCCGCTGCTTCCTGCAGGACGGAGATCGACTGATGTTCCGCGGCCGTTGCGAACGCGATGGCGCCCGCGGCATCGGCTTCGGCCTATGCGAGGGCACAGTGCTGCCGGCATTGCCGATATGACATCGCCTGCGCGAGTGCCCCAATTCGGCTCCGCCATTTGAACGAGTCGCCTGCCCATTCCTAGCCTAAGGAGTCCAAGCCTTGATCGATCGCATCCACCACGTTGCATACCGCTGTCACGATGCCAAGGCAACGGTTGCCTGGTACACCGAGCATCTCGACATGAAATTCGTCCTGGCATTCTCGGAGGACCACGTTCCATCAACGAAGGCGCCCGATCCCTACATGCACGTCTTTCTCGACGCCGGCCAAGGCAGCATCCTTGCCTTCTTCGAGATTCCCAATTCGCCGCCGATGGGACGTGATGCGAACACTCCGGACTGGGTGCAGCACATCGCCTTCAAGGTCGAGAACGAGGCCGCGCTGACACGCGCGAAAGAGCGCCTCGAGGCGTCGGGCATCCCGGTCGTTGGCGTCACGGATCACGGAATCTTCAAGTCGATCTACTTCCACGATCCCAACGGTCATCGCCTGGAACTGGCCGCGGACTGCGGCACCGATCAGCAATTGATCCACCTTGACGCCGTTAAGTGGGCGATGCTGGAGGAATGGTCGCAGACACGGCGGGCGCCGCGTCATGCGGCTGCCCTGCATCAGGGCGAATTCGGCGGCACATCCTCGCAGTAGGCTGCTGATGCGGGCAGAGATCCTGGAGTGCCCTCCCCCGGCGCGTGTTCTCCGGACGTCGGAGCGCGGGTCTGGAGTCAACGCGCCCTGATAGGGCCCTCCCAGTCAAGTAGTCTCGTCATCGGGCACTGCTACCGCACGGCGCGCCAACCTCTGTCTTTGCAGGATACCGACTCGAGGCCGCGAGGTTCTCCTGTTGACCGCTCCGAATCGGTAGCGTGACAACTGGAATCTGACTCGCCAGCCACACTGCATAGCCCCACAGGACACCCTAGGACATCGGCCAGTAGAGGGAGTCGATCGACGCCTACGGCATGCGTTGTCGTGCCTCCCCTGGGTCAGGACGGCCCTGTCCTTGGAGTCAACTGACGCTCCACGAGACCTCCATCACCCATCTGCCGTATGAGGAGCGATAGCTAGGCCATTGGGAGGTATCGCAGGCGACGCGCGACACGCAAAAAGTCCGTACTCGAAACGGCCTACATGCCGGGAGGGTTCGGTGAGCACTATCCAGACTTCGCAATTCTTGCGCCGCCCATCCCCGTCTGCTAATCGCGATCGACTCGCCGCAATCGGATGCGACCGCAGCGAGACCTTCCGCGGTCGACTCGATCACCGGCAATTCGAGGTCATGACCTATGCGTTCCGGCCGCACGGCGGCTTCGTGTGCGGCGACGACGTGGCTCGACGTCTTCGCCGCTCGACAGAGCCGCCGACTTCGACCATCGAGCGCTGGGTTGCCGCGCGAAGCGCATTGAACATCTGGTGGCACGACCAGACCCTGATGCCCGTGTTCCAGTTCGATCTGGAGGACATGTCCATCAGGCCGGCGTGTGCTCGAGTGAACGATGAGTTGAAGGCGGTCTTCGACGACTGGGAGTTGGCGCTGTGGTTTGCGACCAGCAACATCTGGCTGTCCGATGCGGCCCCAGTCTCGCTGATCGCCGTCGACAGCTTCGCCGTGCTGCAGGCGGCCAGGGCAGACCGCTTCATCGCATGCGGCTAGCCAAGGTACCGGTACCTGTCCGGGCAAGGACGATTGCCTCACTTTTGACCGATTCGGACTATCCCAATCGCGACTTTCCCGATTGTCGGGATCGTCGCACCATCAACGCCGGTTCGCGGTGAGCCGAATCAAGGAGAGACGCATGGCGAAGATTCTTGTGCTGTATCACAGCTTCTATGGACACGTCGAACAGATGGCGCTGGCGGTGGCCGCCGGTGCAGCCGACGTGGATGGCTGCGCCGCGACGCTGAAGCGCGTCCCGGAGACGATGTCGGAAGAGGCGCTTGTCCAGGCGCATGCAAAGACCTCGCAGGCGGGCGAGATCGCCAGCCCCGACGAACTCGCAAACTACGACGCGATCATCTTCGGAACGCCCACCCGTTTCGGCAACATGACCGGCCAGATGCGGACGTTCCTCGACCAGACAGGCGGGCTGTGGATGAAAGGATCGCTCATCGGAAAGGTGGGCAGCGTGTTCACCTCCACGGCAACCCAACACGGCGGGCAGGAGAGCACGATCCTCACGTTCCATCCGACACTTCTTCATCACGGAATGGTGGTCGTCGGGATGCCGTATAGCGAGCAACGGCAGATGGGCCTGGAAGAGATCAAGGGCGGCAGCCCCTACGGGGCGTCAACGATCGCGGGCGCCTCCGGCGAGCGCATGCCCAGCCCGATCGAACTCGAGATGGCCAAGTCGCAGGGTCGGCACGTCGCGACGATCGCCAAGAAGTTGCACGGCTGAACGGGATCAGGGCCGTCCTCCTAGGCGGCCCTTGCGGCATGCCGGGCCTGCGGACGGCGCTCGCATGAGCCTCGGGAAGTCATTGCTAGTTGGTTGCCCCCCCGAGGAAGCGCCTGCTCGCCGGGCTGCGGCGGCGAAGGTGCGCTACTGGCCCTGGGTCGAGGCCGCCTTCGCCGCACGCTTGGCCGCCCGGGCCTTGCTGCGGGCGACCACCTTTTCGTGACGCGCTTCAACCGCACGCTCTGCAGAGGACGCAGCCTGGGACGACTCGGACTGGCCAACGGGCGATGGAGCGCCGCTGCCACCCTGGGCGTAGGAGACCCATGCGGCAGCAACGAGCGTCATGAAGAGCGCGAGAGATCTCATGGCAGTTCTCCTCAACAAGCGGGGTGGCGAAGCAACCGGCTGGCATGGCCCGGTTCGCCAAGTTTGGTTCCCAGAGACTAGCTTGCCCTCGGCTCCCCAACATCCGCCTTCTGACATAGGCTTGCCTGGCCATCCGACCGTCGGCGCGCGGAGGATCCAATGCACATTTCCCGTCAGGCGCCGGGCTTCAGAACCTGCGGATCAGGGAGTTCGCATGCGATGAAGTGGGTGGCGATCGGCGGAGCTCGATCTCGGTTGAAGCTGCTGGCCTGCGCACGCAAGCGCACATCTTCGTCGGTTACCCGGTCGTGCTGTCGCAAATGCTCGATCCAGGACTCCACCAGGAACCATTCGATGATCTGCTCCGAGTCGTCGACGTTCTCCGCGAGTCCCCATTGATAGGCCCCATTGCGTCGACGACTCGCGGCCAGCCTTTGCATGACCTCCAGGAACGGCGCACGATCCTCGCGTCGAATCCAATAGGTGATCTGCACGAGCACCGGGCCGCTTTCGTCTTTCACGTTTGCGCCGGCGGACGGCTCTGGCCAGCGCACCGGCTCCAGCTGGTCAACACCGGAGGCTGGCAGCTTCATCGTGTGCGCCCACAGGGACGCCACGACCAGGCCTGCGGCACCGATCAGCAATGCAGTCGCGATTCCTGTCGACTCGGCAACAAAGCCCCAGGCGAGGCTTCCTGCAGCCATTGCCCCGTTGACGACCGCAAGATATACCGCCAAGCCTCGGCCCCGAACCCATTCAGGAAGAATGGACTGGGCCACACCGTTCAAGCTCGTGAGCGCTGCTATCCAGGCAACTCCCAGCGCAAGCATCAACGCGAGGGCAACCGTTTTTCCTGGCGCCAGAGCCAAGCCTCCCATGGCCAAGGCCGTCAGCAGCGATGCGAAGAGCACCAGGCCGTCCTCGCCCATCCGGGTTCGAAGCTTCGGAAGCAACAGGCCACCACACAGGGCGCCGACACCAATGACGCCAACCAACGCGCCATAGAAGCTCGAGGAAGCCCGAAGAGTCTCTCTGGCGATCAGTGGCAGAAGAGCCCAGCTCGAACTCGCGAACAGGAAGAAGATGGCCGATCGCGCCAGGACTCGGCGCAGCTCAGCGCTCGCGCGCGCGTAGCGGATACCTGCCCTGAAGGCACCAGAGAATTGCTCCGGCAGGTGCTTGGCGGGCGAAGCGTCCCGTCGCCACCAAAGGAGTGCCAGCAGGAGAACGATGTCACTCGCGACGTCTGCACCGTAGGTTACTGCGGCGCCGAGGCTGACAAGAGCGAGGCCGCCCAATGCCGGCCCGACAGAGCGTGAGATGTTGATCCCCAGCGAATTCAGCGTGAGCGCCCTCTTCAACTGTGAGCGTTCGACTACCTCCGCGATGGTCAGGCGCCAGGCCGGACCGAACAGCGCCGAGCCCACGCCACCGAGGAAGGTCAGCGCAATCAGATAGCCGAGCGTCAGCGCGTGGAGCGCAACAAGCGCCAGCAGGACACCGCTCGTCGCTGCCAGCATCAACTGGATCGCGACCAGCATGCGCCTGCGATCCAGGAGGTCGGAAAGAACCCCCGCAGGGACGGCAAAGAGACTGACAGGCAGCACGGCGGCCACCTGGACAAGCGCGATTTGAACAGGGTTCGTCGACAGTTCCGTGGCGAGCCAGGAACTGGCCACGTCCCGCATGAAGCCGCCGATATTGCCGAGGATCGCTGCACCCCAGAGCACGGCGAACGTCAGACGCTTCAACGGCGTGAAGGTTGCCGACAGCGGCATCCCGACCGCATCATCCTTGGCGTTCATGGCTGCTTCCCCTGTCCACCGTCCTCGTTCAACGTGCGCGGTGCGACGGCATCCCGACGGGGGGTCGAACCGCATCAGAGGAATCAGTGTCGCCTGTCGCCAAGTTGAATCCATGGACCTCCCGGCTTTGTCAGTGTGGTCGATTGCCCTAGTCGCAGGTATTCATTTCGACCCAGCCTGACGCACTCAATCGAGATGCGATCGCGTGAATCTGATCGGTAGAGTTTTTCACTTTGTGCCTGGTTGCGGAACCTCCGCCACCTCGCGCTCCACGAATTCCGACCGGCCGAGATCGGAATTCCGGATGCCGTGGTCTGTGTCTCAGGAAGTTCGGGTCGACATCGTGGATAGATCTCGACCACGACCTGCGGCATGGGATCGAGCACAGCGCGGATCCTTTCGTGGGCGCCCGACGACATGAACTCGTCCTCGCCTGCCAGGTGCAACATGGACGGCGTCGTCATGGTGCGTGCCTCGTCGATGCGGCATTCGATTCCACTGCCGTAGCAGAAGACCGCGGCGTCGGGGGCACCGCGCACGGCGGCGAGAAAGCTGATCAGGCCTCCCAGACCGAGGCCGATGACGCCGAATTTGCCGTTGACACCGGGCTGGCGCCGCAACGTCACGATCGCCGCAATGATGCGGCGATGCCAAGTTCGACGTCGAACGCCGCGTAGTTCGCCAGGGCCCGTGTCATGTCTTCTCTGCTGGCGTCCGTCAGTTCGATGCCCGGCTCGACGCGCCAGAACAGGTCGGGACACACCGCGAGGTAGCCCAGGCTGGCCAACTTGTCGCGCGTCTCGCGCATATCGGCGTCGACACCGAAAATCTCTTGGGCCACGACCACGCCTGGCGCGTCGACGCCCGTCGGGCGCGCTACATACAAATCGAATTCGCCGTTATTCGATCGGATTCTGAGCGGCTCCGACATGGCTTTCTCTCGCGTCCTCGCGATTGAAAGAGGCCTTGACCATTTGGCCTCCCGTTCGTAGATGAAATGCGATTAGCGGCTCGCCGCGGAGTCGGCCTGCCGACCGGCCCGCTTCTCAAGGGCGTGCGCGAGTAGCAACTGCCTGTTGAGTCTGGATCGTACGGATCGTCCCGAGGCATCCCCTCGTCATCTTGATGCAGGGAGTCACTGCCTTTGGACGTGGTCCAGAACGTCAGATGGCATACTGAAATTGATCGAATCGCACCGATTCCGGGCATCTGGCCAGCGTCGCCTGGGCCACAACCAAGATGCCGCGCCACCGCCGAACAACAGCGCTCGGCACCGATTCGCACCTCCTCCAGTCGACACCAGCAACGGGCGCGATCGCCTACAGAAAGTGCCCCTGTTCAATTCGCCCCTCCTTCGATGATCGTCAACGAACCTGACCTTCGAATCCGCCTCGATCGAATGCCCGTGTCGCGGCTGCATGTCGCCGTCCTGGCGCTATGCAGCATCGCCTTCGGATTCGACCTGCTGGAGATCGCGTTGGGCAGCGTGCTGTCCGCGGTGTTTTCGACTCCGGCCTCAGGGGCGCCGGCAATGCTGCGCTGGCTCCTGGCGTCTGCCTACATCGGCGCCATCGTGGGCGCGCCGTTGTTCGGCAAGCTCGCGGACCGGCGCGGTCGCACGACGGCGCTGCAGTGGGCATCGCTTCTGCTCGCACTGACATCGGTCGCCGAGGCGCTGAGTCCCGACCTCCGCTGGCTGACGGCCTGGCGCATGCTGTCCGGACTGGCGCTGGGCGCCTATCCGCCCTTGGTGGTCTCGTACCTCACCGAACTGTTGCCGGCCCGTCTTCGCGGCAGCCTGATCCTGTTGGTCAGCGGTATCGCCTGCCTGGGCGCCCCGGCCGGCATCTTCCTCGCCCGTGGGCTGACGCCTTTGCACCCGTTGGGCCTCGACGGTTGGCGCTGGGCATTCCTGATCGGCGCCTCCGGTGCCGCGGTATGTGCCGCCTGCTTCAGGCTACTTCCGGAATCGCCCATCTGGCTGGGACAGCGACGCGGTCTATCTGCCGCGGTGGAGCAATGTCGACGGCTCGAAGTCTCGCGCGCCTTGACGGCTCGCTCGGACGTCCGCACACCCCAGGATGCGGGCACGCAGGCGTCGGCAGTCCCGGCGCAACGTCCGAGATTGAGGCACGTGATCATGCCGCTGTTCGCACTCAGCTTCCTGAACCCGTGGGCCACCGTAGCATTCCCGCTACTCTCAGGAGCGCTACTGGTGCAGAAGGGCATTGGATTGCAGAACAGTCTGCTGTTCGTCGGCGTCTCGATGTTCGGCCCCGCGTTGTCCGCCGCTGCATCGTTCTTCGTCGATCGGCTGCCGCGGCGCGCTACGCTTGCGGCCTGCCTGGTCACGATGGGATTCGCGGCAGCCGTCTTCTTCGGCAGCGATGCGCCCCCTGTCCTGATGGCCGCAGGCGGCATATTCCTGTTCTGCGCGGCGTTCTCTGTCCCTGTGATGAATCTCTACGGCGCGGAACTGCTGTCGACGACGTCGCGTGGCACGCTGATGTCCGTTGCCTGGACCTTCAACCGCGCCGGCGCCGTCACGGCACCCCTGCTGCTCGTGCCGATCCTGCACCAGCGCGGTGGCGCGACCGTCCTCGACGTGATCGTCGGGACGTTGGTGGCGAGCATGCTGCTGCTCGCGACAGCGCCCGCAGGGCGTCTACGGCTCCCCGCCGAGTAGTCGATTGAGCCGGGCGAGTTGGCTGCGTGCCGCCACAAGATCTTTCGTGCTAAAGCCCTCCTTGAACTGGTGATACGTTGCAGATAGCTCGTCGACCGCGCGCGCGAC
>FTKT01000605.1_pt5 | contig 9896 bp, 10 predicted proteins | sample 1658271 | NCBI WGS metagenome assembly FTKT01 (sample SAMEA3914811, study PRJEB12502) | metagenome | biome: forest; material: soil | place: Canada | collected 2011-08-04 | depth 0.3 m | reverse complement strand
GGCCATGGCGTCGACGGCGTCCTTGTCGACTTCGTTGGCCAGGTGGCGCGACGCCGCCGGGTCTTCATACTTGCGCCAGCGATCCTCGACCTGTTTTTCGGAGGCCAAGGTATTGAGCGACAAGGCCAGGACCGGTGCATTGTCCTTCAATGCCGTCGACAAGGCCTGGGCCGCCGCCTTGCGCAAGGCCGGCTGGGGCGACGACAGGCGCGACAGCGCGTCGTTCAGGGTCAGGTTCTCTTTTCCGACCTTGGCGCGCAGCCGCGTCAAGGTTTCGTCGAACAGGCGCGTCCACTGCTGGACCGCCGGCATGCGTTCCAGCATCAGCCGTTCCAGGTCGGCGCTGAGTTCGTGCGGACGCGAGGCGCGGATGCGGCGCAGCCACGGCCGCCAGCGTGTCGCCTTGGGCTGGACCTTCAGCGCCTGCTCGATTTCCCAGTCTTCCAGCTTGTTGAGCTCCAGCGACAGGAACAGGCTGTCGGCCGAGACCATGGCCGCCTGGGTCTGGAGATCCGAAGCCAGCTTCGAGATGCGCATGTCTTCACGCGCGATGGTGCTGGAGAGGGTGGCGTAGGCCAGGGCGCCGCCCATGTCGTCGGCGGCCTTTTCATAGAGCGATGCCGCCTGGTCGATCAGCAGGCCCAGCCGCTCGGCATTGCCGCGCGCCGACAGGAATTGGCCCTGAAGCTTGGACAGATCCTTCAACGTCGCGGCGGCGCGGGCGAAGTCCTGCTCGATTTTGGGATCGTCCGGCCCCGCATAGAGGTCGGAAAGGTCCCAGACGGGCAAAACGGGCGCGGTGGAATCGGGCATGTGTCGTACTTTGGTTCACTAAACGAAGGGTATGGCCCCGACATAAGGTGTCGCCGCGTAAAAATCGAGACAAAACGCGGGTTGTAAACCGGATTTTCACCCAGCACGCGTAATGTCCGTCCCAAAATAGGTCGCCAAAAAACCGGCGATGGTTGTCAAAACGACACGATGATGGGTGCTAAAAATGGCCAAAACGATCCTGATCTGCGACGATGATCCGACTCAACGCCGCCTCATTCAGGCCGTGCTCGAACGCGAAGGTTTCGCCGTCCTGCACGCCGAAAATGGCGGCCAAGCCATCGACCGGCTGACGACGACGACGGGCATTGACGCCGTCATCCTCGATCTGGTCATGCCGGGGCAATCCGGGATCGATACCCTGAAGGAAATCCGCTCGCACGGCATTCGCGTGCCGGTGGTCGTGTTGACCGCCTCCGGCGGCATCGACACGGTCGTCAAGGCCATGCAGGCCGGCGCCCAGGACTTCTTTATCAAGCCTGCCTCGCCGGAACGCATTCTGGTCAGCGTGCGCAACGCCCTGCAGATGGGCGACCTTTCGGCCGAGGTGGCGCGCCTCAAGAAGCACGCGACCAACCGCACGTCTTTCGACGACCTGATCGGCACCTCGCCGGCCATGATGATGGTCCGCCGCCTGGGCGAACGCGCCGCCAAGTCGGCCATTCCCGTCCTGATCCTGGGCGAAAGCGGCGTCGGCAAGGAATTGATCGCCCGCGCCATCCAGGGCTCGTCCGAACGCGCCGGCAAGCCGTTCGTCGCCGTCAACTGCGGCGCGCTTCCGGAAAACCTGGTCGAATCCATCCTGTTCGGTCACGAAAAGGGCTCGTTCACCGGCGCTTCGGATAAGCATCTCGGCAAGTTCCAGGAAGCCAATGGCGGCACGCTGTTCCTCGACGAGGTCGGTGAATTGCCGCTGGACATGCAGGTCAAGCTGCTGCGTGCCTTGCAGGAAGGCGAGATCGACCCGGTCGGTTCCAAGCGTCCGGTCAAGGTCGACGTGCGCATCATTTCGGCGACGAACCGTAACCTGGCCGACCAGGTCAAGGCCGGCCTGTTCCGCGAGGATCTCTTCTATCGCCTCAACGTCTTTCCGATCGAGGCGCCGTCGCTGCGCGAACGCCGCGATGACGTTCCGGCCCTGATCGACCACTTCATCCGCCGCTTCAACATCGAGGAAGGCAAGCGCGTTACCGGCGTCGCCGCCGACGCGATGCAGTTGCTGTGCGCCTATGACTGGCCGGGCAATGTGCGCCAGCTGGAAAACACCATCTATCGCGCCATCGTCCTGGCCGACAGCCCGCACCTGCAGGCCTTCGACTTCCCGGCGATCAGCGGTGTGGTCGCGCCGGCGCCGGTGGCGACCCCGCTTCCCGGTGCGCCGCGCATCGTCGAAGAACATCATGAGGCGCTGGCGGCACTGCACCAGGACAGTCCGGTGCGCATCCTCGACGAGGCCGGTCACCTGCGCAAGCTGGAAGACATCGAACGCGACCTGATCGAGCACGCCATCGGCGTCTATGCCGGCCATATGTCGGAAGTGGCGCGCCGTCTCGGCATCGGCCGCTCGACCCTGTACCGCAAGGTCCGCGATTGCGGCCTGGAAGGCCTGGTCAAGGAAGCGGGTTAAGCCGCTTGCCCCTTACACCTGCGTGGCGGGGTCGACGGCCGGGCGTTCGGCCTGGCTGCGGCCATGGCGCGATACGTTGAGGTCATAAAAGGCGATGGCGGCGGCGCCCAGGAGGCTCAAGGCCGCTGGCGCCGCGCCATACAGCAGACGGATGGTCGCCAGCGTGGCGGGTGATGCGGCGACATTGGCGGTGAAGCCGTGTGTCGCCATGCCCCAGCCGATGACCGCGGCGGCCAGCGCCGCGCCGATCTTTTTCGAAAACATGATGCCGGAAAAGGTCATGGCCGTGGCGCGATGGCCTGTCCGTACCGCGTTGAAATCGGCCGTGTCGCCGTACATGGCGAAGGTCAGGGTCGATACAGCGCCGACCGCCATGCCGCACAGGGCCTGCAGGACAAAGATCAGTTCGACCTGGCCGGCCGGCATGACATAAAAACCGATCCCGCAAAGGCAGCTCAGGCCCAGCATTCCGGCCACCACCTGGCGCTGGTCCAGCCAGCGCGTCAGAAGTGGACACAACCCCGACCCGATCGCCAGGCCACCGGTGAAGACCGCGGTGAAAACCGGCACCAGATCGGCGCGCCCCATCAGGTATTTGATGTAGTAGGGGGTCAGGCCGGTGTGGAGCATCGAGGCGATGGTCATCAGGAAGGCCTGGATGAACAAAACGACCCAGGGACGGCTGGAGACCAGGTCCTTGATGTCGCCGATGGGCGTCGGACGGGGCTCCGAGGCGAACGCCAGGCGCTCGCGGGTATGCAGGAACAGGTTACCCATGACCAGCGCGGCGCCGACGCCGAAGATCGTCATGGCGAATTGCCAGCCCAGGGCGTCCTGGTGCGGTCCCGGGAACGCCACCAGTTTCGGCGTCACCCAGGTGACGGCCGCGGCGGTCAAAAACGCGCCGAAAAAGCGGATCGACAACAGGACTTCGCGCTGTTTCGGGTTCGAGGTGATGACGCCGGACAACGCATTATAGGCGACATTGGCCGCCGTATAGATCAGGTTGAACAGGATGATGCTGGCGAACACCGCCGGCACGCGGGCGCCGGCGGGCAGGCCGGATGTCGAGAAGGCCAGCACGCCGGACGCGGCCAGCGGCAGGGCCAGCCACAGGAACCAGGGCCGGTAGCGGCCGTAGTCGGTATGGGTGCGGTCGATGATGGCGGCGAACAGGGGATCGGCGATGGCGCCGACGATTCGCATGACGGTGATCAGCAGGGCGACGGTAGCGACGCCGACACCGACGACGTCGGTCAGGTAGATCATCAGGAAGGCCGACATCGGCGCCCAATAGAAGTTGAAACCGGCGTCGCCCAGGGCATAGCTGAGGATTTCGACCGGTCGTAGTGGCGCGTAGGCGGGGCGCGGGGCTTCTGGCGCGGCTTTCATTACGCTACTCCTGGTGGGCTGGGCGGGCCCGCAATGGCCACAATTTCAACCCGAAGGGTTAATGAAAGGCGAATTCGGTTTCTTTCGATATGATTGTCGATGCCGGGTCGCCGTAAAACGCGCGGCAAAACGCGAAAAGGACTCGCCGGAAAGACGCCGGCGCTCTAGGTTGGCCAGCGCAAACCACGTTCAAAGAAACAGCAGGAAGCGCCCGATGACCACCAAGAAAACCAGCCGCAGAACCTTCCTGGCGACGACGGGCGCCGCCGCGATGATGCCGCTGGCGTCGAATGTCCTGGCCGCCCAGGCCGCCGAGCTTCACTTCTATGTCGGGACCTACGCCAAGCAACAGGGCGTGACCGATGGCGGCAAGGGGCTGTATGCGCTGACCTTCAACCGGGCGCACAAGACCTGGGCGCTGGGTGATGCGGATCCCATCGCGCAGAACGTGTCCTTCGGCGTCTATAGCCCGCGGCACAAGCTTTATTACCTGCTGGACGAGCAGGCCGACGGCAAGGTCGGGGTCTACGCGCGCAACGACAAAGCCTGGGAAAAGCGCCGTGAGCTGTCCAGCCGCGGCGACAGCCCCTGCTATGTTTCGCTGGACGCGAAAGAAGAAACCTTGGCCATGGCCAACTACAATACCGGCGATGTCGTCTTCTACCAGCTCGACAAGGGCGGTTTGCCGATCGAACCGCCCGTCGTCCGCCAGAACAGCGGCACGGGCCCCGACGCCAGCCGCCAAAAAGGCCCGCACGCCCACTGCGTCAAGTTCGCGCCCGACCAGGGCACGGTCTACAGCGTCGACCTGGGTACCGACCAGGTGCTGATGTACAGCTATGACGCCAAGACGGCGAAGGTCGGCGAGGCCAAGGTGGCGCTACAGGCGCCCGGCGGTGTCGGGCCGCGTCATATCGCCTTCCATCCCAATGGCCGCAACGCCTTCGTCGTTTGCGAAATGGGCAATTGCGTCCTGGCCCTGGAACGCCAGGCCGACGGCACCTTCACCCTGTTGCAGCAAATCGCGACCTTGCCGGCCGACTTCACCGGGCACAGCCAGGCGGCGCACCTGGTGCTCAATGCCAAGGGTGACCGCCTCTATATGTCCAACCGCGGCCACAACTCGATCGGCGTCTTTGCCATCGACGAGACGGGCCATCTCAGCCTGCTGCAATTGTCGCCGACGCTTGGTGACTGGCCGCGCTTCTTCCTGATGCTGGAAGCCGAAAAGCAGATTCTGGTCGCCCATCAGAACGGCGGCGACCTGGTTGGCTTCGAGATCAAGGCCGATGGCACCCTGGCGCCAACGGGCCAGAAGCTGACCGTGCCGATCCCGGTATTCATCGGCGCTGCGTACAGGCCTTAATCGTCGCCAGTTCGCGATCGCCGAACGAGCGCGAGGGCTCGACCTGGCTGGCTTCCTGCCATTCGTTGAACGAAACGACCAGTACCCAGTCGGGGCGGGCGCCGAGGGCGGCTTGCCATAAGGTTCGAAAAACCTGGCCGTTGGCGCGATCGACGATCGGGCGCTTGCCGGTACGGTCGGGCAGCAGGTGATCGTCGTATCCCGGCATGACCGTCGCCGTCGTTACCTTCAGGCCTTTTTGGACAGCGACCCAGTCGTGATAAAAGGCGGCAAGCGCCGCGGGATCGGTTCCGTGCGGCTGGGATAGAGGGAACTGCATCGAATAGATGTGCAGGGCGTCGAAGTCCTTGCGGCGGTCGTTGATCTCGACAAGGTCGTTGGCCGGGCCGACGAAGACCGCCTTGCCCGCGACCTTGGCGTGCGCGGCCTTCCATCCGGCCTTGCCCAGGGCCTGGATGACGCGGTCGAAGATGAAGATGACCGGCTTGCCGTTCAATCGCAGCCACGCCCGGTGCTTGCCGTAGCGTTTCAGGAGGTAGGCGATATCGGCGGCCAGTGCGTCGGCATTCGTTGCCGTCTCCAGGTAGGGCGCGATCTTCAGGCCGCCGGCGGCGGCCAGCAAGAGCGGAAACTGCTGGTCGGTACGGTCCTTTTGTCCCCACCACGAAGCGATGAAGCCGGTGATGCCGGCGGCCTTGGCCTGTTGGACCTGGCGCCTTATCACCGCCGGATCGAGACTGTCGTAGGGACCGTCCTGCGGATAGTCCGGGCAGTTGGCGATGGTCCGGGCGGTTGTATCGATGCCCTGCCAGTGAATGTCCTGGCCCGACCGGGCGGCCACGCCATACCAGCCGTAATAAAAGGCCAGGACCTCTTTTTGCCCGGCGCGCGCCTGGGCCAGGCTTGGCCATGCCAGGGCCCCGGCGACGGTAGTAAGAACGGTGCGGCGGTCGGGCTTGGTTCGGATCATGTCGCGAAACCTAGGCGCGGCGAAATAAGGAATCTATGACTCGGGCTCAGACTTGGTGAGAGGCTTCGCCGTCGCCGTCTTCTTGCGAATTTCCTTGAGCTTAACGCCCTGGCGCGCCGAGAGCGTAGAGCCGGACGCGCCCTTGTCCGGGTCGGCAAAGGCGCGGCCATAGGTCTTGACGCGTTCGCTGACGCTGTCGAGGAATTCGGTTTCCCATTCGGAGAGCGTTATGCCCTGCTCTGCCGCTTCCTTTTGCGCCTTTTCCAGAACGCGCAGGGTGGCTTTTTGCAGGGCCTTTTGTTGCGCCTTGCGCTGTTCGGCGGGCGAGGGCGGCTTGGTCGAGAAACCGGCGCCCGGCTTCATCGGTACTTTGGCTTTCAGGGGCGCTTTGGTTTTCAGGGGCGCCTTGGTTTGCAGAGAGACCTTGGTCTCCAGGGACTTCGAACGATTAAGTCCCTTGCCGGGCGGCCGTGTCTTGAATGCCATGACCGCCCAGTAAGACCTAGCCTTCGATGGCCGACATGTAGAGGTCGATCATTGCTTCTTCTTCGGTACGCTTGACCTTGTCCTGCTTGCGGATGCGTACGACCTTGCGCAGGATCTTGACGTCGAAACCTTCGCCCTTGGCTTCGGCGTAGACTTCCTTCAGGTCGTTGGAAACGACGGCCTTGTCTTCCTCGAGGCGCTCGATGCGTTCGATGATGGTGCGCAGGCGGCCTTGAGCGGCGCCGGTGATCACATCGTCGGAGGAGAAGGAGGGGGCGTCATCGGCCATGGTCGGAAAATCCTGTGGTTCTTTACTACGTCTATTGACCATAAAGAATCGATTCGCCTGCCTCAATCCGGGGCCTGAGGATAAGCACGAATCGCCTGTGGATAGCTTACAAAACCCCGGCGGCCACAAGCGCCGGACGAAGTGTTTCCGGCGTGTCGAAGAGATGGGTGACAAAGCCCAGCTTTTTCGCGGCTTCGATATTGGCGACGCTGTCGTCGGTAAAGAAGACTTCGGGCGCGGTCAGGCCCATGCGCTTCAACGCCAGTTCGTAGATCGCCGGATCGGGCTTGATCAGCTTCTCGTCGCCCGAGATGATGACGTCGCGGATATAGGGCCAGACGGAAATCTTGGAGAAGACCATCTGCGCCTTCTCTTGCGGCATGTTGGTCAGGGCGTAGAGCGGTACGCCCCGGGCGTGCAGTTCCTCGGCGACGGCCAGGGTTTCGGTAATCGGCTCGCCCAGCATTTCGTCGAAGCGTGTATCGAAGGCGTGGATCTCGTCGGCGAAGTCGGGAAAGCGCGCCAGCGGCCCCTTGCGGTTTTCGGCGAAGGTCACGCCGGCATCGTGGTGGACATGCCAGTCCATCGGCACGATGTTTTCCAGGAAATGCGCCCGGCGCGCCGCATCCGGGATCAGCTTGCCGAACAGGTTTTCCGGATGCCAGGGGATAAAGACATTACCGACATCGAAAAGAACGGCCTTGATCTGCGTCATGTCCGGGGGCTCCAAGCTTGGCAAAGGGAAACGGGCGCAACGAAAAAACGCCTAAGGCCGGAGCCTTAAGCGTTTTTCCAGAACCTTATCAAGTGCGATCTATCGCACTTGCGCCGTATTAGCCTTGCTTGGCTTTGAAGCGCGGGTCAGTCTTGTTGATCACATAGACGATGCCCTTGCGGCGCACGATCTTGCAATCGCGGTGACGACCCTTGAGCGACTTCAGCGAGCTACGGACTTTCATGGTTTTCACCTGATCTTTGCGAATGAATAGTGGCCACAGGACGAGCGTCGGCGACGCGCCCGCAGCACAAGAGCGGCGGTTACTATGGGAGCGTACGGCAAAAGTCAACGGACCCGATAACGAAAATGCGGCTTTTTCCGCCACGCGGCGCAAAAATCACGCCTGTGTCACGTTTTGGAAGTACGCCTTTTAGGGTCTTGGAAATGGGCGTGCAATCAGGCTAATTGAGGCAGATGACCGGAACCTTCGCGCGCTTTCGCACCCTTAGTCTGTTTGCCCTGTTGACGGCGTGCGCCTCGACGCCGACTCGCGACCTCGTGCCCCATCCGACGCCGGTACAGCCGCCCGCTGTGCAACCGGCGCCGGCAAGTCCGCCGCCGGCGGCGTCTTCGGCCCAGCCGGCCGCGGCCGCCACGTCACCGGCCGCCGGTGTCCAGCCGATCAACTATGCCAACTTCAGCGAATGGGAAGCCAATTTCCACGAGAAGGCGCGGGCCCATGGCTTCAGCGACGACCTGGTCTCGTCCATGCTGGCCGGTGTCCAGCCTCTGCCTGGCGTGACGGCTTCCGATTCGCAGCAGCCCGAATTTTCCAAGCCGCTCAGCAGCTATATCCGCACGGCCGTCACCCAGGCGCGCATCGATGCGACGCGGGCGCGGCTCACCGCCAATGCCAATGTTCCGGATATCGAGCGCACCTATGGCGTGCCGGCCTGCGTGCTGGGCGGCATCTGGAGCATGGAAAGCGACCTGGGTCGCGTCCAGGGCAATATAGACGTCGTCGCCGGGCTGGCGACCCTGGCCTATAATGGCCGCCGCCGCGTGTGGGCCGAGGACCAGTTGCTGGCCGTGCTGACTATCCTGCGCGACAACCGCGTGCCGCGGCAAACGCTGAAGGGGTCTTGGGCCGGCGCCATGGGCCAGACTCAGTTCGAACCCGATAATTACCTGTCTCTCGGCGTCGATGGCGACCACGACGGCAAGGTCGATATCTGGAATTCCGATTCGGACGCCCTGGCCTCGACAGCCAATCTGCTGGCCAAGGCCGGCTGGAAACCGGGGGAGGCGTGGGCGGTCGAAGTGGCCCTCCCTGCCGGCTTCGATTATTACCTGTCCGAAACGGCCAAGATGAAGCCGGATGCCTGGCAATTGCTGGGCCTGCGTCGCGCCGACGGTGGGACGTTCACCGCCCAGGAATTGACCGAGGACGCCACGCTGATCTTGCCGTCGGGTGCCAATGGGCCGGCCTTCCTGGCGCTGCCCAACCACTATGTCATCCGCAAATACAACAATTCGACCGCCTATGCGCTGGGCGTCGGCCTGATCGCCGACGGCGTCTGCGGTAAGGGCGCCTTGCATACGCCCTGGCCCATCGAGCCGCCGCTCAGCCTGCAGCAGCGCATTCGCGCCCAGCAGGCCCTCAAGGCCGCCGGCTTCGACCCTGGCGCCCAGGACGGCGTCATCGGCATCAATACGCGCCAGGCGATCCGTGATTGGCAAAGGGCGAATCATCGCCCGGCGGACGGCTATCTCAGCTTTGCCCTGGCCAATGAATTCGTCGCCCTCACCGGCGGCGCGGCCCCCGCGACGACCGATGGCATGCCGTCGGCGCCGATCCCTTACAAACCGGGCACGTAAGCCGCCAAAACCGGCCATTCGGCTTCCAGGGAAACCGCGTCTTAATCATTAACGGCCATATTGGCGACATAACGAGTCGCGGGTGTTGGTCTAGATGTTTCAGATTATCGGTATCGTCCTCCTGTTTGCCATGGTGTTCGGCAGCTACCTGATCTCGGGTGGTAATTTCGCGCCGATCATCGAGGCGGCGCCGCACGAACTGATGGCCATCGGCGGCGCGGCCGTGGCCGCGACCCTGATTTCGAACAGCCTGACGACGATCAAGGGCCTGGGCGGCGGCATGGGCAAGGTGTTTTCCGGTCCCAAGTGGAAGTCGTCGGACTACAAGGACCTGTTGTC
>FTKT01011738.1_pt1 | contig 9903 bp, 6 predicted proteins | sample 1658271 | NCBI WGS metagenome assembly FTKT01 (sample SAMEA3914811, study PRJEB12502) | metagenome | biome: forest; material: soil | place: Canada | collected 2011-08-04 | depth 0.3 m | reverse complement strand
CGGGCAGCGGGTGGTGCTGGCCAAGCCGATGACGTTCATGAACCTCTCCGGCGGACCGGTGACCGCGCTGCGCGACTTCTACAAGGCGCCGACCTCCTCGATCCTGGCGATCCACGACGAGCTGGACATCGACTACGCGACCCTGCGCCTCAAGCTGGGCGGCGGCGACAACGGCCACAACGGGCTCAAGTCGATCACCAAGTCGCTCGGCCCCGGCTACTACCGGGTGCGCTGCGGAGTCGGCCGCCCGTCGGGCCGGATGGAGGTGGCGGACTTCGTGCTGAAGGACTTCTCCTCGGCCGAGCGCAAGGAGCTCGACTGGTTCGTCGACCGCGCGGCCGACGCGGTGGAGGCGCTCCTGACGGAGGGTCTGGAACGGGCCCAGGGAACCTACAACACCTGAGTGCCGGGACGCCCCCACGCCGTTGATGACGTGCGGGGCAACAGTCGTACAACTCTTCCTCGCAGCCCGGGATCTGGTGACGGGACGGCCAGGCGCATCGGGTACGGTCGACCCGGACCTGGGAGATGGGGTGCTGGTGGGCGCAGGGCGGTTGCGGACGGCAAGGCTGGCCGGGAGCTGGACGCTGGCGGCGGGAGTCGTCCTGCTGGGAGGTACGGCGGCGCACGCCGACCCCGGCGGTTCGGCCAGTCCCACGGTGAGCACGCAGGCTTCGCCCTCGGCAGTGGCCCCGGCGAACACCGCGCCCACCGCGGCGGGTTCCTCGCCCTCCGCCAGTGGCCCGAGCGTGCCGCTGCCGACCGCGTCGGCCAGCCCGTCGCCTTCGCCCTCCGCCACCCACTCCTGCGAGCCCGCGCCGTCCGCCTCCGCCGCTTCCGGCTCGGCCTCGCGGACACCCGCCGCCTCCGCGTCCCCGTCCAGGTCCGCCTCGCCGGTGGCGACGCCGGCCGCCGGCGCCGGGCCGGCCGGCTGCCCCAGCCCCTCGGCGGCCTCGCCGTCCGCCTCGGTCAGCGGCACCCGGGTCGCCGTCGGCACTCGTGGCGGCGGCCGGGGCCGGCCCGCGGCGCCGGGGGCCGGGCAGAGCGCGCTGGACGCCCAACTGGTCGACGTCGCACAGGATTCCCCGTCGGCCTCGCCCGTCGCGCTGTCGGCCGCCGATCAGCTCACCGGTGGCTTCGTGGTGGCGCTCGGCAGCGGGACCGGCCTCTTCGCGGTGGGCTTCGGCCTGCTGCTGGCCGCCGGCGGCGGGGTGCTCTGGCTGAAGCGCCGGCTGGCCGCCAGGACCGCCGTCGCCAAGAGCTGACAGCAAGGCGGTTGGCAGGAACGGAAAACAGGTGGGGGCGGCCCGAGAAGGGCCGCCCCCACCTGTGTTGCTGCCTGGTGAGTCGTCAGCCGGTGTTGCGCAGGCCGGCGGCGATGCCGTTGACGGTCAGCAGCAGCGCGCGGGCGCGCAGCGGGTCGTCCGGCAGCCCCTGGGCGACCAGCTCGCGCTGGCGGCGCAGCAGGGCGACCTGGAGGTAGGAGATCGGGTCGAGGTAGGCGTCGCGGACCGTGAAGGTCTGCTTCAACACCTCGTTCGACTCCAGGAGTTCGCTCTCCCCGGTGAGGCGGAGCACCTCACGCAGGGTCAGCTCGTGCTCGGCCGTGATCTGGTCGAAGACGTGGTGCAGTTCGGCCGGCACCAGCTGGTCGACGTAGTGCCGGGCGATCCGCAGGTCGGTCTTGGCCAGCGTCATGGCGACGTTGGACAGGAAGTTCTGGAAGAAGTGCCACTGGCCGTGCATCTCGTCCAGCACGTCGCCCAGGCCCGCCGCGCGGGCGGCCGCCAGGCCGGAGCCGACGCCGTACCAGCCCGGCACGATCTGCCGGGACTGGGTCCAACCGAAGACCCACGGGATGGCCCGCAGGCCGTCCAGTCCGGCGCCCGAGTCCGGGCGGCGGGACGGGCGCGAGCCCAGGTGCAGCGAGGCCAGCTGGTCGACCGGGGTGGCCGCGAAGAAGTACTTCGGCAGGTCCTCCTGCTCGACCAGCGTGCGGTAGGCGCCGTGTGCGGCCTCGGAGACCTGGTCCATCGCGGCGTCCCAGCGGGCCAGCTCCTCGGGCGCCTGGCGCGGCGAGGTGTGCAGCGCGGAGGCGGCCAGCGTGGCGGAGAGGGTCAGCTCCAGGTTCTCCCGGGCCAGCGAGGGCAGCAGGTACTTGTCCGAGATCACCTCGCCCTGCTCGGTCACCTTGATCTCGCCCTCCAGGGTGCCCCACGGCTGGGCCAGGATCGCCTCGTGCGAGGGGCCGCCGCCCCGGCCGACGGTGCCGCCGCGGCCGTGGAAGAGCCGCAGCCGGATGCCGTAGCGGTGCGCCACGTCGCGCAGCCGGCGCTGGGCGCGGTGGATCTCCCACTGCGAGGTGGTGATGCCGCCGAACTTGGAGGAGTCCGAGTAGCCGAGCATCACCTCCTGGATGTCGCCGCGCAGCGAGACCAGCAGGCGGTAGGAGGGGTCGGAGAGCATCTCGTCGAGGATCCGGTCGGCCTGCTGGAGCTCGTCCGTGGTCTCCAGCAGCGGCACGATGCCGATGGTGGCGATGCCCGCGTGCAGGTCGATCAGGCCGGCCTCGCGGGCCAGCACGGTGGCGGCGAAGACGTCGTCGGCGCCCTGGCACATCGAGATGATGTAGCTCTCGACGATCTCGTCGCCGAACCGCTCGAAGCCCTCGCGGATGGTGTTGAAGACGCCCAGCGTCTTGGTCCCCGCGGCGTCCAGCGGCGCCGGGGTGGGGGCCAGCGGGCGGCGCGAGCGGAGCTCCTTGGCGAGCAGCCGCTGGCGGTACTCGCGCGGCATGTCCGCGTAGCGCCAGGCCTCCTCGCCGAGCCGGTCGAAGAGCTGGCCGAGCGCGTGGTGGTGGGCCTCGGCGTGCTCGCGCACGTCCATGGTGGCCAGCTGCAGGCCGAACGCCTCGACGGTGCGGATCGCCCGGGCCAGGCGGCCGTCGGCGATCAGCTCGCCGCGGTGGCCGCGCAGCGACTCCTGGATGAGCTTCAGGTCGGTGATCAGCTCGCGGGTGCCCAGGTAGTCGCGGCCCGCGATGTGCGCGGTGCCGCCGGCCAGCCGCTCGCGGGTGTTCTCCAGCTTGAGGCGCACGCAGGTGGCCTTGAGGCGGTAGGGCTCCTCGGCGTTCATCCGCTTGTAGCGCGGGCTCAGCTCGGGCAGCAGCGCCAGGTCCGCGTCCAGCGAGGCGAGCAGCTCCGCGGAGGCGCCGGCCAGGCGGACCGAGGTGGAGAGCGAGTTGCGCAGGTCGTCGACGGCCGCCAGGGCGTCCTTGATGCCGTACTCGTGCTGCAGGTTGAGCACGTCCCAGGTCACCTGCGGGGTGACGTTGGGGTTGCCGTCGCGGTCGCCGCCGATCCAGGTGCCGAAGGTCAGCGGGCGGACGCCCTCCGGGAGGGTCAGGCCGACCCGGGCCAGCTCCTCGTGCAGCTCCTCCAGCACCTCCGGGACGGCCTCGCGGTAGAGCTCGTCCAGGTAGTAGACGGCGTTGCGGGCCTCGTCGGTGGGCTCGGGGCGGGCGATCCGCAGCTCGTCGGTCTGCCAGAGCAGGTCGATCACCTCGGCGAGCCGGCGGTCGGCGGACCGCTTCGCGGAGGAGTGGCGCACCGGGTCGTTGGCGGACAGGCCGGCCGCCACGTGCTCGCGGTGGATGCGCTCCAGCAGCTCGCCGATCCGGCGCAGCTTGTTGAGGACGCTGCGGCGGGCGGCCTCGGTGGGGTGCGCGGTGAAGACCGGGCGGACCGCGAGGTTGGCGAGGGTGTCCGCGAGGTGCTTGGGGTCGGCGTCGGCCAGCTGGTCGGCGGTCTGCGCGAGCAGCGAGCCCTCGCGGGCCCGCCGGGTGGCGAACTCGCGGCCGCGGTGCACCTGCTCGGTGACGTTGGCCAGGTGGAAGTAGGTGGAGAAGGCGCGGACGAGCTTGCCCGCGGTCTCCAGGTCGGTCTCGGCGAGCAGCCGGGAGGCCGCCTCGCCGTCCGTGCGGGTCAGCCGGCGGACCTGTTCGACCAGGTCCAGCAGCTCCTGGCCTTCCTGACGGACGAGCGTCTCACCGAGCAGATCACCGAGTCTGCGGATGTCGGCGCGCAGAGCGGCATTGTCGGCGGCCGGGTCGGCACTCGGGTTGTCGGCCGGGGTGGGGACCTGAGCGGTCACGGCTGGCTCCCTGGGGTGGTGGGGTTCGGCAACGGCGGACCGCGCTGTCCGACCGGTCCAGCATAGGTGGCAGGAGGGTCATGATCGTGGTGGTGGCCGGATGCCGGACAAGAAGTGGGTGGGGCGGGAGAACGGGCTCGCTTAGGCTGTCCTCCATGAGCAAGTCGCCAGGGGAGGGATCGCCGGTCGGCGGCCTGTGGTGGTGGGGGCGGCGGCGCAGTGCGCTGCTGGACGTGCTGCTGGCCGCGCTGGCCGCGCTGGAGTGCGCGGCCGGCGGCTACAGCTTCTTCGTCGACCGGCTCCATCTGGACGGCGCCGCGGCGGTGGCGGCCGCGGCGGTGGTCTCGCTCGCCGGGGCCACCCTGGTGGTGCGGCGGCGCTGGCCGGCCGTGCCGGTGCTGGTGGCGCTGGTGCTGGTGCCGGGGCTCTTCGGGATCGTCCTGCTGGTGGTCGCGCTGTACACCCTCGCGGCCACCTGGACCTGGCCGTCGCGGCGCCGGCGGGTGCTGATGCTCACCCTGGTGGCGTTCGCCGAGACCTTCGCCATGATGCTGTTCTCCTTCCTGACGGTCGACCCGAGGCAGGGCGAGGTGCTGCCGGCGAACTGGGTCCTGGTCCTGGTCGCGCTGCTGGCCTCGGTGGGCCTGACCGTGCTGCCGGTGGTCACCGGCCTCTACCTCGGCGCCCGGCGCCGGCTGGTCGAGTCGCTGCAGGACCGGGCGCACGGCCTGGAGACCGAACTGGACCTGCTCGCCGAACAGGCCCGCGAACGCGCCCGGCGGGCCCGGCTGGAGGAGCGCACCCGGATCGCCCGGGAGATGCACGACGTGGTGGCGCACCGGGTGAGCCTGATGGTGGTGCACGCCGGGGCGCTGGAGCGGATCGTCGCCAAGGACCCGGAGCGGGCCGCGCAGAGCGCCAAGCTGATGGCCGAGACGGGGCGCCAGGCGCTGAACGAGCTGCGCGAGATCCTCGGGGTGCTGCGGATGAGCGAGGAGCGCACCACGGAGGCGGGCTCCGAGCTGACCGAGCTGCCGCGGCTGGTCGACCAGTCCAAGGCGGCGGGGATGACCGTCACGCTCACCGTCAGCGGCGCCCGCCAGCCGTACACGGGGGCGGCCGAGCAGACCGCCTACCGGGTGGTCCAGGAGGGGCTCACCAACGCGCACAAGCACGCGGGCGGCGCCCGGGTCGCGGTGCTGCTGGCCTATCTGCCGAACGGGGTGCGGGTGGCCGTGGTGAACGGCTGCCCCGCCGGCTCGGCCGAGCAGGTGAGGCTGCCCAGCGGCGGCAACGGGCTGGTCGGGATGCGCGAGCGGGTGCTCGCGCTCGGCGGCAGCTTCGCGGCGGGGCCGGAGGCGGACGGCGGGTTCCGGGTGGAGGCGCTGCTGCCTTCGCGGCTGATGGTCCGCGCCGACCCGCTGATTCCCTGACCTGCTGTTGCCGTGTAACGGTTCTGAGGGTGGGTCAGAGCGCGTCCGCGACCGTCCGCAGCCGCTCCGGCCGGGTGCCCAGCACCAGCGTGCTCACCGCGTGGTCGATGTCGACGCCGAGGAACCACTCGCCCGTGTGGTCGAGGCTGAAGACCCGTCCGGCCTCGTCGATGGCCAGCAGCGCCTGGCCGTAGAGCTCCTCGCCGAGCGGGGCGACCCGGCAGTCCAGCGCGCGGCCCAGGTCGGCCAGCGTGCGCGGCTGGTGCAGGCCGCAGAGCGGGTCGATCAGGAACGGGGTGCGGGCCACCTCGCGCCCGGCGCCCGACAGGTCGAAGGAGAGCCCGCCGAACTCGGCCCAGGCCTCCACGGCGGCCGGGAAGACGGCGTGCTGGACGTCCTCGGGCGAGCCGTGGGCGACCAACTGGTCGGCCCACTCCTCGGCGCGCCGGATCTCCCAGCGACCGGGGTGCCAGCCGGCCTGCTTGAGGGCGGCGGCGGTGTCGGCGGGGAACCGCGGGTGCGAGCGGGGCGGGGCGATGGTGGTGGCGAGCGGGTTCAGGACGTACTCCGGGGTCGGGTGACAGGGGCGGTGCGGGCCGGCGGGCCGGCCGGTGTCGGCGGTGGGTTCGGAGCCCGCGGGGCTGGTCCCGGGGTGGTCGGGGCGCGGGGCCTCAGGAGCGCGGGACGACGGCGACGATCCGTACCGCGAGGTGGTCCAGCAGCGGCGCGCAGGAGCGGCAGGGCGGGGCGTGCGTCCCGTGCGCCGGGTCGTCCTCCTCGCGGATCCGTACGGTGGTCAGCTTGGCGCCCTTGAGCGCCTTGCGGGCGTCGTGCAGGCTCAGCGGCTTCTTGGCGGCCCGCTTGGAGCGGCCGGCGTCGACGGTGATCAGGAACTTCGACAGCAGCACGGCCTCCGGGCAGCGGCCGGTGAACCGCTCGCGCTGCTCGACGGGCAGTTGGCCGAGGAAGTCGCCGATCAGCGGGTGCAACTCGGGCTCGGTGTCCGCCTTGCGGCCGGCCAGGGTGTGCACGTCGCCGTCGCGGAGCGAGAGCGCGGCGGCCACGGCGGGCAGCAGGCTGTCCCGGTGGTGCCTGAGCAGGGGGGCGGCCAGCGGCGCGGGGACGGGGGTGCCGGCCGCGAGCGGTACGCCGGGGGCGGTGGCAGCGGCCGTCGTCGGTGGGGCGGGTGATGTCGAGGGGACGGGCGAGACCGGTGTGACGGCCGGATCCGGGGTCGGCTGACGGAGGTCCACGGCTGCTCCTTCGGTCTCGGCGGTCGGCGTCCGGGCGGGCAGCCCGCCGGCAAGGGTGGCTGCTCCGTCCGGGGTCAGCCTGCCAAACGCCTCGGACAATCGACGACCCGGGGTACCTGGGGGTGTACAGAGGGATCGTCACGCGCACAGAGTATTCACAACTCCGGCTCCGGCTGCCCTGTTCGGGTGCTGGTCGCGGGCCGCTGTCGGTGCCGTTCCTGTCCGCAACGGCCGCTGGGGGGACCGTGGTTGGGGAGTCGCTGACGCTCCGGGGGGCCGCAGAGGGGGCCGACAACGTACGGGCCTGCTGCCGGTGGTGCCGGCCGAGGTGTTGTCGGCGGTTCATCTGGCAGTCAACTCGGGCCGGTGAAACCGCTGTTGGATGTGGCGCAGGCTCAGGGAGCCCGCCAGCACGGTGTGGCCGCGAGGATCGGCGGCGACTGGTGCCGAGGCGCCGACCCTCCGTCGGCGTCGCGCAGGCCGAGGCGCCGGCCCGGCGGCAGCGTCGAGGGGGCGGTTCCGTGCCGGGTCGCAAATCCGGGGCCGGGTGGGGGGACCGTCGGCCACCGTGACCCCATACGCTGGTGTCCAGCAATCAGCATCGGCCATGGGGGCTTCCAGATGACGACAGGTCGGCCCGGCACCGCCGCCGCGCCCAACGCGGCCTACGCGGGTCAGGTGGTGCAGTTTCCCGACCCGGTGCGTGCGGAGAGGTATCCAGCGGGCGTCCGGGTGGACGAGCAGGGCTACCCGGACTTCGGTCCGTACGCGGGTGCGGCGGCCGAGGTCGCGGATCCGCCCGAGGGCTTCGGCGTGGACGAGCTGCGGCTGACCGACTACGTCTCGGCCAACGCCGCGCTGTTCAGCCAGGGCCACGAGCTCTGGGCCGATCTGGACTCCGCCGTCGCCACCCCGCCCGGCTGGACCTGGCACCACGCGGTCGGCCGGGCGGCGCCCGGCTGGCGGCGGATGGAGCTGGTCCCGGTCGAGGTCAAGGCGCTGCTGCGGCACCACGGCGGCCTGGCCCGGTCCACCGCCGACCATGAGCGGCGCGGTACCCGCCCGCTCCAGGAGCGGCGGATCGCGCACTTCTCGCTCTCCAAGGAGGGCGCCGACCCGGTCAGCGTCAGCGAGGACCTGATGCAGGCGGCCGAGGAGAAGCTCGGCTACCGGCTGCCCGGCCCCTACCGCGGCTTCCTCAAACTGGCCGGCGGCCGCGCCCCGGTCGGGGTGGCGCTCGACACCGACCTCGGACTCCTGCTCGACCAGCCGTTCCTGACGCTCAGCGAGGAGTACGGCGTCGAGGACCTGGTCTACGCCAACAAGTGCCTGCGCGACCACCTGACCAAGGACTACCTGGGCGTCGCATACGCCCAGGGCGGCATCCTGGCGGTCAAGGTGCGCGGCGAGCAGCTCGGTTCGGTCTGGTTCTGCCTCTACGACGACGCCCGCGACACCGGCGCTCCCGAGGACCCGGCCGACCGGGTGCGCCGGCTGCTGCTGCACTGCGGGGACAGCTTCGACGAGTTCCTGCTCCGGTTGGCCGGCAGTCCGCCGGAGTTGGAGCGGGTCGCGGAACTGATGGTGGACGGCGGGTTCGCCCGCGCGGTGCCGGTGACGTGATGCGCGGACAGATGCGGGTACGGCTACAGGTACGGGTTCAGGGCGAAGAGGCAGGGGCGGTCCGGGCATGGTGACGTACGCGCAGGCGCAGGACCTCGCGGCGGACTGGATCAACGGCGGAGTTCCGCCCTTCCAGCAACGCGAGGTGCGGGTCCGGGAGTTCGACCTCGGGTTCGTCTGCTGGGCGGAGGACCGGGCCGGCGGCCCGTCCTCCGACGGCGGCGCGGTGAAGCTGGTGATCGCGCGCGACAGCGGGGCGAGCACGCTCTGGCCCGGGCTGCCGGTCAACGAGGTGGTCCGGCAGTACGAGGAGGAGTACGGGCGGCCGGTCGGCGCCACCCCCTCGGGCGCGGCCAAGCCGCTGCCCGGGCCGGTGGAGGCGACCTCCTTCCTGCTCAGCCCGCCGCAGTGGCTGCGCGAGGCGGGGGCGGCGGCGATCGCCGCGGAGGCCGTCCGGCTCGGCGAGCCCGCGCCGTCCGCGGCCCCGGCGCCCGTCGCGCCGCCCGCCCCGGCTCCGGTACGTGACGCCGCCGAGGCGGCCGCGTCCCCGGCCGTCCCGTCGCCGGTGCCCGCGCCGCACCCGGAGCCGCACGCGCCGGCCGTGCTGACGCCGCCGCCGGTCTCGGACCGGCCGGCCGGCGACGCGCCGACCATGCTCGCGCCGCCGCCGCGCTGGGAGGAGCCCGCCGCGCCGCGGCTGCGCTGGGAGGAGCCCGCCGACGGGGCGACCAGGCCGCTGCCCGAGGGCTACCACCTGGCGGACGACCTCGCCGACGCACCGTCGGCCCCGCTCCAGACGCCGCCGCCGGTCTTTCCCGCGCAGCAGCCCGCACGCGAGGTCCCGGCCGCGTCCGCGCAGCCGCTCCAGACACCGCCGCCGGTCTTCGCGGGCCAGCAGCCCGCGCCGGTGCCCCCGGCACCCGCACCGGCGCCCGCGCCGGCGCCCGCGCCGGTCACCCCGGTCGGCGGGTACGCGCCGACCATGCTCGCCTCCGACGGCGTGCCCGGGCTGATGGGACTGCCCGGCGCCCCGCAGCCGCCCGCCACTGCGCAGCCGCCCGTCACCCCGGCGGCTCCGGCCGCCGCCGCGCCGCCCGTCACCCCCGCGCCGCCCGGCCCGGGCATCGGGTACGCGCCGACCATGCTCGCCTCCGAGGGTGCGCCCGGGCTGATGGGCCTGCCCGGCGCCCCGCAGGGGCCGGCCGCCGGTCCCGGCGGGCTCGGCCGGAACGCGGGGAGCACCCCGCCGCCCCCGCCGCCGCCCGGTCTGCGCGGTGGCGCCGGTTCGCCCGCCGCGCCGCCCGCCGCCGGCCGTGGCGGGCTCGGCACCCCGCCGCCGCCCCCGCCCGGTGGCCTGCTGCACTCGGGCAGCGGCTCGGAGGGCCATGCCGCGCCCGGTGGCCGTGGCGCGGGCAGCGCTCCGCCCCCGCCGCCGCCCGCCG
>FTKT01000972.1_pt2 | contig 9914 bp, 8 predicted proteins | sample 1658271 | NCBI WGS metagenome assembly FTKT01 (sample SAMEA3914811, study PRJEB12502) | metagenome | biome: forest; material: soil | place: Canada | collected 2011-08-04 | depth 0.3 m | reverse complement strand
ATCGCCGAGGACGGCCGCCGCGCCAAGAACCACCTGCTGGAGGCCAACCTCCGCCTGGTGGTCTCGCTGGCCAAGCGCTACACCGGTCGCGGCATGCTCTTCCTGGACCTGATCCAGGAGGGCAACGTCGGTCTGATCCGCGCGGTGGAGAAGTTCGACTACACCAAGGGCTTCAAGTTCTCCACCTACGCGACCTGGTGGATCCGGCAGGCGATCACCCGCGCGATGGCCGACCAGGCCCGCACCATCCGTATCCCGGTGCACATGGTCGAGGTCATCAACAAGCTGGCCCGCGTGCAGCGCCAGATGCTCCAGGACCTGGGCCGCGAGCCCACCCCGGAGGAGCTGGCCAAGGAACTCGACATGACTCCGGAGAAGGTCGTCGAGGTGCAGAAGTACGGCCGCGAGCCGATCTCCCTGCACACCCCGCTCGGCGAGGAGGGCGACAGCGAGTTCGGTGACCTGATCGAGGACTCCGAGGCGGTCGTGCCGGCCGACGCGGTCTCCTTCACCCTGCTCCAGGAGCAGCTGCACTCGGTGCTCGACACGCTCGCGGACCGCGAGGCGGGTGTGGTCTCGATGCGCTTCGGCCTGATGGACGGTCAGCCGAAGACGCTGGACGAGATCGGCAAGGTCTACGGGGTCACCCGCGAGCGGATCCGCCAGATCGAGGCCAAGACCATGTCCAAGCTGCGCCACCCCTCGCGCTCGCAGGTGCTGCGCGACTACCTCGACTGAACGAGCCGCGCTGCCTGCCCCACCGAGCGGTGGGGCAGGCAGCGCCCGTTCAGCCGAGGTAGCACCGGCTCCGGCCGGGAGCCGGTCGGGCTATGCGCGTCCGGCCGCCTTCTGGGTCCGCCGGGCCAGCGAGTCGATCACCACGGCGGCCAGCAGCACCGCGCCGGTGATCATGAACTGGATGGCGTTGCTCAGCCCCTGGATGTTCATCCCGGACTGGATCGAGCCGATCACCAGCGCACCGAGCAGCGCCGACCAGGTCTTGCCGCGCCCGCCGAAGAGGCTGGTGCCGCCGATGACGGCCGCCGCGATCGCGTTCATCAGCAGGTTGCCGCCGCCCGAGGTCTGGCTGGCCGACTGGATCTGGGCGGCCAGGAAGAGGCCGCCGACCGCCGCCATGGTCGAGCAGATCATGAACGCCGAGATCCGGATCCACGAGACGTTGATACCGGCCCGCCGGGCACCCTCGATATTGCCGCCGAGCGCGAAGACCTGCCGGCCGTAGCTGGTGCGGCGCAGCACGAAGTCCAGCGCCACGATGAAGATCAGGAAGATCAGCAGCGCCAGCGGCAGGCCCTTGTACTGGTTGAGGGTGTACGCCGCCAGGAAGGCGACCACCGCCAGCAGGACGGTGCGCAGCCCGATGTCGGCCGACGGCCGGGACGGGACGCCGGCCCGCCGTCGGCGGTTCGCGTCGTAGAGCGAGGCGGCCAGGAAGAGCACCACGCCGGCCGCCGCCAGCCCGTAGGCCGCGATGGCCTGGCCGTAGATGGTGGTGTAGAGCCGCGAGACGATGTCCTTGCCGGACAGGTTGACCGTGCCGTTGGCGCCCAGCACCTGCAGCATCAGGCCGTTCCAGCCCAGGTTGCCGGCCAGCGTGACCACGAAGGCCGGCACACCCACCTTGGCGAAGAAGAGCCCGTGGATCAGGCCGACCACCGCGCCGCCCGCCAGCGCCGCGAGCATCGCGACCCACTGGTTGACGCCGTGCGTCACGTTCATCACCGCGAAGATCGCCGCGCAGAGGCCGCTGACCGAGCCGACCGAGAGGTCGATCTCGCCCAGCAGCAGGACGAAGACGACACCGATCGCGATCATGCCGGTGCCGACGATCTGCTGCGAGAGGTTGGAGAGGTTCTGCGCGGAGAGGAAGCTGCTGTTCAGGCTGCCGAAGACGGCCCAGATCACGATCAGGGCCAGCACCACGGGCAGCGAGCCCAGTTCACCGCTGCTGAGCCGGCGTTTGAACTCGCCCAGGTAGCCCGCGACACCCTGCTCGCGGACGATCAGCCGCGGGTCCACCGCCGGGATGGCGTCCGGCGCCACCGGGACGGGCGCGTTGACGCCGCCCTGCGGCATGTGGTCCTCGGGCAGCCCGCCCCGGTGGAAGTCCCCGCCGTCGGGGGTGTTGTGGTCGCTGCTCACTGCGTCCCCTCGGTGCCACGGGCCTTACGGCGGGTCACGGCGTTGTCCGTGGCGCCGGTGATGGCGGAGATGATCTCTTCCTGATTGGTGGAACGGCGGTCGAAGACACCGTTGTTGCGACCCAGTCGCAGCACCGCGACCTGGTCCGCCACGGCCATCACGTCGGCCATGTTGTGGCTGATCAGGATCACGCCGAGACCGCGGTCGCGCAGGCGCTCGACCAGGTCGAGGACCTGCGCGGTCTGCTCGACACCGAGGGCCGCGGTCGGCTCGTCCAGGATCACCACCTTGGGCTCGCCGATCAGCGAACGGGCGATCGCCACGGTCTGGCGCTGCCCGCCGGAGAGCGAGGCGATCGGGATCCGCACGCTGGGGATCCGGATGGAGAGGGTGTTCAGCAGCTCACGCGACCGCTTCTCCATCTCGACCTCGTCCAGCACGCCGAACCGCTTGATCTCGCGTCCCAGGAAGAGGTTGCCGACCACGTCCAGGTTGTCGCAGAGCGCCAAGTCCTGGTAGACGGTGGCGATTCCGAGCTGCTGGGCGTCCTGCGGCCGGTGGATGGTGACCGGCTTGCCCTCCCACTCGATCACGCCCTCGTCCGGCTGGTTCACCCCGGCCACCGACTTGACCAGCGTCGACTTGCCGGCGCCGTTGTCGCCGACCAGGGCCATCACCTGGCCCGCCGAGACCTCCAACTCGATGTCGGTGAGCGCCTGAACGGCACCGAACCGCTTGGAGATCCCGCGCAGCGCCAGCACGGGCGCACCTTCCACGGATACCAACTCCCTTGTCCGCCCGAGCCGTTGAGTTAGTGGACGCCGTTCGCGGTGCACGCCGCGGCGTAGTCCGTGGTGCAGATCTCGGAGGCCGTGTAGAGCCCGTCCGCGACCACCGTGGTCTCGATGTTGCTCTTGGTCAGCACGGTGGGCGTGATGAGGTTCGAAGGTGCCGTCTGGCCACTGCCGTTGGTCGAGGTGGTCGGCGCCACCGAGGTCCCCAGGGTGCCGCCCTGCGCCAGCGTCACCGCCATCTGGCCGGCCGCGTCGGTCTCCGGCTTGTACGGCTTGTAGATGGACATGGTCTGGGTGCCGACCAGGATCCGCTGCACCGCGTCCAGTTGGGCGTCCTGCCCGGTCAGCGGGACGCTGACGCCGGCGGCCTTCAGGGCGGTGCCGATACCGGCGGCCATGCTGTCGTTGGCGGAGTAGGCTCCGACGATGTTCGACGCGCCGAGCGCGGAGACCGCCGCCGCGGCCTCCTGGTTGGCGTTGTTGGCGTCCCAGTTCGGCGTGTCGTACTCCTTGCCGATGGTCAGCTTGCCGTCGATGGCGCTGTGCGCGCCTGCCTTGAACTGCGCGGCGTTGGGGTCGGTGGGCGAGCCGTTGATCATGATGATCTTCCCGGCCGAGGCCTTCGAGCCGACCGCGGCGACCAGCGCCTGGCCCTGCAGCTCGCCGACCTTGTGGTTGTCGAAGGAGACATAGCCGTCGATCGGCCCCTGCGCCAGCCGGTCGTACGCGATCACCTTGACTCCGGCGTCGTGGGCCTTCTGGACGGAGGACTGGATGGACTTGGAGTCCACCGCGTCCAGCACCAGGACCTTGTCGCCCTTGGTCAGGGCGGTGTCCACCTGGGTCTGCTGCTGGGTCGCGTCCTGGTTGGCGTTGTAGTAGTCGATCTGGGCGTTCGGGGCCAGCGACTTGATCTTCGCCTCGATCAGCGGCTTGTCGAACTGCTCGTAGCGGGTGGTCTTGGTCTCCGGCAGCAGCAGACCGATCTTGATCACCCCGCCCGAGGCACCGGAGGCGCCGCCCGAGGCGCCCGAGCTGGTGGACTGCTTGGCGCTGCCGCACGAGGCCGTGACGAGAGCGACGGAAACCACGGCGGTCGCGATGGCGACACGAGAAAGACCGATCTTCACAGCAACGTCTCCAGGCTTGAGGTCACCCCCGGACTCCCGAGTCTGGACACCGCCCCCTGCCGCCGCGATCGGGGATCGGCCGAACGGGAGTGCCACTGGGCCGATCTGGTGAACCGTCAGCTACCGGAGATCTGGCAGACCGTCAGCTTCCTGGCTTCCCGGCGCGGAGCGAACCCGCCGAGCTGCGGCTCGGCGGGTTCACGGTCACCTGGTGGCTCAGGGGGACCCTGGCTGGTCCGGACCGCGCAGCACTCTCAGCCGGCGCTGGTACTCCTCCTCGTCGATCTCCCCGTGCGCGAACCGCTCGGCGAGGATCCGCTCGGCGTTCGAGGTGCCGCCGGGCCCGGGGGCACCGGGGGCGGGCGGAGCCGGCCAGTGGCCGGGCGCCGCGGGCCGGTGGGCGGGGGACCCGCGCAGCGCCAGGAAGGCCAGCACGATCAGGAGCAGCAGGAGCACGAGCCCGACGGCCAGCATCCAGAAGCCCCAGCCGGCCATCTCCCCGCGTTCGTGGAAGTGGGCAATCATCGAGCGCCGCCTCTCTCCGCAGCACTTCCAGTGTGCGCCGGGGCGGCCGGCATCGGATGAGAGCCCGATGAGAAGTGCTCAGGCCTCGCCGGGGTGCCACCGGGGCCACTCGCCCGGCCGGTCCGCCCAGTGCACCTGCTGGGGGTCGTCGAGGTCGATGTCCGGGAAGAGCTGCTTCAGACGCGGCTCGAACTCCTCGGGAGCAAGCGGCTCCCAGCCGACCCCGCGCAGGTGGACCAGCCGGTAGCGGCTGTCGGTACGGAACTCCGCGATCTCGACCAGGACGTCACGCGGGCTGCTGCTGTGGCTCATGACCCCAAGCCTGGGCCGCGCCGCGCCCGCGTGCACCTCGGGCGCCCGGACGGACCAGTGCCCGTCCGCCGCCCGCTCCTGACGTCCTGTCACCCGCCCGGCGGACCGAGCGCCCGGGTGCGGTGATCCGGGTCGAGCGGCCGGGCGCGACGAGCCGGACCGGGCGACCGGACGCGGCGCGACCGGCCACAGGCAGCCCCCCGGCATCGATGCGATGATCGAATGAATGCCCGGCACGGCCGCGCGCCCCGTGCGTGGCGAAGCGCGTCAGGACCGCACGGAGCGCCGGGCGCCGCCGCTCCCGCCAGGAGGGACCATGGCCCAGGACGAGCCGCGGCCGCCCCACCCGCGACTGCTCGGCAGCCCTGAGGCACGGGCCCTGCTGGCGGCGCTGGACGGCCTGGGCGGCCCGGAGGGGCTGTCGGCGGTGCTCGCCGACTACCGCCTGGTCCGGCAGATCCTGGACCGCACCACCCTCGGCATCGCCGTCCTGGGGCCGGACCTGCGCTACCAGTACGTCAACGTCGGCCTGGCCACGCTCAACGGCGTCCCGGCCGCGGACCACCTCGGCAAGCGGATCGAGGACGTGGTCCCGGGCATCGACGTACCGGCCGCCGAGGCGGCACTGCGCTCGGTCCTCGCGGACGGCGAGCCGCGCGTGCACACCGTCGAGGGCACCACGGCCTCGGGACCGGCCGGCGAGCCGCGCTGGTGGCACAACGCCTACTTCCGGCTCGACAGCCCCGAGGGGCTGCCGGTCGCGGTGGTGGCGATGGTGCTGGAGATCACCGAGGACCGGCGGATCCGGCAGGCGCTCGACCGCGCCCGCACCCGGCTCACCCTGCTCGACGAGGCGGCCACCCGGATCGGCACCACGCTGGACGTCGAGCAGACCTGCCAGGAGCTGACCCGGCTGCTGGTCCCCCGGCTGGCCGATCTCGCGGTGGTCGACGTCCTGGAGACCGGCCACTCGCCCGGCAGCGCCCGGATGCGCCGGCTGGCGCAGTCCACCGCGCGCGAGTTGCTGGGCGCCAGGGGGTTCTTCGGTTCGGCCGGCGAACTGATCAGCCCGCGGGCCTCCGCCGCCGCCGCGCGCTGCCTGGCCGAGCAGCGGCCTGTGGTGCTCAACCTCCCCGGCGACCACCTCCCTGGAGAGCACCGCCCCGGCCTGCACTCCGCGGCCTTCGTCCCGCTCACCGCACGCGGGCAGGTGGTCGGCGTGGTCATCCTGGTCCGGGCCGGCGACTCGCCCGGCTTCACCCCGGACGAGGTCGAGCTGGTCGCCGAGCTGGCCCGCCGCTCGGCCGCCAGCATCAGCAACGCGCAACGCTACGCGCAGGAGCACGAGACCGCGCTGACGCTCCAACGCGCCCTGCTCGCCGAGCCGATGACCCCGCACCCGGACGTCCGCTGCGCCAGCCGCTACCTGCCGGCCGGCGCCAGCGCCGAGGTGGGCGGCGACTGGTACGACACGGTGGCGCTGCCGAGCGGCGCCACCCTGCTGGTGGTCGGCGACGTGATGGGCCACGGACTGGACGCGGCGGCCGCGATGAGCGAGTACCGCACGCTGATCCGCGCGCTGGCCCTGCAGCGACGCTCACCACGCGGGATCCTGCGCGAGGCCGAGCGGATCGTCGAGGAACTGGACATGGAACGGGTGGCCACCTGCCTGCTGGCCCTGATCGACCCGGTCACCCGCACCTGCGACTTCGCCAACGCCGGCCACCTGCCGCCGCTGCTGCTCCGCCACGGCCACCCGGCCCGCCTGCTGGAGCTCCCGATCGGCCCCCCGCTCGGCGCGGGCGACGGCGACTACCGCCAGCAGACCCTTCCCTTCGCCCCCGGCTCCACCCTGCTCCTCTACACCGACGGCCTGGTGGAGCGCCGCGGCACCGACATCGACGAGTCCCTGCGGACCCTGGCGGCCCTCCCCACCGACCCGACCGCCCCGCTCGACCACGTGATCGACACCATCCTCACCGCCCTCTCCGCCGGCCACGGTGAGGACGACGTCGCCATTCTGGCCGCCCGGCTGGCCTGACACGGACGGCACCCACCGCCGGCACCTTCCCGAAGCAGCTTCCGTAAGAGACTCATTACCCTCTTGCCTCTTACTTGGTCATGAGTAGAGTGAGTAATACCCCATGGCGATCCAAGGGTATTACTCACGGGCAAACGAGGAGCGAAGGCATCCCCATGACGGAGACTCAGCTGCACCCCGCCGACGAGACCGAGCGCCACTACTGGAACACCTGGCAGCGCAGCTGGGACCGTCAGCAGGAGTGGTACCTGCCGGACCGCGAGGAGCGCTTCCGGGTGATGCTCGACCTGGTCGAGGCCGCCACCGGCCCCGCGCCCCGGGTACTGGACCTGGCCTGCGGGACCGGCAGCATCACCGAGCGGCTGCTGGCCCGCCTGCCGCAGGCCGTCAGCGTGGGGGTGGACCTGGACCCGGCGCTGCTGGCGATCGCCGAGGGGCACTTCCGCGAGGAGCCGCGGCTCACCCTGGTCACGGCCGACCTCAAGGACCCGGCCTGGACCGGCCGGCTGCCCGCGGGGCCGTTCGACGCCGTGGTCACCGCCACCGCGCTGCACTGGCTGCCGACCGAGGACCTGGTACGGGTCTACCGCGACCTGGCCGGGCTGCTGCGCCCGGGCGGCGTCTTCCTCAACGCCGACCACATGCCCGACCCGGGCACCCCGCTGCTGAACGCGGCCGACCGGGCCCAGCGGCACCGGCGCCAGGAGCGGGAGAAGGCCGAGGGCGTGCTCGACTGGGCCGACTGGTGGCAGGCGGCAGCGGCCGATCCCCGCCTCGCCGAGGCCGTCGTCGCGCGCACCGCCATCTACGGCTCGCACGCGGACGGCGACGTACACCCGGCCGACTGGCACCTGGCCCGGCTGGCCGAGTCCGGCTTCCAGGAGACCGGGATCGCCTGGCGCTCGGTGTCCGACGCGCTGACCGTGGCGCTCAGGTGACGTAGCCGTCCGGGGTCCGCGGGCCCGCCCGCGGCGCCGGTCAGCGGGCCTCCGGCTCCCCTTGCTCGGCCCGGACGGCCTGCTCCGCCGCCTGCTGGGCGGCCCGGACCTCGGCCTCCACCTCCTCGGCCGGGCGGCGGACCACCCGGCCGCCGTGCCGCGCGGCGAGCGCGTCGGCGGGCTGCGGGTCGCCCTCGTGCAGCTCGGCAATCAGCTGGCTGCCGCCCTCGGCGAGGCCGCTGCTGAAGACCGTCAGGCTCTCGGCGCCGTCCTGGAAGTGCTTGATCTCGGCCGCGCCGGTCAGCACGGTGCCCGCGGTCCAGCCGAGGAAGACGCCGACCGGGCCGCCGATCAGCCCGAGCAGGCCGCCGACGATCCCGCCGGCCACCGTCGGCGCGCCGGCCCCGCGCACCCAGCTCTCGGGGACGTCCAGCAGTCCCGCCGCCGACCGCTCCAGGACCGCGGCCTGCCGGATCCCGGGCAGCTCCTTCGCCTCCTGGAAGGCAGCGCGGGCGGCGGCCGGGTCGTCGAAGCTGACGAAGAGCATGGTGTGGCTGTCGGGCATCGCGGGGCCTTTCGACGTACCGGGCGGCGGGCTTCAGGTGCACGCTAGACGCGATCCGCTGACTCGGCGTCAGGGCGGCGCCCGTCCGAGTGGGGCGGCGGCCGCGCGAAGTACCGTCGGTCGCCGCGACACGCCGGACACGCCGGGCCCAGCCCGTGGTGAGCGGGGGCAAGAAAGCAGACAATCGGAATATGTCGCTCCGCGCCGCGTTCTCCGACCCCGTCCGATACGGCGCGCTCGCCGCCGGTGCGCTGCCCGTACTGGCCTTCCCGGCACTCGACCTGGAGGCACTGGCCTGGATCGGCCTGGTCCCCGGACTGCTCGTCATGCAGCGGGCGCCGCACGCCCGGGAGGCGGCGGTACGCGGCTGGTGGTTCGGCGCCGGGTTCGTGCTCGCCGCGATGTACTGGCTGGTCCCCACCGTCGGCCCCGGGCTGCTGCTGATCGCGGCGCTCTTCGGCACGCTGCAGGGCGGCGTGGGCCTCGCGGTCTGGACGCTGCTGCGCCCGCCGCTGACGCTCCGCCGGGCCCTGGCCGCGCTGCTGGTGGTCCCCTCGGTCTGGGTGGTCACCGAGTTCGCCCGGTCCTGGCAGGCGCTGGGCGGGCCCTGGGCACTGCTGGGCGCCACCCAGTGGCGTCACCCCACCGTGCTCGCGCTGGCCTCGGTGGGCGGGGTCTGGCTGGTCAGCGCGGCGGTGGTGGCGGTCAACACCGCCGTCCTGATCGTGCTGCTGGCGGATCGCGCGGCGGTGCGCGCCGCCGGCGCCGCGACGGCCGTCCTGGTCCTGCTCGCGGGCCCGGCCGCCTTCGCGCTCAGCAGCGCGCCCGCCACCACCCGGTACGCCACCGTCGCCCTGGTGCAGCCCGGGGTGCTGTCGGACGGCGCGGCCAGGCTGGACGCCTCCGCCCGGATCACCACCGACCTGACGGACCGTCGGCCCGACCTGGTGGTCTGGGGCGAGAGCAGCGTCACCACCGACCTGGCCCGGGACGCCCCCACCCTGGCCCGGCTGCGCGCGCTGGCTACCTCCACCGGCACCGAACTGCTGGTCAACGAGGACGCCCGCAAGGGCGACGGGCACATCTCCAAGGACGCCGTCCTGATCGGCCAGAGCGGCATCCTGGCCCGCTACGCCAAGATGCGCCTGGTGCCGTTCGGCGAGTACATCCCCTTCCGTCCGGCCCTCGGCTGGCTGACCGGGATCAGCAAGGCCGCCGACGAGAACCGCACCCCCGGCAGCACCTTCCGGCTCTTCCGTCCCGCCGACCGGGCCGGGCAGCCGCTGCCGATCGGCGTGCTGATCTGCTTCGAGTCCGCCTTCCCCGACCTGTCGCGCACCGCGGCCCTGCAGGGGGCGCAGCTGATCGTCTACCAGTCCGCCACCTCGACCTTCCAGGACACCTGGGCCCCCGACCAGCACGCCTCGCTGGCCGCGCTGCGGGCCG
>FTKT01235852.1_pt1 | contig 9915 bp, 9 predicted proteins | sample 1658271 | NCBI WGS metagenome assembly FTKT01 (sample SAMEA3914811, study PRJEB12502) | metagenome | biome: forest; material: soil | place: Canada | collected 2011-08-04 | depth 0.3 m | reverse complement strand
GTGCTCATCGCCTGGGTGCAGGCGGAGCTGTGGTTCGGCAAGGCGGGCGTCGCGCACGTGCACGAGATGAGCCGCGACCTGGCCGCGCTGCGCGCCGCCAACGACGCGGCGCGCCAGCGCAACGACCAGCTCCAGGCCGAGGTCTCCGACCTGAAGGAAGGCCTGGAGATGGTCGAGGAGAAGGCACGCTCCGAGCTGGGCATGACCAGGCCCGGCGAGCTGCTGGTCGTTCTCACGCCCGGCAAGTGACGCCTCTCGCGCGCGTCCCGCGCGCGCGACCCCGATGCTCCAGTCCCTCCTCGCCCTCGCCCACCCCTTGCTCGCGCCGGCCTTCACCGCCTGGGGCGTGCCGGTGACGTGGATCGAGGTCGTCGCCTTCGTCGTCTCGCTGTGGATGGTGGGCTGCGAGATGCGCGTGCATCCGCTCGCCTGGCCGCTGGCGATGCTGTCGTCGCTGCTGTACGCGCTGCTGTTCGCCGACAGCCGGCTCTACGGCGAAGCCTCGCTGCAGCTGTTCTTCGTCGTGATGTCGATGTGGGGCTGGTGGCAGTGGCTGCGCGGCCACGGCAGCGACGGCGGCGCGCTGGTGGTGCACCGCGCCACGCCGCGCGTGGCCTGGACGGCGCTGGTGCTCACGCTGCTCGCCTGGCCGGCGGTCGCCTGGCTGCTGCACCGATACACCGACTCCGACGTGCCCTGGCTCGACGCCCTGCCCACGGTCGGCAGCGTGGTGGGCACCTGGCTGCTGGGGCGCAAGTTCATCGAGAACTGGTTCGTCTGGATGGCCGTGAACGCGTTCAGCGTGGCGCTGTTCGGCTACAAGCACCTGTGGCTCACGCTGATCCTGTACGTGATTTTCACGATCCTGTCGGTCGCCGGATGGCGCGCGTGGCGCGGGATGCAGGGGCATGTCGATGCGCGCCACTGACCCGGTACCGTTGCGCGTGGCCATCGTCGGCGCCGAGAGCACCGGCAAGAGCCAGCTCACGCACGCGCTGGCGGATGCGCTCGCCCGCGAGTTCGGCCTGCGCGTGGTGGTCGTCGACGAATACCTGCGCGAGTGGTGCGACGAGCACGCACGCACGCCGCGCGCCGACGAGCAGGCGGGCCTCGCGGAGGAGCACGCGCGCCGCATCGCGGCCGCCGCGGCGCAACCGGGCATCGACATGGTCCTGTGCGACACCACGCCGCTGATGGTGGCCGTCTACAGCGACCTGCTGTTCGACGATCGCACGCTGGCGCCGCGGGTGCGCGGGTGCCAGGACGCGATGGACCTGACGCTGCTCACGTCGCTGGATCTGCCGTGGGTGGCCGACGGCCTGCAACGCGACGGCCCGCACGTGCGCGGGCCGGTGGACGCGCGGGTCCGCGCGCAGCTGAATGCGTGGGGAACGACCTGGTCGCTGGTCAGCGGCGCAGGGCCGGCCCGCGCGGGATGCGCGCTGGATGCGCTGCGGCCGCTGCTGCGCGAGCGCGCGCGCCGGGAACGCGCCTCGGGATTGTTCAGCCGGCTGGAAGGCAGCCGCGCCGGGCCGCCGGTACCGCGCTGGACCTGCGAGCGCTGCGACGATCCGCAATGCGAACACCGCTCGGCACTCGGCCGGCGGCGTTGAGCCGCTTACCAGCAGGCCGCGGGCGTTCCCGTTCCGCCGCTGACGCCCTGCGTGCCAGTGCTGTCGAGCGTGTAGTCGCCGCAGGTGTCCGACGCCTGAGCCCCCTGGCGCTGCGCAGTGGCGGTGAAGAGCGGCGCCGACGTCACGTTCACATACAGCGCGTAGTACGACGCCGAGCCGCTGGAGACGTTCATCGGGTTGGTCTGCGTCACGGTCGCGCTGCTTCCATAGCCCAGCAGGGGCGCCGAGGTCGTGTACTGGTTGGCCGTGCTCAGGTAACGCTCCTCGCGCTGCGCGAGGTCGAGCAGAGCGGCCTTGGCGTCCGAGCGCCGCGACTTGCGCACCGACTGGTTGTACGCGGGGAAGGCGATCGCGGCCAGGATGCCGATGATGGCCACCACGATCATCAGCTCGATCAGCGTGAAGCCGCGCGCCTCGGAGCGAAGGACAGGAAAGGAGGGAGTCATCGGTTTCACCTTTTCGTTCAGCGCATCTTGGTCCAGGTCAGCCGCGCGCCCGTGCCGGCGGTACCGGTGCCCTTGCCGGGCGGAAAGATCCGCTGCGTGCCACCCGTTCCGTCGTCCTTCTGGAAGACTAGCCACTGGCTGCCGTCCTTGGTGGTGACATACGACGACGTACCCGTCGCCTGCGTGCCGATCGCGACGGTGTTGGCCGTGTACCCTGCGAAGTAGGTGCCGTTGCTGCCGCTCGCCGCACCCGTCGCGGTGATCACCGCGCCACCGGTGCCCATCGACAGGCCAAAGGAGAACGCGCTTTCCTTGCTCGAGTCGCAGGTCAGGGCCTGCGCGACCTGCGGAATGGACGTGTTGGTGTTGAAGACGTCCGCAATGATCAAGGGATTGAAGAGCACCTGCTCCGCCACCGCTGGCGTGCTTCCAGAGGCCGCCGTCACGCTCAGGTCCACCTCCCAACCCATCTGGTTGTTGGTCTGCGAGGTGCAGGCCGTCGATCCCTGCCAGCAGACCGTGGCGGTCGTGGGCAAGGTGCGCGTGGTGGTGCCGGCGACGGCCGTCAACACCTGCTGCAGCAGGTTGCCGCTGGTGCCGGCAACCGGCGTGACCAGGCTCGAAAGGCTCATGTACTGGGTCGTCGATTTCGCATTCCAGCCCGCCATGTCGGCGTCCCAGACCCCGTAGATGCTTTGCTGCGTGGTGGGATACGACGAGTCCTGCGTGAGCGTCTTGGGAAACTTCTGGCCCGTTCCGAACGCGAGGATGATGCGGGGCGAGGCGCTGCTCGCGCCCGACTGGTCCGTGGTCGTGACCGCGTCCACGGCGATGCCGGAGGTGATCGGCTGGCCCGTCTGCGTCTTGAAGATCGGCGCCGAGCCGACCTTCCAGTTGGAGGAAGAAGCATCGGTCAGGTCGAACCGCCACACGTTCCCGGCGACATCGCCCGCATAGACATAGTCCGTCACGTGGTCACCGTCGAGATCCACCGGGGTGACCTGGGCGATCCCATTGAGCGAGTTCACCGTGCTGGTACCCACCGTGACCTGGGGGCCAACGGCCTGGGTATCGATGAACTGCACCTTCTGCGTGCCATCCGCCGGATTGATGTGGACGATGAACAGCCCGGCGGTGCCAGCCTTGCTGTTCAGGCCGTTGCCGAAGATCACGCCCCAGGTGCCGTCATGCATTCGCCGGATCTGCGGCGTGCCATACGTCGCCCCCAGATGGTCGCCGCAATTCGAGCCTGCGCCAGTGCAGCCGCTCGCGTTGAGCGAGGCCGAACTCCATTCGCCCATGACGAGCGAACTGGCCGAGCTTTCGGCAAACTTGGTCGAATCGGTGACATCGAGTGCGAATACGGAGCCCACGGCCGGGGTGACCTTGTCGGCGATCGGACCGGCGGCCTGCCCGCCCGGCCCGAGGCCGCTGACGAGCCAGGTGTGCCAGGTGCCGCTGTAGTAGAGATCGCCCTGGCTCGGCGACGCATCGACGAAGAAATTGTGCGAGTACGACGGACTGGCGAAGTCAAGAGTCGTGGTCGTCGAATGAATCGTCGCCGCCGCCTGGCTCGGGACGTAGGCCAGCACTTCCTTGCCCGTGTTGGTCGTCTGGTCGAAGGTGCCGTTGTTATACGCGCCCGCCTGGAAGCCATGCAGCATGCCGTCGTTGGCGCCGACGTACACCGCGTTGATCCGGCTGGCGTTCGTCGTCGCCCAGGCGCCGTAGCTGCTGCCCTCGGGTGCCGTCGACTTGGGATACAGCAGGTCGGACCAGGCGGCAGAATACGGAAAGTTGGGCGGGCCGACCCAGACCGGGCTCGAATCGACGATGTCGCCCAGCAGGCTCGTGCGGTTGCGGAACGGGCCGCTGGCCGTCACTTCCTTGGCCCGGCTGCCGCGCAGGTAGTCGACCCGGTCGGACGTTTGCGACGAATCTCCGGCAGTGAGCGCGGTCTGTTGGGCGCTCGTCAGATTGCCATATTCAAACGGAATACCCTTGGAGCCGTCCCAGCTGAGAATGGTGCGGGTCGTGTTGTCCAGCGGCGCAGTCACCGGGGCGCTGCCGGTGCCTTGCGACTGGCATGCGCCGCCCGTGAGGACGCACCCGCCGTCCCAGTTCACGGTGGGCGAGACGATGAGGGTCGGGCTCGTGCCCGCCGTGGCAGGCGTGAACACCAGGCTCTGCGCCGTGAGCGAACCCCATGAATTGATCGGGTGGTAGTAGGCCAGGTAGACCTGGCTGTCCGTCTGGACGCGGCCGGACTGGACGTTCGTGCCCGCCGTACTGTTGCTGAAATTCGCGGGAGCAGCCTTGAAGCAAGTGATCTCGTGCACGTTGCTGCCGCCACCGGTACCGGCCGAGAAACCGAAGCGGAAACTTGCCGGCAGCGGTCCGTTCGACTGCGTGATGTCCCGGCCGTTGATCACCGTGAAGGCCGAGCCGCCGTTGATCGAGTACGAGAAGGTGAGCAGCCCGGCCTGCGTGATCAGCAGCGAATAGGTGATGGGCGTGGCATTGCCGCGAATGGCATTGGAACCGCCACTGGTGTTCGTGCCCAGCGCTTCCTGGCTAAAGATGGAGGTCCCCGAAGGGAAATTGCTGCCGGTCAGGTAGGGGTAGTTGTAGTCGAGTTTGTAGGCTCCGCCGACCACGTTCGAGGGAATCGGCGAGCCGTTCGAGACCGTCTGGCTGGTGGATGTCGCGATGTTCGTGTAGGTGCATGCGCGGTTGCCGGAACTGATCGGATTTCCGCTGTTGTCGCAGTTGGACGAGGACGGGATCGAGCTGGCGGAAGTGACCGTGCCTGTGACAGTGTTGCCGTTTTTTATGTACGAGTATTTGGCGGTGTAGTACGTCGGAACCGACACCGTGATGTTGCCACCGCTGAAGTTGTACAGGTTGCCCGACTTGCAGGTGGTCTGGACCGCAGTCGCCTGGGCCGAGCTGGAGAGCGTGCTGGGGTAGTAGGTGGGATAGTTGGCAGTCAGCCACGCCCATGCGGTGTGTCCCGCGCCGCGCACCACGATGGCGCCCGGGGTCTGGCCGGTCGAGGCGCCGGAGCTGGTGTTGTCGCCGGAATTGGAGAAGTTGCCGAACTCGTCCATGCCGATGCCGAGGTAGCCACCGATGACGCCGTCGTAGGTGCCATTGCCGTTCGAGCAGCTGTAGCCCAGGCTGCCGCCCAGGGCGCCGACGGTAGGTGCCACCGGTGCGGCTTTCGTGCCGCCATCCGACAGGAAGAAGCTGATGCCGTCGGCACCGGACTTGTTGTTCGTGCTTGCATTGTTCTGGTACGCGTTGCCGCCATAGGTCACGCTGGTCCAGGTGACCTGCAGGCCTTCGTTCGTCGGGAACGTGAAGTTCGAGACGATCGCCCCCGTCTGGTTGTTGCCGTTCGAACCGGTGGTCGTGTCGCCGTTCGTCAGCCGCAAGGCGCCCGCCAGATTGGCATCGGGCAGCTTGCCCGTCGCGCCACCTACCAGCGTCTTGCCGGTGTAGTAAGCCAGTCCGACGCAGGCCGGAATCGTGCTGGCCGAGCCATCGCCGGCGGTCAGGCAGGCGCCGTTCAGGGACTTCCAGTCGTACGACGAACTCGGCCCGGTCAGCGTGTCGTTGATCACGACTTGCGCCTGCGCGACGCCGCCGAGGCCCAGCGCCAACGCGACGACCGCCAAGGACAATCGATAGAGTCTGAATGCGTTCATCACGGGCCTCCCAAGCCGCCGCCACCACCGCCACCACTGCCGCTGCCCCCGGACGGGATCAGGTAGGTGCTGCGCACGATGGTCATCGTGTTTCCGTCACCGCCATACCCATAAGCGGTGATCTGATAGACATAGCCCCCATTGGCACTGGTCGGTGACAGGCCAAGATAGGTGATGTAGAAGCCCGGAAGCTTCTGGTAGTTGACGTCGCTGCTCAGGTCGCTGGCCGTCACCAGCCCCCCGCCGGCGCTCACCGTGAGATTCGGCGGCGAATAGGTGAAGGCGTTCGCCCAGGCCGTCGTGAGGTAGGTGCTGGGCAGCGCGTTGGAGCAGACATGGATGTTGGACACGGTATTGGCGCTCGTCAGCCCCAAGGCGCTGCAGTCCGACGTCGTGGTGCCGGGCGGGTTGTTGTTCAACCACCATTCGCCATATTGCAAGGCGGACTGGGCCGCCTCGAACGAGCGTTGCTTGTCGCGCGAATTGGCCGAGATCCGGTCCATAAGGCCAGTACTTCGGAACATGGCCAGGGCCACGAGCGTCATCACGACCAGGAACAGCAAGCCCGTGACCAGGATGAATCCGCGCTGGGCCGCCGCGCGCGATGCAGGACGAGGGAGCGTGCGGGCCATCATTTGTTGTTCATCAGGCTGATGGTCTGCGTCCAGGGGATCGTGGCCGCTTGAGCGCCGCCAAGGGCCGCATTGGGATTGATGAAGTTCAGCGTCACGCGCACCGCCTTGACGTTGGCCCAGGCGGCGGCGGTGGTCACGGCATTGGCATCGAGGTACTTGTCGGCGCTGCCGTCGCCGTTGGTGTCGACGGCGTACTGCACGGACATCAAGCTGACGTTCGAGACCAGCGGCGCCTTGGTGAGGCTCAAGGTGCTGTTCGAAGCGGTGACGGCGCAGCTCAGCGTGTTGTTGGTCGTGTCGACGAAGAAGATGTTGAGGTACGTGACGTTCGCGCCGGAGGTGTTCGTCGCGCCCTGGCAGTTCAGGACGCCGTCGCCGCTGGCCGTGCCGTAGACCGTCGACAGCGTGACCGGGATACCGCCGGAAGCGAGCGCGCCGCCGATGTACTGGCCCGCCGCGGTGCCGCCGTAGGTCGCGTCGGTCAAGGCCGGAAGGCCGGTCTTCTTGGTCTGGTTGATGCTGTCGGGGAAGTAGCCGGCCTCCTGGATCGAGGAGGTCAGAAAGGCCATCGCCAGCCGCTCGTTGTCCTGCAACTGCGCGAGCTTGTCCTGCGTGCCCCAGGTGGCCTTCAGGTTGACGAACGACACCGCGAAGCCGAGCGCGACCACGAGGCCGATGCCCACGGCAACCATCATTTCGACGAGGGTGAAGCCGCGTTGGCGCCGCGCGCCGCGCACGGAAGAAGGAGTCGGCAGGAGTGGCTTCATGGCTGGACGTGCAGCACCATGCTGACGTTGGCGCTGGTGGGGGCGATGCTGCCCTTGGAGGAGGCGCTGATGCCGACGGTCTTCTCGCTCCAGCTGAGCTTGATGTCGTAGCTCGCCGGAACGGTGCCGCCCGCGACGCAGGCGCCGGTGGGGGTGCAGGCGATGCTGGCCTGCGCACCCGGAAACGCCGCGACAAAGTTGTCATGCCAGTCCTTGAGGTCGGCGTAGGCCATCTCCGACGTCTTGCACACGGCGGTCTTGCACGTGGCGTCGGTCCCATTGGGCGATGACGGGTACGTCGCAGTGCCGCTGCTGTCCACCGTGAACGACGGGAACGGCGAGGTCGTCGCCCCCCAGTAGCCCCGGTCCGCGCGCATGGCGCCAGCGAGCGACTCGGCCTGGAACGTCAGCAGCGATCGCACGCGCGAGACCTGCGACTCGGAGATCGCCGCGGCCTCCATCTTCACCAGGCCCAGCATGCCCACCGACACGATCAGCAGCGTCACCAGCAGTTCGACCAGCGTGAAGCCGGCCGCCCGGCGGTGCCTGGGGGGCGACGAGTTCAGGTGCATGACGAATCCGCAGTGGTCAGCGTCGAGACACGGCCGCCCAGGTCGATGGCGACACAGCGCGTCGTCTGCGTCGACGCCGGCGAGGCGTGCAGCGTGAACAAGAGACGGCTCGTACCGAGGTTGGTTCCGAAACCTTCGCGATTGAAGCTCACGCAGGTGTTGCTGGAGGCCCCGGCGAGCGTGTCGCTGCCCTTGAATGCAGCGCGCTGGCGCAGCGCCGTCGCGGGAGCAGAGGTCGTCGGCGGCGTGCCGCACGCGGTCGCATCGGAAAACACGATCCAGCCGGAAGCCCAGGTGTTCGTGGTCAGGCAACTGACGGCATCCGACGACGGGCAGAGGCTGACGGGCTGGCCGCGCTTGATGGCCTCGCTGCGTGCGTACATCAGGTCGCTGACGAAGGCGCTGGCCTCGGCCTGCACCCGGTTGGACGAGAACATCTTGCCGAGCGACGGCGCGGCCAGCCCCGTCAGGATCGCGGCGATCGCGATGACGACCATCAGCTCGATCAGCGAGAACCCCGACGCGCACCGATTCGCGGCGTATCGCGACCGAGGCGTCGTGCTGGTGGAGGACAAGTGCCTGTTCATTCGGGTTCGCGTCGGTGGAGGTGTGGCAAGAATGCCGTCTGGTGATTTGAACGCAGCGCCACCGTCCGGCGGACCGTCGCGGTGATGGACGGCGGCCGCCGGCAGACGAGCGGCGCCGGCGCACGCAGCCAGGCCTGCCACCACGGAGGGCCGCCCGGGGATCGCCGCCGGCGGCGGGGTCGACGCGGGCCGCCCCGGCGTCAGTGCACGCCCGGAGCCGCCCCCGCCTGGCTGGTAGTCGGCGCGAACAGCGCGCCGATGTCGACCGCGTCGAAGCGGTATTGCGTTCCGCAGAAGTCGCAGCCGATCTCGACGTCCTCGCGCTCGGCGAGGATGGATTCCGCCTCGTCGCGGCCCAGGTTCTTCAGCATCGCCTTCACCCGGTCGGCCGAGCAGCTGCACGCGAAGCTGGGCGCCTGCGGCTCGAACACGCGCAGCGGTTCTTCCCAGAACAGGCGGTGCAGGATCGTGGCCGAATCCAGCGTCAGCAGCTCGGTGGCGGTGAGCGTGGAGGCGAAGTGGGCGATGCGCGTGAAGGCCTCGGCGTCGATTTCCGCCTTCTCGGCGCCCGCCAGGTTGCCCGCGCCCTCGATGGGCAGGCGCTGGATCAGCAGCCCGCAGGCCGCCTCGCCGTTGGCCGCCAGCACGATGCGGGTCTCCAGCTGCTCGGACTGGCGCATGTAGTGCTCCAGCATCGTCGCCACGTCGCCCACCGGGCCGCCGTCGGGCGCTTCCAGCGGCACCACGCCCTGGTAGGGCTGCTGGCCGGGCTGGCGGTCGAGCGGATCGAGCGTGATGGCGCAGCGTCCCTCGCCGTGCCGGTTGACCAGGTCGGCGAAACGCGCGTCGGGCGCCACGTCGCCCTGCACCTTGGCCGTCACGCGGAAGCGCAGGTCGGACATCGATTCGGCCACCGCCAGCTTCACCGGCCCGTCGCCGTGCACCTGCAGGATCAGCGCCCCGTTGAACTTGAGGTTGGCCTGCATCAGCGTGGCGGCCGCGGCCATCTCGCCGAGCATGTCGCGCACGGGCGGCGTCCATTCGCCGCTGGCCGCGCGGCGCCGCAGCACCTCCTGCCAGCTGTCGGTGAGGCGCACGATCATGCCGCGCACCGGCAGGCCGTCGAAGATGAATTTCTGGAGTTCGCTCATGGGATTCAGGCGCCTTTTCCGGTGTTGGCGGCACCGCCGGCGGGTTCATCGATGCGCACGACGGTGTCGCGGTGGCGCGCCGCGTTGGCCACGTAATGCGCCGCGCTCATGCGCAGCTTCGCGGCCTGGTCGTCGGTGAGGGTGCGGACGACCTTGGCCGGGCTGCCGACGATCAGCGAGTTGTCCGGGAACTCCTTGCCCTCGGTCACCAGCGCGCCCGCGCCGACGATGCAGTTGCGGCCGATCCGCGCGCCGTTCATGACCACAGCCTGGATGCCGATCAGCGAGTTGTCGCCCACCGTGCAGCCGTGCAGCATCACCTGGTGGCCCACGGTGACGTCGGCTCCCAGCGTGAGCGGCGAGCCCATGTCCGTGTGCAGCACGCTGCCGTCCTGGATGTTGGTGCGCTCGCC
>FTKT01002634.1_pt2 | contig 9919 bp, 10 predicted proteins | sample 1658271 | NCBI WGS metagenome assembly FTKT01 (sample SAMEA3914811, study PRJEB12502) | metagenome | biome: forest; material: soil | place: Canada | collected 2011-08-04 | depth 0.3 m | reverse complement strand
GCGCCCAGGCGCGCGCTGGCCTCGAACAGCTTGGCCGTCTTGTAGCGGATGACGCGCAGGTAGTCCTCGACGGCCAGGTCGGCGTCGTGCATGTTCATCAGCTGCAGCACCTCGCCCTCGGCGATGACGTTGGTGGCGTCGGCCAGCACGTCGAGCACGCGCATGCGGCCCACTTCCACCATCAGCTGGAACGCGCGCGAGTAGAGGAAGTCGCCCACCAGCACGCTGGCGGCGTTGCCGAACAGCGCGTTGGCGGTGGCACGGCCGCGGCGCAGCGCCGACTCGTCGACGACGTCGTCGTGCAGCAGCGTGGCGGTGTGGATGAATTCGATGATGGCCGCCAGCTCGAAGCGGCTGGCGCCCGAGAACGACAGCGCGCGCGAGAACAGCAGCACCAGGCGCGGACGGATCCGCTTGCCGCCGGCGCCGACGATGTAGTTCGCGATCTGGTCGACGAGCGCGACTTCGGACGTCAGCCGGCGGCGGATGACCTCGTCGACCGCCTGCATTTCGGCGGCCATCGGATCGGCGGGCAGGGGCGCGTGGGTGAGGGGGGCGTTCACGACGGTTCGCGGGAGGGGAAACCAGCATTATAGGAAGCCTGGGCGGCTGTCGGCCGGGCGCCGTTCCGTGCTTTGACGTTTTCAACGCTTGCTGGTATGATCGAGGGCTTCGCCGACTTTTGGCTGAACCCAGCGTGCCTGGGCCGGTTGCCACCACATGACCACATGCGGGGCCTCATCGGCCGGGACGACCCCTCGAAATGCAAGTTTCGACCGCGTCGTCCGGGAGGCAGGCAACGCCGTTCAGCCGGCGGCGAGAAGAAGTCAACTGAAAGGTCCTATATGTACGCGGTCGTAAAAACCGGTGGCAAGCAATACAAGGTTGCAGCCGGCGAAAAGATTAAGGTAGAACAGATTGCTGCGGACGTTGGCCAGGAAATCGTGTTGGATCAGGTTCTCGCAGTCGGCAACGGCGCGGAACTGACGGTCGGCGCGCCCCTGGTCGCGGGTGCAAGCGTGAAGGCTACCGTGGTTGCCCAAGGTCGTCACGACAAGGTTCGCATCTTCAAGATGCGCCGTCGCAAGCACTACCAGAAGCATGGCGGTCATCGCCAGCACTTCACCGAACTCGAGATCTCGGCCATCAACGCGTAAGCGTCTGATCTGCCCGAACTCATTGCACAGGAGCTAATGCACCATGGCACAGAAAAAAGGCGGCGGTTCCACCCGGAACGGCCGCGACTCCCAACCGAAGATGCTCGGCGTGAAGGCCTACGGCGGTGAAACGGTCTCGGCCGGTTCCATCATCGTGCGCCAACGCGGCACCAAGTTCCACGCCGGCGACAACGTCGGCATGGGCCGCGACCACACGCTGTTCGCGCTGGTCGACGGCAAGATCTCGTTTGCCACCAAGGGCAGCCTGAACCGCCAGACGGTCATCGTGACCCCGTTGTAATTCGCAACGCTGGCTTCAAGTTCGGTTTGCGTAAGCCCCGGCATGCCGGGGCTTTCTCGTTTATTGTTCCAATGAAGCCGGCGTCGCCGCCAGAAGAAGGACCTTCCCATGAAATTCGTTGATGAAGCCGTGATCGACATCGCCGCGGGCAATGGCGGCGCCGGCTGCATGAGCTTCCGTCGTGAGAAGTGCATTCCCTTCGGCGGCCCCAACGGCGGCAACGGCGGCAAGGGCGGCAGCGTGTGGTTCGTGGGCGACCGCAACCTGAACACGCTGATCGACTACCGCTACAACCGCCGCCACGAGGCGCGCAACGGCGAACCCGGCCGCGGCTCCGACCAGTTCGGCGCGGCGTCCGAGGACATCGTGCTGCGCGTGCCCGTGGGCACGATGATCAAGGACTTCGAGACCGACCAGATCCTGGCCGAGCTCGTGGAGCCCGACGTCCCGGTGCTGCTCTGCAAGGGCGGCGACGGCGGCTTCGGCAACCTGCACTACAAGACCAGCACCAACCGCGCGCCGCGCCAGAAGACGCCGGGCTGGCCGGGCGAAGAGAAGAAGGTGCGGCTCGAGCTGCGCGTGCTGGCCGACGTCGGCCTGCTGGGCATGCCCAACGCCGGCAAGTCCACGCTGATCACCGCGATCTCCAACGCGCGTCCGAAGATCGCCGACTACCCGTTCACCACGCTGCACCCGAACCTCGGCGTCGTGCGCGTCGCCCCGGAGAAGAGCTTCGTCGTGGCCGACATCCCCGGCCTGATCGAGGGCGCCGCCGAAGGTGCCGGCCTCGGCCACCAGTTCCTGCGCCACCTCCAGCGCACCCGGCTGCTGCTGCACGTGATCGACATGGCGCCGTTCGACGACGGCGTCGACCCGGTCAAGCAGGCCAAGGCGCTGGTCAAGGAACTCGAGAAGTACGACCCCGAGCTGGCCGCCAAGCCGCGCTGGCTGGTGCTCAACAAGCTCGACATGGTGCCCGCGGAGCAACGCGAGGCGCACTGCAAGGACTTCATCAAGCGCCTCAAGTGGAAGGGCCCGGTCTTCCAGATCTCGGCCCTCGCCCGCGAAGGCCTGCAGCCGATGCTGCACGCCATCTACGAGCACGTGCACGCGCAGGTGGAGCAACTGGCGCCGCCGGCCGATCCGCGCTTCGAGGAGACGATGCCCGTGGTCGCTCCGGTCGTCGACGAGCCGGTGCGCCCGGTTCGCGGCGCGAAGAAGGTCGTGGCCAAGGCCGCGAAGGCCGACAACGACGAGCCGGTGGATCCGCGCTTTGCCCCTCTCGAGCCCGAACCCGAGCTCGAGGCCGTCGCCCCTGCCGCGCCCGTGCGGCGCCGCACGCGCGCGGCATGAGCCCCGCTCGGCCGCCCGAAGGGGCTCGCACCGCAGCCGTTAGGCGGAGGGTAGCCTTATGAGCGGCGCACTGCCGTCCGAAGCCGCTCGGCCCGCAGTGCGCAGCACGGAGGCTTCCCGATGAGTGCCGAGCCGGCGTCCTCCGCGATCAACGACGAGTTGCGCAACGCGCGCCGCATCGTCGTCAAGGTCGGCTCCAGCCTGGTCACCAACGAAGGCCGCGGCGTCGATGCCGAGGCCATCGGCAACTGGTGCCGCCAGATGGCCGCGCTGGGCCAGTCGGGCCGCGAGATCGTGATGGTCTCGTCGGGCGCCATCGCCGAGGGCATGAAGCGCCTGGGCTGGACGGCGCGACCGAAGGAGCTGCACGAGCTGCAGGCCGCCGCCGCCGTCGGCCAGATGGGCCTGGCCCAGATGTACGAGAGCAAGCTGCGCGAGCACGGCTTCGGCAGCGCGCAGGTGCTGCTCACGCACGCCGACCTCGCCGACCGCGAGCGCTACCTCAATGCCCGCTCCACGCTCGTGACGCTGCTGGGCCTGAAGGTGATCCCGGTCATCAACGAGAACGACACGGTGGTCACCGACGAGATCAAGTTCGGCGACAACGACACGCTGGGCGCGCTGGTGGCCAACCTGGTGGACGCCGACGCCTACGTGATCCTCACCGACCAGCCGGGCCTCTACACCGCCGACCCGCGCAGGAACCCCGACGCGACCTTCGTCGCGCGCGCCCGTGCGGGCGATCCCGAACTCGAGCGCATGGCCGGCGGCGCCGGCTCGTCCATCGGGCGCGGCGGCATGCTCACCAAGATCCTGGCCGCCAAGCGCGCGGCCGGTTCGGGCACGAGCACGGTCATCGCCTGGGGCCGCGAGCCCGACGTGCTGCTGCGCCTGGCCGGCGGCGAGCCCATCGGCACGCTGCTGGCCGCGCAGACCGCCAAGGTCGCCGCGCGCAAGCGCTGGATGGTCGACCACCTGCAGCTTCGCGGCGCGGTGGTGGTGGACGACGGCGCCGCCATCAAGCTGCGCGAGGAAGGCAAGAGCCTGCTGCCGATCGGCGTGCGCGAGGTCGAAGGCGAGTTCCATCGCGGCGACGTGATCGCGGTGCGCGGGCTCGACGGCCGCATGGTGGCGCGCGGCCTGGCCAACTACTCGTCGGCCGAGGCCCGGCTCATCGCGCGCAAGCCCTCGTCGCAGATCGAGGGGGCGCTGGGCTACGCGAACGAGCCCGAGCTGGTGCACCGGGACAACCTCGTCCTCGGCTGAGGCTAGCGCGCCGCGAGGTCGTCCGCCGGCGGACGCGAGTCGTGCAGCGTCTCGTTCTCCACCGCATCGGGCGGCAGGTCGCTGGGCAGGTCGTGGTCGTCGCGCGGCCCGCGCGGGCCGCCGCGCAGGTACCGGTTGTGGTAGTTCGTCTTGGGCAGGAAGCGCGCGAGTTCGGTGAGCGCCAGCTGGTAGACGCCGCGCTTGAATTCGATCACCACGTCCAGCGGCACCCAGTAGTCGTTCCAGCGCCAGGCGTCGAATTCGGGGTGGTCGGTGGCGCGCAGGTTCATGTCGCTGTCGCGACCCATGAGCTTGAGCAGGAACCAGATCTGTTTCTGGCCGCGATAATGGCCTCGGGCATCCTTGCGGATGTAGTGCTCGGGCACTTCGTAGCGAAGCCAGTCGCGCGTGCGCGCGAGGATCTTCACGTGGTCGGGCAGCAGCCCCACTTCCTCATGGAGCTCGCGGAACATCGCCTGCTCGGGCGACTCGCCGTATTTGATGCCCCCTTGCGGGAATTGCCAGGAATGCGTGCGTAGACGCTTTCCCCAGAACACCTGGTTGCGCGAGTTGAGCAGCACAATGCCGACGTTGGGCCTGAAGCCCTCTCGGTCGAGCATAATCTGACCCCGATTCTTTAACTGCAACCATTATTGCACCGGCAGTACATAAAACACGAGTTCGCGTTTTTCCGCATGCCGCCACCATGAATCGTGATTCGTTGATGACAACCCGGTAACCTTGCGCCCATGAAAGCCTCCCAGTTCTTCGTTTCCACGCTCAAGGAAGCCCCCGCCGACGCGGAAGTGACCAGCCACAAGCTCATGACCCGCGCGGGCATGATCAAGAAGCTCGGTGCCGGCATCTACAACTACATGCCCATGGGCCTGCGGGTGATCCGCAAGGTCGAGGCGATCGTGCGCGAGGAAATGAACCGCGCCGGCGCCGTGGAGCTGTTGATGCCGGTCGTGCAGCCCGCGGAGTTGTGGGAGGAAAGCGGCCGTTTCAGCAAGATGGGTCCGGAACTGCTGCGCCTGAAGGATCGCCATGACCGCGACTTCGTGATGCAGCCCACCTCCGAGGAGGCGATCACCGACATCGCGCGCCAGGAACTGCGCAGCTACAAGCAGCTGCCGAAGAATTTCTACCAGATCCAGACCAAGTTCCGCGACGAGCGCCGTCCGCGCTTCGGGATCATGCGCGGCCGCGAGTTCACGATGAAGGATGCGTACTCGTTCGATCGCGACCAGGCGGCCGCCATCGAGAGCTATCACGTGATGCGCAACGCCTACCGCGCGATCTTCGACCGCTTCGGCCTGACCTACCGGCCCGTCGCGGCCGATTCCGGCGCGATCGGTGGCGACAAGTCCGAGGAATTCCAGGTCATCGCCGACACCGGGGAGGATGCGATCGCCTACTGCCCGACGTCCGAATACGCCGCCAACATCGAGGCCGCCGAAGGTGTTGCCCTCATCGCCGTTCGGGGCGCGGCCTCGGGCGCGCTGACGAAGACGCCGACGCCGGGCAAGAGCACCTGCGCCGACGTGGCCGTGTTGCTGGGCCTGCCGCTCGCCAACACGGTGAAGTCGCTCGTGCTGGCCACGGACGAGCTCGACGACAAGGGCGACGTGAAGAAGGTCACCGTGTGGCTGCTGCTGCTGCGCGGCGACCACGACATGAACGAAGTCAAGGTGAGCAAGGTCGCCGGCCTCAAGGACGGCTTCCGCTTCGCCACCGCCGCCGAGATCGACGACCATTTCGGCTGCAAGCCCGGCTACCTGGGGCCGATCGGCCTGAAGAAGGCGGTCAGGATCGTCGCCGACCGCACCGTCGCCAACATGAGCGACTTCGTCTGCGGTGCCAACGAGCCCGACTTCCACTACACCGGCGCCAACTGGGGACGCGACCTGCCCGAGCCCGATCTCGTGGCCGACATCCGCAACGTCGTCGCCGGCGATCCGTCGCCGGACGGCAAGGGCGTGCTCGCGATCGACCGCGGCATCGAGGTCGGCCAGGTGTTCTACCTGGGCACCAAGTATTCGAAGGCGATGAACGCCACCTTCCTCGACGAGACGGGCAAGCCCCAGCCGTTCGAGATGGGCTGCTACGGCATCGGCGTCACGCGCGTGGTGGCCGCCGCCATCGAGCAGAACAACGACGCGCGCGGCATCATCTGGCCGGTGGCGCTGGCGCCGTTCACGGTGGTGCTGTGCCCGATCGGCTACGACCGCAGCGCCGAGGTGAAGGCCGCCGCCGACAGGCTGCACGACGAGCTCGTGGCCGTGGGCGTGGACGTGATGCTGGACGACCGCGGCGAGCGCCCCGGCGCGATGTTCGCCGACTGGGAGCTGATCGGCGTGCCGCAGCGCGTGGTGATCTCCGACCGCGGCCTTCAGAGCGGCCAGCTCGAGGTGCAGGGTCGCCGCGAAGAGAAGGCGAGCACCGTGGCGCTGGGCGACATCGTCGCCGACCTGCGAGCACGCCTGGCGGCATGACGCCGTCGCGGCTCCGGCGCCGGGCCGTCGGCGTCCTGGTCGCCGTGGCGGTCGTCGCGGGCTGGCTGCCGTCCGCCTTCGCGGGCGCGCAGATCGAGGAGCCGCTGGCCGACTCGGTGCGCTCCGCGCTCAGCGCCGCCATCGCGCAGAGCGCCCCGCCGCCCGAGCTGAAGTTCGACGACATCGGCCAGCGCCTGGCCTACCTGCGCTGGCTCGGCGCCATGAGCGACCGGCTCAAGAAGAACAAGAGCGAGGGCCACGAGCGCATCGAGTTCCTGCAGACCGTCTGGTACGAGAGCCGGCGCGCGGGCCTGGAGCCGGCGCTGGTGCTGGGACTGATCCAGGTCGAGAGCGGGTTCCGCAAGTATGCGATCAGCAGCGTCGGGGCGCGCGGCTACACGCAGGTGATGCCGTTCTGGTCGCGCCAGATCGGCGACGGCGATGCGGCGCGCCTGTTCGTGATGCAGGTCAACCTGCGCTTCGGCTGCGTGATCCTGCGCCACTATCTCGACGTCGAGAAGGGCGACCTGTTCATGGCGCTGGGCCGCTACAACGGCAGCCGCGGACAGTCGGCCTATCCGGACATGGTGCTCGGCGCGCGCAAGCGCTGGGCATGGACGGAGCCGCGCGCGGTGCCGGCGTCCGCGGCGTCGCGCTGAGGGCTACAGGCCGTTCCAGCGCCGCGGCCTGGCGCCGTCGACGCCCAGCATCTCGATGACCCGCTCCACCGTGTCGTCCACCATCTCGGCGATGGTCTGCGGCTTGTTGTAGAACGCCGGCAGCGGCGGGAAGACGACGCCGCCCATCTCGGTGACGGCGGTCATGTTGCGCAGGTGGGCCAGGTTGAACGGCGTCTCGCGCACCATCAGCACCAGGCGGCGGCGTTCCTTCAACATGACATCGGCGGCTCGCGTCAGCAGGTTGTCGCCGAAGCCGTGGGCAATGGCCGCAAGCGACTTCATCGTGCACGGCGCCACCACCATCGCCCGCGCGCCGAAGCTGCCGCTGGCGATGCAGGCGCCGATGTCGCCCACCGGCCAGGCGTGGCTGGCCCGGGCCGCGAGCTCGTCGCGCGACAGGCCCAGCTCGTGGTGCGCGTTGATGACGCCCGAGGGCGTGACGACCAGGTGGGTTTCGGCGCCCAGCTCGCGCAGGCGCTCGAGCAGGCGCACGCCGTACGCGGCGCCCGACGCCCCGGTGATGCCGACGATGATCGCCGGAGCCGGACTCAGGCCACCCATTCCAGATCCGTGGAGTCCATGGGGACGCCCATCCAAGCGGCCGCCGCGGAACCGGCTCTGCCGGGCCGCTGGGCGCGCCCCCCGGGGGGAGGCGCCGAAGGCGCTTCGGGGGGGATCAATTCGCCAGCAGCGGCTGCAGCTCGCCGGCTTCGTACATCTCCATCAGGATGTCCGAGCCGCCGACGAACTCGCCGTTGACGTACAGCTGCGGGATCGTGGGCCAGTTGGCGTATTCCTTGATGCCCTGGCGCACTTCGCCGTCTTCCAGCACGTTGACCGTCTTCAGCTCGGTGACGCCGCAGGCCTTCAGGATCTGGACGGCGCGGCCGGAGAAGCCGCATTGGGGAAACTGGGCGGTACCCTTCATGAACAACACGATCTTGTTGTTCTTAACGAGGTCATCGATGCGTTGCTGGACGTCGGACATGGCGGGTGCAATTCGGAAGGAGGCGCACGCGGGCGCGGATCCTCCGTTTATAAGCCAAACGGCGGGGCTTCGCACCCGAAAGGGTTCAGAACGAATAGCGGACGTTGACCGCCATGATGGGCGCCCAGCGCAGCTGGCTGGTGACGTCGTCCAGGCTGCTGGCGCTGTTGAACAGGCCGTGCCCGTGGTTCTGCGAGGCAAGGCCGAAATCGGCGTTCAGGCTCAGCTGGCTGTTGAAGTACAGGTGGCTGTAGCCCAGGCCGACGTAGGGCAGGTTCTGCAGCGGATCGGGCCGGGTGTCGTACAGCGACAGGGGCTGGGCTAGGCCGACGATGCCGGTGCTGGCGCGGAATCCGCCGAGGAGCGGGCCGTTGCTGCCGGCGGACGGATCGAAGAAGTAGTAGTCACCGATCAGCCGGATGGAATTGCTCGTTGCGCGAAAGTTTGTGAGCGCATACTCGGCGGAGAGATGGCCGCCGTATGTGCTGTCTGGAGTTCGTTGGGTCAATCCCTGAGCCTGCGCGCCCAGCGTCAGCGCCGTGAGCCCCGCCATCGTGGCGGCCCGGAGGGCGGGGCGCGTGGCGCGCCGTGTCGACTGTGAATGACCCATGGTCGGCTCCCGAATTCGCCTCAAGAGGCTAAAACCAGACTCCAGAAAATCGATGCTACGCCTGCTGTCGTGCTGAAGATATCGGCAAACAGCATGCTTTTTCCTGCTTCATTACCTCCTGTGACTGACTTTGCAGAGATGTCGTCACGATAGCGCGGAAAGCGCGCTTGCGGGATTCAGGTACCGGATCTACAAAGAGGGGATCAGGCGAGGAGCAGCCGGCCGCCGGTGCAGCGGTCGCGGCCTTCGATGTCGGCGCGGGTTCGCATGTCGCCGAACCCGGCCCGCGCCAGGATGGCCGCCACTGCCGGCGCCTGCTCCCACCCGTGCTCGAACAGCAGCCAGCCGCCACGGCGCAGCCGGCCGCGCGCGCCCGCGGCGATGCGCGTGATGTCGCCGAGGCCGTCCTCGTCGGCCACCAGCGCCGCCAGCGGCTCGTGCGCCAGCTCGGCCAGGTGCGGATCGCCCGCCACGATGTAGGGCGGGTTGCTCACCACCAGGTCGAACGGCGGCGCCGCGGCGTCAAGCGCGTCCCACCAGTCGCCGTGCGCGAAGTGCACGTCCAGCGCCAGGCGCGTGGCGTTCGCGCGCGCGACCGCGAGCGCGTCCGCGCTGCGCTCGCCCGCCCACACCCGCGCGCGACCGCAGGCGTTCTTCAAGGCCAGGGCGATCGCGCCGCTGCCGGTGCCCAGGTCCAGCACGGCGGGCGCGGGCGTGTCGCGCAGTTCGCCCTGCAGCAGCTCCAGCGCCCAGTCGACCAGCGTCTCGGTGTCGGGCCGGGGCACCAGCACCCCCGGTCCGACGGCCAGCGCCAGGCCGTGGAACTCGCGTTCGCCCACCAGGTAGGCGAAGGGCTCGCCCGCGGCGCGGCGCGCCGCCAGGGTTTCGAAGGACGCCGCGTGCGCGGGCGGCAGCGCATCGTCGCCGTGCGCCAGCAGCCAGGCGCGCGACCGCCCGAGCACGTGGGCCAGCAGCAGGTGCGCGTCGAGGCGCTCGACGCCCAGCGCGCGGGCCGTCCGCAGCGCGGCGTCGACGGTGGTCAAGCGCCCGACTCCAGCGCGGCGAGCTG
>FTKT01000110.1_pt1 | contig 9924 bp, 10 predicted proteins | sample 1658271 | NCBI WGS metagenome assembly FTKT01 (sample SAMEA3914811, study PRJEB12502) | metagenome | biome: forest; material: soil | place: Canada | collected 2011-08-04 | depth 0.3 m | reverse complement strand
GACGAGCCGACGATCGCCCGCGCTCTCGAGCACGGCATGCCGGTGCTGCCCGCGCGCGAATCCGTCGACCCGGCCTGGCGCCAGGCGCTGCGTTTGCTGCTGGCCGCGATCCGCGACGACGGGTCGTCGCCTCCGGCATCGCTGCAGGTTGCCGCGATGCTTGGCGAGCTCGACGACGACCGCCTCGACGGGCTCGCGCTCGACGCGATCGCGGGCGACGTCGTCCCGCGCTGGCAAGCCGCGCGGCCCGTTGTGATGGCGGCGCTGCAGGTCGCCTTCGCCGACGCCGCGAGCCGGCTCGACACGAAGCGCATCGCCTACGTCGACCCGGCCACCATCTGCCCCGTCTGCGGTAGCCAGCCGGTCGCCAGCGTGCTGCGCATCGGCGGCCAGGCCGGTGGACACCGCTACCTGCATTGCGCGCTGTGTGCCACCGAATGGCATCTCGTGCGCGTGAAGTGCAGCCATTGCGAGTCGACGAAGGGCGTGCGCTACCAGGGTATCGAGGAAAGCCCGGAGGAAGGCGCGCGCGCCGTGCTCGCCGAGACGTGCGACGAGTGCCACACCTACCGCAAGCAGGCCGACCAGGAGAAGGATCCGGTCGCCGAACCGCTGGCCGACGACCTCGCCAGCCTGATGCTCGACCTGCTGATGGCCGACATGCCGTTCGCCCGCGCCAGCGAGAACCCGTGGCTGTCGCTGGCCGCGCCTCATGACGAGCCGGAGCCAGGCCCATGAGCGCGACCGCACCGGCGAACCACGCCATGATGCAACGCCTGCCCGCGGTCGACAAGCTGCTGGCCACCGCCGAGCTCGCCCCCGCATTGCGACTGCACGGCGCGACGCAGGTGACAGGCGCCGTGCGCGGGGAGCTCGAGCGATTGCGCGAGGCGATCCGCGCCGGCATCGACGTGCCGTACGCGGACCTCGATCCGCCCGCGATCGCGCGCCGCGTCGAGGCCGCGATCCAGGCCCGCAATGCGCCGCGCCTGCGCAGCGTCTTCAACCTCACGGGCACCGTGCTGCACACCAACCTGGGCCGCGCATCGCTGCCCGACGAGGCCGTGCAGGCCGTCATGCGGGCACTCGTCGCGCCGGCCAACCTCGAATACGACCTCGAGACCGGTGGCCGCGGCGACCGCGACGACCTCGTTTCCGGCCTGCTGTGCGAGCTCACCGGCGCCGAGGCCGCCACCGTCGTCAACAACAACGCCGCGGCCGTGCTGCTGATGCTGAACTCGCTGGCGACGCGCAAGGAGGTCGTCGTCTCGCGCGGTGAGCTGGTCGAGATTGGCGGTGCCTTCCGCATCCCCGACATCATGGGCCGCGCCGGCGCCCGCCTCGTCGAGGTCGGCACGACCAACCGCACGCACGCCCGCGACTACGAGGCCGCCATCGGGCCGCGCACCGGGCTGCTGATGAAGGTGCATTGCAGCAACTACGCGGTCACCGGCTTCACGGCAAGCGTCGCCGAGCCGGAGGTGGCGCGCATCGCGCACGAGCGCGGCGTGCCGCTCGCGGTCGATCTCGGCAGCGGCACGCTGGTCGATCTCGCCGACTGGGGCCTGCCGCAGGAGCCGACGGTGCGCGACATCGTCTCGGCCGGCGCCGACATCGTTAGCTTCAGCGGCGACAAGCTGCTGGGCGGTCCGCAGGCCGGGATGATCGTCGGTTGCAAGGACCTGATCGCGAAGATCAAGAAGAACCCGCTCAAGCGCGCGCTGCGCGTGGGCAAGCTGACGCTCGCGGCGTTGGAGCCGGTGCTCGCGCTGTATCGCGCGCCCGAGCGGCTCGCCGAGCGCCTGCCGACACTGCGCCTGCTCACGCGGCCGCAGCAGGGCATCCGCGTGCAGGCCGGGCGGCTGCGCGACGCGGTGCGAGCCGCGGCCGGCGCGGGCTTCGCGGTGGACGCGGTGGCCATGTCCAGCCAGATCGGCAGCGGCGCGTTGCCCGTCGACCTGCTGCCCAGCTTCGGCCTGCGCCTGCAACCTTCGACCGCACGCCGCGCCGGCCGCGAACTCGCGCGGCTCGAACAGGCGCTGCGCGGGCTCGAGCGGCCCGTGATCGGGCGTGTCGCCGACGGCGCGCTGTGGCTCGACCTGCGCTGCCTGGAAGAGGGCGACGAGCCCGCCTTCGCGGCGCAACTCGCGTCGCTGGCACTGGCCCTCGCCTCATGATCGTCGGCACCGCCGGCCATATCGACCATGGCAAGACGACGCTGGTGCGCGCGCTGACGGGCGTCGACACCGACCGGCTCAAGGAGGAGAAGGCGCGCGGCATCACGATCGAGCTGGGCTATGCCTACGCGCCGTTGCCGGGCGACGATGTGCTGGGCTTCGTCGATGTGCCGGGCCACGAGCGCTTCGTGCACACGATGGTCGCGGGGGCCACCGGGATCGACCACGCGCTGCTGGTCGTGGCCGCGGACGACGGCGTGATGCCGCAGACGCGCGAGCACGTCGACATCCTGCAACTGCTCGGCGTGCGCGAAGGCACCGTCGCCTTGAGCAAGGTCGATCGCGTCTCGCCGGCGCGCATCGCCGAGGTGTGCGCGGAGCTGGCGCTGGCGTTGCAGGGGTCGGCGCTGTCCGCTGCGCCGGTGTTCGAGACGGCCGCAAGCCGCGACGACGATCCCGGCGTCGCGGCGTTGAAGCGGCATCTCGAGGCTGCTGCCGGTCGCCAGCCGCGACGCGACCTCGACGGCCTGTTCCGCCTCGCCGTCGACCGCGTATTCAGCCTGCCCGGGCACGGGACGATCGTCACCGGCAGCGTGCATGGCGGCGCGGTGAACGTGGGCGAAACGCTGCGCCATTCCGCCAGCGGGCAGGACGTCCGCGTGCGCAGCATCCATGCGCAGAACCGTGCGAGCGAACGTGGCGTCGCGCACCAGCGCTGCGCGTTGAACCTCGCCGGCATCGAGGCTTCGGCCATCGCCCGCGGCGACTGGATCGCCGACGTGCGCGCGCTGCGTGCCAGCCCGCGCCTCGACACGCGGCTGCAGCTGCTGCCCGGCGCGCCGGTGCTCGCGACCTGGGCGACCGTGCACGTCCACCTGGGCACGGCGCACCACGTCGCGCATGTCGCGCCGCTCGAGGGCGATCGCCTGCAGGCCGGCACGCAAGCGCTGGCGCAGCTCGTGTTCGAGCAGCCGGTCTTCGCGCTCGCGGGCGATCGGTTCATCGTGCGCAACGCGCAGGCGAACCGGACGATCGGTGGTGGCGTGGTGATCGATCCGCTCGGACTGGAGCGCCGGCGCCGCAGTCCCGAACGGCTCGCGTGGCTGGCCGCCCTCGAAGCCGCGAGGAACGGCGGTGGGTTGACCGGCGTCGTCGCCAACGCGCCCGCAGGCATCGCGCGATCGCATCTCGCATGGCTTCTGGGCTTGCCCGAGGATCGCGTGCCGTCGCCGGACGCCGACGTGCGCGTGCTGGCCAACGGGCCGCATGGTGCGCTGCTCGTCGCCGATGCGACGTGGCGGGCCGTCGGCGACGAGGTCGTCGCGACGCTGGCCCGATTCCACGCGACCCATCCCGACGAGCCGGGCGTCAATGCAGCCCGGTTGCGGCGCATGACGATGCCGGGCCGCACGCCCGCGACCGGTCGCGACACGCTCTGGCGCGCGCTGCTCGACGCACTGCTGCACGATGGCCGCCTGCAAGCTGGTGGTGCCTGGCTGCACCTGCCCGACCACGCCGTGACGCTCACGGCGTCCGAAGAGACACTGGTCGCGCGCCTGCTGCCCTGGATCGAGGAAGGTGGCATCGACCCACCCTGGGTGCGCGAACTGGCCGCGCGTGCGGCCGTGCCGGAGGACGACGTGCGCGCGCTGCTGCGCAAGCTGGCACGCCAGGGACGCCTGTTCCAGAGCGTGAAGGATCTGTTCGTCGCACCGTCGCGCGTGCAGGCGCTGGCGCGCCTGGTCGCCGAGCTCGATGCCCGAGGCGGCCATGCCGGGGTGCGCGCCGCCGACCTCCGCGACGCGGCCGGCCTCGGCCGCAAGCGCTCCGTCCAGCTGCTCGAGTTCTTCGACCGCGCGGGCTACACGCGGCGCGTGCGCGAGGCCCACGTCGTGGTTGGCGAGCCGGGCTGGCCGCACGCCGACTGACGCGGAGGAAGCGCACGACAATCAACGCCGTCGCGTCCGCGACGTCTCGGTTTCAGGAAGGCAAACGCATCCGGTGGTGCGTCCGGGCTTCAAACCCGGGTGGGGGCGTCAGTCGCTCCCAGGTAGGTTCGACTCCTGCTGCCTTCCGCCCGCGGGCCGTCGCAACCCGCGGAACAGGTGTTGCAATCACTTTGCTCGGGCTCCGCGCCTGTCGTCATGGGCCGCAAAGACGTCCGTCACCCAGTCGATGAAGACCCGAAGGCGAGCTCCCGCATGTCGGTTTTGAGGATAGACGACATGAAGAGGGTGGCGTGGCTGGGTCCACCCCGTCAACACCGGTACCAGGCGACCCGCTGCGATGTGCGGGTTGGCCATGAACGCAAACGTCTGTCCGATCCCCAGCCCGGTGAGCAGGGCGGTCAGATGAGCGGTGCTCTCGTTGACAGCGGCGCCCTTGGTCGCGCGGAGATCCACATCCAGTTGCTCGCCGTCCCGAGCGAAGTGCAGCGGGAATACTCGCCCCGTCAGCGACGAGAAATAGCCCACGAAGGAATGCCGCGCGAGCAGATCCTCCGGATGGGCCGGTGTGCCGTTCGCCGCGAGGTAGTCGGCGCTGGCGCACGTGACGTAGTCCAGTTCGGCGATGCGCCTGGCAACCAGCGACGTATCGGCGAGGTCGCCACCGCGAATCACGCAGTCGACTGCGTCGCCAACGAGGTCGACATGCCGGTCGCTGACGCCCAGTTGCAGCTGGATGTCCGGGTATCGCAGGCGGAAATCGTGAAGGGCCGGAATGAGGATGAGGTTTGCGAGCGACGACCCGATGTCGACCCGAAGCCGTCCCTTCGGGCTGCTCCGAACCCCTGCGAACTGCGCATCCATGTCCTCAAGCTCGCCCAGCAGCCTGACCGCGCGCTCGTAGTAAGCCTCGCCTTCCGCGGTGACATGCACCCGACGCGTCGTGCGCTGAAACAGCTTCACGCGCAGGTGGCTCTCCAGGTCTTGAACGAGCTTCGTCACCGTGGGGCGGGGGATGTTCAGGGAGTCAGCGGCCTTCGAGAAGGCTCCCGAGTCGGCGATCCGAACAAACACCCTCATCGCAGTCAGTTGATCCATCCGGTGCTCCGGTTCTGGAAAAGGGAAACAGCGGGCCGATTGTTCACCAGCCTGAATTGAGTTGCAGCCGACAGCGTCTTTATCCGAGCGCCTCGTCTCCCTACATTCACTGCACCAACTCTTTCAACCACTGGAGAAACAAATGACCAATCGACTCGAAGGCAAGGTAGCACTGGTGACGGGCGGCACGAGCGGCATCGGTCTGGCATCGGCGCGCGCCATGGCAGAGGAGGGCGCCACGGTGTACATCACGGGTCGCCGCCAGGCGGAACTGGACGCGGCGGTGAAGGCCATTGGTCCGCGTGGCCGCGGTGTCCGTAGCGACGCGACGAAGATGGCCGAGTTGGACGCGCTCTTCGCGCAGATCAAGCAACAAGCCGGCCACCTCGACGTGTTGTTCGCCAACGCTGGCGGCGGCACCATGGTTCCGCTCGGCGCCATCACGGAAGAGCATTTCGACGAGACGTTCAACCGCAATGTCAAGGCCGTCCTGTTCACGGTGCAAAAGGCGCTGCCGCTCCTGGTGGACGGTGCGTCGATCATCCTCACGGGCTCGACCGCGGGCAGCAAGGGCACGCCGGCGTTCAGCGTGTACAGCGCCACCAAGGCCGCCGTGCGCAACTTCGCGCGCAACTGGGTACTCGACCTGAAGGATCGTCGGATCCGTGTCAATGTCGTGAGCCCGGGCCCGATCCGCACGACCGGCCTGGTCGAACTTGCGGGCGACAACAAGGAACAGCAGGACGGGCTCCTCGCCTACCTCGCCTCGCTCGTGCCGATGGGCCGCGTGGGCGAGCCGGCGGAAATCGGCAAGGCCGTCGTCTTCCTGGCGTCGAACGACTCCAGCTTCGTCAACGGCGCCGAGCTGTTCGTCGACGGCGGCGTTGCGCAGGTCTGAGCGGTCGTAGCGCCCAGGCACCAATCAACACGGAGAAAGACCATGACCGATACCACCAGCAAGACCACCGCGATCCAACTCCTTCGCGCATACCACGACAACATCCAGAATCCGGACGAGGCGGCAGCGCTGTTTGCGGACGACGGCGTCGTCGAACTTCCGACCGTCAAGGCGAGAGCCCAGGGAAGGGAAGCGATCCGTGGACTGGTGCAGGGACTTCTGAAGAAGATCCCCGGCTTCCGGTTCAAGAACACCCAGGTCTGGATCGAGACGCCCGACAAGGTCTTCGCCGAATACTCGGTCGAAGCACTCGTCCCCGATACCGGCAAGATCTACAAGCAGACCTATGCGGGCGTGTTGATCGCCGAAGGCGGCCGCATCAAGCTGCTGCGCGAGGCGCTCGACACGGCAGAAGCAGCCAGGGCTTTCAGCAAAGACTGAAGGAGATCAACCATGTCCAACACCATTTCGACCCTGTTGCTTCGCAACCTCAGCGACGTCTTCGGCGAGACCGACCCGGTGCGTCGGCGCGCGGCGATCGACGAGCTCTTCCTCGAAGATGCCGTGTTCCACGACCCCATGGGGGGCAGCTTCCGCGGCCGCGACGAGATCGACCGTATTGCGGGCGTGATCAAGGCCACCCATCCGGACTTCCAATACCAGCCGCTCTCGCCGCCCGAGGAGGTCGGTGACGGAGGGCGCGTGGTTTGGGTGTCCGGCAGTCCCGGCAAGCCGCCCGAATATGCGGGGACGGACTTCATCGTTGCCCGGGAAGGCAAGATCGCCGCCGTCTATCTCTTCTTCGACAAGCTGTCGTGAGCGGCGTGAGCGGGCCCTGCCGCTGGTGAAGCCGAAAGGGCGCGGAGCTGGAGACAGACCTGCTGCAGGCCCTAGATGCGCCCGGCGCGCCGGAGGAGGGCACCGATCTCGGCGATCCCCGTCTCGCCGGCCGTCAAGGCCTCGCGCGAGGTGTGCACCGAGTAGCGGCCCAGTACCAGCTCGTGCGGATGCTTGCGCGCGCTGCCGAGGACGAAGCCCGCGTCGGTCGATGCGGTGACCCGGATCGCGCCTTCGCTTTCCTCGAAGACCGCCAGTTCGGCCGAGAGCGACTCGCCCGCGGCCTGCACGACCCCTTCGTGGACGTAGAGCCAGCCGACGCCGTGTCCCCGCGGCGGCGTGTATGTCCACGTCTCGCCCTTCTTCAAGTTGACGGACAGGTAGTTCATGCCGGCGGGGGAAGGGGTCGGGCTCGTCACGCCCTCGTAGGTTCCGAACGCGAGCCGGGCCGGGCCGATCGCGGGGATCTCGGAAGGTGCCATGTACTGACTCTCGGCCGCGGAGAGCTCGAGTTCGGCCGGCAGCGCGATCCAGAGCTGCAGGCCGCGCAGGTGATCGCCTTCGGCCATCGAGCCGTCATGCCAGACGCCGCTGCCGGCGCGCATCCATTCGACGCTGCCCACGGGAAGCCGGCCGCTCTTGCCGGTGGTGTCCTCGTAGCGGATGCCGCCTTCGAGGAGCCACGTGATCGTGGCAATGCCCGAGTGCGGGTGCATACCGAAGAGGTCATGCGGCGTGGGTTCGAACTCGAAGTAGTCGAGGAAGACGAACGGCTTGATGAGCTCGCCGAGGTCCGAGGGACTGACGACTCGACGAATGGGGCCGTGTTGCCGCCCTTGGGCTCGCAGCACGATCGGACGCGACGGGCGCGTTGAAAGGGGATTGCGGTCGATTTCGAGACTCAGTTCGTTTGACATGGCGATTCTTCCTTTGATGGTGGTGAGCGGGTATCGCGACGCCGCTTGTGGCTGCAAGCCCGCGAGCGGACTTCGAGCGCCTGGTGGCAGGTGGGCGCCGATGTGAGCCCACTCTAGGCCGCCAGGCTCGTGGCGAGTACTACTCGTCCCGGAACACGCCTTTGCTGCTGGAGCAAAGAAGCCCTTGTGCGCAGCCTCCCGGATATGAGGTCCTCGTGCGCGACGGGACTCCGATCGTTGCGGTCCCGGCAACGGTGCGTTACCGCCGCGGGTCTGGATCGGCTGAGTGCGCCGCCTAGACTGGATTCACGACAACCCAGGAGATGAACATGGCCACCACACCTGCCGCTTCTTCCTCGCCTTTCGAGGCCTGGTTTGCATCTCTCTTCAACGAAGGCCGGGGCCTCGTCTTCCCCTGCGATGAGGACGGACACGTCCAGATCGATGCGCTCAGCGATCGCGGCCGCAGCAACTATTTCTTTGCTCGGGCGATGCTGGGCCGGGAATATGCGACGCCGCAAGTCGTTCGTCATGTCGACGTCCCGCGGTCGCACTGACGCAGCAGGCTCGTCGAGAAGCCTTGCCGGTGATCGCGTGCGCGATATTGCGAGTAGGATTATTTCGCTCATGAGCATGAGTCTCCTGAAGACGTGCCGTGAGCTTGTTCACTGCGATCGATTTGGTCGACGCAGGCGTGCTCTTCGGGGCGGGGCACCGTTGCAAAGAGGAAGTACATGGTCGATCTGAACGATGTGGCCTTGTTCGTGCAAGTCGTCGAGGCCGGAAGCTTCGCCGAGGCCGCCAGGCGCGCGGGCATGCCCTCCAATACGGCGAGTCGGCGGATCCAGCAGCTGGAAGAACAGCTGGGGTTGCGTCTCCTCCATCGATCGACGCGCAAGCTGACGCTGACCGATGCCGGAGAGAGCTTCTACGCGCGTTGCGCGCGCGAGGTGGAGGCGCTGTCTGCCGCGGCGGTCGAACTCGCCGACGGCAGCCAGATGCCCAGCGGCAAGGTTCGTGTCGCGGCGGCGGCCGACTTCTTCAACTGGTTCCAGATGGAGTGGGTGACCGAGTTCCTGGAGGCTCACCCGAAGGTACGCCTCGAATTCGTCCTCAACGATGCGCGTGCGGACCTGGTCGCCGAAGGGATCGATGTGGCATTGCGCGCCGGCAAGGTCTCCGAGCCCACGCTCGTGGCGCGTCGCATCGGCAGCAACCGCGCGTTCCTGGTCGCGAGCCCGTCCTACCTGGCCGCGCGCGGAGCGCCGTCATCGGTCGACGAACTGCCTCTGCACGATTGCCTGGCCGTGCAGCCGGCTACCGGCCGCACCATCTGGCGCCTGGAAGGCCCCGAGGGCCCGACCGAAGTGCAGGTGACGGGACGTTTCTACGCCAACGCGGCGCACGTCCTCCTGAAGGCATCGGTGGCGGGGCTAGGCATCGTGCTGCTGCCCGAGATGATGACGGCCTCCTACCTGCGCAGTGGCCAGTTGGTCGAGGTACTGCCGGGCCATGACGTCAAAGGCCTGGACATCTACCTGGTCTACCTGAGCCGACGCCAGCTTCCGCGTGCCGTCAGCGCCTTCATCGAGTTCGCGAAGGCGAAGATCGTTGCCACGGGCCTCGTCGCGACCACGATCGCTCGCGAACCCGTCAGTCTCCAATAGGCGACTTGCCGCGCTCCCGCAGCATCGGGCCTTGGCGCAAAGACACAACGACGAATGGGCGGCCCAGCGTGGGTCGCCCTGGCTCGACGTGGAGATGGACGTCGTTCGAACTCAGGCGAACGCGGCCGAGATCGTGCCGTGGGCGCCGGTCAGGCCCTTGGCGCGGTTGTCGTCGCCGGCGGCCAGGCCTTCCGCGCGCACGAACTCGATGTCGGTGACGCCGAGAAAGCCGAACAGGTTCTTCAGATAGGTCTCCTGGTGATCCAGGAAGGCCGTCGGCGTGCCCTGGCTGTAGAAGCCGCCGCGCGACGAGACGATGAAGACCTTCTTGCCGCCCGCCAGGCCTTCCGATCCCTTCTCGGTGTAGCGGAAGGTCTTGCCGGC
>FTKT01000640.1_pt1 | contig 9942 bp, 7 predicted proteins | sample 1658271 | NCBI WGS metagenome assembly FTKT01 (sample SAMEA3914811, study PRJEB12502) | metagenome | biome: forest; material: soil | place: Canada | collected 2011-08-04 | depth 0.3 m | reverse complement strand
CACACCCGAACCGCCCCCGCCGGCTCGCGCCGCAATGAGCCCGCCCGGCCGGTCCTCGCCACAGCGCCCGCGGAGCTGCCAGCGCCGGCCCCACCCGGCGCCACACCCGAACCGCCCCCGCCGGCTCGCGCCGCAATGAGCCCGCCCCGGCTGGTTTCGGCGTCCGGCAAAAGTGATATCACTATGATAGGTTCGTGCCTACAGCAACCGGACCCCCGGATGAGAGGAGCCGGCCCGATGGCCGCTCAGCACCCCACTCCCAACAGCCCCGACGTCCCGACCGCGGACGCCTTCACGGTCGACATGCCGGCCCCCCGGGTCACCGAGCGGGTGATCACCGGCGCCGCGGGGCTGCCCATGCTCGGCCTCACCCTGGTCGCCCTCGCGGCCGGGATCGGCCTGGCGATCACCGGAATCATCGCCCAGGCCGGCGGCGGCAGCGCGTTCGGCCTCACCACCGTGATCGCCGGACCGCTGCTCTTCGTCACCGGCCTGCTGCTCGCAGCCGGCCTGACCGCCGTCGCGCCCGGCCAGACCCGGGTCGTCCAGCTCTTCGGCCGCTACCGGGGCACCATCCGCGCCGACGGCCTGACCTGGGTCAACCCCTTCACCTCGCGCCGGCGGATCTCGACCCGGATCCGCAACCACGAGACCGAGACGGCCAAGGTCAACGACGCCGACGGCAACCCGATCCAGATGGCCGCGGTGGTCGTCTGGCAGGTCGAGGACACCGCGAAGGCCGTCTACGAGGTGGACGACTACGTCGGGTTCGTCGCCATCCAGACCGAGACCGCGGTGCGCCACATCGCCAACAGCTACCCGTACGACGCCCACCAGGAAGGGCAGATGTCGCTGCGGGACAGCGCCGACGAGATCACCCGCACGCTCTCCGCGGAGATCTCCGCCCGGGTCGCCTCGGCCGGGGTGCGGGTGGTCGAGTCCCGGATCACCCGCCTCGCCTACGCCCCCGAGGTCGCCCAGGTGATGCTCCAGCGCCAGCAGGCCGGCGCCGTGGTCGCGGCGCGCCGCCTGATCGTGGAGGGCGCGGTGGGCATGGTGGAACTGGCGCTGGAACGCCTCGCCGAGCAGAACGTGGTGGAGCTGGACGAGGAGCGCAAGGCCGCCATGGTCAGCAACCTGCTGGTCGTGCTCTGCGGCGACCGGGGCACCCAGCCGGTGGTCAACACCGGCTCCCTGTACCAGTGACGAGAGGCAGCCGGTGGCGACGGAGCGCAAGAAGATCCTGCTGCGACTGGACCCGGCGGTGCACGACGCGCTCGCCCGCTGGGCCTCGGACGAACTGCGCAGCACCAACGCGCAGATCGAGTTCCTGCTGCGCCGGGCCCTGACCGAAGGCGGCCGGATGCCGGGCGGGGCGGGCCACCTCCCCCGGCGCGGCCGCCCCCCGAAGGCCCCGGACGGACCGGAGACCCCGGACGGACCGACCAGCCCGGACGGACCGGACACCCCGGCCAGCCCGGACACCCCGATCGCGCCCGACCCCTGACCCATCACCCAGAGAGGACCGATCGTGGACCTGCCCGACACCCTGCCCGGCCTGCTCTACCTGCTCGCCTGCGACCCCGAGCGCGAGCGGGTGACCGGCACGCGCAACCTCGACCTGCTGCTGAGCGCGGCGGTCCTGACCGACCTGCTGCGCCACGGCCTGCTCCGCGACGAGCAGGGCCTGGCCAAGGTCACCGGGCCGGCCCCGGCCGGTCTCAACCCGGTGCTGGCCGAGCAGTTGAAGCGGATGGCGGACGGGCGGACCCGCCGTTGGAAGTCCTGGATCCGGGGGCGCAACCGCTCGGTCCACGCGGTCCGCGCGGACCTGGCGGCGGCGGGCTGGATCCGGCTGGAGCCGTACCGCCGGCTCGGCCTCTTCCCGGCCACCCGGGTCACCGTACGCAACCCCCGGGTGCGCACGGCCCTGCTCACGGCGGTCTCCGCCGCGCTGCGCGGCCCGCTCTCCCGGGTGGCACCGGTGGACGCGGCGGTCGTCGCACTGGCCGACGCCGCGCGCTTGCAGACCGTGCTGACCTGGCGTCAGCGGCGCACGTACCGCGACCGCCTGGCCGACCTGGCCGCCCTCACCGGCCCGGTCCCACCCGCCCTGCGCCAGGCCGTCCGCTCACGGGACGCGGCGGCGAGCTGACGCGGAGGCTGGAATGCGGCCCCCGCACACCACCCACGAGCTGACGCGGGGCCGGAAAGCGGCCCCCGCACACCACCCACGAGCTGACCCGGGGGCCGGAAAGCGGCCGCCGCACACCACCCCCACCCGCCTACGAAGCGATCGGCAGCCCCGCCCGATGGGCGAAGGCCGCCGCGGCGCCGCGGGAGGTGACGCCGAGTTTGCCCAGGATGTTCGCCACGTGGAACTTCACCGTCGACTCGCTGATGTGCAGGGACAGCGCGATCTCGCGGTTGCGGCGGCCGAGGGCGAGTTCGCCGAGGACCTCGACCTCGCGCGGGTGCAGGCCGTCCAGCGGTTCGGCCGGGCCGCGGGTGGCGGGGGCGCCGAGTGGCAGGGTGGCGGTGATGGTGGTGCCCCAGCCGGGCATGCCGTCGAGGTCGAGGCGGCCGCCGAGGGCGGTCAGCCGCTCGCCGATCCGGTGCACGGCGAGCGCCTCGCGGGTGAGGGTGCCGGGGCCGTCGTCACGCACGGTGACCCGCAGCTCCTCCTCGTCCAGCTGCCAGCCGACGAACAGGCGGCCCAGGGAGTCCTGTTCGAGCATCACGAGGACGGCCGAGCGGACGGTGGCGCGGGCCGCGTGCGCGGTGTCGGCCGGCAGGGTGCCGCGCGAGCGCGGGCCGCGCAGGTCCAGGCGGACCGGGCTGTAGCGCAGCAGCGGGCGCAGGTCCTCGGTGAGCCGGGTGAAGGCCAGGTCGGCGGGCTCCTCACTGAGTTCGCGGTCGCGCTCCACCTCGGCGCGCAGCTCGATCATCGCGTTCACCGCGAGGTCGACCGCGCCGCGCCGGGCGGTGGCGTCGTCCAGCGAGGGGGCCCGCAGGGTGCCGAGCAGGGCGGCCAGCACGGCGGTGTGAGCCGTCGTCAGCTCGCCGATGGCCCTGGCCCGGGCGTCGGCGACGGCGCGGGACTTGGCGGCGGTCTCCGGCGCCGCCTCGGCCGTGCGGCGGCCGCTGTTCAGGGTGGCCAGGTCCCAGATGCCCTGGATCACCGGGAGGAGGTGCTCGTCGAGCGGTTCGCCTCCGGAGCGGATCAGCGCGAGTAACGCCCCGTTGCCGCCCTCGGTCACCGAGGCGGCGGCGAGCACCGGCCGCAGGGCGCCGGCCAGCACCGCCTGGCCCTGCCAGGGCCGGCCGACGGGCACCAGGCCGGCCAGCCGCCCCAGTTCCGCGCCGGTGACCCGGCCGGCCAGCTCGGGCTCGCCGATCGCCTGCACCGGCGCGTACGCGCAGACCCCGCTGAGCTGGGCCAGCACCAGGTGCGGCGCCAACTCGCCGAGCACCCGAGACAGCCGGGGCAGGTGCTCGGTCAGGGGCGCGCGCAGCACCTCGACGGCCTGCGCGAGGACGTCCTGCGGGCTGCTCCAGTCGGTCGTCTCCATCGCTCCAGCGTACGGCGCGAGGCCGCCGTCGCACTGTCCTTTCGGCCAGTCAGGACTGGTCGAACGACGGGCCGCGCGCCCGGCTCCGGTGGGAGAGGCTGGAGGCGGCAACGCACCTACTGATCGAAGGAACGTGATCCCCATGACCAAGGCCATCGCCTTCTCCGAGTTCGGCCCGGCCGAGGTACTGCACTCGCTGGACGTCGAGTTGCCCGCCCCCGGCCCCGGCCAGGTGCGGATCGCCGTCCGGGCGGCCGGGGTCAACCCGCTCGACCACAAGATCCGGGCCGGCGTGCTCAACGCGGTCTTCCCGGTCACCCTGCCGCACGTCCCCGGGGTGGAGGGCGCCGGGACCGTCGAGGCGCTCGGCGAGGGCGTCACCTCGCTGCGGGTCGGTGACGAGGTGTTCGGGTTCACCAGCACCGGCAGCTACGCCGAGCAGGCGCTGGCCGTGGCCGACCGGCTCATCGTCAAGCCGGCCGCCGTGCCGTGGGAGCAGGCGGCGGCGCTGCCGGTGGCGGCCGAGACCGCCTACCGGGCGCTGGAGCTGCTGGGCGTGAAGGCCGGGGAGACCCTGCTGGTGCACGGCGCGGCCGGTGGGGTCGGCACCCTGACGGTGCAGTTCGCCGTGGCCCGCGGCCTGACCGTGATCGGCACCGCGAGCGAGGGCAACCACGCCTACCTGCGGGAGCTGGGCGCCGTCCCGATCAGCTACGGCGAGGGCCTGGCGGAGCGGGTGCGGGCGGCCGCGCCGCAGGGCGTGGACGCGGTGCTCGACGCGGCCGGCGCCGGGGTGCTGGAGCTCTCGGTCGAGCTGACCGGCTCGGCGGATCGGGTGATCACCGTCGCCGACGGGGCGGGCGCCCACCAGCACGGCGTGCGCTTCACCGGCGGCGGCGACGGCCAGGACTTCACCCGGCAGGCGCTGCCGGCCGCACTCGAACTGCTGGCGGCCGGCACCCTGCGACTGCCGATCCACCGCGCCTACCCGCTCGACGAGGCGGCCGAGGCCCAGCGCGCCAGTGCGCACGGCCACCTCACCGGCAAGCTGGTGATCACGATCTGACCAGAGGTCAGCTGATGGTGACTCAGCCCCCCGAGCGCCAGACGAACCAGGTGCTGGTCCCGTAGCTGCTGTCGGCCTGCACCTTCGCGATCAGCTGGTAGCCGTGCCCGGCCGTCAGATCGGCGTCGATCTGGCGGTCCAGGGCGGCGGTCGGGCCGTAGCGCAGCACCACCAGGTCGAAGTACCGGTCGGCGATCGCCGCCTGGTAGGCGGGGACGCCGACGAAGTGCTGCCCCTTCTTGTTGGTGTACTCGAAGTAGTAGGTGCCCGACCACTGGTACGGCTGCACCAGGTCGCGCAGGTAGTACCGGGTCACCTCGGACTCCTCGACCAGGTAGCGCCCGGTGGTCGGGCGCACCTGCGTGCGCAGCACCTGGACCAGGCCCGAGGCGTTCGGCCACTGCCGGAAGAGCTCGGCGGACTGCTGGATGCCCAGGCCCGCGATCACCAGGCAGGCGGCCAGCGCCATGCCGAGCCGGCGCGGGTCGTGCAGCCGGGAGCCGAGCAGCCGGGAGAGCGCGTAGCCGGCCATCGGCGCGGCGAAGAAGAGCCCGTAGCCGACGTGCTTGTGCAGCGAGGTGAGGGTGTGCAGGTGGATCTGGTAGGCGGGGGCGAGCAGCGCGGTGCCGGTGAGCAGCAGGCCGAGCGCGAGCCGGCCGGGCCGGCCGCCGCCGTGTTCGCCGGTGCGCGCGCTGTGGGCGCGCACCAGCAGGACGGCACCGATGATGGCCACCAGGAAGACCGCGCCGCCGTACTCCACCGAGCTGCGCACCAGCAGTCCGGTGGCGTCGGTGCCGGCCTGCCGGGCGGTGGTGGTGCTCTTGAGGCCGACCACGAACGCCTGCCCGGCCAGCCGGACCAGCCCGTACCCGCAGCCGGCGGCCGCGACCACCACGAGCAGTCCGCGCACCAGCGAGCGCCAGCGGCCGCGCTCGGGGACGGCGGCGAGCACCGCGAGGGCGATCACCGTCGGCGCGTAGAGCAGGGCGGCGTACTTGGTCAGCGCGGCCAGCACCAGCGGCGGGCCGACCAGGGCGGCGGTCAGCGCCGGCAGGCTCGCGGTGCGCACCGCCGCCCAGGAGGCCAGCGCCAGCAGGAAGAGCGCCATCGCGTCGTAGGTGGCGAGGTGGCTGAGGAAGAGCGTCGGTCCGGTCACCGCGAAGACCGCGGCGGCCAGCAGCGCGGCCGGCCGGCCGAAGAGCCGGCAGGTCAGCGCGTGCAGCAGGCCGGTGGTGGCCAGCATGAACAGCAGGCTCAGCGCCCGCGCACCGCCGAGGCCCGCCAGGTTGTCGGCGAGCGCGCCGAGCACCGGGTAGAGGAAGGGCGCGCCGGAGAAGTAGGCCGAGTAGTTGTCGAAGGTCGGGGTGTGGTGCTGGAAGAGGCCGAGTTCGCGGTGCCCCGCGTAGAGGTAGAGCGACTCGTCCTGGAAGGCGGTGTTGCCCAGCCGCCAGCTGAGCGCGGCCTGGAGCGCCAGCAGGCAGAAGAGCGGCACCCGGGTGCGCACGGCCGCCCAGCGCGGGCCGGCGGCGACCTTGCGCAGCCGGCCGCGCAGGTCGTCGTGGGTGCCCTGGCGCTGGGCCGGCAGGGTGCCGGCGGGGAGGACTGTGGTCACGTCAGGATCCTTGGGCGAGGCGGCGCAGCAGCCGGCCGGCCGCCTGGGTGGTCGGCGAGTCCGCGGAGAGCGACCAGCGCTGGGCGAGGTCGGAGGAGACGTCGAGTTCGGGGCCGGTCTCCTGGTAGACCAGGCCGGCCACGTCCTTGCGGGCGGCCACGGCCGCGCTCAACTGGTCCAGCCAGGCGGCTCGTTGCTCGGGCTTTCCGGCCACCGCCACGTCCAGCATCAGCGGCTTGCCCGGGTGGGCGGCGGCCGCGGCGGCCAGCGCGCGGGCCGGGTCGGTCCAGACGGTGTCCGGGTACTCGAAGAGCGTCACGGCCACCGCGCCGACGGTGGCCGGCGGCGGCGCGTAGGCACCGTCGTTGGCCGGGTCGGCCGGCGCCCAGACCCAACTGACGTTGCTGGCACCGGCGCTGCGGAAGAGCTGCTGGACCTTGGTCCAGGCCGGGGTGACGTCCTGCGGGATGCCACCGCGGGTGACCGCGGAGCTGGGCGAGTAGTTGCGGTCCGCCTCGGGCAGCACGGTGAGGTAGAACGGCTTGCCGTAGGCGGCGATCTGCTCGGCCCAGCGCTGGAGTTGGCCGTCGTCCACGCCGTTGGCCACCGCCGTCAGCGAGGAGTCCAGTCCGGGGCGGCCGTGGTGGGCCAGCACCAGGGTCAGCCAGGGCACCGCGCCGCCGGCGCTGATCGAGTCGGCCCACGCGGTGTCCAGCTGCGCGTCGATCTCCTCGGTGCGTCCGCGCAGGGTCAGCGAGGCGCCCAACGTGACCTGCATCGCGATGGCATGACTCTCCGTCACCGATCCGAGGCCGACGTACGGGTGGCCGGGCGCGGCGGCCGGCTGCGGTCCGCCGACCGGGCCGGTCGCGCCGCCGGCCGAGGAGACGGTGGCGATGCCCGCGATCACGCCCAGCGCGCAGGCCAGCGAGATCGCCGGGACCAGCCGGCGGGCCCGCGAACGCGGCGGGCGGGCGCCCGACCTGGCACCCGGACGGCTGCGCGCGGGCTCCTCGCCGCGCACCACCCGGGCCGGCTGCACGGCGGGCGTACCGGCGGCGGCCGCCTTGACGTCGCCGCGGACCAGCGAGAGGTGCACGCCGATCAGCACGCACAGGTAGGCGAGCCAGAACGCGGCCAGGTAGTAGGCGGGTTCGCGGTGCAGGGTGAGCGCCAGCACCAGTGCGACCAGGCAGGCCGCCAGTGAGACCAGGTGCCAGCGGGCCGTGCGCCAGGCGGAGTTGGCGGTGCGCTGCTTGGGGGTGATGGTGAACCGGCCGCGGTTGCCGGTCACCGTCATCCAGAACGCCTTGATCAGCGACGGGAACGACCCGAAGCCGACCACGATCGAGCGCCAGCTGGTGGTGTGCCAGGCGGCGTGCGCGAAGGCGAGGGTGGCGAGCAGGTAGTAGGGCACGAAGTGCGCCAGGAACTGGCCGAGGGTGGCGCCGCGCACCCCGGTCGCGCCGGTGACCAGGTAGAGCACGGGGGCGACCAGGAAGACCAGGTCGCGCACCCCGGCCAGGTAGTGGGTGACCGCCAGGCCGTACTGCAGGCGCTGCTGGGCGCGCAGGCCGCCGCGGCGCGGCAGCAGCAGGTCGCGCCAGTGGCTGCCGATCACCGAGAGGGTGCCGCGGGCCCAGCGTTCCTGCTGCTTGAGGTAGGAGTTGAGGTCCACCGGGCCCAGGCCCACCGCGAGCACCTCGCCGAGGTAGACGCTGCGCCAGCGCGGGGCGAGCCGGATCGAGGCGGCGAAGTCCTCGGTGACCGAGTCGGTGGGCAGGCCGCCGATCTCGTCCAGCGCGGCGGCCCGCAGCACCACGTTGGTGCCGCAGATGAACGCCGAGTCGTGCAGCGCCTTGCCGGGGCAGAGCAGCCGGTAGAAGAGCGACTGCTGGTCGTCGGCCCAACGCGCCACCGGGTTCTCCCGGTTGCCGTAGAACTGGCCGGACTGCACCCAGCCGACCCGGGCGTCGGAGAGCGGGGCCAGGGTGCGCAGGAAGAACTCCTCGCGCGGGATCTGGTCGGCGTCGAAGACCACCAGCAGCGCGTCGCCGGTGGCGCCGAGCAGCTGGCGGGCGTGCTCGATGTTGCCGGCCTTGGCGCCGCCGCCCACCGTACGGGTGAAACAGCGCACGTCCAGCTTCTCGCAGAGCGCGATGATGTCGTCGCTGCAGGCGGCGCCGGCCACCCCGCCGTCGTTGCAGACCACCACGGTGATCTCGGCGTGCGGGAACTTCGCCAGGTAGCGGGCCCGGGCGGCCAGTACGCCCTCCAGCGTCTCGCCGACGATCTCCACCCCCTCGTCCACGGTGGGCACGAAGACGAAGACCGGGCAGCGGGAGGGGTCGAGGTCCTTGCGCACCTGCTCGGCCCGGCGTGGCCAGACCGTCACGTGCAGGCCCACCGTGTGGACGGCGGCGTGCAGTTCGGCCAGGAAGAGCGGCACGCCGATCCACCAGCCGGACCAGGAGAGCACCGACAGGCGCCAGGAGAGGTAGTCCACCGCGCTGACGTAGACGGCCAGCGCCAGCGCGATCAGCCGCAGGCTGCGGCCGTGCCAGCCGCCCACCCAGGCCACCCCGACGCCCAGCAGCAGGGTGGCCAGCGGCAGCAGCGGCCCGGGCTGGTACCAGGCGATGCCGACGGCGCACGCCGTCACCGCGGCCCGGCCGGCCCAGACGGCGAGCCGGCCGGGCTCACGGTAGGCGGACGGCGGGTGCGCGGTCTCGTACGAACCCCGGGTGTTGGACGGACGGACGGCGGGCGGTTCGAGCAGGGCTGTCATCGCGGACACCCTCCCCGCACAGCACGGATTCCCACGGTCTTGCTCATAGCGAATACCCCCACGGCCGATCCCTCTGAGGCCCCCCGAGGGCTCCCACGCGCACGTCGGCCATCAGCTCCCCATGGTGCGGCCCGAACGGGCGGCCAGGGAGGAAAGTACTGAACTTCACATCGAATTAACGCCCTGCTCGATCTGATTTCCGGGGTCGGGACCCGGAAATTCGATCGTTTGAACGAGTCGGCCAGCCGGCGGACCGGCTGACCGACTCTTGGTTCCCGCTTCCCGCTGCCCCGGTCAGCCGGTGTAGCTGATGGTCGGACCGCTCACCGCGTGGTTGTCGCTGAGCCCGCCGGCCCCGCCGGTGAAGGCGACCAGCACCTTGGGGGGCAGCGTCACCGCGACGTCCATGATCTGCGTGCCGTCGAAGGTCACCACCAGGTGCCCCGCGGCGGTGACCTGCACGTCCACCGTGTGGGTCGCCCCGCGCAGCGCGGCGATGCTGGTGGTGGACTGCAGGGTGGTCAGGTTGGCGTTCGCGGTGCTGGTGGTGCCGATGGAGGCGAAGTTGTAGGAGTTGACTCCGCCACCGGGGTAGGTCTGGAAGCCCAGGTAGGTGGCGGGCAGGCCGCCGACTCCCAGCGAACCGCCGGTCCCGCCGAGCGACTTGTTGTTCGCACCGGCCGGATCGAGCAGCGCCAGGGCCAGACCGTCGGCGCCCGTGGTGCCGGCCCCGCCGATCTGCTCACTGAAGGTGACGTGCAGGCCGGCCGAGTTGACCGGCGTGCTGTTGACCACCGAACCGGCCGCGAACTTCTGCCCGTCCGCCGTCAGGGTCGCCGCCGAACCGGCCACCGTGGCCTTGCCGTTGGCCGACCAGGTCGGGTCGGTGAAGGCCGGCAGCGTG
>FTKT01001254.1_pt3 | contig 9951 bp, 6 predicted proteins | sample 1658271 | NCBI WGS metagenome assembly FTKT01 (sample SAMEA3914811, study PRJEB12502) | metagenome | biome: forest; material: soil | place: Canada | collected 2011-08-04 | depth 0.3 m | reverse complement strand
GCCGGCGACCGCGTCATCGTCAACCTGTTCTATCCCTCGACACTGGACTGGCGCGAAAAAGGCGTCGTCCTCGACCTGGAGACCGGCTATCCCTATACCGATACGGTGACCTTGCGCGCCACGAAGGCGGCTAAACCTGTCGATGTGGCATTGCGCATGCCCGGTTGGTGCGGGGCGCCGTCCGCCACGCTCAACGGCAAGGCCGTGGTCACGCCGGCGAAGGACGGCTACCTGACCCTTAAGCTGAAAGCCGGCGATGTGATAAAGCTCACCCTGCCCATGCCGCTCCGCGCCGAAACCATGCCGGACGACGACCGCCTGGTCGCCTATCTTAGCGGTCCCCTGGTCCTGGCCGCGGATCTCGGCCCGGCATCAAAGCCTTGGGATAGCTTCGATCCGGTCATCGTCAACGACCGCAACGATGGTGTGCTCGTCGAGACGGGCGTCCAAACCTTTACCCTGGCCGAGCATAGCCGCCCGCAAGCCTTGACCTTGCGGCCCTTCCTGGAACAGCACCACAACCGCACCGCGGTCTATTTCCGCCGTTTTACCGCCGCCGAATGGCCGGCCATCGAAGCCAGCTATGCCGCCGATGCAAAGGCCCGCGCCGATATCCGTGCCCGCACGGTCGATATCATGCGGCTGGGCGAACAACAGCCCGAGGCCGACCACAATTTCAAAGGCACGCCGAACACCGTCGATACCGGCAATCTCACCGTGCGCAACCGCATGGTCAATAACGGCTTCTTCCAGTTCGACCTGAAGACCGCGCCGGGACCGCTTGTCCTGCAGGTCAGCTATGAGGGTAGCGCGCGCGACAAGGATTTCGACATCCTCGTCGATGGCCAGGTGCTGGCGCACGAAACGCTCGCCGGGCCGCGCACCGCGACCTACAATGTCCGCCAGTATACCGTTCCCCAGGCCCTGACCCAGGGGGCCCAGATCACCCTCCGCTTCGAAGGCCACCGCGACCAATGGGCGGCCGTCTACGAAGCGCGTCTTATCAAGGAAGTTCCCCATGTCGCTTGATCGCCGCGGCCTTATGGCCGCCACTGTTGGCCTCGGTCTTTTGGGCGCTTCAGGCGCCGGGGCTCGCGCGGCCCGGCCGTCGAAAGGCGCTCTGCTGGCCCCGACGCCGCCGATGGGCTGGAACAGCTGGGACAGCTTCGCCACGACGATCACCGAAGCCCAGGCGCTCGACGTCGCCCACATCATGGCCGACAAGTTGCGGCCGCACGGCTATGACGTCTTTACCGTCGATATCCAGTGGTACGAAGGCGGCGCCACCGGCTTTGAATATAGCGCCAAGCCGGTGCCGGAGATGGATGGTTATGGCCGCCTGTTGCCGGCGCCCAATCGTTTCCCCTCGAGTGCCGGCGGGCACGGGTTCAAACCGCTGGCCGACAAGATCCACGCGCTGGGCCTGAAGTTCGGCGTCCATCTGATGCGCGGCATTCCCAGGCTGGCCGTCGAAAAGAACCTGCCGGTCTTCGGCACATCCTTCCATGCCCGTGACATCGCCAATACGAACAGCACCTGTCCGTGGAACCCGGACATGTACGGCGTCGACATGACCAAACCCGGCGCGCAGGCCTATTATAATAGTGTCTTCGCCCTGTTCGCGTCCTGGGGCATCGACTTCGTCAAGATGGACGATATGAGCCGGCCCTACGACTCGCACGCGCCGGAGATCGAGGCGGCACACAAGGCGATCGTCGCCTCAGGCCGGCCGATCATCCTGTCCTTGTCGCCCGGCGAGACGCCGGTGCCGCGCGCCGACCATGTGGCGCAATACGCCCAGATGTGGCGGATCAGCGACGACTTCTGGGACGACTGGTCATTGCTCAAGCCGCAATTCACCCGGCTGGAAAACTGGAACCCGCATCGCCGGCCGGGCGCCTGGCCCGACGCCGACATGCTGCCCCTGGGCAAGCTGCGCCTGGGGCAAAGCGATACCAAGTTCACCCGCGACGAACAGCGGACCTTGATGTCGCTATGGTGCCTGGCGCGCTCGCCACTGATCATGGGCGGCGATCTGCGCAGCCTGGATCAATGGACGCTGGACCTGCTGACCAATGACGAGATCCTGGCGATAAACCAGCATTCCAGCAATAACCAGCCGCACTTCCTGCAAGACGGCTGGAACATCTGGACAGCGGATGCGGCGCAAAAAGGCGCGCACTACCTGGCGATCTTCAATACCGCCGACAAGGATGGGACGTTCCACTTCGACTTGGGCCGTCTGGGTCTGAAGTCGGCGCATGTGCGCGACCTCTGGGCGAAACAGGACCTGGGTACGGCAGACGGGGCCGTCACCGCCGACGTGCCGTTGCATGGGGTGAAGGTATTCAAGTTGACGGCCTGAAATTTAGCCTCCCCGTTTTGCTAAAACAGGGAGGCGACATCATTAGTGGGCCGGATCGAAATCGGCCGGCGCCGCTTTTACATAGGCATCCCAATCGGCCTTGGTGTGGAAGTCCAGGCCCTTCGACCAGGCCGAGCCGGCATAGTAGACGAACGGCTTGCCCGGCGTGACCTTGACCATGACCAGGTAATTGTCGGCGTCCGGCTTGACGTCGACGATCTGAGCCGGGTCGATCAGCACGGCGACGCCCATCGTGCCCTTGTTCGGCACTTCCGGGCCCCACCAGATGAAGCGGCCGGTGGCGCGGTCAGCCTCGAACGTCCCGTTCTCCGACGTGGTCGGGTGCCTGGAAATGCCGATGCCGACGATCAGCTCGCCCGGCTTGTCGGAATTCATCGTCGAGACCATGCGCGTGAAGTTGGTGCCCATCGGCAGGGTGAACTTGCGCGTTTCCCAGACCTTGCGGTCGACATCGACCGGCCATGGCGCGTAATCGACCTCGAACGATGCTTCCTTCGGTCCGGGGTTGAGAATGCGCGCCTTGACGTAGTTGCGCGACACCCACAGCTTGTTGTCGTACCAGACGCCCAGGCCGCCCATGCCGCGGAAGGTGTTGACGTCGTAGAAGTCCAGCCCCTCGCCGTGATACTGGTGCTGGTCGCCGCCGTGCAATTGGCGCTCCATGAACGGCCAGCGCACATTCTTGCCCCAGGCATCGATGCCCGAGGACGACGGCGGTTCGGGCACTTCCAGATCCGTGCTGTAGATGCGGTGCGCCGTGCGGTCGTTTTCCCACAGCACGTCATTATAACGATAGGGCGCGATACCGGCGAAAGCCGCGGGCTTGTCCTGGCCGGCGGCCGGCGGCGGCAGAGGCTGGCCGGGTTGCAACTTGGTGTGATCCTGCGCCTGCGCCAGGCTTGCGGCGCCGGCCATGCCCAAAGCGACGGCCACGGCCAGTCCAAAGCGGAATTTACCCATCGTTTTTTTCCTCCTGCCTTTGATATTGTCAGGCAGCTCATGCCACAACCACGGCAATTGGCCAAGCCTCTTAATGTATTTCACCCCTATATTTGATAAATCGACCCACATATAGGGACGATTTACACTTGATAGATTTTGGCGAGGTCGGCAAAGGCCTCGACCTGAGCCGATCGCCAGGCTTCGTCGCGACCCAGTTCCTCGGCCAGGATGTCTGCCACGCGCGGGGCAATGGCGACGCTGGCGGCGGCGTCCAGCAACAGGGCCCGCGTCCGCCGCGCCAGCACATCCTCGACCGTGCGTGCCTGCTCATGCCGCGCCGCCCAGCGCACCTCGGCCTCGGTATAGGGCAAATCCGTATGCAACCGGATGCCGGCCCCCGGCAAGGCGTCGACACGGACCCGGTCGCTGCCATAGGCGTCGCTGTGCTCGGCCCAGCCATGCAAACGCAAATCCTCCGTGCGGCTGGGCGCCGCCGGCAAGCCGCCGGCCTCGGCCGCCGTGTCGACCACGTCCTGCCCCATGCGGCGATAGGTCGTCCATTTGCCGCCGGCCAGGGTCACAAGGCCGCTTTGCGACACAACGATCGTGTGTTCACGCGACAGCTTTTTCGTATCCTTACCGGGTTGCGCCCTTATCAGCGGCCGCAACCCGGCAAACACGCTGAGCACGTCTTTTCGCATCGGCGCCGGATCGAGATATTGCCCGGCCGTGCGCAGGATGAAGTCGATCTCCGCGTCCACGGCGCGCGGCTCGAGATCGATGGACTGCACCGGCGTATCGGTCGTGCCGATCAGGGTCCGCCCATGCCATGGAACGGCGAACAGCACGCGGCCATCCTCGGTTTTCGGCACCATCAATGCCGTTGCTCTGGGCAAAAAATGCTGCGCAACAATTATATGCACGCCCTGGCTCGGCGACAGCATCGGCACGGCCTTCGGATCGTCCATCCGGCGCAGGCTGTCGGCGAATATACCGGCGGCATTGATCACCACGCGGCCTTTTACCGCATGGCTTTTCCCGGTCTCCGCGTCGGTGAACCGTACACCGGCCACGCGTCCGTCAGCCTGCAGCAATTCGGTGACAGGCGCCGCATTCAACGCGATCCCGCCATGGTCTTCGAAGGTCCGCAACAGGGAGAGGGCCAGCCGGCTGTCATCGAACTGGCCGTCGAAATAGAGAATGCCGCCGCGTAAATGCTGCGCCTTCAGCGTCGGCACTTCGCGACGCGCCGCACGATGGCCGAGCCAGCGGCTGGAGCGTAGATTCAAAGGCCCGGCCAGCAGGTCGTAGAGCTTCAGGCCGATACCATAGAAGGGAATACGCCAGGCCTGGTAGGCCGCAACCAGAAAACCGAGATCGTGCACCAGATGCGGCGCATTGCGCTTCAACACGCCGCGTTCGTGCAGGCTTTCACGCACCAGGTGCAGGTGCCCCTGGGCCAGATACCGGACACCGCCATGGATCAGCTTGGTCGAGCGGCTGCTGGTGCCCTTGGCATAGTCATGGGCCTCCAGCAAAAGCGTCTTGTAGCCGCGGGTCGCCGCCTCGACCGCCGCGCCCAGCCCCGAGGCGCCGCCACCGATGGCGATAACATCCCAGACGACGGCCTTCGTGGCTTCGCGCACGATCTCCGGGCGTGGATCGGTCATTCCGCCCAACCCCCGCTGCGTTCCACCGCCTTGCGCCACTGCGCCAGGCGACCAGCGCGCTCATCGGCGGTCATGGCCGGCTCGAAGGTGCGATCGACCTGCCACTGAGCGCGCAGACCCTCGGCGTCCGGCCAGAAGCCCGTGGCCAGGCCGGCGAGATAAGCCGCACCCAAGGCCGTCGTCTCGGTAATCTTCGGCCGCACCACCGGCACGCCCAGGATATCGGCCTGGAACTGCATCATCAGGTCGTTGCGCGAGCCACCGCCGTCGACGCGTAATTGCTGCAGCCCGACACCACTGTCGCCCTGCATGGCCGACAGCAGCTCGGCGGATTGAAACGCGATCGATTCCAGCGCGGCGCGTGCAATATGCGCCTTGGTCGAACCTCGCGTCAGGCCGTGCATCGTGCCGCGCGCATAGGCATCCCAATGCGGCGCTCCCAGGCCGACAAAGGCCGGCACCATATAAACGCCGCCGCTGTCGGGGACGCTGGCCGCCAGGGCTTCGACCTCGTCGCTGGAGCGGATGATGCCTAGCCCATCACGCAGCCATTGCACCACGGCGCCGGCGACGAAGACCGAGCCTTCCAGCGCATAGGTGCGCTTTTGGTCCAATTGCCACGCCACCGTCGTCAGCAGGCGATTGCGGCTGGGCACGGCTTCGTCGGCGGTGTTCATCAGCATGAAACAGCCGGTGCCGTAGGTATTCTTGGCCATGCCCCGCTCGGTACAGACCTGCCCGAAGGTCGCGGCCTGCTGGTCGCCGGCGATCCCAGCGATCGGGATACGCGCCCCGAACAGGCCGTTTGCCGTTTCGCCATAGACTTCGCTGCTGGACCGCACTTCGGGCAACAGGCTTTTCGGCACGTCCATTGTGCGCAGCAATTCGTCATCCCAGACGCCGGCATGGATGTCGTACAACAGGGTGCGGCTGGCATTGGACGCGTCGGTGACATGCACCGCCCCGCCGGTCAGGTTCCAGACCAGCCAGGTGTCCACCGTACCGAAAGCCAGTTCGCCGCGTTCGGCTCTGGCGCGGGCGTCCGGTACATGATCGAGCAACCAGTTGATCTTGGTGCCGCTGAAATAGGCGTCCAGCAACAGGCCGGTCTTTTGCCGGATCAGGTCTTCATGGCCATCGGCGCGCAACCGGTCGCAGATCCCCGCCGTGCGCCGGTCCTGCCAGACGATGGCGTTGTGGATCGGTTTTCCGGTCCGGCGGTCCCAGATCAGGGTGGTTTCGCGCTGGTTGGTCAACCCGATCGCCGCGATATCCGTCGCGCGCAGGCCGGCCGCGGCAATGGCTTCCTGCGCCACGCCGAACTGGGTCGACCAGATGTCGCGCGGGTCGTGTTCGACCCCGCCGGGTTGCGGGAAAATCTGGCGGAATTCGCGCTGCGCCTGGCCGCGAATACGCCCCTCGCCATCGAAGACGATAGCGCGGCTGGACGTCGTGCCCTGATCGAAAGCCAGGATAAAGGATGCCATGCCTTAGGTATGGCGCAGTTTGTGGTGCGAGTCACCCTCCTCCCGAACGCGTTGCGTTGGGGAGGTGGGTTACCTCGCGATCTTCACTTCGCTTGCCTTGGCCACGTCCGGCAGGGCCATCACCACCGTCTGCGCCTTGGCATCCACCGTCACCGGCACGGCCTTGCCGTCCAGCGTCACCTTGGGCGCGGCGCCACTCCAGCCGTGGAGCACCACAGTGATCCCCGTCCACCACGGCTTGTAGCTGCCTTCACGCGCCGAGAAAGCGATCTTGCCGCCATCGCAGGCTACGCCCTGGCGCAGGAACATGCCCTTCTTGTAGGCGAAGCTCGAGCCGTCATCCAGATAGATGGAGCCCTTGCAGTCATCGCCCGGATAGACATTCAGCTCCAGGGCGCCCTTCGGCGTTTCCATGGTGCTCTGGACCAGGGGCTGCTTGGCGATGATGGCGCCCGGACGGACATAGACCGGCAGCAGGTCGAGCCGCGGCGTCACCTGGACCGTATCCGCAGCGACCTTGGCGCCCGTCCAGTAGTCGTACCAGCCGGCGCCGGGCAGGTTCACCGTATAGGCCGCGGGCGATTCCATGGTCGGCGACGGCGCGATCAGCAGGTCACCGCCCAGCATGAACTGGTCCTGGGTCTCACCCAGGCGCTCGCCTTTGCCCAGGACCAGCGGGTAGTTGAGGAAGACCGGGCGCATGATCGGCACGCCGGTGCGCGAATTCTCTTCCGCCAGGCCGTAGATATACGGCATCAGGCGGTAGCGTTCCTCGATATAGTGGCGGCGGATGGCTTCCTGGTCGGGGCCGTGCACCCACACTTCCTGGGGCGCCTTGTCCTTTTGATAGTGGTCGCGGAAGATCGGGTTGAAGGCACCGACCTCGATCCAGCGGGTCAGCAGTTCCGCCGTCGGCGCTTCGCCGGCAAAGCCGCCGATATCGTCGCCGGAATAGGCAAAACCCGAGACGCCCAGGTTGTTGAGCTGCGATACCGACAGCTTCAGGTGCGCCCAGCTCGACGAATTGTCGCCGGTCCACGTCGCGGCATACCGTTGCCCGCCGGCATAGGAGGCCCGCGTCAGCACGAACGGCCGTTGATCGGGATTGAGCTTGAGCACGCCTTCATAGGTGGCGCGCGAATTCAGCATGCCGAAGACGTTGTGGATTTCGGCCTGGGTGGCGTCGCGCGGTGCAAAGCCCGGCTCCTCGATGCGGTCGAGATTGTCGAGCGGCATGGTCTTGCTGCGCGTCTTGAAGACCGACGGCTCGTCCATGTCGTTCCAGTAGCCGGCGACGCCGTCCTTGGCGAAGTCGCTATACAGCGTGCCCCAGTAATCACGCGCCTTTGGCCGGGTGAAGTCCGGGAATACCGCGTCGCCCGGCCACACCGGTCCGACGAAGGTCGAGCCGTCGGCCTTGCGCACCCATAACCCCTGCTTGGTGCCATTGTCGTAGGCGGCGTAATTCTCGTTGGGCACAGCGGCGATATGCAGGTCGGTGATCAGCACCAGGTGCATGCCATCGGCCTTCAGGTGTTGCACCAGGCCTGGCAGGTCCGGATAGGCCGTTTTGTTGACGGTGAACGGGCGGTCGCGATCCTGGTAGTCGATGTCGAGATAGAGCGCATCGGCCGGGATCTTGTCGGCCTTCAGATGGTCGGCAATGCCCTGGGCCTCGCCCTGGGTCATGTAGCTCCAGTGCGATTGCTGGAAGCCCAGCGTCCACAGCGGCGCCAGCGGCGCGGCGCCCGTCAGGTAGGCATATTCGCTTTCGACCGTCTTGGGATCCGGGCCGGCCATGACGTAATAGTCGACCGGGCCGCCTTCGGCGCCCAGGGTGAAATTGTCGCGCTCGGTCTGGCCGAAATCGAACCAGGTGCGATAGGTGTTGTCGAGGAACAGGCCGTAGGCATGACCGCTTTCATCGGCGCCCATGACGAACGGGATCGCCTTGTAGAGCGGGTCGGTCGAGACGCCGAAGCCGAAATTGTCGGTGTTCCACAGCTGGAAAGCGGCGTTGCGGCGATCGAGCGGGCCGGCCTTGTCGCCCAGGCCGAAGAAGTGTTCTTCGACCGGCATCGCCTTGCGCAGCTTGAAGCCGCCATTTTCGAAAGAGAGCCCCTGCCCCGGCGCATCGGCCAGGATCACACGGCCCGACGTATCGGTGACGGTGACAGCCAGCGTCTTTTCATCGAGATGGACCTTGACCGAACCGGTCGAGATATCGGCGACGCCGTTGGCCTCGCTGACCTCGAGTGGCACATGCCGGGCGCGCACATCGCCCGGCACCGCCCAGGAGGCATCTTCGGGGAGCGTATTCTGGCCGGCGCGGATACGGACGATGTCGGCGCGCGGCGCGGTGACTTCCAGGCGAATGCCGCCGTGGTCGAAGACGAAGCGGTCCATCGGCTTGGCTTGGGCAACCCCCGCCGTCAAGGCCAGCATGGAGGCCGCCATCGGCAGCCAGCGGCGCAAGCTTTTGCTGTTGAACATCATCCTATGTCTCCCACCTATGCCGATTTTTGCGCAATGTCGGCGGACAGGACATCACTGTCAACGCGCTGCATACCTATTCATTTGCCTTTTGCACGCAAACGCCGCGCGTCTTCGAAAGATTGGCCTCGAAGACGCGCGGACATCGCTTGTTATCAAGCCTTCAAGGTGAACGTCGCCGGCGTCCCTTCGATCGACGACGGCGCGATCCAGACGTCGAAGCCGCCGGTCTCGGCGAAGGCCTTGTGGTCCGGGTGGACGAAGGCCAGGTCGGTGCGCGACAGGCTGAAGCTGACGGCCATGCTTTGGCCGGGCGCCAGGTCGAGATGCTTGAAGCCCTTGAGCAGGCGCACCGGCTGGGTAATGGAGGCCACCTTGGTGTGGATGTAGAGCTGCACCACCTCGTGCATGGCGCGCTTGCCGGTATTGGTCACCGTCGCCGTCACGGTGATCGGGCCGTTGCCCATTTCCGTGGCGCTGAGTTGCGTCGCGGAATAGCTGGCCGTCGAATAGGTCAGGCCGTGACCGAAAGCGTAGAGCGCCGCATTGGTCACTTCGCGATAACGGTTCTTGTACTCGTGATCGTCGGTCAGCTGCGGGCGGCCCGTATTGCGATGGTTGTAGTAGTACGGCTCCTGGCCGGAGGCCTGCGGGAAGCTGACCGGCAGGCGGCCCTGCGGCGCATGGTCGCCGAAGACGACATCGGCCAAGCCGTTGCCGGTCTCCGAACCCAGGAACCAGGTCGCCAGGATCGCCGGCGCGGCCTTGACCGCCCCTTCCAGCGCCAGCGCCCGGCCGTGACGCAACAGCACGACGACCGGCTTGCCGGTGGCGGCGACGGCCTCGGCTACCGCCATTTGCGCCGGCGGCACGACGATCTCGACGCGCGATTGCGCTTCGCCCGACATGCCGGCGGATTCGCCAACGACCAGCACGACGACATCGGCGGCTTTCGCCGCGGCGACCGCGGCGT
>FTKT01000411.1_pt2 | contig 9953 bp, 6 predicted proteins | sample 1658271 | NCBI WGS metagenome assembly FTKT01 (sample SAMEA3914811, study PRJEB12502) | metagenome | biome: forest; material: soil | place: Canada | collected 2011-08-04 | depth 0.3 m | reverse complement strand
GGGCCCCCCCCCGCCGCTGGTCCGAACCGCCGCCCCCACGAACCCCCGCCCCGTGCCCCGTGCGGCCGCGAGGGCTGTTCATCGACCGCCTGTTCGGGGAAGATCAACAGGTCGGACCCTGCGGTGGCGTGCGCCCGCGCCCGTCGCCGCCCGATGACAGCGCCCGCGGCAGCCCGTTGCCGTGGCAGAGACGACCGGCTCGCGTGCGGCCCCGACCCCGCGGGTGAGCCGATGGACCGCACCAGGACGGCCGGCCCGACCAGTCCGAGACCGGAGGGGGACGCATGCAGCGGATCGAGTACAGCGCGGAGATCGCCGAGCTGCTCGGCCGGATCCGGCGACGGCCGGTCGCGGGCTGGCCGTGGCGTCCCGACGAGCCGGTCCCCGACTGGCTGCCCGTCAAACAGTCCTGGGGCTGGCTCTTCGCGCCCGACGGGCGGGTGCTCACGCTGGTCAACCCCAAGGACGGCATCGTCAGCCTGCCCGGCGGCTCGCTGGAGGCCGAGGACGCGGGCGATCCGGGCGCGGCGCTGGCCCGCGAGGCCACCGAGGAGGCGCAGGCCGTGATCGGCGCCCCGCACTACCTCGGCTACCTCTACGACCGGGTCGGCTCCGCGAACGGCGGCCACGAGTGCGCCCGGGTGCGGATGACGGCCGCGCTGCGCACGGTGGGCCCGAGCGCGCCGGACCCGGCCTCGGGCCGCCACTACCGGCGCCTGCTGGTCGCCCCCGGCCTGGCCGTCGAGCTGCTGGGCTGGGGTGCGCCGGGCCTGCGGCAGGCCAGGGCCGCCGTCCGGTCGGCCGTGCTCAACCTCGGCGTGCCGGCCGCGGCGAACGAGGCGATCGAGGAGCTGCCGACCCGCGGCTGCGAGGTCTTCCCGATATCCGAGTCCTGAAAGGGATGTGATGACGCCTCCGGGGCTCTTCCACCACGTCGAACTCTGGGTCGACGACCTGGCGCTCGCCGAGCGGCAGTGGGCTCCGCTGCTGCTGGCGCTGGGCTGCGAGCCCTTCCAGCACTGGCCCGCGGGCCGCAGTTGGCGGCTCGGCTCGGCGTACCTGGTGCTGGAGCAGTCGCCGGCGCTGCGCCCCGGCGGACACGAGCGGTTGCGCGCCGGGCTCAACCATCTCGCGCTGCACGGTTCGAGAGCCGCCGTCACCGCCGCGCTGGCCGCGGGGTGGACGCTGCGGGTGGACACCGGGTCGGCTGTGCACCTGGTGGACGGTCAGGGTTTTGAGGTGGAAGTGGTCTGCGGTGAGGCCGGGCCCGGGAGTTGAGCGGGAGGCGACCGACGGCCGAACGCCGGTGGACGGCCCGGTGCGGGGCGACCGGCCCGCGACATCCCGGCCGACTTCCCGCTCCCGCCAGGAGAATTCGTCAACATCTTTGGCATGGGCACTTCCGCAATCTCCCGGCCGCTGCTACCACTGAGTAACCCGCGTCACACTCATGTGGAGGTGCAATGCATCCCGCCCGTGCTGTGTCCGTCGCCACCATGGCGCTCCTACTCTCCGTGGCCTCGTTCTTCCTGGCCACGTCCGCCAACGCCGCATCCGTGCGCTACGTCGCGCTCGGCGACTCCTACTCGGCCGGCGTCGGCGCCGGCAACTACGACAGTTCCAGCGGTAGTTGCAAACGGAGTGCGAACTCCTACGCCGCCCTGTGGAACAGCGCGCACGCCCCGTCCTCGTTCGCCTTCGTGGCCTGTTCGGGGGCCGTGACCGGTGATGTGCTGAACGGTCAGCTCTCCGCCGTCGACTCCTCGACCACGCTGATCAGCATCACCATCGGCGGCAACGACGCCGGGTTCTCCAGCACCATGCAGACCTGCGTGCTGAGCGGGACCAGCGCCTGCCTCAGCGCGGTGGCCACCGCGAAGGCGTATGCCGACAACACCCTGCCGGGCCAGCTGGACCAGCTCTACGCGGCGATCCACGCCAAGGCGCCCGCCGCCCACGTGGTGGTCCTCGGCTACCCGCACCTCTACCACGTCGGCGGAGGCTGCTGGTTCGGGATCGGCGACACCTCGCGCAGTGCCATCAACGGCGCCGCGGACGAACTGGACCTGGTGATCGCCAAGAGCGCCGCCAACGCCGGCTTCACCTTCGCCGACGTCCGGGGGATCTTCACCGGGCACGAGATCTGCACCGACTCGCAGTGGCTGCACAGCACCACGCTGCCCATCGACGAGAGCTACCACCCCAACGCCTCCGGCCAGTCCGGCGGCTACCTGCCCACCTTCTCCGCCGTCGCCTGAGGCCGACGGAGCGTCAGAACGTCAAAGGATGCTGCCCCCGGACGCCGAGGCGTCCGGGGGCAGCACCCTGAGCACGATCAGCAGGGGCCGTCGTCGGCCCAGACGCCCCACTGGCCGCTGGCGCTCGGAACCTCGTTCAGCGTCCACCACTTGGCGTGGTAGTTGTGCCCGTTGTACGAGACCTTGCTGCCGTTGGTGTAGGTGGTGGTGGCACTCCAGGCGGCGGCGGTGCAGGAGCCGGGGGTGCTGGTCGGGCTGCCGCTCCCCGAGGTGGCCGGCGGGCTGGTGACCGGTGTGGTGGGCGGGGTCGCCCCGGCGAACTTCACGGTGTACTTGGTGAAGTCCCACGGGTTCTGCGCCACGCTGGAGCAGGCGCCGGAGAGCCCCGGGTCGACCGCGCCGGCGCACTGCCGGTCACGGTTGACGGACCAGAAGGTGTAGCGGGCCAGGCCGTGCGCGGTGGCGAAGTCCAGCACCGTCTGGAAGTCGGCCTGGGTGAAGTACTCGGCCGCGTCGGTGCGCCCGTTCATCATCGAGATGCCCTCGTGGGCGTAGGCGGTGGCCGAGTCCCAGCCGAAGGTGTTCTGCAGGATGGTGTTGAAGCTGACCAGCGCCGCGGTCTGCGAGGAGGCGCCGGCGAAGCCGCCGTCGAACGGCATGATCGAGAAGTTGTTGGGTGTGAAGCCCTGCGACTTGGCCTCGTTCAGCATCTGGGTGCCGAACCAGCCGGTGCCCGCGGTGGTGCCGGCGGTGGTGATCGAGACGTACAGGCCGGGGTTGTTGGCCTGCAGGATCTTCGCCGCGCCGATCTCGTTGTGGATCGCCGCGGTGTTCTCGTACTCCGGCTCCTCCAGGTCGAAGTCGATCGCCTTGAGCGAGTACTTGGTGATCGCCTTCTGGTACGCGGCGGCGGTGGCCTCGGGCGTTCCGCAGCCTTGGCCGAGCTTGTTGCCGCCGTAGCCGCCGAAGGAGACCGAGACGTCGCCGCCCTTGCCGCGGATGGTGGAGATCACCGCGGGCATGGTGGTGTCGGTGTCGATCGAGGAGGTGCCGCCCCAGGCGGGGGTACAGCCGCCGGAGTCGAGGATGAAGGCGAGCTGGAAGGCCTTCTGGCCGGTCGCGTCCATCACCGCGGCGGCGTCCGGCGGGGTGTTGTCCTCCGGCATCAGGTACGGCGCGGAGGCGTACCAGTTGCTGGTCAGCGCGCTGCCGGTGGTCGTGGCGGCGAGTGCGGAGCCACCGCCCGCGACGGCGGCGACGCCGCCTGCGAGCAGGCCGAGCGCGGCCACCGCGGTCAGCGCGGTGTGGCGGCGGCGACGGTGTCCCCGTGGGGCGGGGGCGGGCGGCTGAATGCGGGTGCGTTCCATCGGAACCTCTTCGAAGGGAGGCGGTGGGGGAGGACCGCCCCGCGCTCATGTGGGGGAGCGCGGGGCGGGTGGCGCACGAAAATCAGAGGGGGGTGACTTGCTGCCCCCTAAAATGGACTAGACCAACTGCGCGGTCAAGAGCGCGTCCCGGACTTAATCGGCTCTTAGGGTCCGGTCCGCCGCCGCCCGCGCTCAGTGCAGGTAGTCCACCAGCGCGGCGGGCTTCAGCCCGGCCGCGTCGGCCGCCGCCAGCGCGCGCTGCAGGTCGCTCGCGAGGGTGTCGGTGAAGTGCATGATCACCACGTCGCCGGGCTGCAGCGGGCCGCCGTGGTAGACGTTGGCCGCGCCGGAGGTGTAGTCGGCGGTGGCGGTCAGCACGGTGTGCATCCCGCAGTTCGCCGCGGCCTGCAGGGTGTCGGCGTTGAAGGCGAAGTACGGCGGCCGGAAGACGGTCGGCGTGACGCCGTAGGTGCGCTGGTCGACGTCGCGGGCGCTGCAGATCTCGGCCTGCTGCTCGGCCGGCGAGAGCGTGGTCAGGTCGCGGTGCGAGACGGTGTGGTCCCCGAACGTGGAACCCGGCACCGAGACGACCCGCTGGAAGTAGGCCGGGTCGAAGCCGGTCGGCATCGGCAGCGGGAAGATCGTGACCGGCAGGTGGTGGTCGGCGATGAACTGGGCCGCCTCCGGGGTGCGGTACCAGCCGTCGTCGATGGTGAAGAAGACCACTTTGTCGCTGGTCGGCACGTTCCAGGTGGCCCAGGCCGGGGCCGGGGCCGGTCCGTTCAGCTGCACGTCGTCCGCGCTGAACGCGCCCTGCCCGTACCAGCCGTGCAGGTACAGGTGGACGGAGCTGACGTTCTCGCCGGTGGTGAAGCTGGTGGTCAGCTGCTGCCAGCCACCGCCGGTGGTCGCCGTCCAGGCCGGCGGCACATCGTGCCCGGTGCCGGTGGCGCCGAGGTAGACGTAGCTGCCGCGCACCCAGGCCGAGAGCGTGTAGGTGGTGGAGGGCCGCACCGAGACGCTCTGGCCGCACTCGCCGGTGCTGTTCACACCGGCGGGGGTGACGGCCAGCGCCGAACTGCCGCTGTGCGCGTCGGAGCTGATGGCGGCCTCGCCCGTGCCGCAGTTCCAGCCGGGGATCGAACCCCAGTCGGCCAGCGGCAGGGTCGGGATCTCGAAGCCGGGATTGGTGGCCAGGTTGACCACCGGGGCGGCGTCGGCGTGGGCGGCCGGGGCCGCCATGGTGAGCACGCCGAGGGCGGCGCTGGCCGCGACGGCGGCGAGTCTGCGCAGCGCGTTGGACATGTCGGTGCTCCTGTGTGTGGGGGGAGGAAAGCGACGCGAGGGTGTGGAGGTGGCGTGCCGCACACAGGCCGAGGCAAACACTGGACCGGAGCCGACGGTCCGTCAAGAGCTGATCGGTTGAACAGATGACGTCACGTCAGGGGGTGTACAGCTCTTCGACGTCCGCCGCGTACCAGTCCAGGATGGCCTGCCGGCGCAGCTTCAGCGAGGGCGTCAGCAGCCCCTGGTCCACCGTGAACTCCCCTGGCAGCAGCCGGAAGGCGCGGATCGACTCGGCGCGCGAGACCGCCGTGTTGGCGGCCGCCACGGCCCGCTGGATCTCGGCGTGCAGGTCCTCGTCGGCCAGCGTGGCCCACTCGTCCACCGCCTCGCGCCGGTTCAGCCGCTGCCAGTGCTCCAGCGCCCGGGAGTCCAGGGTGATCAGCGCCGCCACGTACGGCCGGCGGTCGCCGACCACCAGGCAGTGCGCGACCAGCGGGTGGGCCCGGACCCGCTCCTCCAGCGCCGCGGGCGCCAGGTTCTTGCCGCTGCTGGTGACGATCAGCTCCTTCTTGCGGCCGGTGATGGTGAGGTAGCCGTCCTCGTCCAGGTCGCCGAGGTCGCCGGTGGCCAGCCAGCCGTCGCGCAGCGCCTCGGCGGTGCAGCGCGGGTGGTTGAGGTAGCCGGCGAAGACGACGGCGCCGCGCGCCCAGACCTCGCCGTCCTCGGCGATCGCCACCGAGACGCCGGGCACCGGCTTGCCGACGGTGCCGAACTTGGGCCGGCCGGGCGGGTTGGCGGTGATCGCGGCGGTGGTCTCGGTCAGCCCGTAGCCCTCGTAGACGGTCATCCCGACACCGGCGAAGAAGAGCCCCAGCTCGCGGCTGAGCGTCGAGCCGCCGCACATCACGCTGCGCACCCGCCCGCCCAGCGAGGCCCGCAGCCGCTGGTAGACCAGCCGGTCGTAGGCCAGGTGGCGTGCCCGCAGCGCGGGCCCCGGGCCGCTGCCGTGGCCCAGCGCCTTGCGCTCCACCGCCCGCGCCCACTGGACGGCCACCTCGGCGGCGCGGTCGAAGAGCTCCGCCTGCCCGGCCTCCTCGGCCGAGCGGCGGGCCTGGGCGTGCAGCTTCTCGAAGATGTAGGGGACGGCGTGCAGGAAGGTCGGCCGGTAGGAGGCCAGCGCCGGCAGCAGGCTCTCCGCGCTCAACTCGCCGACGTGGCCCAGCCGGATGCCGCCGCGCACCGCGGCGACCTGCACCATCCGGCCGTAGACGTGGGCGAGCGGCAGGAAGAGCAGGGAGGCGGGCTGGCTGCCGTCGCGCTCGTGGAAGACGCTGTCCCAGCCGGCCAGCACGTTGTCCGCCTCGGCGGTGAAGTTCCCGTGGGTCAGCAGGCAGCCCTTGGGCCGGCCGGTGGTCCCGGAGGTGTAGATGACGGTGGCGATCGACTCGGCGTTGACCCCCAGGCGCTGCCGGTGGACCAGCGCGTCCGGCACCCGCGCCCCGTCCTCGGTCAGCGTGCGCACGCAGCCCTGGTCGAGCTGCCAGATCCCGGCCAGGTGCGGCAGCGCGTCGCAGACCGCGCCGACCGTCATCGCGTGGTCCTCGTCCTCGACCACGCAGGCCACCGCGTGGGTCTCGGCGAGGATCCAGCGGACCTGCTCGGCGGCGGCGGTGGGGTAGATCGGTACCGGGATCGCCCCGATCGACCAGAGCGCGTAGTCGAAGAGGGTCCACTCGTACCTGGTGCGCGACATCAGGGCGACCCGGTCGCCGAACCGGACGCCGCGGGCCAGTAACCCCTTGGCCAGCGCCAGGACTTCGTCGCGGAACCGGGCCGCCGTCACCTCGGTCCACTGCTTCGAGCCGGCCTCGCGGCGGGCGAACTGGGGCAGTTCGGGGGTGTGCTCCGCGGTCTCGTACACCGAGTCGGCGAGCCCGCCCGGCGCGGGCGGGGCCAGCGGCGGGGTACTGAGCTCGTGCACGGTCCTCCTGCCGGTCGGGGCCCGTCCGTGGGCCCGGAAGCGAAGTTATCCGATCGCGGCGGCGCTGCCCAGAGCGTTGGGCGGGCGGCGCGGGATTGTCACCGTCAGGGCCCGCTCGTGCCAGTCATCATGCGCCTGCCAACAGTTCTTCGATATCGATCCGGCTCACCCTTCGAACGAGTGCGCAAGGAGTAGTAAGCTCGCGCAGATCCATCGGCGGGACGACCCCGCCCGGGCCCTGCTGTCTGCCTGCCCGCTGCTCCGCCGTAACCTGCTCGATCCGCCCGTCGCTCCGTCCGCCGTACGTCCAGCCCGTCGTATGCCCCGCTCGCCCGGACCGGACGCACCGTCCGTCCCTGGCACTCCCGACCGAGGACTTCATGCGTCTGCGCAGCAGCTCGATCCGCGCGAGGGTCATCGCGCTGCTCCTGGTGCCCATCGTCGCGCTGGTGGGCCTGTGGGTCTACGCGACGATGGTCACCACCGGCGACTTCTGGAGCCAGTTCAACGCCGCCGCCACCTACAAGAGCTTCGGCGTCCCGGTGGACCAGTTCGCCAGCGACCTGCAGAGCGAGCGGCTGGCCGCCGTCGACCGGGCGGTACGCCCGGGCGGCCCGGGCGTCGCGGATGCCTACCAGCGGGCCCAGGCGGTCACCGACTCCGAGGTGCTCGGCCTGCAGGCCCGGGCGAGCGGCTCGGACGCCCACCGCCTCGACGCGGCCGAGCGCGCCCGGCTGCAGGACGTGCTGGCCGCGGCGGCCCAGCTGCCCGCGCTGCGCGGCAAGGTCGGCCAGGACGCGATGGCCTGGGAGTCGGTGCTCGGCCGGTACACCGACCTGGTGCAGCCCGCCTTCTCCTTCCGGTCCGCCTTCGTCAGCAAGCAGAGCGGCCAACTGCCCCGGCAGGGAACGATCCTCATCGAGCTGGCCCGGGCCCGCGAGTACCTCTCGCAGGAGGACGCGGCGATGACCGGCCTGCAGGCCAGCGCCGCCCCCTCCAACTCCCAGTACCAGACGGTGCTCGACCCGATGCACGACCAGCAGGCGCTCTTCACGGTCTACATCGGCGAGTTGGGGCAGCCGGACCAGGAGCGGTACACCAGCCTGCTGGCCGGCCCGGCCTGGTCCTCGCTGAGCCTGGCCGAACGGCTCTTCCAGACCGCCGGCGACCCGGTGGCCTCGATCCACAGCATCAGCGCGGCCGGCTGGCACCGCAACGCCGCCCAGGTGCTGACCGACTCGGCCGACCTCAACTCCCAACTGGCCACCGAAGCGGGGGCCGAGGCCACCTCCGAGGCGATGAGCCTGCTCTGGCGCGGCCTGATCGCCGGCCTGGTGGGCCTGGCCGCGATCGTCCTGTCGCTGATGATCTCCTACCGGATCGGCCGCGGCATGGCCCGCGAGCTGATCGGCCTGCGCAACGCCGCCAACGAGCTGGCCGGCGTCCGGCTGCCCTCGGTGATGGAGCGGCTGCGGCGCGGCGCGGTGGTGGACATCGCCGTCGAGAGCCCCGACCTGGAGTTCGGTGAGGCGGAGGTCGGCCAGCTCGGCCGCGCGTTCAGCGCCGTGCAGCGCACCGCCGTGCAGGCCGCCGTCGAGCAGGCCGAGCTGCGCCGTGGCGTCTCGGCGGTCTTCGTCAACCTGGCCCGGCGCAGCCAGGTGCTGCTGCACCGCCAGCTGACCCTGCTGGACACCATGGAGCGGCGCACCGAGGACCCGGCCGAGCTGGAGGACCTCTTCCGGCTGGACCACCTGACGACCCGTATGCGCCGCCACGCCGAGGGTCTGATCATCCTCTCCGGCGGCTCGCCCGGCCGGGCCTGGCGCAAGCCGGTCCGGATGGTCGACGTGGTCCGCGCGGCCGTCGCCGAGGTGGAGGACTACGCACGGGTCGTGGTCCGGCCCTTCCCCGGCACCGGTCTGCTGGGCAGCTCGGTCGCCGACGTCACCCACCTGATCGCCGAGCTGGTCGAGAACGCGGCGGTCTTCTCGCCGCCGCACACCCAGGTGACGGTGCAGGGCGAGGTGGTCGCGCACGGCTTCGCGCTGGAGATCGACGACCGGGGCCTTGGACTGAGCGAGCAGGCGCTGGCCGAGATCAACGAACGGCTGGAGGTCGAGCAGCCCTTCGACCTGGCCGACACCGACCGGCTGGGCCTGTTCGTGGTCAGCCGGCTGGCCCGCCGCCACGGCGTCCGGGTGCACCTGCGGCCCTCGGCCTACGGGGGCACCAGCGCCGTCGTGGTGATCCCCCGTGAGCTGCTGGCCGAGGTGCCGAGCGCGACGCCGGAGCCGCCGGCCCCCGAGGTGCCCGCCGCGGCCGGCGGGCGGCCGCGTGAGCTGGTGGCGGTGGCGGGCGGTGCGCCGGGCGGTGCGCCGGGCCAGCGGCGGCGCCCGGAGGCGAAGTCGAGGAACCATCAGCGCACGGTCACCGGACCGCAGCCGGCCGGCAGCGAGCCCTCCAGCACCCCGGGCGGCCTGCCGCGCCGGCGGGCCGGCGGCGGGCCCACCCTGGTGCCGTCCGCGGGCGCGACCGGCCGGCACCGCCGGGAGGAGAGCGACCCGGCGCAGTCGCAGTCACCCTCGGCCGGGCAGACGGGACCGACCGGACTGCCGCGACGTCGCGGCGGCTCGGCCGAGCCGTCGGGGCAGCCGCAGCCCGCCGCGGTGCCCGGCGCCGAGGAGGCCACGCTGCTGCCGCGCCGGGTCCGACAGGCCAACCTGGCACCGCAGTTGAGGGAGGCCGCCGGGCGCGGCGCCGGCGCGGGCCGGGCCGAGCAGCCCGCCCGTGAGCGCTCGCCGGAGGAGGCCCGGGCCACCTTCAGCTCCTTCCAGCGCGGCTTCAGCCGGGGGCGCGCCGAACCGCAGCGTGCCGGCGACGCACCGCGTGCCGGCGACCCGCGGCGTGCCGCCGACGCGCAGCGTTCGGCCGAAGCGCGGAGCCCGGCCGACGCCCGGGCGCCGTGGGTGGCTCCGCCGGCCTTCGGCCAGTTCGGCCAGGCGGGTCAGGCGGGTCAGCCCAGCCAGTCCAGCCAGCCCGGTCAGTCCGGCCAGTTCGGCC
>FTKT01423679.1_pt1 | contig 9974 bp, 11 predicted proteins | sample 1658271 | NCBI WGS metagenome assembly FTKT01 (sample SAMEA3914811, study PRJEB12502) | metagenome | biome: forest; material: soil | place: Canada | collected 2011-08-04 | depth 0.3 m | reverse complement strand
CTGTCGAAGCAGACCGGCGCGCGGGCGCTGGCGCTGCGCAGCGACGTCGAGGCCGTGCACGCGCTGCGCCGCGCCGCCCGCGTGCTGGGCCTGCCCGCCGCGCTGCACGACGGCAGCGACCTGTGCGAAACGCCCGCCCGCTGGCTCGCCATGGCCGTGCCGCCCTGGGCCGAACGGCGGCGCGCGGTCGGTGGCATGATCGCCACCTTCGCGACGCCCGCGGCGTCTTCTTTCCCACTCAACCAGAGCGAATCCAGCATGACCACCACCCCCTCCGGCCTGCAATACGAAGACACCAAGGTCGGCGACGGCCCCGTCGCCAAGTCCGGCCAGTCCGTCACGGTGCACTACACCGGCTGGCTGTCCGACCCGTCGGCCCCCAACGGCCGCGGCAAGAAGTTCGACTCCAGCAAGGACCGCGGCCAGCCCTTCGTGTTCGGCCTCGACCAGGGCATGGTCATCAAGGGCTGGGACGAAGGCGTGCAGGGCATGGCCGCCGGCGGCACCCGCGTGCTGACCATCCCGGCCGAGCTGGGCTACGGCGCGCGCGGTGCGGGCGGCGTCATCCCGCCGAACGCCACGCTGGTGTTCGAGGTCGACCTGATCTCGTCGAAGTAAGCCCATCGCGCGCCGCGCGAATATTCGAAGCGCGACGGCGCGCCCCGGTCCGCGGACCGCCGGCCAGCCCCTGTGGCTCGTGAGAGAATGCCGGCTCGGTCGGCAGTTCACCCAGGCGTTGCCGCGCTGGCACCTCCAGCGTCGCTAAACCTGCCGCGTCACCCCACGATCCGCTCGGATCCGCGACGCTTTTCCAGTTCGGGCTTGACTCACCTCGGCGTGAGCTCGATTCCGGCAAGGGCAACCCCCGGCGCCGCGTCCCCCGCGGCTTCATTGAGCACGCGCCTGACGTGAGGCCTTTGCCATGACTCGAACCGCCCTGCCGTATTCGGCTCCCGACCTGTCCGCGCTCGCCCGCCTGCTGGAGCGCGCGCTGGACGACCACCTCGTCACCCACGGCCGCCTGCCGGGCCACGTGGAGATGATGAACCTGCTCGCGCGCGGCGCCGGGCACCGCAACCTGCAGACGCTGCAGGTCGCGACGCCGCCGGCGCCGTCCGCGCCGGAGATCGCCACGGATCCCTGGTTCGATGCGCCCGCCATCGTCGAACCCGTGGCCGAGCCGGCGCCGCCGGCGCCCGTGCTGTCCGCCCATGCGAAGAAGGCGCTGGAGCACTTCGACCCCGTGGGCCGCCTCGAGCGCTGGCCGCAGAAGCTGTCGGTGCAGCGCCTGGCCATGTGGGTGCTGTGGACGCGCTTCGACGCGCGCCGCCTGTACACCGAGGCCGAGATCAACCGGATCCTGAAGGGCTGGCACCTCTACGGCGACCACGTGACGCTGCGGCGCGAACTCATCGACCACAAGCTGCTCGCGCGCAAGAGCGACTGCAGCGAATACCGCAAGCTGCCGCTGGAGCCGGACGACGAGGTGCGCACGTTGCTGCAGGCGCTGCGCTCGCCCGCGCGGCGCGTGCCGGCGAAGCGATCGAACCGGCCGCCGCGTCTGCCGCCGAAGGCGGCCTCGCTCAGACGTTGAGCAGCGTCGCCCGGTAGTGCACGAGCTCGTCGATGGACTCCTGGATGTCGGCGAGCGCGGTGTGCTTGCCGGCCTTCTTCAGGCCCTCGAGCGCCGACGGCTTCCAGCGCTTGGCGAGCTCCTTGAGCGTGCTCACGTCCAGGTTGCGGTAGTGGAAGAACTCCTCCAGCCTGGGCATCGTGCGCGCCATGAAGCGGCGGTCCTGGCAGATGGAGTTGCCGCACATCGGGCTCTTGCCCTTGGGGACGTACTGGCTCATCCATTCGATGAGCGCGGCCTCGGCCTGTGCCTCGTCGACGGTGGACGCCTTCACGCGGTCGACGAGGCCGCTGCGGCCGTGGGTGTTCTTGTTCCACGCGTCCATGCCGTCCAGCGTGGCGTCGCTCTGGTGGATCGCGAAGACCGGGCCCTCGACGCGCACCGTCAGCTGCGGGTCGGTGATGACGACTGCCACCTCGATGATGCGGTCCGTGTCGGGGAACAGGCCCGTCATCTCCATGTCGACCCAGATCAGGTTGTTCTCGGACTTGGTCAGCAGCGGTTCGGTCATCGGGTTTCCCGGGAGGTTGGTGCGGGCGTCGCTCGACGCCGATGACGCATTCTCGCGCAGGCCGCCGGGACGCCGCCCCGGCCGGTACCCCAATCAGGCCGGCCGTCGCGCCAGGCAGACATCCGGGGGCTCCGGTCCGTCGGGCGCGACTCTGGTTCGTCGCCCGCGAGGCGCAGTCCGGCGCGTCGCGTTGGAACCGCTTCCCAAGGCTGCCTATCGTCCGGACGAGCGTCGAGCGCGCGCGGGCAGCCGCGCCCGCGCCCTTCGCCAGATGTGCTTACCAGCCCACGCCGTAGTAGTCGTAGACGGTGCGGCCGTACTGGTCGTCGTAGTCCGGGCGATGGTCTTCCTCGTAGCGCGGGGCGCCGTCAAGCGTGTCCTTGTTGATGGGCACCACGTAGCCGCCGCGGCTGGTGTTGTACTCGAGCAGGCTCCAGGGCACCGGATAGCGGTTGGTGCCCATGCCCAGGAAGCCGCCGAACTCGAGCGCGGCGTAGCGCACCTTGCCGGTACGCTTGTCGATGACGAGGTAGTCGATCGAGCCGAGCTTGTCGCCGGCGTCGTTGTAGACGGTGGTGCCTTCCACGCGGTCGGACGTGATGACGTCGTGGCTGAGGGTGTCGTTGAGCGTGTCCATGGGGACTCCTTTGCACTTGAAGACGATGAGTGGGGCAACCCGCGGCCACCCCGCCATGGCCTGCGTGGCAAATCGCGCTCCGTGTCGAGCTCAGCCCGCGCTGCAGGTGAACGGATAGGCCCGCTGGTAGGCCCGGCACTCCTCCGACTGGCCGGCGCCGGCCCTGCAGCAGCTGGTCTTCATGCATGCCGTCATGTCCGCGCGATGCGGGGTCCGGCCGGCCAGGCTGGTCCGGCAGCTCGCCGTGACACGGCCTTCCGGCAGCACGGGCCGCAGCTCCTCGGCATCGGCCACCGTGGGCGCGGCCACCTTGTTGCCGTGATGATCGACGGCGTGCCCCTGCGCGGCATGGCGCGCGGCGTAGGCCTGCGCCGCGGTCATGGCCGCGGGCGGTGCCGGCGCGGGCTCGGCGTCCGCGGCCGGGGCGGTGGGCGCCGCAGGCGCGGCCGGCGCGGCGCGCATCGGCGACAGCCAGCGATGCTCTATCTGCGGTTCGGGTACGCTGGCGCCGGCGTAGACCGCGCGGATCAGCATGTCGGTGCGCTCGCGCAGCGCCGAGTCGGCCTTCGGGTCGGCCACCACGACGTGGCCCGTGCCCGCATCGATCTCCACCGGCGCGACGATGCCCTCGTCGTCCAGCGCCTTGCGCAGGCGCGCGGCCATGCCCGCGGGCGCGGGCGCCGGCGCAGGACCCGCGGCGGCGGGCGCGGCGGCCAGCTGGGCCTCGGGCGTCAGCGGCGGCAATGCGACGGCGCTGCCCGGGATGGCGGCCGGCCCGGGCGCCGCGGCGGCGACGGAGGCCGATGCCGCAGGCGGTGCGATGGGTGCGGCCGGCGCCGCTGTCGCGGGTGTCTCGTGCGCCGTGCGGATGCCCGCGTCCGGCATCCCCGGCACCGTGCCGGTGAGCCAGGTCACCATGCCGACCGCCGCGGCCAGACCGCCCAGCATCGCCAGCGCGCGCCACGGACCGCTGCGGCGCGGCGGCGCCGGCGGCTTGAGGGGCCAGTCGGCGGCGTGCGGGGTCATGGGCGGCGCCGCGGCGGGCGCCGATGGCGTGGCGAGGTCCGGCGGCGCGGGCATGGCCGTCTCCGCGGCCGTGCGCAGCCGGTTGCGGTCGGCCGTGACGCGTTCGAGTTCCTCGGCCATGCGGGACCGCAGCGCGTGCGACTCGGCCGCGAGCGCCTCGGTGTGGCGCAGGCGGTCGCGCATGAGCGCGCGCGCCTCGCGCTCCCTGGTCAGCTGCTGCTCGAAGTATTCGGGCGTGCCGGGCTGCGCGGCCGGGGCGTCACCGGCCGGGACGTTGCCCTCGATATCCTGATTGCTCACTGCGGATCTCCATCGCGTCGTCGCCCTGCCCCTGAAGAATGGTAGCCCGCGCATCGCCGGCGACTACGCGTCGGCGGCCGCTTCGCGGTAACAACCTGTCAACCGACCGGCCCTTGCGAAAGGGCCGCCCTGGACGCATCTGCACGGTTCCGTGCGCGCCATTCGGCAGGTTTGCGCGGCACCTGTCGCGGGGCAATGCGCGCGCCAACACCTACACTTGCGTCCATGAATCCTGTTGTCCTGTCCCTGGCGTTCTCGGCCGCGATCCTGGCCTCGCTGCTCGTCAAGTTCTGGCTGGCCACGCGGCAGTTGCGCCACGTGGCCGCGCATCGCGCCGCCGTGCCGCCCGCCTTCGCCGCCACGGTGCCGCTGGAGGCGCACCAGAAGGCTGCCGACTACACGGTGGCCAAGCTGCGCCTGGGCATCGTGGACGATGCCTTCTCCAGCGCCGTGCTGATCGGCTGGACGCTGCTGGGCGGGCTCGACGCGCTCAACCGGTTCCTGCTGGACCGGGCGGAACCTCGCTGGGGCGCGATGGTCTACCAGCTGCTGCTCGTGGGGGCGTTCATGTTCATCGGCGCGATCATCGACCTGCCGTTCGAGCTCTACCGCACCTTCCGCCTGGAGCAGCGCTTCGGCTTCAACAAGATGACGCTCGGGCTGTTCCTCGGCGATCTCGCCAAGTCCACGCTGCTGGGCATCGCCATCGGCGGTCCACTGCTCGCGCTGGTGCTGTGGATCATGCACGCCACCGGCTCGCTGTGGTGGCTGTGGGCCTGGGGCGCGCTGACGGCCTTCCAGCTGGTGGCCATGGTGGTCTATCCCACGCTCATCGCGCCGCTGTTCAACAAGTTCGAGCCGCTCGCCGACGACGCGCTGGTGGCGCGCGTGCAGGCGCTGATGCAGCGTTGCGGCTTCCGCGCCAAGGGCTTCTTCGTGATGGACGGCAGCCGCCGCTCGGCGCACGCCAACGCCTACTTCACCGGCTTCGGCTCGGGCAAGCGCGTCGTGTTCTTCGACACGCTGCTCAAGCGTCTCAACGGCGACGAGGTGGAGGCCGTGCTCGCGCACGAGCTGGGCCACTTCGCGCACCGCCACATCGTCAAGCGCATGGCGCTGATGCTCGCGTTCAGCCTCGCGGGCTTCGCGCTGCTGGGCTGGCTCGCCACGCAGTGGGGCTTCTACATGGGCCTGGGCGTGCGGCCCAACGCGTTCACGAGCAACGACGCGCTGGCGCTGCTGCTGTTCATGATGGGCCTGCCGCCGTTCATGTTCTTCGTCTCGCCCGTCTTCGCCAGCCTGTCGCGCCGCGACGAGTACCAGGCCGATGCCTACGCCTCCAGCAACGCCAACGCGGCCGACCTGGTGCGCGCGCTGCTCAAGCTCTACGAGGACAACGCCTCCACGCTCACGCCCGACCCGCTGTACGTGCGCTTCTACTATTCGCACCCGCCCGCGTCGTCGCGCATCGCCGCGCTCGGCCTGGACGCGGCGAGCCTGGCCGGGGCCGCCGCTTGAACGCCGCCGCGCGCGGCGCGCCGTCGGCCTCCACATTGGCGCTGGCGCGCGTCGTGGGCGTGCATGGCAGGCACTCCGTCATCGAGACCGCCGACGGCACGCGCATGCTGGCGCACGGTCGCGGCAAGAAGAGCGACGTGATCGTGGGCGACCGCGTGCGCTGGCAGGTGTCGGGCGACGAGGCGGTCATCGAATCCTTCGAGCCGCGCACCAGCCTGCTCAAGCGCCAGGACGAGTGGCGCAGCAAGAACTTCGCGGCCAACATCGACCTGCTGCTGATCATGGTGGCCACCGATCCGCCGTACAGCGAGTCGCAGCTGTCGCGCGCGCTGATCGCCGCCGAGGACGGCCGCATCGCCGTCAAGATCGTCCTCAACAAGATCGACCTGCCCGAGGCCGTCGCCGCGCGCGAACGCCTCGCGCCCTATCGCAAGATGGGCTACGACGTGCTGGAGGTGGCGGTCAAGACCGATCCCACCGGAACCAAGGCGCTGCTGGAGCCCCTGCTGGACGGCAAGACCACGCTGGTCCTGGGCCCCAGCGGCATGGGCAAGAGCACGCTGGTGAACCTGCTGGTGCCGCACGCCGACGCGCAGGTGGGCGAGATCTCCAAGGCGCTGAAGTCGGGCAAGCACACCACCACCACCACCACCTGGTACTGGCTGGACGACGCGCGCCGCAGCGCGCTGATCGATTCGCCGGGCTTCCAGGAGTTCGGCATCCACCACATCCAGTCGGCCGAGCTCGGCTCGCTGATGCTCGACTACGGCATGTACCTGGGCGACTGCAAGTTCGCCAACTGCACGCACCGCCACGAGCCCGCGTGCGGCGTGCGCGCGGCCATCGCGCGCGGCGACATCTCGCCATCGCGCGAACGCATCTACGAAGAGCTGATGGGCGAGCTCGAACGGGCCGCCGCCCGTCATTGACATGGCGATCGCCTGGCCGTCGTTCACGCCGTGGCCCGCCCTCGCCGGCGGCCTGCTGATCGGCCTCGCCGCGGCGCTGCTGGTGCTGTTCAACGGCCGCATCGCCGGCATCAGCGGCATCGTCGGCGGACTCAGGCCGGTGCGCGGCGACCTCGGCGCCGGCTGGGGTCTGGCCGGGTTCTGCCCCGGATCCGCGCTGGTGGCGCTGGGGCTGGGCGCGCCGCAGGCCGTGGTCTTCGTGGCCGCGATGCTCGCGGGCATGGGCATGTTCGAACTGATCGAGGCGCGCCGCAAACGCCAGTGTCGCGAGTTGGAAATTCGTTGAACAGGTCAGGAGCGAAGAAATGCCGGTGCCGAATTCAACGAATTTCCAACTCACGACACGAGGTCGAAGGCGCGCCGTCTTCAGTCGGCGCCGCGCATGGCGCGCGGAACCACGGCGCCGGTGCGGCGGCGGTCGAGCCCGTCGTTGCGGCTGACCGCCTTCTCGTGGCGCATGCGCCGGATGAAGACGCCGCGGATCGCGAGGAACACCGCCGCGAAGGCCAGGTACACCAGCGCGGAGATCGAAGCGAGAGCCATCAGGGCAGCAGGTTGGCGAGCTTGAGCAGGAAGACCAGCAGCATCCACAGCACCACCGAGCGCCACACGAGGCCCACGACGATGCCCAGGTGGCCCAGCTGCGGCGGCAGGCCTTGCGTGGTGCTGCCGCCCGACTCGAACGCCGCGGCGCCCTCGCCGCTGCTGAACGTCTTCGAGCGGTCCGGCGTGATGCCCGGCGCGGTGCCGCCGCCCAGCTGCACGCCCACGGCGCCGGCCGCGGCGGCCAGGATGATGCCCTCGTTGGCGTGCTTCCACAGGCCCGCGTCGCGCTTCCAGCCGTCGATCGCGTCCTGGAAGTTGCCCACCACGGCGAAGCCGAACGCCGTCAGGCGCGCCGGGATGTGGTCGATGAGGCTGAACAGGCGCTGCGACAGCGCCATCAGGTTCTCGTTGATCGGCGTGTCGAGCGACTTGCTGCGGAAGGCCCAGTAGCGCGAAGCGAATTCCGCCATCCGGTACAGCACTGCGCCGGCCGGCCCCAGCCCGATGGTGGAGAACACGACGAAGGAGAAGAACACGCCGAACACATGACGGTGCGCGGCCAGAAGCGAGTGCTCGATCATGTGGCGCAGCAGCTCGGTGCGCGGCAGCTCCGACGCGTCGAGATGGCGCCACTCGGCCAGCAGCCTGCGCGCCTCGGGCTCGTCGCCGCCCTCGAGCGCGGTGCGGATGTCGGTGAAGTAGTGGCTGAACTGGCGAAAGCCCAGCGTGAGGTACAGGATCGCGACGTCGAACAGCAGCGCCGCGATGGCGTTGTAGTGCGCGATGCCCATGTAGACCAGCGCGGACGCCAGGGCCGGCGCGATGACGGTGACGATCCAGACGATCTTGGCGTGCTGCGGCTTGCCGGCGTCGAAGTTGCGGCCCGTCCAGCCGACCCACGACGCGAGCGAGTAGTGCACGACGTTGTTGCGCGGCAGCGGCTTGATCTGCTCGAGCAGCAAGGCGAGGAGTACGGCGAGGAAACTCATTGCCTCGGATGATAGCCGCAGCGCGGCCGTGCACGGCCTTGCCGCGACGGGTGTTCAGCGTGCCAGGAAGCGGTACAGGTTGCGCAGCATGGCGGCCGTCGCGCCCCAGATGAAGTACGACTCGCCGGCGGCGTCCGCGCCCCACGGCATCGACAGGAAGCGGCGCGCGATGCCCTGGAACTCCACCGCGTGGCGGCGGTGGTTGGCCGGATCCATGAGGAAGGCGAGCGGCACCTCGAACACCTCCGCCACCTCGAACGCGTCGAGCGCCAGCGCGCGCGGCGGATCCAGCAGCGCGACCACCGGGGTCACCTCGTACGCGGTGACGGTGGTGTAGGTGGGCAGCACGCCGATCACCTCGATCTCGTCGGCCTGCAATCCCACCTCCTCGCGCGCCTCGCGCAGCGCGGTGGCGATGGCATCGGCGTCTTCCGGGTCGGTGCGTCCGCCGGGAAAGCTGACCTGGCCGGCGTGGTCGTTCAGGTGGTCGGTGCGGCGCGTCAGCAGCACGGCCAGGCCCTCGGGGCGGCGCACGAGCGGCACCAGCACGGCGGCGTGCCGCACCGGTCGCTCGGACAGGCGCTGGCCGTCGCCGGTGAACTCGGGCATCCAGGCGGTCTCGCCGTCGTCGTCCTGGCCCGCGTGCGCGAGCGCGCGCAGCGTGGGCGCGAAGCGCGCGCGCAGGGCCGCGGGCTCGAGGCGATCGGGGGGAATGGGCGGCAGGTGGCCGTCGCTGCCCACGACCGGCGCCAGGCGCGGCTCGCGGATCAACGAGCGCGGCGCGGCGGGAGCGGACGGGGCATCGGAATCGGACATGCGGCAGTCGTTTGAATGAGGGTCAATCGGCGATTGTCGGATGGGGCATGGCGTATTGCACGCGGGGCCAGGCATCACCCCTCGGGCCATGGTAATCGGCCGCGGCCATGCTCCTGACGTCTCCGGAAACGAAAAAGCCCGGCGGTGCCGGGCTCTTCTGTCTGGCGCCAGGCGTCCACGCGGGACGCCGCACCTTCGGTCGCCAGCAACTCAGGCCAGCTTTTCCTTGATCCGAGCCGACTTGCCCGAGCGCTCGCGCAGGTAGTACAGCTTGGCGCGGCGGACATCGCCACGGCGCTTCAGTTCGATCGACGCGATCAGCGGGCTGTACAGCTGGAACGTGCGTTCCACGCCTTCGCCGCTGGAGATCTTGCGAACGATGAAGTTGGAGTTCAGGCCGCGGTTGCGACGGGCGATCACGACGCCTTCGTACGCCTGGACGCGCTTGCGCGTGCCTTCGACGACGTTGACGTTGACGATGACGGTGTCGCCGGGGGCGAACGCGGGAATGGTCTTGCCGAGGCGGGCAATCTCTTCCTGCTCGAGGGTAGCGATGAGATCCATGGGGATACCTTGTCAGTCCCGTTCTTGGCGGCGCACTATTGCTTGGAATGCGGCACTGGAGTCCTTCCAGGTGCGGAGCTACGGATCAACAGTCCGGCGCTCTCGACGGCCACTTCTGCCCGACAGAGGAACGGTGAGCCCACGATTATAGCGTGCCTGGATCCAGGTTGGCCAGAAACTTCTCGTCCGCCTTCGTGAGCCGCCCCGCCGCCCGAGCGGCCGCGATCAGGTCGGGACGGCGCCGGGCCGTCAGGGCGAGCGACTGCTCGCGGCGCCAGCGCGCGATGTCCTTGTGGTGGCCCGACAGCAGCACCGGCGGCACCGGCAGCTCGCCATCGGGCGTGGCCAGGATCTCGGGACGGCTGTAGTGCGGGCAGTCGAGCAGGCCCTGCTCGAAGCTGTCCTGCAGGTGCGACTGCTCGTCGCCCAGCACGCCGGGCATCAGGCGCGCGATGGCGTCCAGCAG
>FTKT01000781.1_pt1 | contig 10019 bp, 10 predicted proteins | sample 1658271 | NCBI WGS metagenome assembly FTKT01 (sample SAMEA3914811, study PRJEB12502) | metagenome | biome: forest; material: soil | place: Canada | collected 2011-08-04 | depth 0.3 m | reverse complement strand
GGCGAGTCCTTGAGCAGCAGCTTGAACTCGACGCTCAGCTGCGGGTTGCGCGCCATCATGTTGCCGGCCACCGAGGCGCCGGTCGCGATCACCTGCACCTGGCCGGAGACGAAGGCCGAGACGGTGGCGTTGTTGTCCTCGAAACGCTTGACGTCGGCGCCGGGCGGCGCGATCTTCGTCAGCTCCATGTCCTCGATGGCGCCGCGCGTCACGCCCACCGTCTTGCCGCCGAGGTCGGCCGCCGACTTCAGTGCCATCGCCTTGGGCGCGAACACCGCCTGGAAGAACGGCGAGTAGGCGGCGGTGAAGTCGATCACCTTCTCGCGCTCGGGATTCTTGCCCAGCGTGGAAATGACCAGGTCGGCCTTGTGCGTCTGCAGGTACGCGACGCGGTTGGCGCTGTTCACCGGAACCAGCTCGATGGCCACGCCCAGCTTCGTGGCGATCAGCCTGGCCATGTCGACATCCAGGCCCTGCGGCGCCATGTCGGTTCCGACGAAGCCGTAAGGCGGGAAGTCAGTGGGGATCGCGATCGTGATCGACTTCTTCGCCATCACGCCATCGAGCGCGCTTTGCGCGAACGCGGCCGGCGATTGAACGAGGCCAGCGGCCAGCACCAGGAAGATGAAGGGGCGTCGTTGCAGGCTCACTCAATTCTCCTTGTGGCGCCGTAGCGGCGCGCGCGTTGCGGTGGGGATCGGCGTCGGGGAAATCAGGTCGGTGAACAGCCGGCGCGCGCGGCGGGGCACGGGCGCGTCGGCCGCGGGTGCCTGCAACGCCTGGCGCAGCGGATCGAGCGGATCGGCCTGCGGCGCGGGCGATCCGAGCGCCGCCGCCACGGCGCCGATGTGCGCTCGCATCAGTTCGGCGGCACCGCCGGCATCGCCGCGCTCGAGGGCGGCGACGATCGCCACGTGCTCGTTGCACGACGACGCGGCGTCGTGCGTCGACTGGAACAAAGTGGCCACCAGCGTGGTGCGCGCCGTGAGGTCGCGCAGGATGTCGGCCAGCAAGGGCCCGCTGACGCAGTCCGCCAGGCACACATGGAAGTCGCCCAGCAGGAAGCTGCGCTGGCCCGCGTCGGTGCCCCTGATGGCCGCCTGCTCCGCCTTGTAGTGCGCCTTCAGGCGCGCCAGCTGCGCCCTGGGCAACGGCTTGGCCAACGAGTTCAGCATGCCCGTCTCGATCGCGATGCGCGCCGAGAACGCCTCGGTGGCGTCGGCCCGCGACGGCTGCAGCACGAACCAGCCGCGCCGGCTGCTCACCTCCACCATGCCACGCGCCGACAGCCGCGCCATCGCCTCGCGCACCAGCGTGCGGCTGACGCCGAAGACGTCTGCCAGCTCCTGTTCGCCCAGTCGCTGCCCTGGCGCGATGCGCCCGGACAGGATGGCATCGACGACGCGACTGGCGATCTGCGGAGCGCTGGATCGCGATGGAATGGATGTGGTGCTCAAGATGCGCTGACTTGGGGCCCCCAGCCCCGAAGCCGTGCAGATGCGGCGGCGACGAGGCTTGGATGCGTTGTTTGTATACAAGCAACGCAAGGCCCATGCCTGGACGGGTCCGCTGCTTGCGGCGCGGCCACTGTCGCGACGCCCGCACGCCCTCGCCCGCCCCGGAACGGCAGAGTTCGTGAAGAAAGCCCGGAATGGGCCCGAAACCTGCCGCTTTTCGCCGGTTCGGAATTCACGATCGCGACGAGACTTGGCGGCTTCGACGTCGACCGCCTCGGACATGAACCGCAGATACGCCTACCGCGACTACGAGATCCTTGTTTCAGCCCTGCCGGCCGGCGGCCAGCCCGGATGGCGCCCGGAGATCTGCGTCATCGCCCCGGACGACCACTGGCAGTTCGTGCCCACCCACCACTCGCTGGTGGCCAACGACCTCCACTACTGCCTCGAGATCGGCCGCCGCTGCGCGGAGAGCGCGATCCAGAGCATGGATGTCGCGCGCGAGATGGCGGGCTACGGTGGGCACTGGCACTGAATTGCCAGGGCCGCACGGCCAAGAGAGAAGCGCCTGGCACGATGTGCGAGGCGCTTTTTCTTTGCCGATCGATCAGGCGCCCGGCTCGACCGGACTCGTCATCGCTCGCCCGTCTCCGGCTCCTGGCAGCGCACCAGCTCAGACCACCCGAGCACGCCCAGCGGCTGCCGGACGAGCTGCCCGCGCGCGACGTCGACCTCCCAATAGGCGATCGGCGCCTTCTGACCCGGGCGGCGCAAGCCGACACCCAGCGACTGCGGCGTGCCCGACCCGTCGTCCGCCGGCACCAGGCACTGCAACAGATTGCCCGCCCGCGCATGCGGTGGCAGCGCGACGACGTCGACGATGCGGCACACCCCTTGGCGGGTATCGAGCAGGAACGCGAAGTCGGCGCCGAGCCTGCGCCGCGCGCGCACCACGCTGGCGCCGAACACGACCGGCAGCGAGCCCGGCACCGGCCCGTAGCCGGCCGACTGCGGCAGGTCTTCGCCCGATGCACACGCGCTGCCGCGCAACGCGCGCGCAGTGGTCCAGAGGCCCGCATCGACGACGAACGGCTGGGTCTCGTCATCCGCCGCGGGGCTGGCAGCATGCCTGCTCCGCCTGAGCAACTCGGCGTCGCGAGCGTCATAGGCCTGCGCCACGCAGGCGGCGTCCTGGCACGCATCGCGCACGTCGCGCAACCATCGCGCCTCGCCGCGCTGCAACGCCGCGCCATCGGTGCCCGGTTGGCCCAGCATCGCGCGGAAATGCTCGGCGAGTTGGCGATCGCGGGCCGAGAGATCGGGCGAGGCGCAGATCATGCGGTTCACCTGGGAGGTGACGCGGTTGCAGTCGAAGCTGGGGCCGTCGGCGGCCTGGGCCAAGGCGGGGAACGCGACCGCCAATGCGAGTCGCACAACCGTGCGGCAAAGGAGAGCGGCTTTTTCGCCTGGGCTCATGATGAATTGCCGTAGCCGAAGCGTTGATGGAAGCAATCGCGTCTGGACACTATGGCGAAAAGCGCCGACCGCCACAAGTGGACTGGACAGCGCCTGGCGGCCGCCGACATCCTCGTTCCCGAACGCAAGAAAAAACGCCAAGCAATCGATCTGCTTGGCGCTTCGTCTTTGTGGCCTCTTGCGAAGCCGTGACGCCGGGGTCACTTGAATCTTCGCACCCAACCCGCATGAATCCTCAATAAGCAAATCTCATGAATTTAGGTTCCTGCGGAAGTTCCTGCAGGGATTTTTGTGCTGCCGACCCACGCAGGTTTGATTCCACAGCGAGGCAATGTTGAGCATGCCGCGTGATCGCCAAGCGGCTACACCACCGCGAGCTCACATCGGTCTACGCTCCGCCGTGGCCACGAAGAGCCTCCAGAGCGCGATTGCGGGAGCGAAATAGCCTCGTGGCGTTTCCCGGCACGCAAGCAAAAAGACCCTGAGCAGAGATTTCATTCTTCGACCTCAACTTTTGCCATTGTCCGGCGGGGTGATGCCTGGACTTGATCCTTGTGCGTCTCCTGACTTCAAGCAGCACGTAGGCCACCAAGCTCTTCGTGAGTGCATCCTAAATGGGATTGCCGACTGGGTCGATCAAGCGGGTTCGACGAGTCGCCCTCGACGACAGACGTCGGGCCCACCCGGATCCGGCCACCCTCGGTCACGCTCGTGTTCACAGGCCTTGGGCGTAGATGCGACGACCTTCCCGACTATCTGCACGCTTGTCGACGGCATGGGAGCCAACTGGCTCCCATGCCGGACGATCTAGATCGAGGAGAGCAGGCGTACCGCTGTGACGGCCGGGTTCTCTCGCACGCTCAGCAGCACGTAGTACCTGCCATTCAAGCTGCGATTCCAGCCGCTGACCAGGAGTTCGTCGCCGAGACCAACGCATCCCGTGTAGTCAGGATCGCCCGCGGCACGCTTGTTGGTCTCGAGCAGCATGAAGCCGACCAAGCCGCGTCCCAACGACAACAGGTAGCGAAGTTGTGGGCCGTGAATTGGAGCGAGTCGCGCGGTACCTTCCAAGCGAATTCGGGCGCCAGGGCCGTCCTCGTCCTGCGCGAAATCGACGAAGCCTTGAAGCGCGGTGCCGTCCGCGCCATTGCCGCTGCCGCTCTCGTTCAGGAACAACGCACCGGTCGCCGTCTTCAGTAAAAGGGAGATAGTCATTCTTATATTGGTTTGCCTGTTTCCGAGCCTTTCTATATTCAGAAATTCACCAACGGTGGCCTACGGTAATAACTGCCTTCTCATCATCGGCGTCAACGACGATATAAACACCTTCCAGACGCTCGATCGCCGGGGTACGTCCGACGGCACGAACCAACTCGTCGATCGCGCCGTAGGTCATCAAGTAGGTGACGCCCCCTCGCCCGTCGTACTGCCGCCTGCCGTACATGCGAATCAGAGGAATGCACGCCTTGGAGATCGCTCGCTGCTGGGCGCGACGGCTGGCGTGTCGGGTCAGTCGCTCGTCACATGAGGATCGGCTTGGGCAGTCGTGGCTGCCATAGGCTCTTTCGTATTTCGATTGCATGAGCAGTATCGTGCGCCATCCATCGAGAAACTCCAAGCCCAGTCGTCAATATGCCACAGCGCCAGCGCGACGAGTATCTATCGTCCCGGAAGAACAAGTAACCCTCACTCGGAATTCAACAGCACAAAGGGCCTCCGGGAGAACTTGCCGCTCGCCGGCGGCCTCCGTCAGTTCAGTCATGCGATCTCACCAGACGCTCGTGAGTCGTGCGCGGAGCGGAGGTCAGCCCGCCGACCCCGGCAGCCCGGAAACCTCCGATGCGCCGCGGTCGACCACCGGCGTCGCGGCGCGCTGCTCGAGCGCCCAGCGCGCGATCTCGTCCTTGCGCGCGAACCAGACGCCGGGCTTGCTGCGCGCATAGGTCACGAACCGGTCCAATGCGCGAACGCGCCCGGCGTGCCCGGAGATGCGGTCGTGCAGCGAGATGACCATCAGCCGGCGCCGGTGCGCGCCCTTTTCGTAGAGCTGGTCGAATTCGTCCTTCATCGCCTGCTCGTAGGCCAGCGGGTTCCAGCCCAGGAATGGATAGGCCACGATATCGTTCATGTGGAACGTGTAGGGCACGGTCACGAAGTCACCGCCCTTGAGCTTGACGATGAACGGCTGGTCCATGTTGGGCTCGTCGATGTGGTACGTGAAGCCCAGCTCCTGCAGGATGTCGAGCGTGCGCGGCGAGTTGCGCATCCAGTACGCGTTCCGGCCACGCGGCTGCTGGCCGGTGGCCTTGACGATGGACTCGACGCAGTCGGTGATGAAGCGGCGCTCCGCTTCCGGATCGAGCGCGTAGCTGTTCGATCAGGTGCGGCCGTGCGCCGCTGCCTCGTGGCCGCGCCGCACGATCTCGCGAGCCAAGTCGGGCGCCTTGTCGACGGCATGCCCCACCATGAACGAGCTGAGCTTCACCTGGTGCTTGTCCATCAGGTCGAGCAGGCGCGGGATGCCCTCGTAGACCCCGTACTGGAAGAACGCATTGGTGGGCAGGTCGGGCAGGCCTTTCTCGATCGGATCGGGAATGACGCCGCCGGCACCGGAGATCGGCTGTCGCCACCGCACCACGGAGATCAAAGGGTAACGGTATCACCGCGAAAGTACCGGACGCCCTCGTATAGTCGTCAAGCACCACCTAACCAACACATCAAACTCCTCTGACCATCAATCGGTCGCGCGCTATGGCCATCACGTCAATCAAGATTGATCTGGAAACGTTCATGCGGTTCGACGTGGGAATGCCGGAGCTTCCGCTAGACCCTCCGTTCGAAATGCGCGCCATTGGTCCGATCGTCGTCTTGGCTGGCCCCAATGGCTCTGGCAAGTCGCGCATCTTGCGACTCCTGAAGACGCTCATCGACAAAAAGCCAACACCCGAATTTGAGAGACACTCCAAAGAGCTCATCGCTCAAGAGAGTCGCACACTCAAGGTCTTTGAGGGCCAAGAGGCCGAAGCCCTCGAAAAGGAGAGACGTGGACAACCCAATGAATTGAGCGTCGCTCGAAACAATCTTGCTCAGTCGCGGTCGCGCCTGGAAGGCTACCGGACAACGCTCGACGCAAGCAACAGCATCAGTCTGTCTTCTGATGAGCCTCCCGCGATCATTCGCTTTGTTCCATCCGTGCCAACCCTGGTGGATCCGTTCAATACGACGGAACTCGATGCAAGCCAACGGGCCGATGCGCTGAGTCTCGGACCTGAAAATGCCCAACAGAACGCGCCGGCGTATGCGAGGCGAATTCTTCGCAGGGCAATGGAGGCTGAAAGCAAGCGGTTCAAACAGGAGTCGGGCCATCTACTTCCGAAGACTCCCGCGGAGCTTTCCAGCAATGCGCTTCTCGAGTTGATGGCATCGCTGCTTGGGCCCGACATAACCCTCGACCTGGATGACGCAAGGCTTCTCATCGGCCCGACACAGCCGTATTCGACGACCCTGTCGCCAGGACAGCAGATTCTGTTCCAGTTCGCCTGCATGCTGCACGCGCGTGGCTCGAGCCTCGCCAACAGCATCGTCGTGATGGATGAGCCAGAGAACCACCTGCATCCTGCCGTCCTGGCAGAGATTGTTGCGGCCCTTCGCCAGCAGTTGGGCAACAGCCAGCTTTGGATTGCAACACACTCCGTGCCGTTGATCGCACAGCTGATGGCTGTCGACAACAAGTGTCTGTGGTTCGTAAACAAGGATCGAGTAAAGCATTCGGGGCGGTCGCCGGAGGTCGTCCTCGAGAGCCTGATGGGCGGCACGGACGGCGCGCATGCGCTCCACGAACTCACCATGCTGCCTGCGCAGTACGCTGCCATTCGCTTCTTGACCGAATGCCTGGATGACCCGGAAGTCGTCGGCCCGATCATCAAGGATCCGCAGACACGGCAGATTACAAAGCTCTTGGAGAGCCTGGCCGAGCGCAGATGCGACGCGGACCGAAAACTGCGAGTTCTCGACTTCGGAGCAGGCAAGGGCCGCGTCCTTGCGACACTGCGCGATAGCGACCCCAGCGTTGCCAGCTGGCTCGACTACTTTGCTTACGACATCGCCGAACAAGACCGGTCGGAATGTGAGCGCGAAATTGCCCTCACCTACCCGGGCGATTCCAGGGAGCGGTGGTTCAGCGACCTCTCGTTGCTAGAAGCTCGCGCGGGCGCCGATCTGGACGTCGTCATCATGTGCAACGTACTGCACGAGGTACACCCCGATGACTGGCTTCTGCTCATGGCGACCAACGGCCGACTGTCCAGGCTGATCTCAAGCGACGGCTTCCTTCTGGTCGTCGAGGACTACGGCATTCCAGTGGGAGAGCGGGCACACGACTACGGCTTTCTGCTTCTGGACGAGCAGGAGCTCTCTCACCTGTTCGCGGTTGCCCCAGCAGACAGAGACGCCCATCGGTTCTCCCGTCAGACGTCTTCCGATTCGCGCTACGCCGAGAGACTAAATGCCTTCCTCATCGCGAAGGCTTGTTTGGATCGGCTGACACCCGACACCCAGCGCGCAGCCATCGACTCGCTACGCCGCCGAATGGCAGACACGGTTCGCACGTTCCTGAGAGACAAGAATGCGAGGTCAACGGCGGCGGGAAGAGACTACGCCCGCAGCGCACAGTTGCTGGCAAACGCGGACATCTGGTTGGAAGCGCACCAGAATTCGAAGGTGGAGTCGACGGCAGGGGCGAAGTAGTCGTCGACAGCGGACGAAGCGGGAAGGCAACGATAGGCTCTCACGGGCATGCGGCCCAATAGGTCAGGGGAGCAACACGATCTTCCCTATGACCTGGCGCCCCTCGAGGTCGCGGTGCGCCTGGGCTCCATCCCGAAGGGGGTAGGCGCGCGATGTCCTCACTCGCACGACGCCTGCTTCGATCCAATCAAAGAGTTCGCGGGCGCGGACCTGCCGCTCGTCAGCAGTGGTCAGCACATTCCACAGATCGCCCCCAACCAGGTGCAGCGACCTGTCCATTGGCAGCCGCGGGTCAACGGGCGTGGGGTCGCCGCCGGCCATTCCGTAGATCCAACCGTCTACCCGATTTGCATACGCTCGTCGTACGCCTCATCATCGCTGTCACGCGCTGCAAGCCGCGCTCCGAGCAGGTCATCCGGTAGGCTGAGAGTCATCGCGAATCAGGGTTCATCTTGAACGTCGAGACCGCTTGCGACAAGGATATCGCCTGATCCTTCAATGACGCGGCCGCCGCCGCGGACTGCTCGACCAGTGCGGCGTTCTGCTGCGTCATCTGGTCCAGTAGCGCCACCGCTTGATTGATCTGGACGATACCGTCGGACTGCTCGGAGGATGCAGCGGTGATCTCGCTGACGATGTCGCTCACGCGCTGAACGGAGGCGACGATCTCACGCATCGTCGAGCCGGCGCTCGCGACCAGGCGCGAGCCTTCGTCGACACGATCCACGCTGGAGCCGATCAGACCCTTGATCTCCCTGGCCGCGCCGGCGCTGCGCTGCGCCAGGCTGCGCACTTCCGACGCGACAACCGCGAAGCCTCGGCCCTGCTCGCCGGCACGCGCGGCCTCCACCGCGGCGTTCAGTGCGAGGATATTGGTCTGGAAGGCGATGCCGTCGATCACGCCGATGATGTCGGAGATCTTCTTCGAACTGTCGTTGATCTGCTCCATGGTGGAGACCACCTCGGCAATGACCTGACCGCCGCGCTGGGCCACCTCGGCCGCCGACGCGGCGAGCTGGTTGGCCTGGCGCGCCGAGTCGGCAGAGTGATTCACGGTGCCCGTGAGCTGCATCATCGACGAGGCGGCCTGCTGCAATTGCGACGCGGTCTCTTCCGTACGCACGCTCAAGTCGTGGTTTCCGATCGCAATCTCGGCGCTCGCGGTGCCGATGCTGTCGCTCGAGGCGTGCACCTGCGCAACCGTGGCGCGCATGGACTGCACCATGCGGCCCAGTCCTTCGACGAGACTGCCCGTCGCGGCCGGGGGCACGTGCACGCCGAGCTCACCGCGCGCCAGCGCTGCCATCACGTCGATCGCCACACGCGGCTCTCCACCGATCTGGCGCAGCACGCTGCGCGTGATCACCAAGCCCAGCACGCCGATCGCGGCGAGCACCACCAGCGAGATGCCCAGCTCGCGCAGCGCGGTGACACGCACCTCAGCTTCGACGCCGTCCATATACAGGCCCGAACACACGATCCAGTTCCAGCCGGGTACTTTCACCAGGTATTGCAGCTTCGGATAGACGATCTCGTTCGGTCCCTTGTCGCCGGGCTTGGCCGTCCACGAAGCGACCCACGCCGTTCCGTCCTTGCTCGCGGCCATGCCGTCGGTCAGGAGCTTCGCCGCGTCGATGCCCTTGCTGTTGAGGGTGCCCAGCACCGACTTGCCCGGTACCCAGAGCGTCTGGTACGGATGCATCACCGCCAGGCCGTCCGTGGTAATGATGTAGAAGTAGTCGGCCTTGCCGGCCAGATCGCCGTAGCGAGCCATCCGCAGCGAATCGGTCGCGGCCTTCATCGCGTCAGCCTCGCTCATATTGCCGGACGCGGCCGCCGCTTGATAGCCCGCGGCTAGTGTGGCGGCTGATTGCACCGCGGCCTTCAACGTCGCCTTGCGGGCGCTGATGAGTTCTTCGCGCAACTGAAGGAATGCAAGCCCGGAGACGAGCAATATTCCGACGATGGCGGTCGACAACAGCAACAGGATTTTTCGTTTGAATGACAGCTTCTCGATCATGGGGCTTCCCAAGGGGTTCCGATTTTTCGTGGCGGCAAGGAATCAAATGCGCTCGATCACCGCCGCAGCTCCTTGGCCCACGACAGTGCATCTGGACTCGTGCGAAGGGACGAGCGATGAGACACGGCGGTGCGCTGCGTCCCATCGCGGGGTCATTTCTAAAATCGGTAGTTCATGCCACCTTCCACACCGTTCGGGTGGAAGCCGACCCGCGCCACATTGCCGTCCAGGTTGCCGCCGTCGAGCAGCGAGTAGTTGGCATTGCGGTTGTTGAGCACCTTCCCGGCAGTTGCGTAGAGGAGCGCGTTGGGCATCAGCTC
>FTKT01002471.1_pt3 | contig 10025 bp, 8 predicted proteins | sample 1658271 | NCBI WGS metagenome assembly FTKT01 (sample SAMEA3914811, study PRJEB12502) | metagenome | biome: forest; material: soil | place: Canada | collected 2011-08-04 | depth 0.3 m | reverse complement strand
CTGTTCGACGCGTTCCAGCAGGCCGACACCTCCACCACGCGCCGGTTCGGCGGCACCGGCCTGGGCCTGGCGATCAGCAAGCGGCTGGCCGAGCTGATGGACGGCGTCGTGCAGGTGCGCAGCGAGCCCGGCGTCGGCAGCGTGTTCGAGCTGCGGCTGCCGTGGATCCCGGCCGCCGGCAAGCCGCAGGAACTCACGCGCGACTCGTCCTGGGCCGACAGCCCGCGCCGCCTCGACGGCGTGCGCGTGCTCGTCGCCGAGGACAACGAGGTCAACCAGATCGTGCTGGAACGCGCGCTCGAGATCGAGGGCGCCGACACGACCATCGTCGGCGACGGCCGGCAAGCGGTCAACCGCGTGCTCGCCGACGGCCGCGAGTCCTACGACGTGGTGCTGATGGACATCCAGATGCCCGAGATGGACGGCTACGAGGCCACGCGCCGCATCCTCGAGCTCGCGCCCGACCTGCCGGTGATCGGCCAGACCGCGCACGCCATGCTCGACGAACGCCGCGAGTGCCTGGCCGCCGGCATGGTCGACCACATCGCCAAGCCGATCGACTTCCGCCAGCTCGTCGACATGATCGTGCGGCACATCGCCTGAGGCTTCGAGCGCGTCGGGATGACGCGCGGCGACATCGTCCTAACGGAATCCTGACGCCACCATATGCGGCCCATACGGCCGCTCCGGTCTAGTCACGTCATGCGCCGAATCAAGGCGCGCTTTGACGAGGCGAACGACATGGCTGACAACGACGACACCGCAACCCGGCACGGCCTGGGCGCGCAGCTGTGGGGCGCGGTGAAGGACGCCCTGATCGACGAGGACCCCGTCGCGGCCGCGCGGCGCGCCAAGCTGCAAGGCAGCAGGACGCCGGTCGACAAGCCGGCCGCGCCCGAGGCGGCGCCGGCGGCGATGTCGCCGATGGCGCAGACGCTGATGGCGCAGGTGCTGTCCAAGGCCACGGCCTACACCGCGCTGACCGAGAAGCTGCAGCCGCTCGAGGCCATCGTCCTGGACGAGCGCACGCGCTACCAGGCGGCCTATGCGCTGATCAGGAGCTCGCGCAGCGTGGAGCAGGTGGTGCAGGCGATCGCCATGCAGCACGTGCCCGCGCTCGAAGCCGAGGCCGCGCGCTTCGCCGCGCAGCTCGAGGACAAGGAGCGCCAGGAGATCGGCGGCCGTTCGCAGGAGCTCCAGGCGCTGACCACCAACATCGACGCCGCCGCGCAGCAGGTCGCGAAGCTGCGCGAGGACACCGAGGCACGCATCCACCAGATCGAAGCGACTGTCGCGCGCGACCGCGAGCGCCAGGCGCAGCTGACGCAGGAGATCGACGGCAAGCGCCACGAGCTCGCCGGCGTGCAGCGCCAGTTCGACGCGGCCGCCAGGTCGGTGGCGCAGGCGCTCGACGCCGCGAAGGCGACGGTGCTGCGCTACCTCGCTTGAACAACGACAGGAGAAATCATGAACGACCTCATTCCCACCGACTACAAGCCGCTCAGCTTCTGGGAGCGCAAGGAAGGCGTCACCGGCCAGGTGGTCGGCGTCGCGCTCGTGTGCGGCGCCGGCGCGCTGCTGTATCGCGCGCTGCCCTGGATCATCACGCTGCTGGAGAACACGATCTACGCCGCCATCCTGGGCGTGGTCGCGGCCGCGCTGTTCTTCGTGATCACCGACCGGCGCTTCTGGCGCCTGGGCGCGTGGGCCTACATGAGCGCGATGCGTCGCCTCACGCAGGTCTTCGTCGAGATCGATCCGATCGGGATCATGAAGAACTACATCGAGGACCTGAAGAAGAAGCTGGCCGACATGAACGGGCGCATCTCGCGGCTGTCCGGAATGATCCGCGCCTGCAAGGAAGAGATCCGCCAGAACGAGCAGGCCAAGACGGGCGCGCTCGGCATCGTCAGCGAAGCGAAGAAGAAGGGCCTGACGATGGTGGCCGCCGCGCAGTCGCGCAAGGCCGGCCGCATGGCCGAGGCCAATCTCAGCTACCAGGACCTGCTCGCCAAGATGGAGCTGCTGCATCGCGTGCTCGTGAAGTACCAGGAGGTGTCGACGTTCCTCATCGAGGACATGACGCAGGAGGTGTCCATCAAGGAGCGCAAGCGCGCGATGGCCAAGGAGGCGTATTCCGCGATGAAGTCGGCGATGGCCATCATCAATGGCGACCCCAGCGCTCGGCAGATGTACGACATGGCCAACGAGTACGTCGCCGCCGACTACGCGATGCGCATCGGCGAGATCGAGGACTTCGTGCGCATGTCCGACACCTTCATGCAGTCGATCGACCTGCGCAACGGCGTCTACGAGCAGCAGGCCGTGCAGATGCTCGCCGACTGGGAGAGCAACGCCGACTCGATCGTGCTGGGCGACGCCAAGCGCCTGCTGATCGAGAACCACCCCGAGGGCGCCGCGCGCGAGACGCGCGGCGGCCCGAGCGCACCCCGCAACACCGGCACCGACAGGCCGGGGCTCGACTGGTTCAACCCGTCCAGCAACTAAGTCACTCCCCAGAAACATCGCATCGAAAGGAACCATCATGGCCCTCAAGCCGCTTCCCAGACTTCTCCTGATCGTTGCCGCCGTCGGCGGCGCCTGGGTCGGGATCAATCGCTACAGCCAGTACGCACACGCCAGCAGCGTGACCGCGAGCGCCGTGCCAAGCCAGGCCGACGTGCCGGTCGCGACGAGCACGTCGGCCGCCGCGCAGCCCACGCTCGTGACGTCGACGCTCGCGCCCGCCAGCGGCGACTACACGGCGCGCACGCTGCTGCTGCCGTGGAATGCCGAGGCCGGCATCGCGCTTGCGAACGGCGATGCAACGACCGCAGCCGACAGCCTGATGGCGCGCCACGGCGTGCACCTCGCGCTGGAGCGCCAGGACGACTACTCGCAGATGGTCGCCGAGCAGGCGCTGTTCGCGCAGGAGGTCGCCAACGGCGTCGCGCGTCCGGCCAAGGGCGCGGCGTTCGTCGTCATCATGGGCGACGCATTGCCCGGTTACGCCGCCTCGGCCAAGGCCGCGCTCGACAAGCTCGGCCAGCAGATCGAGGTCGTCGGCGCACTCGGCTACTCGCGCGGCGAGGACAAGTGCATGCTGCCGGCCGAGGTCGTGGCCGACCCGCAGAAGGCGCGCGGCTCGCTGATCGGCGCCGTGCTGCGCGACGGCGACTGGAACATCTGCATCAAGTACGCAGCCGACAACAAGATCCCGGTCAACGCGGATCCGAAGACCTACGATCCGGACGCGATGAACTTCGTGTCGGTCGGCGCGTTCACCGAGGCCGACGAGAAGCTGATCGCCGCCAGCAAGGGCGCCTGCGAGACGCGTCCCATCGTCAGCGCCGGCAAGCTGACCGGCGAGAGCCGCCGCGTGTGCCAGAACGGCACCGCGACGTGGACGCCCGGCGACGTCAAGATCGCGCGCGAAGTGGGCGGTCTCGCGGCCGTCGCGTCGACCAAGGAGTACATGTGGCAGATGCCTGCCGCCATCATCGGCAACAAGCAGTGGATGGCGCAGAACCCGGCGTTCGTGAAGAACCTGCTGGCCGCCTCGTTCGAGGCCAGCGACGCGATCAAGGCCAATGACGCCAACCTGCTCGCCGCGTCGACGGTGATGGCCAAGGTGATGAAGGAACAGACGCCCGAATGGTGGGCCAAGTACCACCGCGGCGTGGTCGAGAAGGACTCGAAGGGTCTCGACATCCGCCTCGGCGGCTCGACCACCAACAACCTGGCCGACAACCTGTACCTGCTGGGCCTGAACGGCAACGACAACCTGTACAAGCGCGTCTACACGGTCTACGGCGGCATCGCCAGGACGCTGTATCCGCAGGAGATGCCGGTGGTGCTGCCGTACGAGCAGGTGGTCAACGCCAGCTACGTGCAGTCGCTCGCCTCGGAGGCCACGGCCGCCGCGTCGGCGCGTCCCGCCACGCCGGTGTTCGACGCCAACGCGCCCGCGACCTCGACGTTCGCCAAGCGCTCGTGGGCCATCGAGTTCGACACGGGCAAGGCGACATTCCGCCCGCAGGCGATTCCCGTGCTCGACGCGATGCTCGACCAGGTCGCGGTGTCGGGCCTGACGGTGCAGGTGTCGGGCCACACGGACAACGTCGGCGACCCGTCGTCCAACCTCGCGCTGTCGAAGCGTCGCGCCGAGGCGGTGAGCGCCTGGCTGCAGGCCAACGCGTCCTCGTCTTTCCCGAAGGAACGCGTGCGCACCCGCGCCTACGGCGACCAGCAGCCGGTGGCGGCCAACGACACGGCCGAAGGCCGCGCGCGCAACCGCCGCGTCGACATCGCGCTCGTTCGCACCGAATGACGCGCGATGCCTGAGGCCCGAGCCGCCCCGTCGACAGACGCGGCGGCTCGCCACGGAGAAGACTCTTGAGACTCGTCAATCTGCTGTTGCCGTTCACGCCCGTGCGCGCGCGCTGGCTGCAGGCCATGGTCGCCATGCAGGCGGTCGCGGCCGTCGCGCTGTGGGCGCTGGGCGGCTCGAGGACGCTGCCGTCGCCGATGGAAGTCGGCGCCGCGTGGCTCGATCTCGTGCGGCACCAGGGCCTGCTGTTCGAGCTGTGGGCCAGCGTCAAGGTGAGCGTGCTCGCGCTCGTGCTGTCGACGCTGGCGGCGGTCGCGATGGCCTGCCTCGCGACGGCGCCGGCGTTCATGCCGCTGGCGCGCCTGGCGGCCACGATGCGTTTCCTCGGCTTCGCCGGGTTGACCTACGTCTTCATGCTGATGTCCAGCGACGCGACCGCGCTGCGCGTCTGGATCCTGGCGTTCGGCATGTTCGTGTTCATGGTGACGGCGCTGCTCGCCGACCTCGCGGCCACGTCGCGCGACCCGGTCGACCACTGCCGCACGCTGGGCATGCGCCACTGGCGCATCACCGCCGAGGTGGTGGTGCTGGGCAAGGCCGACGTGATCCTCGACCTGATGCGCCAGAACGCCGCCGTCGGCTGGACGCTGCTGACGTTGGTCGAGGGCATGACGCGCTCGGCCGGCGGCATCGGCGCGATGCTGCTGAACCAGAACCGCTACTTCCTGCTGGCCGGCGTGTTCGCGATCCAGGCGACGATCCTCGCGTTCGGCCTCGCGCAGGACGCGCTTCTCTCGCTGATCAAGGACGCCGCGTGCCCGTGGAGCACGCTCGGCAAGGAACAGGGCACGACATGACCGGAACATATTCCTACACCCTCGGCAAGCGCCTGCTCACCATCGACAACGTGTGCGTGCGCTACGACCGCCCCATCCTTGAGGGCGTCAACGGCCACATCGACGACATCCACCGCGAAGGCCTGCAGCAGGGCCAGGTCGTGTGCCTGCTGGGGCCGTCGGGCATCGGCAAGTCGCAGCTGTTCCGCTGCATCGCCGGCCTGCAGAAGCCGACGTCGGGCTGCGTGCGGCTCAACGGCGCGCAGCGCGAGGTGCAGCCCGGCGAGGTGGGCGTCGTCGCGCAGAACTATCCGCTGTTCAACCACCGCAGCGTGTGGGGCAACCTGATGCTGGCCGCGACGCGCCACGGCCGCAACCAGCACGACGCCGCAGACGCCTGCGTCGCGCTGCTGGAGAAGTTCGGACTCGTCGACCACGCGAAGTGCCATCCGATGATGCTGTCGGGCGGCCAGCGCCAGCGCGTCGCGATCGCGCAGCAGCTGCTGTGCAGCTCGCACTTCCTGTTGATGGACGAGCCGTTCTCGGGGCTGGACCCGCTGGCGAAGTCGGCCGTCTGCGAGACGCTGATCGACGTGTCGACCACGCACGAGCTCAACACCATCATCGTGGTGACGCACGACATCGAGAGCGCCATCCGCATCTCGGACACGCTGTGGCTGCTGGGACGCCATCGCGACGCGCAGGGCCGGCCCGTCGGCGGCGCCGCCATCCAGCAGACCTACGACCTGGCCGGCATGGGGCTCGCGTGGGATCCCGGCATCGAGTCGCGCCCGGAGTTCCGCGAACTGGCGGCGGCGCTGAAGGCCCGCTTCGCGACGCTGTGAGCGCGACGGCAGGCCGCGACAGGCCGGCCGCGTTCTGGCGCGCGGTCGGGGAGGCCGCAATGTCTGGTACGGTTGCCCCGATGACGGACGACGACGCGATTCCTCCCCGCCGCATGGCCCGCGGGCCATGGGCCTGGGCCTGCACGGTGTGGGCCGTGGCCTGGCTGCTGATGCTGGGCCTGGACCGGCACATCGGCCTGGCGCAGGCGGCGATCACGCTGGTGCTGGCGTCGGCGCTGGCCGCGATCTGGTTGCCGACGCTGGCGTCGCTGGCCACCACCACGCTGGCCGTGGCGGCCTTCGACTGGTTCCTCGTGCCGCCGCGGCACGCGTTCGCGGTGGAGCTGACCGAGGACATGCTGCTGCTCGCGGAGATCCTGATCCTGAGCTGGGTGGTGACGGCGCTGCTCGCGCGCGGCCGCGTGCTCGCGTCGCGCGCGCGCCGCAGCGCCCGCCACGCCGACCAGATGCGCCGCCTCGGCGACGCGCTGCGCGACACGGAAGACCCGCTGCGCCGCGGCGAGGCGCTGCGCGCGTCGCTGCAGGACCTGCTGGGCGAGCCGCCGAGGCTGCTGTTGCTGCGCAACGAGACCCCGGCCCCCGCGGACGACGACGCCTCGACGACGCTGGGCGACCCGAGCGCCGACGACCTCGTCGGCCTGTGGCATTGCGTGCGGCTGTGCCGCCAGTTCGGCCCCGGCACCGGCCACGAGCAGGAGCTGCCGGCGCTGTACTTGCCGCTGCGTGGCGCCGAGGACGAGGCCTTCGGCGCGGCGATGATCGCCGTCAATCCGGCGGAGCCGGTCGATGACGAGGCGCTCGTCCAGGCCCAGGCGCTGTGCGACCAGATGGGCCAGCTGCTGCACCGCGCCCGCACGCAGCGCGACGCCGAGTCGGCGCAGGCGCGCGCCCAGGGACAGGCGGTGCGCAACGCGCTGCTGGCCGCGATCTCGCACGACTACCGCACGCCGCTGGCCGCCATCATGGGCGCGGCGTCGTCGCTGCGCGACCAGGGCGGCAAGCTCGCGCCGGAGCAGCGCCAGCGGCTGGCCCAGAGCATCGTCACCGAGACGCGCCAATTGAGCCGTCTCACCGACAATACGCTGCAACTCGTGCGCCTCGACGCGCCCGGCGTGCAGCTGCACCTCGATTGGGAATCGCCCGACGAGCTTGCCGGCGTGGCGATCGACCGCGCCCGCAAGCACCACGACCCGGAGCGCCGCATCAAGGTGTGGGCCGAACCCGGCCTGCCGCTGGTGCGCTGCGACGCCGTCCTGTTCTCGCAGATGCTGGAAAACCTGATCGACAACGCCTTGAAGTACAGCGATCCGCCCGCGCCCGTGGAGCTGACGGTGCGCCGCCACGGGCCGCACATCGTCTTTGCCGTGCGCGACAACGGGCCCGGCATCGAGCCGCAATGGCGCGAGAAGATCTTCGACGTCTTCCAGCGCGGCGACTGGCGTTCCACCAGCAGCAACAGCGCGGCCCAGCGTGGCGCGGGCGTCGGCCTGGCGGTGTGTCGCTCGATCGCGCTCGCGCACGGCGGCGAGCTCAAGCTTCGCCAGCGCAGCCAGGGCGGTTCGGCCTTCGAGTGCTGGCTGCCCGAGCAGGACTCGCCGGGCGTCGAGGATCGCGATTCGACGATGGATGGAGCGCGCCCATGACGCTGCGTGTCCTGCTGGTCGAGGACGACCGCGAACTGTGCCGGACGCTCAAGGACGCGATGACGGCCGAAGGCTACGAGGTCTTCACGGCCGCCAGCCTGAGCGAGAGCTTCGCGTTGCTGACCGGCCTCGGCGCACGTCCGACCGCGGGCGGCGCGCCGGTCGACATGGTGCTGCTCGATCTCGGGCTGCCCGACGGCGACGGCGAGCAGCTGCTCATCGCGCTGCGCCAGAAGCACGCGGTGCCGCTGATCGTGATCTCGGCGCGCGAGAGCGACGGCCAGAAGGTGCGCCTGCTGGACGCCGGCGCCGACGACTACCTCGTCAAGCCCTTCAGCATCCGCGAGCTGCTCGCGCGCATGCGCGTGGGGCTGCGCCATCGCGGCACCAGCGTCTCGCCGGCGGTCACGCGCTACGCCGTCGGCGCGCTCAGCATCGACCTGGGCACGCGCGAGGTGCTGCTCGCCGGCGAGCAGGTGCACCTCACGCCCACCGAGTTCAACCTGCTCGCGCGACTGGTGCGCAGCGCGGGCCAGGTGGTCACGCACCGGCAGTTGCTGATGGACGTGTGGGGCGCCGAGTTCACCGAGCACACGCACTACCTGCGGCTGTACATGGCGCAGCTGCGCGGCAAGCTGGAGGACAACCCGGCAGATCCGCAGTTGTTGATGAACGAGCCCGGGGTGGGGTATCGGATCGTGGAGCCGCAGGGCTGAAGGCGACCGCGCCGGTCGGCGCGCGAACACCGTGAAACCGGCCGTTTGGCGCAGGGCAGTTTGACCAGGGCGCCACAGAATCGATGGCATGGACCGGGGCGAACGACGTTGTTCGTCGCCGCACCGGCGTCGCGATTCTTCAACGGTGTGCGTGCGCCATGTCGCTTCAATTCAAGAGTCTTTATCGGGGGCTGTGTCTGGCGGTGCTTGCCAAATCGGCGCTGGCCGGGCCTGGGCTTGATTCGAAGGTGAGGCCGAGTGATTGCAGGCCGAGGGATGCGGACAGTACGTGTGCGACCGCGGTGGCCGGCGCTCCGGTGGCGGATCCGTCGCTACCGGTGACTGGCGACGGGGTTCTCTACGACGGTCCGCTTGGCGGGGTGCTGGCGCACGACTATGCATATTGGGGTTTCGATTTCATTGCAGATGAAACCGGCATGCCCAGTCCGGTGCGGATAGACGAATTCATCAACCGCAGCAGCGTGCCCGTCACGATCAAGCTGACCTTCAACTTTCCGACGGATCGGTACTGCGAGAGGAATTGCCTGCCGGGCGTACAGTTCCAGACCGGCCCGGGATGGCGCATTCTTGGGCCGCTGTACACCAAGGTCGGCGATACCGCTTGGGTATCGGAGACGTTCGCGCCCGGGATCGGCTACGGTTGGGTCATTGGCCTGTACGACTCGTGGAACGCTCGGCTAACCGTCACTGTTCCCAAGGGATCCGCCACCACGCTGCGCGAAGTCGGTCTCTCGCCACTGCCTGGGGTAGCTACGGAGATTCCCGCCATCGTCGGGACGTGCTATTGCTGGGATGGCACGTACGCCGCGTGCTCCGACGGCAGCCGCTTTTCGAATGGCCTGCTCGGACCTTTTTCGCTGACGTGGGACAACTATGCTCGTGCCGGCGCATTCAACGCCTGCCCGGCAGAGCGCTAGCGTCGAATCATTGAGCACCCGTCGTAAACGACCAGATGCGGCTCACGGAGTCCACCGCGCCGGAAGGAAACTGGACTGTGCTCCCGGCAAAAACAACCTGATAGGTCGTGTTGGGTGAGAGCGGGGCTAAGGGAATCGCCGCAATGAACGACTCGGGTATCAGGAAGTTGGTGTCATTCTTGTTCGTCAGCAGCTGCGTTGCTACGACGACACCGGTCGCACGGTCAGTGAGGGTGAATTGCGTTGCAGTGATGCTTCTCGACTCGTCGACGGAGATCGAAACGGGCGTGCCCAAGGTCATGACATCCTGAGTGGGCACTGGATTCGGAATCTCCAATCCCAAACGGACGGGCACGGCCTGCGCACCGTCGAGCGGCCACATCGCAACGCCCTGGATCGACGGTTGCGCTGCCTGCCCCAGCCCTCGCACGGTGTCCAAGCCTGGCTTCGTGGCGTCGATGACCAGGGGGGTGACGATATTCGCGACGCTGTCGTCGGACCAGCCGATGCCGACATCGACCGGCTCGAATGCGAGAAGGATCGCCCGGTGATAGGCGGCGTTCACCAGCGCGTCGATGGCAGCGGATGCCGGGCCCTGCGCCATCACCTCGCCTCCTTCAACGGGCACGTATCCAAACGCCTCATCCCGCTGTGCCCAGTTCTCCCCCGTGAACCCTGGCGTCCCAGCCACCTCAT
>FTKT01457680.1_pt1 | contig 10036 bp, 7 predicted proteins | sample 1658271 | NCBI WGS metagenome assembly FTKT01 (sample SAMEA3914811, study PRJEB12502) | metagenome | biome: forest; material: soil | place: Canada | collected 2011-08-04 | depth 0.3 m | reverse complement strand
GGTGCTGGGCGGCTACAGCAACGGCGCCAGCATCATCATGACGTCGTTCGGCGGCACCGCCGGCGTGTTCTTCGGCATGGCCACGCTGGCCACCGTCGTCAAGCGCGACCTGTCGGGCCTGGCGCGCTTCCTGATGATCGGCGCGATCATCGCCATCGTCGCCAGCCTCATCAACATCTTCGTGCAGTCCACCGCCGCGATGCTGGCGATCTCCACCGCGGTGATGGTCATCTTCTCGCTGTTCGTGCTGATCGACGTCAAGCGCGTGATCGACGGCGGCGAGACCAACTACGTGATGGCCACGCTCAACATCTACCTGGACCTGTACAACGTGTTCCAGTCGATGATCATCCTGCTGACCTCGCTGACGGGCGACCGCCGCTGAGCGATCCTCGCAGCAACGCAGACGGCGCCCACGGGGCGCCGTTTTTCATGGGCGATCGTCATCGCCCTTGCTCGTGGGACTGCGGGGCGGCGCGGAAAGGCGGACGATCCCGATCCTTCAGCTCGCGGGAGGCGTTCATGGATTCAATGCTGCCGTTCATCGGCATGGGTGTCGGCGTCGTGGCCCTGGCGGGAGTCGCCCTCTCCGCGCGGATGCGAAAGGTCGTGACCGCGCCGGCCTCGCCCGCAGCGCCCGCCTCCGCGCACGAACCCGCGCTGAGACCCAAGGGCGCCGCACCGGTCGCGACTCCCGCCAAGGTGCGACGCGACGCGCCGCCCGTGGCCCGATCGCAGGCCGTCCTCGACGGGCTGATGCCGATCGTGATCTCGATCCTCGTGCTCCTCAGCGCGCTCTACGTCGTCCTGTCCGGAACCGCCTACACGGACGCCGAACAGAAGTGGGCGTTCGGCGCCATCGGTACGCTGCTGGGGTATTGGCTGAAGAAGTGAGGACGGCGTTCCCCGGCTCCCTAAATTGAATGATGCGGTCGCGGCGCATCAGGCACAGACTGGCCACAAGGCAGCTGCAGAGAGAACGAAGAACGGCAAGCCCGAGGGGGTATCGCCGTCGACGACGGAGCGGCACCGCCTCGCAGCGGCGGACGTCGACCACCCCGTGGCAGGCGATGCGTCGGGTCGACATCCGGCGCCGCGCGCAGCTTCCGTCTGATCCCGTAGCCGCCGCCACCGGCGCCCGCGATTCGCCTGGCGCGGCGCGCATTCGACAGGCCCCACCCGACAAAGGCCGACATGGACACGCTCAATCATCCGCTGTCGATCTCCGTGAAGAGCGCCGCGATCGACGAGGCCGCGTTCACGTTGGGCGTCATCCGCCTCTTTCCCGACCGCCGCGTGCGCTACATGAACCGCGCCATGCGCGAGATGCTGGGCGGCGCGATCGGGATCGGCGACGATCTCTTCGACCTCGCGCTCGATTCGCCGAGCCGCAGGGAACTGCGCAGCGCCCTGGACACCCGCTTCGAGGATCAGCGCAGTTCGTCGTACCGGGTCTGCGTCGCGCGGCCCGACGACGGGACCCACGTGCGCATGCGCATCTGCGCGACCCCCGAATACGACGAGCAGGGCCTGCTCTGCGGCTCGATCGGCTTCGTGTTCGACGAGAGCCTGGAGGTCGCGGCGAGCAGGATCAACCGGGCGATCCAGGAGGCCCCGGACGAGTGCACGCTGTTCAAGGCGCTGTGCAAGGAACTGCGCGAGGTCGTGGCATTCGATTCCATGCTGATCACGGGACTCAGCCGGGGCGGTGCCCACCTGCAGCGCCTGTTCGAGGACCCGCCGCCCCCGGGCGACCTGCTGCCGACGAAATGGTGGCCGATGCCGCCGTTCATCAAGGCGATGATGGCGAACTTCGAGGCCGGCCCGCTGGACCTGGAAGCGATGTTCAGGCAACCCGACTACACGGCCTACGCGGCGCGCGATCCGGCCGTCGCGCAGTTCCGCCGGCGGGGATTCAAGTACTCGCTGCGGCTGGGCGTCTACAGCGAGGCGCGGCTCGTCGCCACCGTCTCCCTGCTGCGATCGCGGCCCGTCCCGTTCACGAACGCGGATCACGCGCGCTGCAGCCGCCTTCCCATCGGCCAGGCCGTCGGCAGCGCGCTGGCCCTGGAGCGCAATCGCCAGCTGCAGTTCGCGCTGAGCCTCATCGACGACATCGGCGAGGCGTCGGAAAGCCTGCTCGAGGTGGCCGACTGCCTGGTCAACCGCCTGGCCGAACATTACCGCTGGGAGCATGTCTCGCTGTTCCAGGTCGACGACGAGGGCCGCCTGCTGCGCATGCTCTGCCAGGCCGGCGCGCCGGGCCATCGCCTGCCGGAGGGCTACGAACATGGCGCCAGCATCGGCCTGCTGGGCGTCGCCTGCGCCACGCGCGGGCCGGTGCGCGTCGGCAACGTGCGCGACCCGGCTGCCGACAATCCGTACCTGGTCGGCATGGCCGGCACCTGGTCGGAGATGGTGCTGCCCGTGCCTGGCGCGACGCTGCGCTGGCTGCTGAACATCGAGTCCTCCGTCCGCGACGCGTTCTCGGACGAGGAGCAGCAATCCGTCGAATCGCTGCTGCGCGTCGCCGGCTTCATCCTCGATCGCACCGAGATGCTGGAGCAGCGGTCCGCCATCCTCAGGTCGGTTGCCGACGGGGTGATCCAGACCAATGCGATGGGCGTGATCCAGGACGTCAACCCCGCCGCCGAGCGCCTGCTCGGCCGTCCGCGCGAGCAGCTCACGCATCGCAACCTGACCCTGTTCCTGCGCGCCGACGCCGAGCCGGCTGCGGCCGAGGACGACCTGCAGTTCGACAACGCCTGGAGCGTGGCCGCCACGGGCGTGCCGCCGCGCGACACGGCAGCCCTGTTCGTGCGCGAGGCCAACTGGCCGTCGACCGCGATGAGCATCCAGCACGAGAGCGGCCGGCTGGTTCCCGTGCTGATGTCTTCCGCGACATTGCCGGCGCCGTTCGGCGGCAAGGTCTTCGTGGCCAGCGACCTCACCGAGCAGAAGCACGCCGCCGACATGGAGTCGATGCGACAGGTCTTCCGGCAGGTCGCCAGCGAGATCCGGGTGCCGCTGGCGCTCGCGGCCAGCTTCCTCGGGCAGAGCGACAGCGAACACACCGAGCCGCGCGAGCTCGCGCTCAAGGCCCTGCGCCAGATCCGCAAGGCCGACCTGCCGCTGGAGCGCGTGATCCGCATCGCGGCGGCGACCGATTCGACGCCGCTGCCCTGCGCGGTGTTCGACCTGCAGGAGGCCGTCAACGAGCTCGTCGGCGACCTGCCCGCCAGCGAGGCGCGCGCGCTGCAGCGGCCGCGGCGCCAGGACGTCGTGCTGGCACGCGGCGCCCGCCACGAGCTGATGTTCTGCCTGCAGAGCGTCGTCGCCTACCTGCTGCACACGAAGTCGCAGGACGAGCAGATCCAGGTGCGCGTGGCGCGCTCCGGCGCGCTGGCCACGATCGGCGTCCGTCTCCAGGGCGCGGACGCGCTGCAGTCGACGCAGCCGCCCGCCGAGGAGGACTCCCAGCGCGCCATCGCGCTCGCGGAGCCCGTGCTGACCACGCTGATGCAGCGCATGGGCGGACGCTATTCGGCCTGCGGACCGGCGCGGCTCCGGTTCAGGCTCACGCTCGCCGCGGGAGACACGAACGATGTCTAGGCAGCTGATCGTCCACGAAGACCCGGACATGGCCGAGACCTGCGAGCTGGCGCTCGGCCCCGACGCCGACGCCATCCAGGTGAGCAACTTCGAGAAGGCCTCCCGGGAGCTCCGGTCGACGCGCGATCTCTCGCTGGTCGTCCTCAGCGCCACGGCGCCGGCATCGTCGTCCTCGCGCAAGTCCGCGACCGACTGCGGGCCCGCGCGCGACTTCATCCGTGCCCTGAAGCAGGCGCCGGAGCATCGAAGCCTGCCGGTCATCGCCATCGCCACCAACTCCGATCCGGAGCTCGCCGGGCTGATCAGCGCCTTCCAGGACAGCGACCTGCTGCTGGCCGACTCGCAATGCCTCGATCGCCTGGCCAAGCGCGCGCGCGACCTGCAACTGGATTTCCCCCGGCCACCCTCCGTGCTCGAACTCGAGATCACGCTGCAGGACAACAACACCGGCCTGTACCGGCTGTCGCGCTTCGGCCGCATCGAGGACGCCCGCAGCAATTCCCTGCGCATCGATCCCGACGTGTTCGCGGAGCTGGTGCGCTGCTCCCAGGAGCTCGAGCGCCGGCTGGACGCCGGCTGGACGACGCTGATGGAGCGCGTGGCCGACCAGCTGCACAAGCTCCTGTTCCACGGCGGCCTGCAGAACACGATGCTGTGGGACCACTTCACCGAGATGCGCAACACGGTCGGCGGAACGGAGAACGTCCGGATCTTCTTCACCGCCAGCCCGCAGGCCGAGCCGATCGTCTTCGAGGCCCTGCGCGGCGCCGACAAGGACTTCTGGATGCTCAAGGCGCCGATCACGCGCCAGTACAACGTGGCCGGCGACCAGCGTCCGCTGTTCAAGGACGAGAAGAGCCGGCGCGGCCCGATCAACTGCCTGATCGTGCAGGCGGATCCAGAAGCCGGCACGATCGACGAACCGCGCTGGCGCGGCGCGCTCAAGGCGTTGCCGGAGGTGCGCGCCGAGGCCGACGAGATCGTCCGGATCCTCGAGGCGGCGAAGGCGTCCGAGCTGGGCATCGGGCGCGTCGAACACCTGCGCATCAGCCGCTCCGACGACGAGCCGCTGCAGACCGTGCTGCGCGCGCTGGACGACGGCACCGTCTGGCACCTCGTCCATTTCGCCGGGCACGGCGTGCTCGACATCGACCGGCGGCCCGGGCTCGTGCTGGTGGCGCGCGACGGCGGCGTCCTCCCCCTCGACGCGCTGACGGCGAAGCTGCGCCGCACGCAGCTGCTGTTCGTCAGCAGCTGCCGCAGCGCGGACTCGGCCTTCCTGATGCGGATCGTCGACAACGTGCTGCCCGCGGTGCTGGGCTACCGCTGGCCCGTGCAGGACTTCGGCGCCGCGCGCTTCGCCGCGGCCTTCTACCAGGCGCTCTTCAAGCGCGGCGCGGCCAGCTTCAAGTCGCTGGAGTACGCCATCCTGGAGGCCCGCAAGGTGGCCTACGGCAACCGCGCCGACGAGATCACCTGGGCATCGCCCCTGCTCGTCACGCAGATGCGCCTGGGGCACGCGGACCAGCCCTATCTCCAACCGGTCCAGTGACGACGAGAGGTATCCATGAGCTCCATCTCAGCGGTCTACCACGGCAACGCGTCGCAACGCACCCCGTGCATGCTCGTGCTCGACGCCTCCGGTTCGATGTCCAGCGTCATCGCGGGGACGGGTCGAACGCGCATCGACGAACTGAACGAGGGGCTGCAGCTGCTGCAGTCCGCGCTGGTCGACGACGAGACCGCGGCCATGCGCGTGCAGGTGGCGATCGTGTGCGTCGGCGGCCCGTCCAACGACGCGCAACTGCTCGCCGACTGGACCGACGCCGTCAACTTCGAGGCGCCCACCCTGCGCGCGGGCGGCGCCACGCCGCTGGGCCACGGCCTGCGCCTCGCGCTGCACCATGTCGAGCAGCACAAGCTCATGCTCAAGCAGCTCGGCGTCGGCTACACGCGCCCCTGGATCATGGTGATGTCCGACGGCGAGCCCACCGACTCGGCGGCCGTCTGGCAGGGCGTGGTCGAGGAATGCAAGGCGGCGCAGGCGAACAAGAGCTGCGTGATCTTCCCGATCGGCGTGGAGGACGCGAAGCTCGATGTCCTCCAGCAGTTGTCGACCACGCGCGCGGCGCGCCTGAAGAGCGCTCATTTCCGCGAATACTTCCAGTGGCTCTCGGCCAGCCTGTCCAGCGTGAGCCGGTCCCAGTCGGGGGACTCCGTCGTCCTCCCGGCCACCGATCCGTGGGCCGTCTTCAGCTGAGGCCGCGTGCTCGCGAACCCGCCGCCCCCGGGCACGACGCCGTGGCAGCTGACCCGTGCGAGCGTGCGCGGGAAGGCGCATGTCGACACGGGCGTGCCGAACCAGGACTGCGTGGAGATGCGTGCCAGCCCGGACGGCCGGATCGTCGCGGGCGTCATCTCCGACGGGGCCGGCACCGCGTCGCACGCCGAGCTCGGCTCGCGCACCACCTGCCAGGTGATGGCGTCCTGGATGCTCGGCATCGGCCAGGCCATGGCGGCCGAGCCGCACGACGACGCCCGGATCGAACAGAAGGTGGCCGCCGGCATCGAGCGCGTTCGCGCGACGATGCTGGCCTCGGGGGCCGCGCTGCGCGACCAGCATTGCACGTTCGTCGCGTGCGTCCTCACCGATCGCACCGGATTCGTGTGCCAGGTCGGCGACAGCATCGCGATCAGCACGCGCTTCGAACAGGCCGCCGGGCAGGAGCGCGGCAAGATCGATTTCTTTCCCGATCGCTCGACCGAGATCTTCCAGGTGGATCGCGGCGACTACGTGAACGAGACCCACTTCATCACCGAGCCCGACTGGCGCTCGCACCTGCGCGTGCGCAGCTTCGAGACGCCGGCGATCGACGCGATGCTGATCATGTCCGACGGCGCCATGGAGATCGCGACCACCGGCGGCAAGGTCTTCCGCGGCTTCCTGTCCAACCTGGTCGCGTTGCTGCTGACCCTCGACGACGCGAACGAACGCGACGCGACCCTGGACGGCTGGCTGGCGGATCGGCGCACGTTCCCCACCACCGGCGACGACAAGACGATGCTGATCGCGATCCGCGGCGCCTGCATGGCGCTGGCGGGATTGCCCGTGCATGTCGGGGACAGCGGATTGACGGCGCCGCAGCGGCCGCGCCCGCCGACCGGCTCCGTGCCCCACAAGGCCACGCCACCCGACCCGACCGAGGCCGCGCCGACCGGCGTCGTCGACGAGCCCGCGTCCGACGCCGGCCGCGGCGACGCGGAAGCGGACGACGGCCGCGTGCTCGCCGCCGACCTGCGCACCGCCCTGGCATCGGGCGTGGCGACGGTGATGTTCGTGATCGCCGGCGCGTGCTTCATCTACCGCGAGCCGATCTCCAGCACGATCGACACCACGATGGAGTGCATCGTCGGCCCGCCGGCGCATCGCGGCACGCGGGGCGCGGCCGGCAATGGCGTCGAGCAGGCGTCGGACAAGGGCGCCGCGACGAACCCCGGCACGCCGCCGCCGCCCAGCCAGCACACCAACGATGCGGGCCCGCCAAGAGGGGAGACGAAATCATGACAGCGCAGACCCTGGAAAAGCCAACGGTCGGCACGGCCGTCTTCGTGGTCGTGCCCGGCAGCGACACTCGCGAGCGCGTCGTGCTGGGCAAGGCGATCGATTCGGGAATGGAAGGGGGTGTCTACGACATCCCGAGCTGGATCGGCTGCTGCGCGAAGATCTACCACCACCCGAAAGCGCAGCGGCGGCGCGCCAAGATCGAGGCCATGCTGGCGAACCCGCCGGAACATCTGGTCGCGAAGGCGGGCACCCGGCGCGTGATGCTGCTGGCCTGGCCCACGCACGTGGTCGAGGACGAAGAGCACGGCTTCCTGGGATTCCTGATGGGCAAGATGCCGGCGTCCGAATTCGTCGGCCTCACCACCTATGTCCGCGGCGGCACGCCGCGCCGTCCGGTCGCCGATGCCGACCGCAGCCTGCCGAGCCGCCTGCAGCTCTGCAGCAACCTGGCGGGCGTGCTGGCGGACCTGCATCGACAAGGCCACTTCGTCGTCGACTTCAAGCCACAGAACCTGCACCTGTTCAACGGCAGCTGCATTCCCTGCATCCTGGACACGGACGGCTGTTCGATCCGCTCGCGCGAAGGGCAACGCTTTCCCGCGCATGCCTACACGCCCGAGTGGGCGAGTCCCGAGCTGCTGTCCGGGTCGGCCGCCCAGGTGCTGGACGACCGGTCCGACCGCTTCTCGCTCGCGCTCCTGCTGTTCGAGATCCTCAACAACGGCATCCACCCGTACCAGGGGGTCCTGCACGTCGACCGCGAGCCCAGCACCAACGAGCAGGGCATCCGCGAGGGCCAGTACGCCTATGGACTGACGCCCGATCCGCGGATCTCGCCGACGCCGATCTCCATGCACCAGTACTTGCCGCTCGCCACGCGCCAGCTGTTCGACAGCGCGTTCCAGTCCGCGGACCCGGATCGCCGTCCCACGGCGGCCCAGTGGCGCGACCACTTCAAGGCGCTGCGCGGCGCGTCGTCGACGTTCGAGAAATGCGCTCGCCAGCCGGAGCACGTGCTGCACATCCATTTCGCGTCGATGGCGTGCCCGCAGTGCCGCAGCGAACAGCTCGCCACCGACTTCGGCAGCGCCGTCTCGCCGGGCCTGTCGTCGGTGCTCGTCGATTCGCGCGCGGAACGTTCGGCCTCCGCCAGCGCGGCGTCGCTCCCGGCCGCGCCCTGGACAGCGTCGGGCAGCGTGCCCCGGCGCCGCTCCGCGAGGCGCTGGAAATGGATCGCGGTCATCGTCCTGCTGGCGACCGCGCTGTGGATCCTGGCCGCGCACCGCGAGTGGCTCGACGGGCTGTCGCGGTCCACCCGCTCCGCGGCGGGCGCCGAGGTGCCCACGTTGGCGGCCGCGTGCCCCGGGGAACGCAAGGGCCTGGGGTAGACGCGTGGCCCACAAGTACATCATCCTGCGCCGGCCGCCCATCGATGCGAAGCGGACGCATCGGGGCGCGGAGGCCGTCGACGCCACGCCGCTCCTGGTGAGCGTTTCCGAACTGGATCCGAACGACGCCGCGGCGCAGCAGCGCGCCGGCGACGTCGTGGCCTGCGCCCGCGCGATGCCCATGCGCCTCGTCTCCCCCTTCATGTTCGGAAGGCGTCCGGCACCCCGGGACCCGGTCGCGTGGGGCGTGCAGGCCGTGGGCGCGGACCGTTGCGAATTCAGCGGCGCGGGCGTCGTCGTGGCCGTGCTCGATACCGGCATCGACCCGGCGCACGCGGCCTTCGAGGGCGTCGATCTCGTGCGCCAGAACTTCACGGCCGACGGCGACGACGACACGGACGGCCACGGCACGCACTGCGCGGGAACGATCTTCGGCCGACCCGTCGACGGCACCCGGATCGGCGTCGCGCCGGGCGTGACGCGGGCGCTGATCGGCAAGGTGGTGGGCAAGGACGGCGGCTCCAGCGAGATCCTCGTCCGCGCGATCGACTGGGCCCTGGACAACGACGCGCTCGTCATCTCGATGTCGCTGGGCATGGATTTCCCGGGCTTCGTCAGGCAGATGATCGAGGAGGATGGCCTGCCGCCGGAGCTGGCCACGTCGCGTGCGCTGGAGGGCTATCGCAGCAACGTGCTGCTTTTCGAGCGCCTGGCCGCCACGCTGCGCCTGCGCGGGAATGCGCCGCTGATCGTGGCCGCGGCCGGCAACGAGAGCCGGCGCCAGCTGCGCCCGGACTTCCTGATCGCCGTCTCGCCACCGGCGGTCGCCGAAGGCATCCTGTCGGTGGCGGCCGTGGGTCGCGGCGAGCGGGGCCTGGAGGTGGCCGACTTCTCGAACGTCGGCGCCAACCTGTGCGCCCCCGGCGTCGACATCGTCTCCGCGAAGCTCGGGGGTGGCCTCGCCACGCTCAGCGGCACCAGCATGGCCGCGCCGCACGTCGCCGGCGTCGCCGCGCTGTGGGCGGAGAAGATGCGCCGCACGACCGCCAGGCTCACCGGCACCGCGGTGCTCGAGCGCGTGAAGGGGCGCGTCGACGACGCGCAGCTGCGGCCGGGCCAGGACGCCTCCAGCGTGGGCGGCGGCCTGGTGCGCGCGCCCTGAGGGCGCGCCCGCCGCCGTGCGTCAGGCCGACGCGGCGCCTTCCTCCGCGTCGTCGTCGCCGGGCCCGGCGGCCGGCTCGTCGACCTGCTCGACGATCTCCACCGGCTGCGCCCGCGGCTGCCATTCGGGGTCCCACTCGAACACCGCCATGCTCTCCACGTGCGCCGTGTGCGGGAACATGTTGACCGCGCCGGCGGCCACGCAGCGGTAGCCGCCCAGGTGCACCAGCAGCCCCGTGTCGCGCGCCAGCGTGGCCGGGTTGCAGCTCACGTAGACGATGCGCTTCGGCGCCGTCCAGCCCTCGCGCGG
>FTKT01003152.1_pt2 | contig 10047 bp, 8 predicted proteins | sample 1658271 | NCBI WGS metagenome assembly FTKT01 (sample SAMEA3914811, study PRJEB12502) | metagenome | biome: forest; material: soil | place: Canada | collected 2011-08-04 | depth 0.3 m | reverse complement strand
TGCCGGCAGCCCAGGCCGCCCAGCAGGCCGGCGTGGATCTCGCGCGCGTTGGCGCTGTCGTCCACGGCCAGCACGCGCAGGTGCGACCAGTCCGGCGCGGCCGCGGCATCCAGGGCGCCGGCCACGGTGCCGAAGCCCAGCGTGAAGAAGAACTCGCTGCCGCGGCCGGCGGTGCTGCGCACGCCGATCTCGCCGCCCATCATCTCCACGAGCTGGCGGCTGATCGCCAGGCCGAGGCCGGTGCCGCCGTACTTGCGGGTGATGGAGGCGTCGAGCTGGTCGAACGGCCGGAACAGGCGGGTCATCTGCTCGGCGTCCATGCCGATGCCGGTGTCGCGCACCGTGAATCGCAGCGTGACGCGGCCGTCCCGCGAGGCATCGGCCTTGACCGTGACGACGACGATCTCGCCCTGCTCGGTGAACTTCACCGCATTGCTGCACAGGTTCAGCAGCACCTGGCCCAGGCGCAGCGGATCGCCCAGGAGCCGCGCCGGGACGCCGGGCGCCGTGGCGAGCAGGAACTCCAGGCCCTTGCGGCTGGCGGCCTGGGCCACGAGCGTCGTGACCTTGTCCAGCACCTCCTGCAGCGAGAACTCGTCCACCAGGATCTCCAGCTTGCCCGACTCGATCTTCGAGAAGTCCAGGATGTCGTTGATGATCGTCAACAACGATTCGGCCGCCCCGCCGATGCGGGTCAGGTACGACGCCACGCGCGGCGGCAGGTCCGGGCTGCGCCGCGCCAGGTCGGTCATGCCGATGATGGCGTTCATCGGCGTGCGGATCTCGTGGCTCATGTTGGCCAGGAACGAACTCTTGGCCTCGTTGGCGGCCTCGGCGGCGCGGGTGGCCACCGACAACGCCTCGGTGCGTTCGGCCACGAGGCCGTCCACGCGGGCGGCCAGGGCCGCGTTGAGCTGCGTGACTTCGGCCTCGGCCGCGGCGCGCAGCGCGACTTCCGCCTCCAGCGCGCGGCGCCGGCGCAGCAGCGTGGCCGTGAGCAGGATCAGCGCCAGCAGCAGCAGCGGGATGACCGCGTAGAAGCGCAGCACCGGCGCCTCCACGTGCAGCAAGGCCAGCGACGCCGTGATGACGGGCACCGACCACAGCGTCACGGCGACGAAGCGATGCCCGGCGCCGGGCTCGCGCCGGGCCGCCCAGAACGCGACGCCGCCGAGCGCGCCGTACCAGAAGACGAGCGGCAGGTTGGCGACCGAGCGCCGCACGTGCAGGTCGAAGAGGAGGATGCCCACCGGCATCACCCAGAAAAGGGCGCCGGCGGGCAGCACGATGGCGAGAAGGCGCCGCCGCATGGGCGCATCCGTCGCGAGGTAGTCGACCAGGCCGACGCTCAGCGTGAAGAACACGCCGAACAGGATGAGCGACAACGGCGAGACCACCGCGTAGGGCCCGTCGTTGTGCTGCCAGGGCTCGGTGCCGAACCACGCGGCGCCCAGCGCCCAGGTCCACGCGAACCAGCCCATGCCGGGGTCCCGGTCGCGCCGCCAGACGAACGCGTAGACCCCCGCGAACATGACCAGGATCACGCTCACGAGGTCGCCCGCGGTGAACGATCGGGCCAGTGCGGCGGACAGCGTGGAATTCAAGTGAGGGGTCCCTTCTGCCCACGATGATTGCACAGGGACGCTGCGCGCGGTCCTGGCGGATCTGGCATCCGGGGCGTCCCCTGCTCCGGTGATTGCCGATCGAGGGGATGAAGCTCTTCGCGGTCGACGCCGAAGCTGGGCTTCATCGGGTTCAACGCCCGAGCCCTGACCGCGTAGCATGTCCCCATGCGCCACGCCATTGAAAGTCTCCAGGGCTCGCTGATCCGCGAGATCGCCAACGCCGGCATGGGCCGCGCCGACGTGCTCCCGTTCTGGTTCGGCGAGAGCGACGAGGTGACGCCGGAGGTGATCCGGCGCGCCGCCATCGAATCGCTGGAACGCGGCGAGACCTTCTACGCGCAGAACCTGGGCCTGCCCGAACTGCGCGACGCGCTCGCCCGCTACACGAGCGCGCTGCATCCGCCGGTGCGGGCGGAGCGCATCGTCGTCACGTCGGGCGGCGTCAACGGGCTGATGCTCGCATCGCAGGCGCTGGTGGACGCCGGCGACGAGGTGGTCGTCGTGACGCCGGTGTGGCCCAACCTGGTCGCGCAGCCCGCGATCATGGGCGCCACGGTGCGCTGCGTCGCGCTGGCGCCGGTGGACGGCGCCTGGACGCTGGACATCGACGCGCTGCTGGCCGCGGTCACGCCGCGCACGCGGATGCTGGTGGTCAACGCGCCCAACAACCCCACCGGCTGGACGCTCACCCACGGCGAGCAGCGGCGCCTGCTCGACCACTGCCGCGGCACCGGCACCTGGCTGCTGGCCGACGAGGTCTACGAGCGGCTGTACTTCGAACCCACGGCCAACGCCTGCGCGCCCAGCTTCCTCGACATCGCGGAGCCCGGCGACCGGCTGATCGTGGCGCACAGCTTCTCCAAGAGCTTCCTGATGACCGGCTGGCGCCTGGGCTGGCTGGTGGTGCCCGCGGCGCTCACCGACGCGCTGGGCAAGCTGATCGAGTTCAACACCTCGTGCGCCAGCGTGTTCACGCAGCGCGCCGCGCTCGCCGCGCTGGCGCACCGCGAGGAGATCACGCCGGCCATCGTGGCGCACCTGAAGACCTGCCGCGACACGCTGGTGCCGCTGCTGGCCGCCATTCCCGGCGTCGAGCTGGCCACGCCGCGCGGGGGCATGTACGCCTTCTTCCGCATCGGCGGATTCGACGACTCCCTGGAGGTCGCCCGGCGCCTGGTGACCGAGGCCGGCCTCGGCCTGGCGCCCGGCGCGGCGTTCGCGCCCGAGGCGGGCGCCTGGCTGCGCTGGTGCTTCGCGACGCGGGACACGGCGCGGCTCGTGGAGGGCGTGCGGCGCCTGCGCGGCTGGTTGGCGGAGAACGCCCGGCCTTGAGGCGTTACGCCGCCGACTCGGCGCTCAGCACGCCGCGCCGGATCTGGTCGCGCTCGATGGACTGGAACAGCGCCTTGAAGTTGCCTTCGCCGAAGCCGTCGTCGCCCTTGCGCTGGATGAACTCGAAGAACACCGGGCCCAGGTGCGTCTGGGAGAAGATCTGGAGCAGCAGGCGCGGCTTGCCGCCTTCGGTGGAGCCGTCGAGCAGGATGCCGCGCGACTGCAGCTCGGCCACCGGCTGGCCGTGGCCGGGCAGGCGCTCTGCGAGCATCTCGTAGTAGACGTCGTTGGGCGCGGCCATCAGCGCGACGCCGGCCATCTGCAGCCTGTCGATCACCGGGACGATGTCGTCGCACAGCAGGGCGATGTGCTGGATGCCCTCGCCGTTGAACTGCATCAGGAACTCCTCGATCTGGCCCGAGCCCTTCTTGGATTCCTCGTTCAGCGGGATGCGGATCATGCCGTCCGGCGCCGTGAGCGCCTTCGACGTGAGGCCCGTGTACTCGCCCTGGATGTCGAAGTAGCGGATCTCGCGGAAGTTGAACAGGCGCTCGTAGAAGTCGGCCCAGAACGCCATGCGGCCGCGGTAGACGTTGTGCGTGAGGTGGTCGATGAGCTTCAGCCCGTGGCCCACCGGGCGGCGCTCGACGCCTTCGATGAACTCGAAGTCGATGTCGTAGATGGACTTGCCGTCCTCGAAGCGGTCGATGAGGTAGATCGGCACGCCGCCGATGCCCTTGATCGCGGGCAGGCGCAGCTCCATCGGGCCGGTGGGGATCTCGATGGGCTGCGCGCCCAGCGACAGCGCGCGGTCGTAGGCCTTGTGCGAGTCCTTCACGCGGAAGGCCATGCCGCAGGCCGACGGGCCGTGCTCGGCCGCGAAGTAGCCGGCCAGGCTCCGGGGCTCGCGGTTGACGATGAAGTTGATGTCGCCCTGGCGGTACAGCAGCACGTCCTTGGAGCGATGCTTGGCCACCAGCGTGAAGCCCAGCATCTCGAAGTAAGGCTCGATCAGGCCGGGGGCGGGCGAGGCGAACTCGACGAATTCGAAGCCCTGCAGGCCCATCGGGTTGTCGAACAAGTCTTGCATGGCGGTCTCCGTCGCGGGGAAGTCTGGCTGCTGGAATCATAGGGAAATCACCCCGCAGCATTTCTGCAAATCCGCGCCGCCAGTGGCGATTTACGCAGGAATCCTGCAAGATGGCTGAATGGACGCAGAATTCAAGCTGGACACCGTCGACTTGCGCATCCTGCGGGTGCTGCAGGCCGACGGCCGGGCCACCTACGACGAGATCGCCGCCGCTGTGAGCCTGTCGCCCTCGGCCACGCTGCGCCGCGTCAAGCGGCTGGAGGACGCCGGGGTGATCGCGGGCTACGTGGCGCTGGTCAGGCCGGAGGCCGTGGGCCTGGCCCTTACCGCCTACATCACCGTGCGGCTGGAGAAGCATTCGGAGACGCACAAGCGCAAGCCCATGGACGCGTTCCGCGCATCGGTGCAGACCTGGCCCGACGTGGTGGAGTGCAGCTCGCTCACCGGCGAGATGGACTACCTGCTGCGCGTGCTGGTGAGCGACATGGCGCACTACTCGCGCTTCGTGATGGACACGCTGCTCAAGCATCCCAGCGTGCAGGACTGCAAGACCAGCTTCGTGCTGGACCGAGTGAAGCAGACCACCGCGGTGCCGCTGCAGGAGGCGCGCAGTCGATGAAGAAGGTTCAGGCTTCGAGGCCGTCGATGCTGCGCGCCACGTCGTCGCGCACGGCCTTGGCCTCGTTGCCGCCCGTCCACTCCCGCGTGCCGCCGGCCAGGTTCCAGCGCCGTCCGGGCAGCGACACCATGGCCTTCCAGGTGAGCAGCGGTCCTTCGATGTCCCAGGTGGCCTCGTAGCGGAACGACGTCCGGCTCTCCGAGTGCACGTGCGAGCTGGCGACGACGCGCTTCGCAGGCGCGGGAGCGGGCACGCGTTTCAACTCGGGGCCTCCTCGGAATGGACGGCCATCCTAACTGCCGCGCATGGCGGGTTCAATACTGCGAAACGTGGCGGACGGGAGCGGAATCTGCTGCGCGCCCCTTCTTCAGGCCGCGTCCTCGTCCGCATCCCCGTCGCCCAGCCGCGCCAGGAAATCGCCGCCCAGCCGGAAGCTCAGCCGCCCGGCCACGTGCAGCGCACCCAGCGAGCGGTAGAACGCCAGCGCGGGCCGGTTCGACGCGCTCACGTGCCAGTCCATGCGCGCGCAGCCGTGCTCGGCCGCTTGGCGCGCGACCCAAGCCATCAGCGCCTTGCCGATGCCCTGGCGCTGGCGCGCCCGGCGCACGTAGAGTTCCTTGAGCAGCAGCTGCCCGCGGCGCGCCGGCGCCGGATCGACCAGCGAATGCAACAGCGCGATGGCGGCCATGCCGACGACCTCGCCCGCGTCGTCCGCGGCCACCACCAGGCGGACGGCGGAGCGTTCGCCGAGCAGGTTGTCGACCAGGTTCGAGCGGATGTCGTCGCGCGAGACGGGCGCCTCGTCGCTGTAGAAGACGCACATCTCGTGCATGAGGTCGATCAGCGACTCGTGCTGGCTCTCGTCGACAAAGGCGATGTGCATGCGCTTCCCCCCGGCAGCGGTGCGTGGGCGGCCGGGATTCCGGCAGGCCGCCCGTTCATTCCCACGTTATACCGGGAGTTGGACCGATGCGCCTTGCCCGGGCTGTCGGCCCGGTCGCGCGGCGGCGCGCCTACTTCTTCGCCGGTTTCGCGCGCGCGACCACGGGACGCTTGCGCGCCGGCGCGGGTTCGCCCGCGTGCTTGACCGACGCGTTGACGAACGTGTCCTTCATCGTCTCGTCGCGGCCGCGCGGCGAGCAGGCGGTGATGGTGCGGCAGGACCCCTCGGACGCCTTCAGGTAGGCGTGGCCCATCTCCGAATCGAAGTAGACCGAGTCGCCCGGCTTGAGCACCAGCGGCGCGTAGAGCTCGGTGTGGAAGGCGATCTCGCCCTCGATGACGTAGGTGAACTCCTCGCCAGGATGGCGGATGAAGCCGCCGAACTCGGCGAAGAACTCGTCGAGCGTGCGCGCGTGGTGCTCCACGTGGATGGGCGTCATGCGCTTGTTCAGGAGCTCCGTGGCCAGGTAGGTCTGGCTGTAGCTGCGCGTCTCCACGAGCTGGCCCTCGCCGGCGTGGTGCACCACGCGGCGGCCGCCGTAGTTCACCGGGCCGCCCGGGTGCGGCGTCGCGTCGAGCAGCTCCGCCATGTCGATGGCCAGGCCCTTGCTGACCAGCATCAGCTTGTCGTACGACGCCGAGACGTGGCCCATCTCCAGCTTGGACAGCGTGGACACCGCCAGCCCCGTGCGCGCCGACAGCTCGGTCAGCGTCAGCCCGTGGCGCTTGCGTACCGCGCGAATGGTTTCGCCGGGGCCGGGAAGGGGAGCTTTCATGCCGTGACTCTATCAGTTGGTGGCTTCGAGAAAAATCTCATGGAAAACGATTAGTTTTCCGAAATAGAAAAAACTAGTGAAATTGGAAAAACATGGATACGATCTGCCATCGACCCGAAAGCTCACGAGGCCGGGTCACCGGCTTCTTCTCCACCAAGGATCGCCCATGAACAAGACCGCACCGTCCACGTCCGCCCGTGCCGCGCGCCCGGCCCTCCACCTGACCGCCACCGCGCTGGCCATCGCCGCGCTGTCGCCGGTGCTGGCGCTGGCGCAGGCGGCCGCGCCGGCCGCCGCGGCGAGTGCCCCGGCCCCCGCGGCCGCGGCCAGCGAGGTCGCCATGCAGACGGTCTACGTCACCGCCTCGCGCCGCCGCGAGCCGGCGCGCGAGGTTCCGATGCAGGTGGATCGGCTGTCCACGGTGGAACTCGAACAATCGGGCGCCAAGAGCCTGATCGACTACCTGGGCGCCCAGCCCGGCGTCGACGTCAGCACGAACGGCGGCCCGGGCATGGGCACGGTCAGCATCCGCGGCGTGACCACCGGCGACCTGACGATCGCGACCGTCGGCACCTACATCGACGACGTCGCCTACGGCTCCAGCAGCGCGTTCGCCGCCGGCTCGGCGACGGCGCTCGACATGGCCCTGCTGGACCTCAACCACATCGAGGTGCTGCGCGGCCCGCAGGGCACGCTGTACGGCGCCGGCGCGATGGGCGGCGTGATCAAGTACGTCACCAACGAGCCCGACACCTCCGAGCTCTCCGGCAAGGTCGCGGTCGGCGCGAGCGCCACGAAGGGCGGGGGCGCCGGCAACACCGAGAACGCGGTGCTCAACGTGCCGCTCAAGACCGACGTCGCCGCGTTGCGGGTGGCCGCCTTCCACGACCACGAAGGCGGCTGGGTCGACGTGCTGGGCGCCGCGGCCGGCAAGAACCTCAACAAGGGCGACACCAACGGCGGCCGCGTGGCGCTGCTGGTGGAGCCGAGCGCGCGCTTCCACATCCGGGCGACCGCGCTGACGCAGGAGATCAAGCGCGACAACGCCGACTTCACCGACATCGACGCGGCCACCGGCAAGCCGGTCGACGGCTGGAACGAGCGCACGCAGGCGCTGCTCGAGCCGCATTCGGTGCGCACCAGCCAGGGCGCGGTCGACCTCGAATACGATTTCGGGCCGGCGCGCCTGAACTCGGTCACGTCGGTGCAGCGCTCGAAGCTCTCGCAGCGCTACGACCTGAGCGCGGTCTACGCGCCGCTGATCAACCAGTTCTTCGGCTTCACGCCGGACACCGTCAGCGAGGACATCGCGGCCGACGTCCACAAGACGACGCAGGAGTTCCGCCTCACCTCGGCCGCCGGCGGGGCTGTCGAATGGCTCGCCGGCCTGTACTGGGATCGCGAGACCGCCGACCAGAAGCAGCACGTGGCCGACACGCTGGCGGGCGGCAGCCCCCTGGCCGACCTGGCGCAGCTGGACCTGATCAGCAAGTACGAGGAGATGGCGGCCTACGGCGACATCACCTGGAACGCGACGTCCAGGCTGGCGCTCACGGGCGGCGTGCGCGTCGCGCAGAACAAGCAGGACTTCACGCAGGACGCGAGCGGCCCGCTGGTCGGCGGCTCCCTGCCGACGGCACATTCGAAGGAGACGCCCAAGACCTGGCTGGCCACCGCGCGCTACGCGCTCACGGCCACGAGCAACGTCTACCTGCGCGCGGCCAGCGGCTACCGGCCGGGCGGCCCGAACGCGGTGCTGGACGATCCGGCCACCGGCAAGCCGCTCGCGCCCCCGATCTTCGAGCATGACTCCCTGTGGAGCTACGAGGCGGGCTACAAGGGCGACCTGTTCGACAACACGCTGTCGATCCAGGCCGCGGTGTACGACATCCGCTGGCACAACATCCAGCAGACCTATTCCGTCAACGGCATCGGCGTGATCGTCAACGGCGGCAAGGCCGAGATCCAGGGCTTCGAGCTGGGCGCCACCTGGCGTCCGACCGCGCGCCTGTCCATCGTCGGCAGCCTGTCGACGATCGACGGGCACCTCACCGAGGATGCGCCCGGCCTGGGCACGGCGGGCGAGCGCCTGCCCAACAACGCCGACCTGTCGGCCTCGTTCGGCGCGAAGACGTCGTTCGACATGGCGGGGCACGCCGGCTGGTTCGGCGCCTCGGAGCGTTACGCGGGCGAACGCGACGCGAACGTGGGCGCCAGCTACAAGATGCCCGCCTACTGGCTCACCGACCTGAACGGCGGCATCGATTTCGGCCGCGTCTCGCTGGCGCTCTACGTGCGCAACGTGTTCGACGCGCATGCGCAACTGGGAACGTCGACCGCGGAGCTGTCGCTCGGCGGCCCGGCGCAGGTCGAGCTGGCGCGCCCGCGCACCATCGGCATGACGCTGACGGCGAGCTTCTGAGCGATGCCCACGGATGCTGAAGGCAAGTCGTTCGACTTCATCGTGGTCGGCGGCGGGATGGCCGGCGCCGCGGCGGCGGCCCACCTGTCGCGGCGCGGCCGGGTCGCGCTGCTGGAACGCGAGACGCAGGCCGGCTACCACTCCACCGGCCGCTCGGCGGCGCTGTTCTCCACGATCTACGGCAACGCCGCCGTGCGGGCCCTCACGCGCGCGAGCCAGGCCTTCCTGTTCGAATCGCCCGCGAGGTTCACGCCCACGCCGCTGGTGAGCCCGCGCGCCACGCTGTTCTTCGCCACGCCCGCGCAGACGGCGGCGCTGGCGGCGTTCCGCGACGACGCGGACATCGCGGCCAGCACGCGCTGCCTGGACGTGGCCGAGGCCAGCGCGCTCGTGCCGGCGTTCAAGCCGGGCTACCTCGGCGGCGCGGTGCTCGAGCCGGGATCGGCCGACATCGACGTGGACGCGCTGCACCAGGGCTACCTGCGCCAGGCCCGCGCGGCCGGCGCCAGCGTGGTGCTGGATTGCGAGGTGACCGGATTGAAGCGCCGGGGCGGACGTTGGGAAGTCGGCGCGAAGGGCGCGCGCTACGACGCGCCCGTGGTCGTGAACGCGGCCGGCGCTTGGGCCGACGAGGTGGCGCGGCTGGCCGGCGCGCGGCCCGTGGGCCTGCGGCCGCTGCGCCGCACCGCGATGCTGGTGGACGCGCCGCGCGGCCTCGCCTGCGCCGGCTGGCCCGCCGCCATCGCGATCGACGAGAGCTTCTATTTCAAGCCCGATGGCGGACGGCTGCTGCTGTCGCCGGCCGACGAGGAGCCGAGCCCGCCGTGCGACGCGCAGCCCGAGGATCTCGAGGTGGCCATCGCGGTGGATCGCTTCGAGAACGCCACCGGCGCGCACGTGGCCAAGGTCTGGCACCGTTGGGCCGGCCTGCGCGTGTTCTCCGCCGACCGCACGCCCGTGGTCGGCTTCGATCCCCAGGCCGAAGGCTTCTTCTGGCTCGCCGGCCAGGGCGGCTACGGCATCCAGAGCGCCGAAGGCCTGGGCCGGCTCGCCGCCGCGCTCGCCTGCGGCGACTCCGTTCCCGTCGATCTCCTGGACGCCGGCGTCGTCGCCGAGCACCTGGCCCGTTCCCGCTTCTGATCCTCCACCTTGCACGGAAAGCCGATGAGACACCTCCCGACACTGGCCGCCCTGGCCACCGCCATCGTCCTGGCCTTCGCATCGGCCAGCCCTTCGGCCGC
>FTKT01001242.1_pt3 | contig 10049 bp, 5 predicted proteins | sample 1658271 | NCBI WGS metagenome assembly FTKT01 (sample SAMEA3914811, study PRJEB12502) | metagenome | biome: forest; material: soil | place: Canada | collected 2011-08-04 | depth 0.3 m | reverse complement strand
CTGCGTCGTCGTCAGGCTGGCGATGTCGGTGGTGTTGAACGCGTTGATTTCGGTCGTGGTCAGCGAGGCGATCTGCGTCGAGGTCAGGCCCGACAGCTGGGTCGTGGTCAGGGAACCGACCGACGTCGTCGACAGGGCCTGGAGCTGGGTGCTGACCAGGGCGGCCATCTGGGTCGAATTGAAAGCCGACAGCTGGGTCGTCGTCAGCATGCCCAGTTCGTCGGTGTTCAGGCCCTTCATCTGGGTGAAGCTGAGCGCCGACAATTGCAGCGGCGACAGGACGGCGAATTGCGAGGTCGTCAAGGCGCCGATCTCGGTCATCGTCAATCCCTTGATCTGCAAGGTATTGAGCGCGGCGACCTCATCGACGCCGAACGAGTCGATCTGGGCCGCCACCAGCACCGACAACTGGGTGCCGGACATCGACATCTGGCCGGCCGACAGCGCCTGGATCTGCGCCGGCGTCAGGGCCGTCATCTGCTTGGTGGTCAGCGCCGCGATCTGGTCCGAAGACAGGGCGCCGACCTCGGTCGTCGTGAAGGCGGCGATCTGGGTCGTGGCCAGCGACTTGATGTCGGTCGTCGACAGCGACGCGACGTCGGTCAGGCTCATCGCCGCGATCTGCGATACGGTGTAGCTTGAAACCGAGGAGACCACGGGGCGGATGGCTTTCCTGAGCGTATCCAACCCGTTGCGAGCCCTTTTGGCATCGGCGAACGGTGCGTTGAATGCCGCACGAGTGAACAAATTCAGGAGACACACGATCCATTCTGATCGGTCGTCGTCCTGGGGCTGATTCGGGCCCGGGCAAAGGGTAGGGGCGGGGACCGGCCGGAGCAAGCCCTGCTATCGGTCTTGAAGACCTTCCGGAAAATCTGGCGCAGTTTTGGGTTAAATTTGCATTAAATTTACCCGGAAACGCAGACCTTGCCAGGTATCTTCAGACCTGCTGCCACGGCGTCGTGCCCGTGGGGGCGGAGGCGGCGACGAAGGTGCGTGCCGGTTCGCAGCGGAACTGGCGCGAGGTGATGGTGTCGAGCGCCATCCATTCGGCGCGCGCCGCGTCCAGAGTCAGGGTCAGGCGGACGAAACCGTTGTGGCCGTCGTCGGCGGCCACCACCTCGTCATTGCGCGTCGCCAGGACGTCGGCGACGTGCAGGTCGGGCAGCCACGCATCGAGCCAGCGCGTCGGGCTGGAGATCGCCGTGACGCCGATTTCGACGGCGACCATGTCGCCTGCCTGGTCATGAAGCTGGTTGGCCCAGGCACAGTGGCTGTCGCCCGAAACGACGACGGGCCGCGCGCCGGATGCCTTCAGCATGGCGTAGAGCCGTTCGCGTTCGGCCGGATAGCCGTCCCAGGCGTCGAGATTGAGCGGCAGGGGTGGATCCTGGTGGAAGACCTGGCTCAACAGGTCGAGATGCAGGCGCGTGGCTTCGGGCGCCAGGGCGATCGCCGGCTGCATGTTGGCCAGCAGGGGCGACAGGTCGGGCCCGGTCAGCCGCGCCATCAGCACCTGGCTGCCCAGCACCTGCCAGTGTACGCCGTCGGCCACCGAGGCGTCGAGCGTGGCGCCGAGCCATTGCCGCTGGGCTGCGCCGAACAGTTCGCGCGCCGGATCCTCGAGCTTGGTACGAAAGGCCGCGAAATCGGGCTCGCCACGGGCATCGAGCGGCACGTCGCCGCGGTAATCAAGTTGCTTCGAGCGCGCCAGCAGGCGGGTCTCGACCATGAACAGCTCGGCCAGGCGGCCGAAGCGGAAGGTGCGATAGACGGTTTCGGCCTGGTTTTCCGACATCGGTCCGGCCGGGTCGCGGATCGGCAGCCATTCGCGATAGGCCTTGATCGCCGCGGCCTTGCGCGTCGCCCACGGGCCTTCGCCGGGATGATGATTGGCGGCGCCGCCCTTCCAGGGATTGTCGCAGATTTCGTGGTCGTCGAAGACGCAGATCCAGGGCGCGCGGGCGTGGGCGGCCTGGAGATCGATATCGAGCTTGTACTGGGCGTGGCGGCGGCGATAGTCGTCCAGCGTCACCGTGTCGTGCAATGGTTCCGGGATGCGGTCCAGCAAACGGCCATTGCCCATGCCGTAGGCCATGGGACCGGCGCCATACTCATAGATGTAGTCACCGAGATGGACGACCGCGTCGACCTCGGCCAGGTCGGCGACGGCGCGGTAGCCGTTGAAATAACCGTTCGAATAGAGCGAGCAGCAGACCATGGCCAGGACGACCTTGTCGGTCTCGTCGGCCAGGGTGCGCGTGCGGCCGACCGGCGAGAAGACGTCGCCGGCGCGGAAACGGTACCAGTAGTCGGTGGCCGGTTCGAGGGCCGTGGCGTCGACCTTGACCGTGTGGTCGCGGCCGGCCTCGGCGGTCAGGCGGCCGGCGCCTGCGATGTCGAGAAAGGCGGCGTCGCGGGCGATTTGCCAGGTGACGGCGACCGGGCCGGTCTTGCCGCTGACCCGCGTCCACAGGATGACCCGGTCGCGCAGGGGATCCCCCGAGGCAATGCCATGGTCGAAGCTTATGGACGGTTTTTCCGGCCGCCCGCTGTCGGCGGCGGCGAGGGCGGGCGCGACGGTCATCGCCCCGGTCAAGGCCAGGGCACGGCGGCGGCTGAGGCGCATGCGGTCTCCGGAAGGAAGGCCTTACATGCGGTTGCGGGTAACCTTGTTCGGTGACAGAGGCGTGACACTCCTCCCATGCAAGCGAAGCGCAGCGGGGGAGGTGGCAGACGAGGCGTTCACGCCTCGGATGACGGAGGGGGCTTTGAAGCCCCCTCCTTAATTAGAACTTGCTGCCCAGGCGCACGCCGATGGTCATCGGGCGGTTGGTGATGACGTAGGAGCGGAAGTAGCACGAGCCGCATTCGTTGTAGCGGCCGAGCTGGGCCCGTTCGTCGGTCAGGTTGTCGACGTAGAGTTCCGCCGTCCACTTGTCCCATTCGGCGCCGATCGCCAGGTTGACCGAGGTATAGCCCTTCATCTGGCCCAGAAGCGCCGCCGGATCGACCAGGTCGCCGGTGCCGACTTCGATCGCCTGGGTGCGGATATCGCTCGAGGCGGACGATTGGCTGGACACCTGGACCTGCCAGTACGGATTATACTTGCCGACTTCCCAGTTGTAGCGCGCCGTGCCCGACAGCTTGACCTTGGGCGTGATCGGCAGGCGCGTGCCCTTGGGCGCGGAAATGAAGTCCTGCTGTGGCGAATCCGCGGTCAGGACCGGTTTGCCTGTGTCGTACAGCGTTTCGTAGGTGGTGATGGTCGAGCCGCAGTTCGGATCGGGATCACCCTCGTAGCCGCACAGGTTCGAGGTCGTCTTGGCGTCGGTATAGGCGCCGCTGAACGACAGCGCCAGATGGTCGCTGGCCTGCCAGGTGACGTCGGATTCCAGGCCCTTGATGCGGGCACCGGGGCCGTTGTGCACTTCGGTGAACGAGTTGGCGCCGAGGAACGAGTACTGGAAATGCTTCCAGTTCTGGTCGTAGATCGCGCCGTTCCAGTGGATGCGGTGGTTGAGGAACGAGGCCTTCCAGCCGATTTCGGCATTGGTCAGGTAGTCCGGCGCATAGGGCGGGACGGTGCCGCGGCGGTTGATGCCGCCCGGGCGGAACCCTTCCGACCAGGTGCCGTAGACCATCAGGTCCGGCGTCGCCTTCCAGCTCAGGTTGAACTTGGGCGTGAAGCCGTGGCCCGACGTGGCCTTGGGCGAGATCGAGCCGTCGGCGTTCTGGACGCCCAGGTCGGTACAGGGCGTACCGGGGAGGCCCGGCAGCAGCTTGCCTGTCGGGTCCTTGGGATTGACGGCGCCGTAGGTGTCGGTGGTGAAGCAGCGGCGTTCGCCGGACGACGCATAGGCGGCGTTGGGCGGGCCGTCGCCGGTGGCGAACAGCGGGCTGTCGCCCATGCCGAAGAAGCCGATCAGCGAGTTGTCGTAGTTGAAGGCGCGGCCGCCGACGGTCGCCGTCAGGGTCGGCGTGATGTCGTAGGTGAATTCACCGAAGATGGCGGCGTCGCGGTCGATACGCATCTGCTTGGTCAGCCACAGCGTGCTGGGATAACCGGTGACCGACAGGTCGTCGGCCAGGCCCGGCACCACATAGTCCTGGAAGATGGCGTGGGTCTGGCGTTCGACGAAGACACCGCCGACGAAGCGCAGCGGCTGGTCGGCCGGCGAGGCGAAGCGCAGTTCGTGGCTCCACTTGGTGAACTTGTCCTGGCCGACGATGTACTGGCGCGGATCGATCGTGTTGCCGGCATTGTCCTGGAAATACATATAGCCGGCGATGCCGCCGACGCCGGAATAGAGCTGGTCGTAGGCTTCGGCGTAGTCTGTGTAGTCGGCGATGGAGTTGATCTTGCGCTCCATATAGGCGCCGGCATAGGTGACGTCGAAATTGGCGATCTTGCCGGTCAGCGTCAGAGCCGCCTGGTAGAAGCGGTCGTGACTTTCATCCGGGTAAAACGTCTGCACCTTCAGGTCGCCGACCGACGGGTCGTAGCCGGCGCTGCCATTGGTGCGGTTGTCCTGGCCCATCACCTGGACCAGGGCGGTCCAGTTGTCGTCCAGGTCGATCTTCAGCGCGGCGCGGCCGCCATAGATGTCGGTGTCGTTGAAGTTGTTCTTGACGTACTTGGCGTTGTTGACGGTGACCGACGCGCCGGTCGAGTCCGGCAGGAAGGTGCGCGAACCCGCCACATTGTCGATGAAGCCGGCGTCGTGCTCGTCCCAGCCGACGACGCGCAGCGCCATCTTGTCACCCAGCGGCTGGTTGAACATGGCTTCGATCTTGCCACCGGCCGACCCGTGGTCGACGACATTGCCGTCCAGGTCGAAGCGGCCATAGGCCGAGGTCAGGTCGGGCTTGTTGGTGATCAGGCGGATGGTGCCGGCTTCGGACGAGGCGCCGTACAGCGTACCTTGCGGTCCGGCCAGCGACTCGATGCGCGCCATGTCGTAGATGTGGACGTCGAGCGGGCCGCCGATCGTTGTCACCGGCTGTTCGTCGAGATAGACGCCGGCCGAGGGCTGCGAGCCCGAGTGGTTGCCGTCGCCGCCAGAGGCGACACCGCGGAAATAGACCGAAGACCCCTGGTAGGGGCTGTTCTGGTACGACACGCTGGGCAGCAGGGCGATGTAGTCGTTGACATTGCCGACATTGAGCTGGTCGAGCTTCTTGGTCGACAGCACCTCGATGCTGATCGGCACGTTGGACAGCTTTTCGGACCGCTTGGTGGCGGTGACGATGACTTCGGTGGTGTCGTTATTGCTCGTGGTCTGCTTCGCCGCCTGGGCGTGCACCACCAGCGGCAAGGCGCTGAGCATGGTGGTGGTCAGCAGGGCGGTGGCGATGGTGCGGCGTGCGCGCATAGGTCCCCCTCGGGTGTCGAGTACAGGTACGGGAAGCACGTCCAGATGCGGCGGGCCGCAGTGGAGGTGGGGCGTCGAGTGTGGGGCGAGAGTGTGACCGTGTTAACGATCCGTCAACGGGGGGCTTGTGCGGCGCAACACTTCGTGACGAGAGCGTGACGGAATTGCCACGTTTTTGTTAAGACGAAGCGCCCGCCTGAAACATCGCGGGCGCCTCTGGATAGGCGTCGAGAACCGGCCCAAGCGCCGTCTCAAGCGGTTCCAGCCAGGGCGCAAAGCTTTGCCACGCCTCGGTTCCGTCGCGAAAGATCGGCCGGCGCACCTGTTCCGACGATGGGGTGCGCACGGCGCGTTCGGTCTCGAAGAAGCGCAGGCAGCTATCTTCGAAATCGAGGCCGCAGGCGGTGAGCAATGCCCGTATCTCGGCTTCCGTAGCGTCAACCATGCGCTCGTAAATGACGCGGTGCACACGTCCGGGCAAAACCTGGTCGGCGTGGTTCATCAGCCGGACATAGTCGCTGTAGTAGCGGCCCAGGTCCGCCAGGGAATAGCTGAAGCCCTGGCCGCGGGCGAAGTGCTGCTTGAAGTTGGAAAAACAGCACGACATCGGATGGCGGCGCGCATCGATGATTGTGGCTTTGGGGAGGATCAGGTGGATGAAGGGCACATGCGCCCAGTTGTTGGGCAGCTTGTCGATGAACAGGGGCCGGCCGCTCTTGCGCTGGACCTGGGTGCGTTTCAGGTAGTCCTCGCCCAGCGCCTTCAGCTCGTCCGCCGGTATCTCGGCCAGGCGCGCCGGATCGTTGGCAAAGCGCCGCGCCAGCAGGGGGATGTCCGCCAGTTCGGACGTGCCCTCGACCTGGCTGTGGCTGGACAGGATCTGCTCGATGAGCGTCGAGCCGGCGCGCGGCATGCCCAGCACGAAGATCGGGTCGCGCGCGTCGCAGCCCAGGCCCGCCCGTTCCGCGAAAAAATCCGCCGTACAGGCGGCTATGGCGGCATCGACATAGGCCGTGGTTTCGCCCGCGTCGTAGGGCAGGGATGTGCGGCGCCGCGCATTGCCGGCCGCGTAGTGACGAAAGGCGGACTCGGGCGTCTTCTGGTCCTCGAACGCCTTGCCCAGCGCGAAGTCGAGGTGAAAATGGTCTTCGTCGTTCAGGTCCGGGGTGTCGAGCGCCGCCTGCATCGCGGCCATGTCCTCGGGCGTAAAACGCACGGTCTTCAGGTTGGCCAGCGACCACCAGGCCTCGCCGAGGTGCGGCGCCAGCCCAAGTGCGCGGCGATAGGCGGCAATGCCGTCGTCGACGCGGCCGACGGTCTTCAGCATGTGGCCATAGCTCATCCAGACGTGCGGCTGGTTCGGCGCCTGGGCCAGGACGGCTTCGTAGAGCTTCAGCGCCTCGTCGAACTCGCCGATGCGGCCCATCGTGGCGGCGCGCAGGTTTTCATGACTGATGTCGCGCTCCGCCAGGATATCGAGTTCGGCCAGGGCTTCCAGCGGGCGGTTCTGGCGGTAGAGGATGGTCGCCAGGTTGGCGCGGGCGGCGCCGAATTCCGGCGCCAGCTCCAAAGCCCGGCGCAGCAGGTTTTCGGCATCGCGGTAACGGCCGACGCGGGCCGCCAGTTCGCCCATCAGGCGGATGGCGGCGACGTCGAAGGGATCGGCCTTGAGGTGGGCGCGCAGCAGCGGCTCGGCGTCGGAAAGGCGATCGTCGTACAGCGCCAGCGCCGCCTGCATCAGGCGCGGATTGCGCAAGCCCGAGGCAATGGCGGTTTCGGAAGAGGAGGGCGAGGCCATCCTCATAATGTTTCCGATCGGGCGCGGAATGTCTAGCCTTCTCTCTCCGCCCCATCGTGTTCCGATGGGAAGGTGGCGCCGCCTGTTCCCGCTGGACGAGCGTGACGGCGATTTTGGGTCAGGCCGATCAGATCGGCAAGGCCGCTTCTGCCCATTAGCGGAAGTTTATGGAAGCATGCATTCCACATGAGCGGTCAGTTGAAGATGGTAAAATGCTTCGTTGCAAGCACGGACGCAATAGTATTAGTGGGCCGCTCTGGCTGTTGCTGTTCTTTGGATTGAATTTTGAGGGGGGCTTCGTTGGGGCTTGATCTTGTAGTGGAGGGGCGCTCAAAGCCAGGTCATGAGGCGGAATGGCGGCAATTGCTCGAGCGATCATTTTCCGGGGGCGAGCTATCGGCGGCCGATACCGCAAGGTTTAACGAAATCACGGTCACGGGCTACGAGGGAATTGGCGCACCCCGTGTCGGCACCGATCCAGCCGCGAACAAATGGATGATTGAGGCACGCCAAGCTCGAACATCCGACGAAATTGCGCAAACTCTGAAGGACTATGACGGCTACTACGTCATCGCACTCATGGATTGCGATGGTGTTCCCCGATATTCAAACGCTGGTTGGTACGACGGAGTTGATGAGACAAGTTTCCGCGGCGCATTCCTTAAAGGCGCTAGGTTTTTATCTTTTAGCTCCGCGTTATATGCGTCGAGCGCTTTCCGATATAGGTCGCCAATGGTGATGGCGAATACCGGGATCGCAACGATCTGAACGACAAGCAAGGCTAGCCTAATTCCATCCATGTTCCCCTCTTTGAAATGCTGGCAGATGTGTTGGCGCCGTCAAATGCGATTGTGAGTGGAAGCGCAAAGAATCTCCCATCTGCCGACTCGAATAGCGGTCAAAGCGATCGTGACAAACGAATTCCCTCCCCCGAAGTTCGAACGCATCTCCGCTTTAGGCGCAAGGGGGACGTGGTCTCCAGTGTCGGCGCCGGTATGATGCCGTTCAACACACGACGATCATCTACGCGTGGTACGCCTTTAGGCTTTTGGGGAAGCAGCGGCTCAATCATGTGCCAATCGAAATCGGTTAGGTCATATCGGCTCATACCGGGCCTGAAGCACAAGTCGAAGCGGCACGAAATCCATTTTATGCTACCCTAACCGTGGGTATCGAAAAGGAAGTGCTGAAATGAGCAAGTGGAGGGCCGTTCACGTCGGCTTTGTGGGCGACGATCTGAACATCGCCGGAATTAAAGTTTGGCAACAAAACTGGCGTCGCACAGCAGACGATGCGATTCAGCTGCCTCATCCAAGCTACCAGAATCAGCGGCATCGTTTCGAGGTATACGAAGTAGGCCCGCAGGATAGTCCTGTCCGCTTTGCAGCAGGTGAACTTTCGAACGGCGTATGGGGATTCTGTATCCCCGCGTGAGCCGATTTTATGGGTTCGCAGCCTAGATCGTCGAATGATTGCAGAGGGTTGCGACGAAGGTGCGCGTTTTCCGGTTCTCTAACGATAAGTCTGCGCGTTTTTTTTTTGGCCTCTTAACGCGCGTTTCCAAATCGTCCTACTGAAGTTCGGAAATTAAAAGATCGAATAACGTCAGTGTATTGGGCAGTGTATTCTATAGGGTTCGCACGCGACTTGTCCTTCGGACAGCGCGCCGTCTCCTCCTCATTTTGACAAATGAGGAGGAGAGATATTACCCGTTCATGACCTGCGCCGCCTGTTCCTGCATGAAACGGGTGGCGGCGGCGTTCTGGTTGATCCGGTAGTTTTCCAGCGATTCCAGCGTCATCGGCGGGGCGAAATAGAAGCCTTGCAGCAGGTCGCAATTCAGCAATTGCAGCAGCCGCGCCTGCCAGTCGTTTTCGATACCTTCGGCGACGACCTTCAGGTTCAGGCTGTGGCCCAGGTCGATGACCGAGCGCATGATCTGCGTCGCTTGCGGGCGCTGGCCGACGTCGCGCAGGAACGACTTGTCGATCTTCATGCCGTCCAGTTCGAAGTTCTGCAGGTAGCTGAGCGACGAATAGCCGGTGCCGAAATCGTCGAGATAGACGCGGATGCCGAGATTGCGCAACTGGGCGATGGTCCGCTTGGCCGACTCCATATGCGAGATCAGCACGCCTTCGGTGATCTCGATATACAGCAGGTCCGGACGCACCGACGCCGCCAGCAGCTTGTCGGCGATCATGGTGGCGAAATTCTTGTGGCGGAAGTGCAGGGGCGAGATATTGACGCCGACCGCGACGTTTTCCAGCCGCTTGATGGTCGTCAGTGCCTGGTCGAGCACCCAGTTGGACAGTTCGATGATCTGGCCGGATTCTTCGGCGATCGGCACCAGGACACCCGGCGAGACATCGCCCAGGCGTGCCGACTTCCAGCGCAGCAGGGCTTCGACCGATTTCAGCTCGCCCGTGCGCGACGAGACGATGGGCTGATAGTTCAGCAGCAGTTCGTCCGCGATCATCGCCTTGCCCAGTTCCGTGCGCACCGAGGTCTTGGCTGACAGGCGTTCTTCCATGCTGTCGTCGAAGATGCGGAAGGTGGTCAGCTTGGCGGTCTTGGCCTCGTACATGGCCAGGTCGGCCCGCTTCAGCAGCTCCTCGCCTTCGTCATAGGCCAGGTTGCCATAGGCGATACCGATCGAGGTGCCGATCTGCACGACGTGGCCTTCGATGGTGAAGGGCTGGCGCAGGGCTTCGCCGACGGCGGTCGCCAGGGCTTCGGGACGGGCGTGGCCGCCGACGGGGACGATGGCGGCGAATTCGTCGCCGCCCATGCGCGCCAGGGCGGTCGCCGGCGCCAGGATCAGGCGCAGCCGCTCGGCGACTTCGGCCAGCAGCAGGTCGCCGATCTTGTGGCCCAGG
>FTKT01000251.1_pt1 | contig 10077 bp, 4 predicted proteins | sample 1658271 | NCBI WGS metagenome assembly FTKT01 (sample SAMEA3914811, study PRJEB12502) | metagenome | biome: forest; material: soil | place: Canada | collected 2011-08-04 | depth 0.3 m | reverse complement strand
GCGGGGGCGGCGCTCTGGTGCGGGAACGGGCAGGACCCGGTGGTCTCGGGCTGGCTGGTCATCAGGCGGACTTCCGGATCTCAAGAAGGTCGGGGATCGGGGCGAGGTCTTCGAGCAGCTGGCCGGTGGCGCCGTTCAGCTGCATCCGGGTGCGGCTGTCGAGCTGCTGTACGGGCGTCCAGCCGCCGTCCGCCTGGTGAGCGGCCGTCAGCAGGTCGCCGAGCCGCTTGATGCCCGCCTGCGCGGTGGCCAGCGTCTCGGGGCTGCGCTGCTCGATCAGCGGGGTCAGCACGGTGAGCAGTTCCGTGGTGCCGGCCAGGTTGGCCTGCGCGGTGGCCAGGTTGCTTCCGCTGCCCGCGTCGGTGTCACCGGTGAGCTCGAACTGGAGGGTGTTCTCCAGGATCTCGTGGGTGCGCAGCGGCAGGTCCTTGGGGTCGAAGGCCTGGGTCGGGAAGGCCTTGCCGAGGCCGTCCACGTCCGCGCTCAGCTGGTCGGCGACGGGGGTCAGGCCGGCGGCGCTCTCGCCGTGCCACAGGCCGTACTCCAGGCGGTGGAAGCCGCTGAAGTCCTTGTCCTGGACGCCGTCGGGCAGGCCGTCGGCCCGGCCGTTGATCTTCTTGTCGAAGTCGGCGAAGGTGCCGTACGCGGCGCCCAGCGAGGAGTACTGCAGGTGCGCGGTGAGCCAGTCGGCGCGGGCGGCGCCGAGGTCGCCGCCGTGCAGGTCGGCCTGGAGCTTCTGGGTCTGGGTCAGCAGCGTGGCCAGGCCCGCCTGGACGTACGTCTTGTAGCTGTCCAGCGGAGCCTTGAGGTCGTCCTCGGAGACCGGGACGACCGCCTTGACGCTCCCGCCGCCGGTGACGTGCACGGCCGCCGAGGTGACGGCGGTGCCGCCGGTGGGCACGCAGCGCCAGGCGTAGTCGCCGGAGCCGATGGTGGCGGTCAGCGGCCGGGTGGTGCCGGGGGCCAGGCCCTCGATCTCACCGTAGACGGCGTTGCTGGCCGGGTTCACCAGGTACACCTCGGAGGTTTTGCCGCCCGCGTTGTGCATCTGGAAGGTCTGCTGTCCCGGCCGCGGGGTGCTGAACCCCTTTCCGCACTGGTCCTGGGCGTCCGAGACGGTGACGGTGGCCGCGGCCGCCGGCTTGCCGCCGCTGAGCGCGATCACCAGGGTGGCCAGCACGGCCGGGACGGCCACCAGCGCGGCGGGCAGCAGCCAGCGGTTGCGGGCCGGCTTCGCCTTCTCCTTCGGCTCCTGCCCCTGCTCCTGCTCCTGCCCGGCCGGCGCCGCGCTCTCGGCCTTCGGCGCCGAGGCCCGCAGACCCCGCACGAAGAGCGTCATCACGACGGCCAGGTAGCCGGCGTACGCGAGGACCTGAAGCCAGGTCATGGTGACGGTGAGGTTGAAGACGCCCTGCACCAGCGTGGCGTACCAGGAGCCGGCGTCCAGCGAGCCGCTCAGGTCGAAGGCGTAGGCGTGCGCCCCGGGCAGCACGCCGCCCTCCTGCAGGTCGCGCAGGCCGTAGCTGAGCACGCCGGCCGCGATCACGATCAGCACGATGCCGGTGTAGGTGAAGAACCGGGTCAGGTTGATCTTCAGCACCCGGCGGTACAGGCCCCAGCAGAGGCCGGCGGCGAGCACCAGGCCGACCGCGGCGCCGATCGCCGGGCCGGTGGACTCGCCGGCCGAGCGGGCGGTGGTCCACAGGAAGAGCGAGGTCTCCAGGCCCTCCCGGCCCACCGCCAGGAAGGAGGTGACGACCAGCATGCCGGCGCCCATGCTGAGTGCGGCGGTGACCTTCTCGCGGATCTCCGAGGAGAGGTTGCGGGCCGAGCGGCGCATCCAGAAGACCATCGCGGTCACGAAGGCGACCGCCACCAGGCTCAGCGTGCCGCCGAAGGCCTCCTGCGCGGTGCCGGAGAGGTTGGCGGCGGTGAAGGTGAGCACCGCGCCGAAGCTCAGGGCCAGCGCGATGGCGGCCAGCACTCCGGTCCAGACCTGCGGCAGGCGGGACTTCTGGTCGGAACGGACCAGGGTGGCGACCAGGATCGAGACGATCAGACCGGCCTCAAGGCCCTCCCTGAGCCCGATCAGGAAGCTTGGAAACGCGTCGTCCCACATGGACAGTGGACTCCATCCCGGATGAGCCCGCCGACTGCGGACTTAGCTTAGGCATACCTTAGCTAAGCCGGAATCAAGCGTCCACGCCGGGGGGCTGGAGGCCGGGGTCCGGGGTCCGGAGGCCAGGGACCGGGGGGCCGGACGCCAGGGCCCAGGGACCGGAGACCAGGGCCCAGGGGCCGGGAACCTTTCCAAGGCCGGAGACCGGCAAACCCCACCCCGCCTCAGCTGACCGGCCGTGAGTCCGTCCAGACCCCTTCGAACTCCTCCCGGTAGACCTCCAGCAGTCCGGGCTCGCCGCCCTCCGTCCCGGCCGACCCCGCGCGCAGCACCAGCGCGGGCGACTCGATCCCGCGCGAGCGCCGCAGGTAGGGCTGCACCACGCCGAGGTCGCCGCCGCGCCGCCGGGAGCCGGGCACCCGGGCACCCTCCACCAGGTAGGCGGTGAACCGCGGCATCTCGTCGAAGACCCGGATCTCGAAGCCGCCCGGGTCCCGCAGCCGGGCCCGCACCCGGCGCACATGCATGATGTTCATCTCGATCGAACGGGACAACTCGCCCCGCCCCAGGCCCAGTTCACGCTCACGCCGGCGCACCGCGCTGCTCGCCGGGTTGAGGAAGAGCAGCCGCACCCGGCAGCCGTCCGCGGCCAGCCGCACCAGCCGCTTGCCGGTGAAGTTCTGGCAGAGCATGCCGAGCCCGATGCCCAGCGCGTCCAGCCGGCGGGCGCCCTCCAGCAGGTCCTCCACCGGCAGGTCGCGCTGCAGGCGCACCCGGTCGGGGTGCACGGCGGCCACGTCCGCGTACCGGCCGGCGACCAGCTCCTCGACGATGTCGGCCGGCAGGCCCGCCGTCCCGGCCGGGCGGCCGTCCAGCAGGCTGAGCACCCGGGCGGCGGCCCGCTCGGTCTGCGCCAGCACGGTGGCCGAGAGGCTGCGGTTGCGGGAGACCACGTGCCGGGCGACCTCCAGCTCGTCCAGCGCCAGCTCGATCTCCCGGCGGTCGTCCAGATAGGGCTCGAAGCAGGGCCAGTGCTGCACCATCAGCTCGCGCAGCTGGGGCAGCGTCAGGAAGACCAGCGGGTCGTCGTCGGCCGGGTCGAGCAGGTAGCCCTTGCGCCGGCTGACCTCGCGGACGGCGGCGGCGCGCTGCACCCACTCCTCGCCGACCGGGCCGGCCGCGGCCGTCACCCAGTCGGCGCCGTGCGCGGGCGCGTAGACCGGGCGCAGCAGGTCGTCCAGCAGGGAGCGCAGCCGCTGCTCGACCAGGTTGAGCCAGACGTACGCCCGGCCGGTCAGCCGGACCCGCTGGTAGGCGCGCTGCCACTGCTCGGGGGACCAGGCGGGCGCGTTGGCGTCGGGGCCGAGCTGGGCGCCGGCGAGCCGGCCGGCGCCGGGCGGGCCGAGCACCGCGGTCTGCGCCTCCGAGCGCGATCCTGGTGCCGCTCCGCCGAGCCCCTCGGGCCAGTCGTCGGCGGGGAACACCATGCGAGTACCTACCCTCTCGGCCGCCGCCTCCCACGCGGAGGGACGTGACGATCAAGGGTACTGCCCGGTACCTCGCACTCGCAGCCGGTTGTCGGACCGTGATCCGATCGATCACCGGCCCGGCCGACACCCCGTCAGCCCGCACCGACACGCCGTCAGCTCCCGCCGCCGGGTTGCGAGCTGCTGCCACCGGGCCAGGAGCTGCCCGAGCCCACCCGATGGACACCCGTTCGGGCGAAAGTCGGCCGAAAGAGCGTCGGCAGGGGCCCCGGGGAGGCAAGCATGCGTAGAAGCCTGTCGCCGGGAATGTGCCGTGCGTCACGGTGGGCGGCGCGCGCACATGCCCGGCGCGCCGGCCGGGCATACCGCATCCAGTGGCGCCGCCCAAGACCCGAGGGAGCATCAGTTCCCTTTGATCCCATGGAAGTTGAGGCTTATGCAGGTCTGGCCGGGACAGCCGTACCCCCTCGGTGCCACCTACGACGGGGTGGGCACCAACTTCGCGGTGTTCTCCGAGAGCGCCGACCGGATCGAGCTCTGCCTGCTCGCCGCGGACGGCTCGGAGACGGCCGTCGAGCTGCGCGAGACCGACGCCTTCGTCCGGCACGCCTACCTGCCGGGCATCCAGCCCGGCCAGCGGTACGGGTTCCGGGTGCACGGCAGCTACGACCCGGCGCGCGGGCAGCGGCACAACAGCGCCAAACTGCTGCTCGACCCGTACGCCAAGGCGATGAGCGGCACCATCGACTGGGACGAGTCGGTCTACGGCTACCACTTCGGCACCCCCGAGCGCCGCAACGACCTCGACTCCGCCCCGCACACCATGCACTCGGTGGTGATCAACCCCTACTTCGACTGGGGCAACGACCGCCCGCCGCGCACCGAATACCACCGCTCGGTGCTCTACGAGGCCCATGTGAAGGGCCTGACCCAGCTGCACCCCGGCATCCCCGAGGAGATCCGCGGCACCTACGCCGCCCTCGCCCACCCCGCGCTGATCGAGCACCTGGCCAAGCTCGGGGTCACCGCGATCGAGCTGATGCCGGTGCACCAGTTCGTCCGCGACCACCGGCTGCGCGACCTGGGCCTGTCCAACTACTGGGGCTACAACACCGTCGGCTTCTTCGCCCCGCACGGCTCCTACTCCTCGGTCGGCGACCGCGGCCAGCAGGTGCAGGAGTTCAAGTCGATGGTGAAGGCGCTGCACGCGGCCGGCATCGAGGTGATCCTCGACGTGGTCTACAACCACACCGCCGAGGGCAACCACCTGGGCCCGACCCTCTCGATGCGCGGCCTGGACAACGCCTCCTACTACCGCCTGGCCGCCGACCGCCGGTACTACATGGACACCACCGGCACCGGCAACAGCCTGCTGATGCGCAGCCCGCACGTGCTCCAGCTGATCATGGACTCGCTGCGCTACTGGGTCACCGAGATGCACGTGGACGGCTTCCGCTTCGACCTCGCGGCCACCCTGGCCCGCCAGTTCCACGAGGTGGACCGGCTCTCCTCCTTCTTCGACCTGGTCCAGCAGGACCCGGTGGTCTCCCAGGCCAAGCTGATCGCCGAGCCCTGGGACGTCGGCGAGGGCGGCTACCAGGTCGGCAACTTCCCGCCGCTCTGGACGGAGTGGAACGGCATGTACCGGGACACCGTGCGCGACCTGTGGCGCGGCGAGAACGCCACGCTGGCCGAGTTCGGCTCCCGGCTCACCGGCTCCTCCGACCTCTACCAGGACGACGGCAGACGCCCGATCGCCTCGATCAACTTCGTCACCTGCCACGACGGCTTCACGCTGCACGACCTGGTCTCGTACAACGAGAAGCACAACGAGGCCAACGGCGAGCAGAGCCGGGACGGCGAGTCCTTCAACCGCTCCTGGAACTGCGGCACCGAGGGCCCCACCGAGGACCCGGCGGTGCTCGAACTCCGTGCCCGCCAGCAGCGCAACTTCATCGCCACCCTGCTGCTCTCCCAGGGCGTGCCGATGCTCGCGCACGGCGACGAGCTCGGGCGCACCCAGCTCGGCAACAACAACGCCTACTGCCAGGACAACGAGCTGTCCTGGGTCCAGTGGCCCGGCGAGACGGAGCTGCTCGGCTTCACCCAGGGGATGGTCTGGCTGCGCCGCGACCACCCGGTCTTCCGCCGCCGCCGGTTCTTCCGCGGCCGCCCGGTGGCCGGCACCCACGAGGACCTCACCGACATCGCCTGGTTCACCCCGGGCGGAGAGGAGATGACCGAGAAGGACTGGGGCGCCAGCTACGCCAAGTCCCTGACGGTCTTCCTGAACGGCGGCGCGATCACCGAGCCGGACCGGCGCGGCGGCAAGATCACCGACGACTCCTTCCTGCTGATGTTCAACGCCCACTACGAGTCGTTGAAGTTCACCGTGCCCGCCGACCACGGCGAGCAGTGGCAGGTGGTGGTCGACACCACCCAGGCCACCCTGCCGCCCCCGGGCAGCGGCCCGCGGGTGAAGGCGGGCGACGGCCTGTGGCTGACCGACCGTTCGATGCTGGTCCTCCAACGGCCCGCGTAGCGCGACCGGCCACGGGCGGCCCGGGTAGCCTGATCGTTCCCCCGTCCGCCCGCTCCGGGTCGTACCGCGACGACCCAGCGGGTAGGCATGGGGGTGTGACCTCTGCTCCGACGGCGAGTTACCGGCTCCAGCTCCAGCCCTCCTTCACCCTCACCGACGCCCGCGCCGCCGTGCCCTACCTGGCCGCACTCGGCGTCTCCCACCTGCACCTCTCCCCGCTGCTGGAGGCGGTGCCCGGCTCCGCGCACGGGTACGACACGGTCGACCACACCCGGGTCAGCGAGCAGCTCGGCGGCGAGGCGGCACTGCGCGAGCTGGCCGGCGCCGCCCGGGCGCACGGGCTGCGCCTGATCGCGGACGTGGTGCCCAACCACATGGCGCTCCCGGTCCCCGAGCGGCTGAACGCCCCGCTCTGGCAGGTGCTGCGGGACGGCCCCGACTCGCGGTACGCACGCTGGTTCGACATCGACTGGGCGGCGCAGGGCGGCCGGGTTCTGCTGCCGCTGCTGGCCGGCCGACTGGGCGCGGAGCTGCACCGGCTGACGGTGGACCAGGACACCCTGCGCTACTACGACCACGTCTTCCCGCTGCGCCCCGGCACCCAGTGGCTGCCGCTGCCGGAGCTGCTGGAGCGTCAGTGGTACCGGCTGGCCTGGTGGCGGCTGGCCCGCACCGAGCTGAACTACCGTCGGTTCTTCACCGTCAACGACCTGATCGCCCTGCGCGCCGAGGACCCGGAGGTCTTCGAGGCCACCCACTCGGTGCTGCTGCGGCTGCGCGCGGAGGGGGTGCTGGACGGGTTCCGGGTCGACCACCCCGACGGGCTGGCCGATCCGCGCGGCTACCTGCGCCGGCTGGCGGCGGCCGGCGACGGGGCGTACGTGGTGGTGGAGAAGATCCTCAGCGGCGAGGAGCGGCTGCCCGCCGACTGGCCCTGCGCGGGCACCACCGGGTACGACGCACTGCGCCGGATCGACGGGGTGCTCACCGACGGGGCGGGCGCGCGCCGCCTCGCGCGGCTGTACGCGGAGCAGGTCGGCCTGGACTCCTCCGCCCCCGAGGCCGCCCGCGAGGGCCGCGCCGAGATGACCGCCCCCGAGGGCGAGCTGGCCGCCGAGGTGGACCGCCTGGTCCGCCTCGCCGAGCGGATCGGCGCCGCCGAACCCGCGCTGGCCGACCACGCCCCGATCGCGGTGCGCGCGGCCCTGCAGGGCCTGTTCACCCGCTACACCGTCTACCGCCCCTACCCCGACGTGCTCCGGCGCTCCGTCGAATCCCCGTCCTCCACCGAGGAGTTCGTCGACCTGCTGGCGCACGGACTGCTCGGCCCCGGCCCGCTCAAGGAGGAGTTCCGCACCCGCTTCGCCCAGACCGCGGCCGCCGTCGCCGCCAAGGGGGTGGAGGACACCGCCTTCTACCGCTGGCACCCGCTGCTGAGCCTCAACGAGGTCGGCGGCGACCCCGGGCACCCGGGAGTCGACCCGGCCGACTTCCACCGCTGGTGCGAGCGCCTCCAGCAGGACTGGCCGCTCACCATGACCGCGCTCTCCACCCACGACACCAAGCGCAGCGCGGACGCCCGGGCCCGCCTGGCCGTGCTGGCCGAACTCCCCGAGCGCTGGACCGCCGAGTGCGCCGCCTGGTCGCGGCTGGCCGGCGGGCTGGCCGACCGCAACGCCGAATGGCTGCTCTGGCAGACCCTGGTCGCCGCCTGGCCGATCAGCCTCGAACGGCTGACCGCCGTGCTGCTCAAGTCGCTGCGCGAGGCCAAGCTCGCCACCTCCTGGACCTCCCCCGACCCCGGCTACGAGAGCGCCGTCACCGACTACGCCCGGGCCGTCCTGGCGAACCCCGAACTCACCGGCCGGATCGGCGGGTTCGTCGACCAGCTGGCCCCGTACGCGCGCAGCAACAGCCTGGCCGCCGCGCTGCTGCACCTGACCGTCCCCGGCGTCCCCGACCTGTACCAGGGCAGCGAGCTGATGCTCTACACCCAGGTCGACCCGGACAACCGGGCCCCGGTCGCCTTCGGCACCCGCGAGGGCGAACTCTCCGAACTCGACCACGAGAAACGGCACCTGACGACCACCGCGCTGCACCTGCCCCGCCCGCTCGGCCGCTACCGCCCGCTGCCCACCGCCTCGCCGCACCTGCTCGCCTTCCAGCGCGGGGACGACCTGACGGTCTGCGTCACCCGGCTGCCCCACACCCTCGCCCGATCCGGCGCCGAAGTCCGGCTCGACCTGCCCGGCGACTGGACCGACCTGCTGACGGGCCGGGAGCACGAGGGTCCGATCGACACCGTCGCACTACTCATCCGGGAGTCCTCGTGAAGTACCAGGTCTGGGCCCCGGCCGCCGGTCGGGTCGAGGTCGAGGTGGACGGCACAGCGCATCCTCTCAACGGGCCGGACCAGGAGGGCTGGTGGCGCGGCCAGGCCCCGGCCGGCCAGGACTACGGCTTCCGCCTCGACGGCGGCCGCGCACTGCCCGACCCGCGCTCGGCCCGCCAGCCGTACGGTCCCGACGGGCTGAGCCGGCACGTCGACCACGCCGCCTTCCCCTGGTCGGACACCCCCTGGCACGGCCGCCCGCTGCCCGGCGCGGTCCTCTACGAGCTGCACCTGGGCACCTTCACGCCGGCCGGCACCTTCGCCGCCGCCGAGCAGCACCTGGACCACCTGGTCGAGCTGGGCGTGGACTTCGTCGAACTGCTGCCGGTCTGCCCGTTCCCGGGCCGGCACGGCTGGGGCTACGACGGCGTCTCGCTCTGGGCGGTGCACGAGCCCTACGGCGGCCCGGACGGCCTGAAGAGCTTCGTGGACGCCGCCCACCGCAAGGGCCTGGGCGTGATCCTGGACGTGGTGCACAACCACCTGGGCCCCTCCGGCAACTACCTGCCCGCCTACGGCCCGTACTTCACCGACCGGCACCAGACACCCTGGGGCTCGGCCGTCAACCTGGACGCCCCCGGCTCCGACCAGGTCCGCGCCTACCTGACCGGCAGCGCGCTCAGCTGGCTGCGCGACTACCGGATCGACGGCCTGCGGCTGGACGCCGTGCACGCCCTGGTGGACACCCGGGCCGTCCACTTCCTCGAAGAACTCTCCACGGCGGTCGACGAGTTGGCCGTCTCCGTGAACCGGCCGCTGTTCCTGGTCGGCGAGTCCGATCTCAACGACCCCCGGCTCACCGCCCCCCGCCAGGCCGGCGGCCTCGGACTGACGGCCCAGTGGAGCGACGACTTCCACCACGCCCTGCACGCCGCACTGACCGGTGAATCCCAGGGCTACTACGCCGACTTCGGCCGCGCTCCGCTGGCCGCGCTGGCGCACACCCTGACCCACGGGTACTTCCACGACGGCAGCTGGTCCTCCTTCCGCGACCGGCACCACGGCCGCCCCTTCCCGCGCGAGTACGGCCACCGGCTGCTCGGCTACACCCAGACCCACGACCAGATCGGCAACCGGGCCCTCGGCGATCGCCTCTCCCCCGCCCAACTCGCCCTCGGCGCTGCCCTGGTGCTCACCTCACCGTTCACCCCGATGCTCTTCATGGGCGAGGAGTGGGGCGCCACCACCCCCTGGCAGTACTTCACCGACCACACCGACCCCGCCCTCGCCGAGGCCGTCCGCCAGGGCCGCCGCCGCGAGTTCACCGCCCACGGCTGGCAGTCCGACCAGATCCCCGACCCCCAGGCCCCCGCCACCGTCCTCGCCTCCACCCTCGACTGGACCGAACCCCGCCGCCCCGAACACGCCGAACTCCTCACCTGGTACCGCTCATTGATCACCCTGCGCCGCACCCACCCGGCACTCACCAACCCCGACCTCACCACCGTCCACGTCGACTTCGACGAGGACGCCCGCTGGCTCACCACCCACCGCGGCCCCCTCCACATCACCCTCAACCTCGGCACCAAACCCCACG
>FTKT01000561.1_pt2 | contig 10164 bp, 14 predicted proteins | sample 1658271 | NCBI WGS metagenome assembly FTKT01 (sample SAMEA3914811, study PRJEB12502) | metagenome | biome: forest; material: soil | place: Canada | collected 2011-08-04 | depth 0.3 m | reverse complement strand
GCCCTGGCCGCCCTGCCGACCCGGCAGCGTATCGCCGCCGCCGCCGCCGCCCTCGGCGTGCCGGCGGATGACGAGCTGACACGCTTCATCGACAAGGGCGAGGCCATCGCGCTGCCGGAGGACGCGTTCGGCGGCTGCATCCGCGTCGTCACCGATCCGGGGAACGACAAAACACCTTATGTTCGCCAGCACCTGGTCCTGCCCAACACCCTGACGGCGGACGAGACCAAGGCCTGCGTCGCCGCCGTCACCGGCTAACCCCGGCGTAAGGCGTCGATATCCGCGCCCTCGATGGCTGCCAGATTGGCTTCGATGCGATCGATCGCCCAATCCCACCAGCGGAGGCGCAGCAGTTCGGCGACCACGTCGTCGGGAAAGCGCCGGCGGATCACCTGGGCCGGATTGCCGCCGACGATGGTGTAAGGCGCGACGTCCTTCGTCACCACCGCCGCGGTGGCGATGATGGCGCCGTTGCCGATGGTCACGCCCGGCATGATCGTCGCGCCGTGGCCGATCCACACATCGTTGCCGACGACGGTATCCTGAAACGGCAGGTCCCCATAGGCGTCCATCGTCTCCGGCTTGAAGACGCGGAACGGATAGGTCGAAAAGCCGGTCATCGGATGATTGGCCGACGAGGTAATGAAGGTCGTGCCGTGGGCGAACTGGCAGAACTTCCCGATCACCAGCTTTTCCCGGCTGGACGCAAACAGATAGGGCGCCAGAACCTGGCCCCAGTCCTCGGGCGTATCGAAGCGGCTGGCATAGCTGTAGTCGCCGGCTTCGATGCGCGGATGATCGAGGAAGGTTTTCAAATAGACCGTTCCATAGGCGACCTGGCCGTCCGGCAGGACGATCGGGTTGACGGCGGTGGCGTCCAGCAGGGGCATGGGCTGTTCCTTCAAACATTCGGGCGGGCAATTCAGGGCGGAATTCAGGAAATATATACGTCTGACACAAATCGCATTAACCCTTTGGCAAGGGTAACGGCCTCAAACCGAAAAAGGCTGTGTTCCTACACCCAAAATCTGTATAGAATCAGTCCCAGGTTGCGCCCCTACTCCGGATGAAGCGGTTTTGATCAGTCTCACCGATAATACGCGAAAGCCAGCCAGCATCACGCCCGACGCGGCGGACGGCACGGCCGGTGAAGGCACCCTGCTTCTGCGCAAGGTGCCGGTGTATCAGGACCGGTGGTGGTCGACCTCGGATGGCCTGCGGCTCTATGCCCGCGACTATCCCGCCTCGCCCGGCCGCGTGCGCCTGCCGGTCATCTGCCTGCATGGCCTGACACGCAATTCCGCCGACTTCGAAGAGGTCGCCCCCTATATCGCCCGGCTGGACCGGCGCGTCATCGTGCCCGACCTGCGTGGCCGCGGCCTGTCGGAACACGACCAGGACCCGACCAACTATCATCTGTGGACCTATGCCCGCGACATCCTCGACCTGTGCGACGCCATGGGCATCGGCCAGGCGATCTTCGTCGGCAATTCGATGGGCGGCCTGTTGACCATGGCGCTGTCGACCCTGCGCCCGACCCTGATGCGCTCGGCCATCCTCAACGATGTCGGGCCTGTCCTGTCGCCCAGGGGCATGGCGCGTATCGCCGACAATGCCCGCCGCCAGCACGTCACCTTCAAGACGTGGCACGACGCCGGCGTCCATGTCGCCGAACAATACCGCATGGTCTATCCCAACTATACGCCGCAGGACTGGCAGAAGATGGCCAAGCGCGTCTTCATCAAGGGCCGCGACCACCTGCTGCACCTGGCCCACGATCCGCGCGTCACCGAGGCCTTTGTCGGCGGCGCGGTCACCGGCGACGACATGGGCCCCTGCTATCTCAGCCTGGCCACCGGCCGCCGCATCCTTCTGGTGCACGGCGCCCTGTCGGACCTGCTGACTGAAAAGGACGCCAAGGCGATGGCGGCCGCGGCGTCGGACTTCCGCCGCGTCGATGTCGACTATGTCGGCCATGCCCCCACCCTGACCGAGCCCCAGGCCCGCGCCGCCGTGCACGATTTCCTGGAAAGCCAGGGTTGAAAACGGGCCGCGTCGGGCGCACATCGAACCTATGGCGCGCGAAGTGGTTTTCGACAGTCCGTTCCTGCTGGGATTCGATCAGACCCGTATTCTGATCGAACGCGTCAGCCGTGCCAGCGACAATTACCCGCCCTACAATGTCGAAGCCCTGGCGCCGCATCATCTGCGTATCTCGATCGCCGTCGCCGGCTTTACCCGCGACCAGTTGCGCGTCGAGTTGCGCGGCCAGTCGCTGACCGTGACGGCGTCCAAGGATCGCACCGGCGACACCCAGGAACGTGAATACGTCCATCGCGGCATTGCCCTGCGCGGCTTCGTGCGCTCCTTCGTGTTGAGCGACGGCTGGGACGTCGAGCGCGCCTCGCTGGCCTACGGCCTGCTGCACGTCGACCTGACCCGCCCCGACGCCAGCGACGAGGTGCAGATCATCCCGATCGAGATTTTGGGATAGCGGCCGGCAATTTTTTGTCGCAAAGACTCTTACTTTGCCAATACGCCCAACGGCTCAGGCCGCGTTCGAATCCGCGCCGCTGGTCAGAAGGGCGTAGATGGCGTCGGCATTGTCGATCGTGCGCAGTTGCTCGCGCAGCTCTTTTTGACGCAACAGGCGTGACACCTTGGCCAGGGCACGCAGATGCTCGCTGCCGGCGCCCTCGGGGGCCAGCAGGGCGAAGATCAGGTCGACCGGCATGTCGTCGATGGAGTCGTATTCAACCGGTGTGTCGAGGTGGATGAAGATGCCATGCATCCGGTCCAGGCCCTTCAGGGCCGCATGCGGCACGGCGACGCCGTGACCGACGCCGGTCGAGGACGTGCGTTCGCGTTCGAGCAGGGCCTGCAGAATGTCGGCGGCGTCGAGGCCAAGCTGCCGCGCGGCCATGTCGGACACGGTTTGCAACGCCTGACGCTTGGAATTGACGCTGACCTGGCCGTTAATGGCGCGTCGGTCCAGCAGACTATTCAGAAACATAGATAGCCCCGAACTTGCGGCACTGATTGAATTTTTCGCGTGCATACCGGGGCGGAGACGGCACGTCAACCGCCCCAGTATGAACCTTATATATTAATATCAGGACACCTTGCGGTTGTTGGTCCGTTCGGGGTCGATCCAGCCGATATTACCGTCGGGGCGGCGATAGATCACCGACAATCCCCCGTGGGCTGCATTGCGGAACATAATGACCGGATAATTGGACATTTCCAGCTCGAGCACGGCTTGTGATACGGCCATGGTGCGCATCGGCGCTTCGGTTTCGGCGATGACCATGGCCTGGGGCGGCGAGTCGTGATCCATGCCGTCGTCATAGTCTTCCATATCGAAGCCATCGACGCCGTCAGCCGTCTCCAGGGCACGCAGGACGGTCATCGGCGCGCGCTCGGCGCCCTGGCCCTCGGCGTGGTGGTTCTTCAGCCGGCGCTTGTAGCGGCGCACCCGCTTTTCGATATTGCCCAGGGTGCCGTCGAAGGCCTGGTGCGCGTCGCTGCCGAAGGCATGGGCGACCAGGGTCTGGCCCGAGGCGAGACGCACCCAACAGTCCGCCTTGAAGAGATATCCCTGCTTGGAGATGATGACCTCGGCCTCACCGCCGCGGTCGAAATACTTGACGATACCGTCGTTCAGTTCCGTTTCGATGCGTTGACGCAGAGCGTCGCCAACTTCGCATTGTTTGCCACTGATCTGGATTTGCATGTCGGGAGATTCTCCGTTCTTGATCAAGAACCAAGAGCCCTTTCCAAAAGGCGTTACGCACTTCTGGACGAAAAGGGCGTTTCAAGTACAGCCCACGCTACGATGCCGAATGGCATGGAGGCGCAGCGCAGACACTGCGGGGGCGGGCGTTTAGCCTACGTCAGCCCGATCACCTTACGCCCTTTGTTGCCGGGCGCTAGTCACAGTCCCGTGTTGAGTCCTGCGACAAATCGCCCGCAATGGATGTTAAATTTCAATAAGTTATTAACGCCAGTCGCACGGACTTAGCGAATGGCGCGCTTGCGTTCCACCGACGAGGGAATGCGCAACGCCTCGCGATATTTGGCGACCGTGCGGCGGGCGATATCGACCCCGGCTTCCTTGAGCAGCTCGACCAAGCGGTCGTCGCTGAGGATTTCGCCGGTGGCTTTTTCGCCGTCGATCAGGCTCTTGATCTTGTGGCGGACGCTTTCGGCCGAGTGGGCCGCCGTACCGTCCGACGACGCGATCGACGAGGTGAAGAAGAACTTCAGCTCGAACACGCCGCGCGGGGTGGCGATATATTTGTTCGACGTCACGCGCGAAATGGTCGATTCGTGCATGCCGACGGCTTCGGCGACCGTCTTCAAGTTCAGCGGACGCAGATATTCGACGCCGTGGACGAAGAAGGCGTCCTGCTGGCGAACGATCTCGCTGGAGACCTTGAGGATGGTGCGCGCGCGCTGGTCCAGGCTCTTGATCAGCCAGTTGGCTTGGTTCAGCGCGTCGCTGAGATAGGCCTTTTCCTGGTCCGAGCGGGCGCCGGCCGTAACGCGGGCATGGTAGCGCTGGTCGACCAGGATACGCGGCAGGGTGTCGGAATTGAGATCGATGCGCCAGCCGCCCGAGGCGTCGGCGCGGACGAAGACGTCGGGCACCACCGCCGGCGACGGTTCGGCGCCGTACTGCGCACCGGGCCGCGGATTGAGCGACTTCAGTTCGGCGATCATCTCCGCCATGTCTTCGTCGTCGACGCCGCACAACTTGCGCAAGGCCGCCAGATCCCGGCGCGCCAGCAGTTCGAGATTGTCGATCAGTGCCGCCATGGCCGGATCGAACCGGTTGCGCTCGAGCAATTGCAGCTTCAGGCATTCCGGCACCGATTGGGCCATGATGCCGGTCGGCTCGAAGCCCTGGCAAACCGTCAGCACCTTTTCGACCAAGGTGTTGTCGCAGCCCAGGCGTTCGGCGATTTCCCCAAGGGGAACGCGCATGTAGCCGGCATCGTCGACCCCGTCGATCAGGATCTGGGCGATCGCCATTTCCGGTGCGGAAAAGTGGGCGATCAGGGCCTGGTCGGTCAGGTGTTCATGCAGCGACTTCTCGCGCGTCAACGACCGTTCCATGGCGTCTTCGTCGCCCTCGAACCCGCCGCCGCCCTTGCCGGCCTTGGACCAGTCGATCATCGGCCCGTCGCCGGCGTCGGCCGTGGCCGGCTCGCGTTCGCGCACGGTGGGATCATCGTCGCCGTAGACGTCGGAGGCGGTGGCGTCGAGGTCGCTATTGGCCACCGCGGTGTCGCGGTCGCCCAGTTCAAGTTCACGGGTCTCGAAGGTTTCGCTGTCGCCGGCCGGCGCCTCGGCTTCGGCGCTTGTCTCCGCCGGGCCCTCGCCGTCCTCGCGCTGCAGCAGCGGGTTGCGCTCCAGCTCCGCCTCGATAACGGCTTCCAGTTCAAGGTTCGACAGCTGCAGCAGCTTGATAGCCTGCTGCAGCTGGGGCGTGATGACCAGCCCCTGTCCTTGCCTGAGTTCGAGCCTTTGTCCGAGCGCCATGCGATCCGAAAGTCGTTAAACGAATATCCAGAGTCTCTGCGTAGCAGATAAAGGTTAACGCGCTCTGGAGCTTCATGCCAAAAAGGGAAGATGCCATTTCTTGGCCGACCTTGGCGCTTTACGCCAAATCGCGATGCCGCCCCGACACGGAGCGCCCACGCCTGGGTTTAATGGTAGGACTCACCCAGATAGACGCGGCGCACCTCGGGGTCGTGGGTGATTTCGGCGGCGGTGCCTTCGAACAGCACTTCGCCGGAATGGATGATCTGGGCGCGATCGACGATTTCCAGCGTCTCGCGGACATTGTGATCGGTGATCAGGATGCCGATGCCACGGCCCTTGAGGTAGTTGATCACCTCGCGGATGTCGGTGATCGCCAGCGGATCGATACCGGCGAACGGTTCGTCCAGCAGCATGAAGGACGGCTTGCTGGCCAGGGCGCGGGCGATTTCGACGCGGCGGCGCTCGCCGCCCGACAGGGCGGTGGCCGGCGAATGGCGGATATGGGTGACGCGCAGCTCCTCCAGCAGACGGTCGACTTCGGCCTGGACGACGGCCGGGTTCTTTTCGTGCAGCTCGAGCACGGCCAGAAGATTCTGTTCCACCGTCATGCCGCGGAAGATCGAGGCTTCCTGCGGCAGGTAGCCGATACCCATGCGGGCGCGCTGGTACATCGGCTGGTGGGTGATATCCTGGCCGTCCAGCATGATCGTGCCATAGTCGGCTTCGACTAGGCCGGTGATCATGTAGAAGCAGGTCGTCTTGCCGGCGCCGTTGGGGCCCAGCAGGCCAACGACCTCGCCGCGACCGAGTTGCAGGCTGACGCTCTTGACGACGGCGCGTTCACGGTACGACTTGCCTATGCCTTCGACGGCGATGCCGTCGCCGGGCGCCGGGCGCGTCGCCGTTTTAACCGCATGTTCTGCATTCAGCTTCGCCACTATCCGCGAGTCCTTCAAGAATGGCCGGTTTCAGCGGCGCCAATTATATGCGCGTCAATGCGACGCGCTGCTGCCGGAGGTCGCCGCCGCCGGCTTGGCCGGGGTAGCAGGCTTGCCGGATGCGGCCTTCTTCGGCTTCGGATTGCCGCTGTCGTCCTCGTTCGGATACAGCACCGCGACGACGCGGCCGTGATTGCTCGAGTCCGGGCTGGAATCGAAGGTCGAGGTGCCGGCATCGGGGTGGGCGACCAGGCGCGTCCCCGTCATGACGTTCTGACCCTGCTTCAGGATGACCTTGGCGCCGGTGATGACCACCGTATCGTCATTCTTGGTATAGACGGCGTTGTCGCCGGTCATGGTGCGGTCTTCGGTGACGTAATAGACATTGCCTTCCGCTTCCATGCGGATGACGTCACCCCAGCTCTTGGAGTCGCCGTTCGGTCCACCGCCGGCGTGGATCAGCTTGATATGGTCGGCGCGCAGCCGCGCGTCGTCCTGCTGGACCTCGACGCGGCCGTCCCAATATTCGGTGTGGATGCTTTGATCGGCGTGCCAGTTGTCGCCGCCGACCTGGACGGGCCCGTTCTTGCCCGACACGTCCTGCGCCCCCGCGCCCATCGGCATGGATGCGGCAGCCGCGCCCAACAGCAGGCTTGCCGCCGCCATCACCAGAGCCCCATGCTTTGTCATCGCCCGCGTTCCTTTTCGCATCCGCCGCTCAGTGCTTCTGGTTGATCAGGGCGTGAACCTGGGTATCGGCCCGGCCATGAAGTTGCACTGTATTGCCGCTGTCGGCAATCAGGAAGGATTCGCCCGTTATATGACCCAGGGAACCCAATCCATCAATGTGTTTGTCGCCGGTGACCTGCGATTTCGTCAGGTCGAGCACGGCGGTCTCGGTCCGGAAGACCATATCCGAATTGCCCGGCTGCATGACGACATTGCCATTCAGCAGGACGGTCTGGGTGTCGCGGTTATAGGTGCCGTTGGCGGCGGATACGTGCGTCACGCCCTGGTTGGCGTTGCGGAACTCGATCGCCGGCGACTTCAGCGTGAATATCGAGGTGTCCGTGCCCTTGCGCACCGCTTCGAAGCCGACGATCGTATAGTGGTCGCCCTTGGCGCTCTGGCCCGAAAAGTGCGGGTTGATCATGCGGATTTCGTTGATGGCGCCGGAATAGACGTCGAACGAGTTGATGATCGTGGTGACGGCGATCCAGCCTATATTGAACAGGCCCAGCAGGACCATCGTCCCCGGGATCCAGAAACGCAGGCTGCGGATGCGCCGCGAACGGCGGCGGACCGCCGCGACCTGCTTGGCCAGACGCTCACGGCGTTGCTGAACCTCGGTCTCGGCGTCGATGTCCGGTTCGAAGCGGGCGGTAATATCGGAAACGGACATGAAGCGCCTTTAGTTCCGCGAGCTCAGGCCCACGAGTGCGCGAAGATATCGCAATCTTCCCATCCTGCCAAATCGAGTTTGACGCGCTGCGGCAAAAAGTCGAAGCAGGCCTGCGCCAGGGCGGTGCGGCCTTCGCGCGCCAGCATGGCGTCGAGCTTGTCGCGGCAGCCATGCAGGTGCAGGACGTCGGACGCGGCATAGGCCAGCTGTTCCGGCGTCAGGGTGGCGGCGCCCCAGTCGCTGGACTGCTGGGCCTTGGAAAGATCGACGCTCAGCAGTTCGCGAACCAGATCCTTCAGGCCATGGCGGTCGGTATAGGTGCGCGACAGCTTCGAGGCGATCTTGGTGCAATAGACCGGCCTGGTCTCGACACCCAGGTGCAGCAGGAACATGCCGATGTCGAAGCGGCCATAGTGAAACAGCTTCAGCACCTTTTCGTCGGCCAGCAAGCGCTTCAGGTTGGGGCAGTCATAGGTCGGGCGATGCATGCGCACGACGTGTGCGTGACCGTCGCCGGCGGACAGCTGCACGACGCACAGTTCGTCGCGGCGGAAACGCAGGCCCATGGTTTCGGAATCGATGGCGACGACAGCCCCCAGGTCCAGCCCTTCGGGCAGGTCGCCTTCATGAAAGAATACGGTCAAGTTACAACATCCTACAGGGCGCTTACAGCACGTTGTTGGCCCCTCACGCCACGGCCTAAGCCCAAACCGGGCAAACGTCAATCGGCTGGCGACCGGCGCGGTTACAGATGCTGCTTGAGGAACGGGATCATCCGGCTCCATGCCTGTTCGGCGGCGGCGGCGTCATAGACTTCGGGGCGCGCCACGTTGAAGAAGGCGTGGTCGGTCGGATAGGAATAGATCTCCGGATGCCGGCCGGCCGCCTCCATCCGCGTCTTGACGTCGGCGACGACCGCGGGGCTGACCCAGTCGTCGCGCTCGCCGAAATGGCCCTGGAGCGGCACGGTGAGATCGGCCGGGTCGGCGAATTCGCGCGGCGGCATGCCGTAGAAACAAACGGCCGCGCCAAAGCCCGGCAACCGCACGGCCGAGGCGATGGCCAGGGCGCCGCCCATGCAGAAGCCGAGGATGCCGACCTTGGAGTTGATCGCGGCCAGATAGGCCTCGGCGGCGGCGATGTCCTGGTGCACGGCGGCCGGAAAATCGAGGCCGTCCATCAGGTGCGCCGCTTCGGAATGATCGTCGTAGCCGACGACGCGGCCATGGAACAGGTCGGGCGCCAGGGCGTTGAAACCTTCCGACGCCAGGCGGTCGACGATCGCCTTCATCTGGTCGTTCAGGCCCCACCATTCCTGCAGGACGATGACGCCGGGCAGGGTCGGATTGATATCCGAGATATAGGCCTCAAGCGAACCGCCGTCCGGGCGGTTGAGCGTGATCGTCTTTCCCATCGAGCATCTCCTTGGCTGGATGGCGACGCTTATAGACCCGGTTTCAATCGTCCGGCAATTACGCCGGACGTCCATTGCGCCAATTCCTCGGTCAGGTTGGCGCGCGCCTGGTCTTCCCGCGCGGCGAACGGTTCGGTCAGGAACAGGCGGCCGTGCGCCAGGGTCGGTTCGAGGAACAGCTTTGCCCGCCCGGCGGCATAGGTCTCAAGCCCGTAGACCGGCAGGTATTCGCGCGCCACGTTTTCGGCATAGAGCAGATAGGCGTCGCGCGGCGCGCCCAATATGGCCATGTCGATGTCGAGCAGCAGGTCGATATCGGCTTCGCCCCGGGCGGCATGGGATGCGGTCGCTTCGATCGCCCGGCGGCACCAGGCCAGCGCATCGGCGGCCACATGGTCGCCCAGCCAGCGCTCCAGCACATCGGCGCTCAGGGTCTCGTTGTCGCGGCGCGCCGGGTCATAGACGATGTCATGAAAAAACAAGGCCAGCAAGACCAGGTCGGGTTGCGTAAAACGATCATGCAGGCGCCGGCCGTTCGCCACCACCGCATTGATGTGGTCAAGCGTGTGATAATGCCGGTGCGGCTCGCCATAGGCCGCGGCCAGCTGCGTCCAGACCTGCGCGCCGGCCGTCGCTTCGATGTTCAGGGCGCCGCAAAGCCGCACCCACTCAGCCTGCAGATCGATCATGACACATGGCGTACCATGCCGGGGATTTTCTACAAGATCGCGATTGCGCCGCCGGGTGATGCTCCCCAAATCCAAACGGCATTTTACAGGAGCGCCCCCAATGGAATATCGCACACTCGGCAAGTCCGGCCTGAAGGTCCCCGTCCTCAGCCTCGGCACCGGCACGTTCGGCGG
>FTKT01003217.1_pt1 | contig 10172 bp, 4 predicted proteins | sample 1658271 | NCBI WGS metagenome assembly FTKT01 (sample SAMEA3914811, study PRJEB12502) | metagenome | biome: forest; material: soil | place: Canada | collected 2011-08-04 | depth 0.3 m | reverse complement strand
CCTCGCGGACGCCCTTCAGCCCGCACAAGCCGCCTGGATGCGACTGAAGGACAGCGTCACCCAACTTCTCAACGTGCCTGAGGCGGCCAACTCCGAGTCCTTGAACGACCTGTTGCAGCAGATACTGGGCAACAAGCGGACGCAGGCTGCACACGTAGTTCCGGCGCCGAGTGACGCGGCGGCAGTCGTCTTGGCCTCGATCTGCGGGTTAATGGATCTTCCGTGCGGCGCACGCGCCTTGGCAGGTGCCGCGAATCCATCGAAGTGCGATTGGCCGTTCTACGACAACGTCATGAAGAAGGCCCTCCGGCTCGTCCAGGGCTCGTTCGGATTGGTGATGCCACTGCTGAAACTGATCGCTGGCATGCCCGCGCTCCTGCCGGCGGATCCGCAGGAGGTCTTGCTCCTAGACAGCATGCTCGGCAAGGATTTCCGGCCAGCGCTGGTGCAACTGGGCAAGGATGCTTCAACGGTTGCTGCGCTGCGTTGCGGCACGCCTGCCGAATGCGCGACGCTCTGCAAGACCCTCCGCGAGAAAGACTTCCCTCGCCAACTGAGCGCGATCGTACTGCAGATCGAGCGCCTGGGCTCGCTCGGCGACTTGGTGAAGGCCGCGCTCACGAGCTTACAGGACGAGGTCAAGAATCTGCTCGAGAGCTTCGTGCCGACGCGCATCACCACCACCTACAAGTTCTCAAAGACTTTCACGCGCGACGAGGGCTCAGTCTTCCTCACCGGCATCGGTGCTGCAGCCTGCAGTGACGTGCCGGCCGACGAATCTCAATACCATCCGACGACAGACTCGCGGCTAACCATCCAGTCCACGGTAGTGATGGATCTGCTGAAGGGCCAGGCCGATTTCCACATAGACGGCGAGCTCGACACCTTCCAGATCTCCATACTGGGCTTCATTGCGCTACCCGTCACGCAAGCCTCCTTCCATTCCAGTGCGACGACGGGATTCAAGCTCGATCCGCCCCAGTTCTGCACGCCCGACCTGAAAGATGGCCCGCTGGCCTTCATCGCCGAGATCATGGAGCTCATGGGCGGCGGCGATGGCCTGTTCGTCACGCCAGGCCCGAACAGCATACGAGCCGGCTACCGCATCCAGTTCCCCAATATCGAGACTGGCGGGATGGCGATCCAAAACTTTGGCTTTGAGGCCGCCATCGAGATTCCCTTCGACGACCGTGCCGCCGAGATCTCGATCGCCATGGCCACTCCCGATGCACCGGTGCTGCTGTCGATCGGCATCTATGGCGGAGGGGCCTACTTCGGATTGACCTTCTCCGGCGATCGGGTCGTCGCCATCGCCGCCTCGTTCGAAGCGGGGCTTGTCGGCGCGTTCGACATTCTCGACGTGATCGAGGGTAGCGGGCGTGTCACGATCGGCATCGTCTATCGGCAATCGGCCGACATCGCAGTCTGTGGAGGCACCTTCTATTGCGGCGGACACGCGACGGTGCTAAGTATCGTGTCGATCGCCGCCGACCTGTCGGTGAGCATTGTCCAGTCCGGAAGCAGCGCGACCGGGACAGGGCACTTTAGTGTGCGTGTGGGCGTCGGCATCTTCTCCTGGTCGCTTCACTACGACGTGACGCATTCGCAAGGCAGCGGCAGCAGCGGCGCAACCCTTCGCGCACTTGGAAAGTCCCAAGTCGCCACGCACGATATCTGCCCGCGACCCGTGGCGACGAAGCTCAAGAACACAGTCACGGCTGTCGACCAACTGGTGTGCCACTGGGACGAATACATAGATGCCTTCATGGAGGTGCCAGCTTGACCTCGACCAGCCCTACCTCGTGCGCCGTCGGTCCGACCCCTCCTGGCCCAACCTCCTGCGAGGTGGTCGTCATTCCTAAAGGCTTCGCAGAGCCGGGGCGACTTCGCTTCACGCTTGCCCTCACGCCGCATCCGGACATGCCTGTTGGTACGATCAATCTCACGGCGTGTGTCCGTGCGTTGACGTCGGTCCGGCTGCAGGGGCGCGACGGCCAAGGCGCCTGCAGCCCGTATGTTGACGTGCCGCTCGGCGACCAACTCCGAAGCCTGCTCGATCCCAACCTGTGGGATGTCGTTTTCGGCAAAGTCAAAGGCGCTACTTCAAGCCAGAGGCTCGTGTCGACGGCCACGCCGGCGGCGTTCGCAAGCGCACAGGTCGTCCGGTCGCTGCATCTTCATGCCTACGCCCTGCTCGATGAAATGAGGGGTCAGTCCATGCATGGCGTCGATCCGAGCAAGATCGACTACAACGCCCGCAAACGCGGTGGCGTTCGAGTCTCCTCGTTACGGCGACGCGCGAACGCGTCTGCGACAGCCGAGGACACCGGAGCACTGTCAGCGTTGCTGTCCGGCGCGCTGGACGACGTTGACGAGTTGATCAGGCCGCCAGGCGACCACGTTGATGACCTAGTCGACGACCTCTGTCGTGGCCCGATGTCCGACGTCCAAATTATGGACGCGGCAGTCGAATCGGATCGCAAGAAGGAGATCTCTCGGCTTTTGGCTGCACAACCCGTGCGCGACGCGCCCAGGGCGTCGCCTGCGCAGAAGCAGGACGACTACTTGTTGGACCCATTCTGGCAACAACTACACGCCTTGGGTATTCGCTATCGTGACACGGCGGTGGGCAGCTTGTTCGATCGCATCGACGCCGTCCGCGGACCCGGACGGCTGCTGGCGCTCTCACAGGGCGGGGGTTCCGACTCGATGAGTCTGATCGAGGTCATCCTGGATACGATGTTGCTCAAGGCGACGCATGTGCCCGATTCGCCCGCAATCACAAGGGCGCACCAGGAAGGCTCGGCTAACAACCTGGCGGCTGTCGGACTGGAGTTCGGCCTGCATCCGTTGCTCGGCCTGGCGATCGACCTGCAAGTCGACATCGCGGGAACCCCTCTCGAAGGCATTCTCCGGGTAAAAGACCCAAGATTATCGGCCTACATCGAGTCTCCAAGCGCGGTCGATACGCTCACATTCGTTCCTGCATGGACCGCAACCTCTGCCGCGGGACTGCTTCGCAGACGCGATCCGACTACGCCGCCCGACCCCCTGGCGGACACCATCCGCTTCCGGGAGGACGGCTGGTGTGAGTTGAATGGCGGACTTTTGGCGAATTCCGAGCTCTCCAATACGACCAACGACTGGTTCAGCGCGTTGCTCGACACGCGTAACAAGTCGGATGTTGCCGTACGCGGAGCGGTAGGCGCTTCGGCGAATCTGTCGATCCCGCGCCTGCACACCGGCCCTGTCGTGCTACATGTCGACGGATTATCGGCGTGGCGCATGCAAGAGTACGGCCGCAGTCAAGACACCGCGAACTCGCCGCCGGTCGACCCGTGCTATTACCTTGAGGATCTTGTCATCGGCGTTCGTCCGCGCCTGCGAGTTCAACGATCACAAGGAAGTCAACCCGTGTCCGCGGATCTGCTGGCGCGAGATGTCCGATACGGGACGCACGTGGTCGATGAGCAGAAACAGACTGCCGCGCAGAAACTTGATCCCAGCCGGGTCGAGGGTGTCGTCCACCTGCACCGTGCGACGAGTCCCGGCCAAGGCTCGGGCGACGACTCGACTCTAACGATGGACGACCAACTCTTCGAGTGGAACGGCTGGAATACGGCGGTGCCCATGCCGGGCGTAGCGGCGGACAAGCGAGATCTGCTGTGTAAGCGCATCGCAGCCTCCCGGCGCGCCAGCGTGCCGTATCGATATGGCACTCTAGTCAAAGCCGCGTGTCGATGGGTGCTGCGAGACGGATCATCGCCCGATTCCGACGAGACGCTGGCTCCCTGGGTGACGGCAGCGGAAGTTCCGGGCGGCAGTTGCAGCGGCGGCTTGCCGCTACGGCGCTACGAGCCGATCAAGAGCCCGCAGGCGATGTTCGAAAACCTCCATGTCGGCGGAGCGCTGCAGTCTAGCCAGGCACCGACGAAGATCGTGCTGGGCGGGTTGAGGGACAAGCCCTCGATCGCCGAGCGTGCGGTACGTTGCATCATTCCGGGTGCGCTGCGCGATGTCATCGAACTGGCTCGCCACGGCGTCTTCGACGATGGCACGCATCCAACCGCCAGCGCCTATCGCGGGTTCGACCGCGTGCGGGGGCAGCAACCCGATGGCCAGGTGTTTCCTTCGGAGAAGGACACCGCGGGATGCGAACAGCCTCTGTTCAGGCGCGGATCCTCGCTCGAAGCAGTCCCAGTGTCGCTTTCCTATCATCCCGATCCACTGGCTACCCGTCTTCAGGGAACGATCGTACGGCGCACCCGCACCGGGGACTGGCGGACGGTCCATGACGCATCGGGCAATCCGATCGAACTCGCAGTCGAGTTGTACGGTGAGGGCAGGCGATGGCCCGACGCAGCCGCTTGGCGGCTTGCTTTTGCGGCCCGGAGAAGGCACGACTCGCGCGCCGCCACGACGCGCCTTGCGGACGATGGCATCCTGCGTAGCGTCGAGATTGCCGTGCCCGAAGGAGAGCGCTTCTCCGTGTTGATCGTTGGTGCCGGCGAGGCCGCCGTGCTGTGTCGGCAACATGCCATCGCGGCCGCCGCCGCACAGGATCAGGCGCAACTGTGCCGGGATCTCGACGCGAACGACACCGTCGACCTCAATCCCGACTCGCCATTGCTCGCAGAGGCGCTCGTGATTGATGTCATGCATGCTGTGGAACGTCCCTTCGATCCAAAAATCGTAGCCTGCCATCCGCGCCCCCGTCCACTCAATGATCCCGCGTGCGCGTTGACGATCACATTCGAGGCCGATGCGGGCTCAACCCTGCAGCTCGATCTGCACGCGAGCTGGACGGATCCCCTGGACGATCCGATCCGAGGTCGCCCACGTGCGGCCATGGATTCGGGCGCGCCTCGCTCGGCGATGATCGTTCAGCCGCTGACGTCTGCCTTCGACGACCAAGTGGATCGGCAGTTGCTCGGCATGGCGACCAACAGGCTCTTGCGACCGGCTGTCCGGGTGGAGGGCCTTCAGCTTGTGCATCGGTTCAACGATACGAAGCGGCGGTCGGTCCACTACAGGCTCCGGGCGACCGGCGACACGTTGCTGCAGACCCATAAGCTGCTGCCCGGCAGCGCGCAGACCCACACGGACAGCGCGGACATTGAGCCGTTGGATATCCGAGCCAGTTCACCGCCGGCGGTGCCGCGCGTCCGAGAAGTCCTGCCTTCGTTTCGCTTCGCTCGCCGGGAAGAGCTGCTGCTGAGCGAAAGCATTCGCGATTGCGCGCTGACCGTGATCCTAGAGCGTGGGTGGTGGAGTTCCGGACCTGGCGAACTTTTGGCTGTCATAGTGACGCCAGGCCGCCGTGATGGACCAGGAAGTCTTCCTCTGCCGCAGGCCTCGCAGTGGGGCGCGGATCCGCTGAGACGGTCGAACGTCCAGCCCGTCGATCCCTGGATACGCGCAAGCGACTTCCTGCCATCGGAGCAGCGGCGCGAAGCATCGGAGCTGATCGACCTGGGAAGCGACGAGGCCGTCTTCTACGAACCTCGCTACGACCCCGGGCTGGACGCGTGGTGCGTGGATCTGCTGTTGGATGCGCGCGGATTGGCACAGCCGTTCGTGCAACTCGTGCTCGCGCGTTTCCAACCGCACGCGGTGCCAAAGGCGCAGTGCTCGGGGAGAGTTGTCGTGGACTTCATCCAGTTGCCTTCGAAACGAACCGCCACGATCCGTGTGGATGCCGGGACCGAGCAAATGCATGTGGTCGTGTCGGGCCCCGTGGGTGTCGGAAGCGAGGAGGCCGGTCAAGTAAAGCTGTCCGCCCATCTGCAGCATCGTGTGGCGGCGGGCATGGGCAAAAGCACATGGACCGACACGCCCGTTTGTCGCGAACTCGTGGCGTCTCCGGGGCAGGATCGCTTCGAAGCGAGCTTGCCGCTCGAACTGCCATGGCGACTCGGCGTCGTACGGATCCGGATCGAGGAGCGCACGTACTTCAAGGTCGATGACAGCCTGGGTCCGGTGCAGAAGACGTGCGGACCGATGCATTACTTTGACGCGCTCGATCTGGACCTGCTGGAATGGCCGCATTCGCCGAACTAGGCATAAGTTGCTTCCGGCTGACCGGCGAGCACCTAGTTTTCTGGTTGCGTCGATTCGTCAAGGCGCGCATATTTGTTAGCTAACCACGAATTCAATTGCGCGGAACCTCGTGGTCTCATGTCATCGTTGTTCGATCCGCGCCAGAAAGGATGATCCATGACAATCGACAATGGAGAAGGCGAAGGCGTCGCCAATGAGGCCATTCGACTGATCTCTCGGATCGCGGAACTGAATCGACCGGCGAGCGCCGATGGCTCGATCTTATTTCCAAACGGAATTCAATCGATCCACCTGCGGCTCGAGCTTACGAAACTGGGCAGCGTCGAACTGGATATCAACCAGCCGCCGCCGAAGACTGAACCCGAGGAATCAAGGCAGGGGGTCGCGCGCACCGTCCGAAGCCGTTCTTTTCCGCCCTTCTTGGCATTGGCCGACTTGCCCTGTAGCCCAGCCGACGCCACTGCCGCAATCATCCTGCAGACCTGCGACGACGTCTGGCCAGGAACGAACACGGACTGCAACCTGTTCGTCAAGGCAGCAGTGAAGCCGTTCTTCGGAGATCTGTTTTCGACGCTCGATGCCGACGGAATCGTCGGTTTCCTTTCCGACCTATCCAACGGCTGGACGAACACGACCTCGATCCCTCAGGCAATCGCGAGCGCGCAGGGTGGCCAGTTCGTCATCGCCGGCATGACGAGCACGCAACTCGGCCAAGATCACGGACACCTCGCCGTCGTCTGCGCCTGTGATGGACAGATGTCGGGTGACGTTGTGGTACCGCTCGGCTATGCCGGCAGCATCGGCGCCGCGTCGACTCGCATTCGCGGTGCCCGCCTGAGCGGCTCGTTCCCGGCCGATGACGTCCGCACCGAACAGGTCACCTACTTCTCGAAGGTCTGCCCGAGCGGCACGTCCTCGTAGCTCTAGACGACCAGGAAGATCTACGCGGACACCGCCATCGACGGCTGCGACGCATCGACGAGTTCGCAGTCGCGGGTCCGGCGCCTCACTGGCAGGTCGCCGGATCGGCCACGCAGCGAACCACCGCTGCTGCTGGACAATCAGGTCTGCCTCTGCCTCTGCCTCTGCCTCTGCCTCCGCTTGCGCGCCTCCGTCCGCGGTGGGCTGGCTCTTGGTGGCGGCGAGTGCCGTGGCGAGCGTCGCAGCGGCCGCTGCGAGCCAACCGTGCACGCATATCCCAGACTGGAGAGCATGCCGGATTTCGTGAAGGTTGGGGCGAATGACTGATTCCCGAACAACCCCGGCCGCGGCACTTCCAGATCGTAGGGCGTGCCCATCTGGGCCCTCGCGACTCGTCCGCTCAAGACACTGCTCCCGCACTGGCGAGCCTGCGAGTACCCGGCATTCAACGTGATCCAAACAGAGCCGTCTCGCGCAAGTGCAGCAACCCCGAGATACAGAGATGCACTGGTCGAGCTTTTGACAAACCAATCGAGATCGGCGGCTCGCGCATAGGGTCAGAGCGCTGCTTCTTGGCGGCTTGCAGTGGCTCGCCGCCCAGGGCCGGAATCTACTATCGCTACATTGCAGCCAGCAGCACGCTCGCTGTCGCAACGTGGTCGAGCCGTCGCTCGACTGCACCAGGCAGTGCAGCCTCATCATTGATCGCCCGTCTCCGACGCCGGCCACCAGTCCGGCGGCCAGGATTGCCACGAATGCGCCAGCAGGGCATGCCCCAGCGTCTTGCGCCACGGACTCGCCGCGTCGAGCTGCGCACGAACCACGCCCAGCCACACCTTCGCGCGCTCCGGAAATGGTTCCTGGAATCGATCCGCCTCCCGCTCGATCATCTCCAGGAATCTCCGCAATACGAGCTCCTGCTCATACTGCTGCGCCGCCTCGAACGCCCGTTTCAGTTGCTCCTGCCTCGCCTCGTGCTGCCGGCGCAGCAACGCCTGACGTTCTGCTTCCTGGCGCCGCTGCTCCTCGGCCAGTTCGCGCTCACGTCGGTGACCGGGTTGCTGCGCCATCAACTCCAGGCAGGTCGCCACGACGAGTCTCAGTTGCGGCTCGAGCTGCGTCGGAGTCCCCGACCAGGTCGCGCGAACAATGCCTTCCGTGCCCTGCACGCTGAAGCTCATACGCCCCGACGGCGAGTGTTTCCACTTGCTGGCGAACTTGTCTGTGCGGCGGATCTCCGCCAGTTCGTCCGCATCGATCTCCTGGCGCCGGAAGCCCTCGGCCACCGGTGAAAAGACGAGCACTTCGCCGACCTTTTGAAGCTTCAACGTCGCCACGCGCTCGTCCGCCAGCGCGGTGCGCTCGATGGTCACGCCCTGCTGCCGCAGCCCATTGAGGAGCGCATCGACGAACCGCAGAATCCAGTCCATCGTCTCGAGCGATGCGATCAGGGCGAGTCCGCCGGTCACGTCGAGCTCATAGCGTCCGAATCGAAACAGCGGCGGATACGGCATGCTGGGAGATGCGCGCTGCGCCGGCGTGGCCCGCTCCAGCCGTTTCAGCAGCGCCGGCAGCCGTCCCACGACGACGGCCGTCGCACGCACCAGCGGATGCGGTCGCTCCAGTGTGGCGGCCATCGTCACCACGACGGCGCGGGCGCCCGAGCCCTTGGCGTCGCCCTCCTCTTCCAGGCCGGACGGTGGCGCACCACTGACCTCGCCGCGCGCGTCGATGGCTGAGCGAACGCCCTCGTCAAACGTCCTCTTGCGCTCCTTGCGTTCGCGCTGCACCGGCGTTGGCAACGCGATATTCGGGTCGAGCTCAGGCTGCGGTAGCGGCGGCTGCGGCGAGCGTTTGCCGGCCTGCAGCTTGGCCCAGTGCCCACGTGCAGGCGTCGGGATGCCGCTGCGGGCGCAGAGCTTGGCCAGGCCTGGCCCGGACAGTCCCAAGTCGGCGGCCACCCGGATCATGGGTTCGGCCCAAACACGGGCGTAGAGTTCACTGCGTTTCATGGACCCTCGTCGCGCACGCTCACTGGCGCGGCCGGGAGGATGCCAGCCCAATGTGACAGCTCGTCCGAGCCCGGCCTTCACCGCTGCCCAGGCGAGACGAACTGGGGCGCCCGTCGCGTTGACATAAGCGCGGTTAGACGCGGGTCGAGTTTGAATCCCCTGGGCCGGACTCCCGCTTGACTATCGCCGATTGCACCGCGCGGACTATTGAGGGTAGCAAGCCGAATCGATCACGCACGCCGAGACGAATCATGAGCAGGATGGTCGTCCTATCATCCAGATTGGCTCAGCAAAACGGGTTTTCGCAGCCGCTTTTTCCGACGAGGTTCAGTAACGACGACTACGACCGAGGCGAGTTCGCCCATCTATCCAAACGTAACTGCGGTCGACGTCCAATTTGCCAGAGCGTACTACCCGCTACTTGTGGAAGTTGCCAAACAGAAGCAGCGCGTGACCTATGGTGAACTCGTTGCCAAGGCCAAGCTGGCGTATCCCGGTTCGGAGGTCGTTCAGCAGGCGATTGCGGTGTCGACGGGACGTCGACTCGACGTGGTTCGCCGCTTCACCAACGAACGCGGCTTGCCCGACTTGACCTCCTTGGTCGTCAATCAAGGTTCTGGAGAGTGCGGCGTTGGCTTCACACGATCGTTCGATCCCCAGGCGGCACGTGACGCCGCTTTTGACTTTGATTAGGGCGCGGTCGGTACCGAGTTCAGCGGCTTCATCAAGGAGACGGAGGCGGCCACCAAGCGCCGAAAGCCGATCAAGGAGTCGACGGCCCTCGAGGTCACCCGCGCAGCCGCATTTCGCCCGATCGGCCCTACGGCCGGCGCAACACAGGGAGTGGATGTCGGACTCCCCAACCTTCGATAGGCCCACAAGTAGATAAGTAGAGCCAGTGCTTGCCGGTCATTCGACAGTTTTCAATCTAGCGGGAGGAAGTAACGTGATGACACAGCGGACCGGCAACCAGATGTCGCGGGGAAAAGCAATTGCAGGTGATCAAAGTGAGATCGAGATGAGATCGTTTTTCGGCGCACCAAACGCCAAGATCGGCGCAATGACCTCGCACTTCATGGCGATCGCGTCGCTGTCATTCGCGGTTGTTTCCCCCGTAGGGGCAGTCACGCAGTCCCGGCCATCTGTCGCCCAGGATCTTCCGCCGGGATGGGCGTACCC
>FTKT01029081.1_pt1 | contig 10180 bp, 8 predicted proteins | sample 1658271 | NCBI WGS metagenome assembly FTKT01 (sample SAMEA3914811, study PRJEB12502) | metagenome | biome: forest; material: soil | place: Canada | collected 2011-08-04 | depth 0.3 m | reverse complement strand
CGAGGAGGAGGGGTACGGGTCCCGGTAGGTGCTGCTCGGGTACGCACTCGGGCTCGGCGAGGAGGAGGGGTACGGGTCTCGATAGGTGCTGCTCGGGTACGCACTCGGGCTCGGCGAGGAGGAGGGGTACGGGTCCCGGTAGGTGCTGCTCGGGTACGCACTCGGGCTCGGCGAGGAGGAGGGGTACGGGTCTCGATAGGTGCTGCTCGGGTACGCACTCGGGCTCGGCGAGGAGGAGGGGTACGGGTCCCGGTAGGTGCTGCTCGGATACGCACTCGGGCTCGGCGATGAGTTGTGGTGGCTCACCAGCACCCCGATGAGTACGAGGATGCCCACCATGCCCAGGGTGACCAGCATCTGAGGGATCCTCCGCTTGCGGGCCATGGCACTGAATACGGCGCCGACGATGAGGAACACCGCGAGTCCGGCGATGCTGAGGAGCGTGTGCACAAGCATGGCGTGAGTCCTTGTCCGTATGTGAAGTTGATGGGGGGCATGGCAGGCAGAGCACGGGCTGTCGCCCGTGACGGCCGCCGGCGGTGCCACCGGACCGCGGCGATCAGCCGGACGACGACGCCCGCGAGGCATCCGCTCTCAATGTCCGCCGCACCCGCCGCACCCGCCGCACCCGCCGCCGCCACATCCGCCGCCGCACCCGCCACCGCACCCGCCGCTGCCGCCGCACCCGCCGCGCGTGTTGAAGGCGCCAGTTCGGACCTCCCCCAGGGTGGCGTCCTTCCGCAGGCCGAAGGACTTCAACTCGGCCCGCAGCAGCGACTCGTCAGGCTCCCTGCCGGTGGCCGGGACACAGCCGTTCCTGGTGGCCCGCAGGTAGCCGCTGTCGATCAGGGCATGTACTGCGGTCTCCACCACCCTGGCCGCACCGCCGACCGCAGCTGCCCTGGTCCCCGTGCCGGGTGCCCCGCTGTCATCCGAGAGCTGATCGGCTGAGGATCCGTCCGAGCCGCCGGGGGCACGGGTGCGCAGACCGTCAGGTGTCGCGGCCAAGTCCCCGGCGTCGATCCGGGAATCGGCCTGCCGGTCGGGGTCCAGGCTCACGCTCATCGTGGTGACCCGGCCCGAGCGATCAGCCCCCGGAGCGCCCCGGGGGCGCTGGTGTCGACATCGATCCGAGCCCGTCTCCAAGTCCCCATGCGTGACAGTATGGTTCGCCATACAGTCGATGTGAAGCATTTTTCTAGAGAACTATTCTAGTTTTTGAGTCTCAGAAGGGCTGCATATCCAGGGGTTGGGGTTCGGCAGGCGGTTCAGACAGCCCGCGAGACGTTCGAAGGTCTCGTCGGCGGACTTGGTCCAGGTGAGCGGCCCGGGATCTTCGTTCCAGTGGGTGATCCAGTCGCGGATGTCCTTCTCCAGCGCCCGGACGTTCTTGTGGACTCCGCGCCGCCGCGAACAAGGTGGTTACGCCTCCTCGAAGGTAGTCGTGGGTGCGGCGCTCGGGCACCCCGGGCATCATCGGCAGCGCCGGCGCCGAGCGATCCAGTGCCTGGATCTGCGATTTCTCGTCGACGCAGAGCACGATGGCGCGCTCGGTGCGTGGCACCCTTCGGCATAATCTCCGGAGTCCGCACGCTCACGTCTTCGACCCGCTCGTCCGACACTAGGCTTTCTGCCATGGCGGACAGCATCACGACAGACGTCGCCGGGGGCGACGACAGTGCTCGCTCCTGGCGGGGCAGGGCATCGACAGCAGGGCCCGGACCGGTCTCCGCGCCCAAGGCAGGAGAGCACGTCCCAAGTACCGTGGCACCGGCAGGACCGCATCATGTCTCCTAAGCAGCAGCGCGGTGAGGCCACCGTCGACCGTCTCCTGACCGCCGCACTGGATGTGTACGCCTCATCAGGCCAGTCGGGGTTCACGGTCAATGCCGTCACCAAGGCCAGCGGTGTCAGCCTCGGCAGCCTCTACCATCACTTCGGCAGTTTCGACGGTCTCGCAGCCGCCCTGTACACCCGCTGCATGGAGCAGCTGTTCGACGAGATGATCGCCGCCCTGAGGCGTGCCCGCACGGCCCGTACCGGTGTACGCGCACTCGTGACGGCCTACCTACGATTCACCGAAGAGCACCCGGACGCGGCTCTGTTCATCCATGGCTCCGCCTACTCCGGCTACCTCTCGGCACATTCCGACCGGATTCGCACGGCCAAGGCAGCCAAGTTGGCAGTGATCGCGGACTGGCTGCGGCCGAGGATCGAAGCGGGAGAGATCGCACCCGTGCCCGCACCCCTGATCGAGGTGCTGGTCATGGGACCGGTCGCCGAGACCGCACACCGCTGGCTGTCCAGCACCTACGACATGGATCTCACCCAGGCCGCGCAGATCCTGCCCGACCGGATCTGGCGGTCCCTGCAGCCGGACTGACGAGCTGGTGCGTGATTGCGGCGGCGATGTGACCAGCGGTGTTGCGAGCGGCATGATCTGACGGTGTGACCATCAAGGTGAACCGTGCGGTCCTCTGCCACCGGGTGCTGACCGGCATCTCGCGGCGGCACCTGGCGGATCTGGTCGTCGAACTGGCTGTTCCGTGGCAGGCCGTGGTCGAGGGTCGGCGCGACGCTGCCCGTGGTGGAGGGCGGTAACCTCCGCCCGGACGCATGCACGACACCAGCGCGATGCGGGGCGAGGGCCTCGACGACCTCTTCCGACCGTGTGCCTGGCTCCAAGTGGACCACGCCTTGGAACACTGGGATCAGCGCCGACCCATCGCCCAAGTGGCCCGTCAGGATGGGGCGGTGAAACCGCTGGCCCAGAAGCGGCCGTGGATCGCGAGGTCCAGCAGCATGCGGGTGGCTTCCTCGGCCGGCATGGGCGGGGTGTCGTGTTCGAGCCACCAGTGCAGGACGGACAGCTGCTCGCCGACCCAGGCGCGGGCCAGCAGTTCCACCGGGAGCCGCGGTACGACGCGGGTGTGGTCGGCTCGCGTGCTGAAGACGGCCGCGACTCGACGGACCGATTCATCAGTGAACGTGCGCAGCGCCTTGCCGTCGCCCTCGCCGCGCAGGATGACGCGGTACAGGTCGCACTCCTGCTCCGCGTGGTGGAACAGCTCCAGCAGCGGCTTGCCGGTGAAGCCGACCTCGGTCTCCTCGGCCAGTGGGTACAGCCGCTCGTCGAGTTCCCGGAGCAGGTCGGTGGTGACCTTGGTGAACAGGTCGTCCTTGTCGCGGTAGTGGCTGTAGAACGTGGCCCGCGCGACGTCGGCGCGCTCGGTGATGTCCTCGACGGTGAACCCGGTGTATCCCCGCTCCAGGATCAGCGCGACCAGCGCGTCGCGGAGCGCGCGCCGCGTGCGTCGCGTGCGCCTGTCCTCGGCCATCGTCGCCCTCCGCCTGTCCATCCAGTTCTCGCCCGGTCTGCTGGTTGAGTCTAGCAAGCCTTGACATCCACTCCAGTACTGGACACGCTGTCTGGAAACAGCCACAACGTCGAGAAGTGGCTCCTGATTTCGGTGGTGTGTCGTGAATCTGGGTGTGTACCTGACCCGCAGTGCCCGTCACTGGCCTGATGAGCCGGCCCTCGTCTGCGAAGGCCGGCGCTGGACCTTCCGAGAGTTGGAAGAGGACGCAAACCGCCTCGCGGCCGCGCTGTTGGCCCGCGGACTGGGGCCCGGCGACGCGGTGGCCAGCCTGGCCTGGAACCGCGGCGAGCTGGTCGTGGTCGAGTTCGCCCTGTACAAGGCGGGGCTGATGCGGGCGCCGATCAACGCGCGCCTGGGCCGGGGCGAGATCGCGCACCTTCTCGGCTATGCGCCCGTCAAGGCGCTGCTCTTCGACGCGGCCCATCGCGAGGACACTCTGGCCGCACTGGGCACGACCGGTGCGCACTGCCTCCCGGTCGAGTTCGAGAGCGGGTTCGCCGCGCTGCTCGCCGAAGGCGACAGCACACCGGTGCGGGTGGAGGTCGCACCGGACGATCCGTGCGTGCTCAACTTCACCTCCGGTTCGACCGGCGCGCTCAAGGCGGCGGTGCAGACCTTCGGCAACCGGCTGTCCAACATGCGCAAGCAGCTGATGACCGAGCCGCGCCCCAGCGCCGGCTCCCGGTACCTGGCCTGCGGACCGATCACCCATGCCACCGGGATGCCCCTGCTGGCCTGCGTCTTCGCCGGGACCACCGTCCACGTGCTGCCCAGCTGGGATCCCAAAGCGTTTCTGGCTACCGTCGAGCGCGAGCGAATCAACGCCACTTTCCTGGTCCCGGCCATGCTCACGACGCTGCTCGCCCAACCCGGGCTGGCGGAGCGCGACCTGTCGAGCCTGACCGACCTGCGGATCGGCGGCGCCCCGGTCTCCCCGCAGCGGCTGCGCGAGGCGGTCGCCGCCTTCGGACCGGTCGTGGGCCAGGGCTACGGGCTGGCCGAGACCACCTCCGTGGTCGCCGGCCTCACCCCCGCCGAGATCGCCCACGCCGTCGCGCGGGACCCGGAGCTGCTGCAGTCCTGCGGGCGCGCCGGGTACGACACCGAGATCCGGGTCGTCGACGAGCAGGGCCGGGAGGTCGCGCCGCGCGAGATCGGCGAGATCGTCGTACGCGGCCAGGACTGCGTGCGGGCGTACTGGCGCGAACCGGAGCTCAGCGCCGAGACCTTCGTGGACGGCTGGGTGCACACCGGCGACCTGGCCTGGATGCGGGAGGACGGCTACCTCTTCATCGTCGACCGCAAGAAGGACATGATCATCTCCGGGGGCTTCAACATCTACAGCACCGAGGTCGAGGCCGCATTGGACGAGCACCCTGCGGTCCGCGAGGCGTGCGTGGTCGGTGTGCCGGACGAGCGCTGGGGCGAGGCCGTGCAGGCCGTCGTGGTCGTCCGCGACGGCGCGCAGGTGAGCGCGCAGGAGCTGATCGACTTCTGCGCCGAGCGCCTGGACCGCTTCAAGAAGCCCCGCTCCGTCGACTTCGCCGCCGAACTCCCGCACAACCGCAACGGCAAGCTGGACCGCAAGTCCGTGCGCGAGACCTACTGGGCCGGCGCCGCGCGCCGGGTCAACTGAAAGGCCGTCCGATGCTCTTCTCCCTGCGCCCCGGCTACGCCGACGACCCGGTTCTGGACGAGCTGGTGCGCAAGCTGCGCGCCTACCTGGACGGCGAACTGGCCGCCTACGAGGCCGAACACGCCGTCACCCCCGAGACCCCGATCACCCGCGCCCTGCTGGAGCCGGTCTGGCGGCGCAGCCGCGAGCTCGGCTTCTACGGCATCCACCTGCCGCCCGAGCTCGGCGGCCAAGGCCTGACGTACACGCAGCTCGCCGCCCTGAAGGAGGAGATCGCCGCCTGTGGACGCGTCCTCGGGCACAGCGTGCTCGGCGAGATGGGCGGCCCGCTGCGGGTCGGCGACATCCTCGCCGCCGCCACGCCGCACCAGTTGGAGCGCTACTTCCTGCCGGTGGTGCGCGGCGATCGCGCGTGCTGCTTCTCGCTGACCGAGACCGACGCCGGCTCGGACGTCCGGGCCATGCGCACCACCGCCGTCCGCGACGGGGAGGACTATCTTCTGACCGGCCGCAAGGTCTTCTCCAGCGCCGGCCCGGTCGCCGACTTCGCCATCGTCATCGCCCGCATGGACGGCACCGAGAAGACGTACTCCGCGTTCCTCGTCGACGTCGACAGCCCCGGCTGCCAGGTCCTCGACGGCGCGACCCCGATGTCCGGTGAGCACATCGAGAGCGACATCGTGCTGACCGGTTGCCGCGTGCCGGCCGCCAACCTGCTCGGTGGCGAGGGCGACGGACTGCTGCTCGGGCTCGGCCGGGTCAACGTCAACCGGCTGCTGCACTGTCCGAGCGTGCTCGGCATGGCCCGCCGCGCGCTGGAACTGACCCTGGATCGGGTCCGTACCCGCACCGTGGCCGGGGCGCCCCTCGCCGATCTGCAGTCGATCCAGCACAAGGTGGCCGACATGGCGACCTCCTACTACGCGGCCCGCGCCATGACCTACGCCGCACTGGCCGCGCTGGACACCGGGACGGTGCCGCGACTGGAGGCGTTCATGTGCAAGTTGAGCGTCGCCGAGACCGCGTTCCGGATCCTCGACGAAGCCGTGCAGATCCACGGCAAGGAGGGGCTCACCCAAGGCAACGAGGTCGAGTTCCTCTTCCGCAAGGTGCGGATGTTCCGGGTGCTGACCGGCACCTCGGAGATCCAGAAGAACGGCATCGCCAAGCTGCTGCTGCGACCGGCGGGGTGAACGCCATGACCGAGACCGTCCCCGACTGGTCAGCGCTCGCCGGCACCCGCATCCTGGACCTGTCCCGGCTGCTGCCGGGCCCGTTCGCCACCTCCCTGCTCGCCGACCTCGGCGCGGACGTGGTGACGGTGGAGGAACCAGGACGCGGCGACCCGGTCCGGCTCGACCGCGAGGCATTCGCCCGGCTCCACCGCAACAAGCGGTCCGTCGCCCTGGACCTGCGCACCGATGCGGGCCGCAGCGCCCTGCTGCGGCTGGTCGCAGCAGCCGACGCGGTCGTGGAGAGCAACCGCCCTGGCGTCCTGGACGGCATGGGGCTCGGCTACCAGGAGCTGTGCCGCGCCAACCCGCGCATCGTGCTCTGCTCGCTCACCGGTTTCGGGCAGAGTGGCCCCTACGCCGGCAAACCCGGACACGATCTCAACTTCCTCGGACTGTCCGGGTTCTTCGCCACACCCGGCAGCCGGGACGGCCGAACCGCCCGGCCCGGAACCCGGGTCGGCGACCTGATCGGGTCGATGTACGCGGCGCTGGCCCTTGCCGTCGCCATCCCGGGCGCCCAGCGCACCGGGCATGGCCAGCACATCGACCTCTCGCTCACCGAGGCCGCCACCGCGTGGTGCGCGCCCTTCGCCCTGGGCGCCCGGGAGTTGGACTCCCCGACGGACAGCTTCATGATCCAGGGCGACAACGACGTGTTCGAGACGGCCGACGGCCGGCTGCTCTCCCTCGCCACGTTCGAGGACAAGTTCTGGCACGCGTTCCGGACAGCGCTCGCACCCGAGTTCCCCGCGCTGGCCGACGCCTCCTGGGACGCGCGGCTGCGCCGGACGGCCGCCAAGCACGAGGTCGGGCAGCTCCTCACCGAGGTGTTCCGGGCCCAGGACCTGGCCTGGTGGCAGCCGCGCCTCGACGCGCTGAACGCCCCGTGGGCCCCGGTCCACACGCATGCCCGGCACCTGCTCGACGACCCGCACGCGCGCGAGCGCGAACTGTTCGCCAACGCTCCCGACGCCATGACCGGCACCGATGTGCCGCAGGTCCGCTTCCCGGTGCGCTTCGGGCAGGGGCTGGACACCTTCCGCCGCCCAGCCCCCGAGCCGGGCGAGCACACCGACGAGGTACTGGCGCAATGGCTCGCCGGCTAACCCCACGCACCACCACCCCCACCCTCCAGGAGTACCGCATGCCCCTACGCGACGAGGCCCACGCGATGGCCGCGGAGCTGACCGCCCTGCGACACGAGTTCCACGCCGAACCCGAACTCGGCCGTCACCTGCCCCGCACCCAGCAGCGCGTGCTGGACGCCCTGGCGGGCCTGCCGCTGGAGATCAGCACCGGGAGATCGCTCTCCTCGGTGACCGCCGTACTGCGCGGCGAGCAGCCCGGCCCGACCGTGCTGCTGCGCGCGGACATGGACGCCCTGCCGGTGACCGAGGCCACCGGTCTTCCGTACGCCTCCCGTATCCCCGGCGCGATGCACGCCTGCGGCCACGACCTGCACACCACCATGCTCGTGGGCGCCGCCCGGCTGCTCGCCGAGCGCCGGCGGGAGCTGGCCGGGTCGGTGGTGTTCATGTTCCAGCCCGACGAGGAGGGCACCGACGGCGGCGGCGCCCAACCGATGCTGGCGGAAGGCCTGTTGGACGCCTCCGGCGAGCAGCCGGTGGCCGCCTTCGCCCTGCACGTCGCCGCGAACCGCCTGCCGCTCGGCCTCTTCGCCACCCGCGCCGGCACGGCGGCCGCGGCCTCCGACACGCTTCGGGTGACGGTGCGCGGCAAGGGCGGCCACGGCTCCGCCCCGCACAAGGCGGCTGACCCGATCCCGGCGCTGTGCGAGATGGTGACCGCACTGCAGACCTTCGTCACCCGACGCTTCGACGTCCACGACCCGGTGGTGCTGACGGTCGGCGTGATCCACGGCGGCACCAAGGCGAACGTGATCCCGGACCATGCCGGATTCGAGGCGACAGTGCGGACCTACTCCGCCGACGCGCGCGAGCAGATGCGCGAAGGCACCCGCACCCTGCTCACCGGCCTCGCCGCCGCGCACGGGCTTACCGCAGAGGTCGACTACCGGGACGGGTACCCGGCGCTCGTCAACGACCCCGGCGAAACCGCCCTCGCCGCACGCACCGTCACCGAGCTGTTCGGTCCGCAACGCTACCTCGACGCCCCCGCCCCCACACCGGGCGCGGAGGACATGGCGTTCGTACTGGACCAGGTCCCGGGCGCCTACCTGATGCTGGGCGCCTGCCCACCGCACATCGACTACTCCACCGCGGCCTACAACCACTCGCCGCAGGCGGTCTTCGACGACTCGGTTCTGCCCGACGGCGCCGCGCTGCTGGCCGAACTGGCCCTGCGCCGGCTCGCCCGCGACGCGCAGGCCCCGGCCGGATGACCGCGGCACCGCTCCCCGCCGCCACTGCGCCCGTCGGCACCACCACCGCCGACGGGCGGCAGCTGCGGCGGACCCTCATCGTGCTGCTCCTCATCGAGCTACTCAGCGGCTTCCAGCAGAGCTACTTCACCCCGCTCTTCCACGCCCTGGGCGAGCAGTACCACGTGGGTGTCACCGCCCTGGCGTGGACGGTGACGGGCCCCGCACTGACAGCGGCCGTGGCCACCCCGCTGCTCACCGCGCTCGGCGACCGTTACGGACACCCGCGGGTCCTGCGCGCGACGACGATGGCGGTGGCGGCCGGCGCCGTGCTGATCGCGGTCGCCCCCGGCTACCCGCTGCTCGTGGCGGGGCGGGTGCTGCAGGGATGTCTCGCCGGATTCCTGCCGCTGATGTGCGGCCTGGTCCGCTACCGTCACGGGATCCAGGACACCCGCCGGGCCATCGCCTACCTGTCGGCGGCCCTGATGCTCGGTGTACTCCTGGGCAGCGCCTGCTCCTCCCTGCTGCTGCCCACGGCCGGCATCAGCGCGGTGCTGTGGATACCGGCCGTCGGCACAGTCGTGGGCCTCGGCCTGCTGTGGACGGGAGACAGCGACAGCTCCGCGCGCACACCGCCGGTCACTCGTCGCGTGGACTGGCCAGGTGCCGTGCTGCTGGCCGCAGCTCTGGTGCTCGCCGTACTGGCCCTGCACGACGGCGCGGCCTGGGGCTGGGGGTCACCCGGCACCGTCGGCTGCCTGGGCGCGGGCGCGCTGCTGCTCACCGCCTGGACGATGGTCCAACTACGCACCCCGGCACCGCTGATCGACGTGCGCCGACTGCTGCGGCCACGCCTGCTGCCGGTCTTCGCGGTAGGCGCTTGCGTCCACTACATCGTCCTCGGCGGGCAGATGTCCTACTCGACCTACCTCACCCTCCCGGGCGGGCTCGGGCTGCCGTCCTCCTCGGTCGGCCTGGTACTGCTGCCCGCCTTCTGCGGCATGACTCTCCTCAGCGCCTGCAGCAGCAGGCTCGGGCGCGCCATGGGCTACCGCAAGGTCGCGGTACTGGGCGCGGCACTCGTCGTCCTCGGCACGGCAGGACTGCTGCTGCGGCACTCGGCGGCGGTTGACCTCGCGGTCACGCTCGCCTTCTGCGGCGCCGGCATGGGGCTGATCTCCGGAGCAGCCCGCATCCTCGTGATCGACAGCGTACGGACCGAGGAGACAGCGGCCAGCGCAGGACTCTTCGAACTACTCGTCAGTCTCGGCACCGCGGTCGGCTCCGCAGCCACCGCCGCGATCCTGACCGCCCAGGGCAGCAGCCACCAGGCCTACCTGACAGCCTGGACGGTCAGCGCCGGGGTCGCCCTTCTCGGCCTCGCGGCCTCCCTGCTGCTGCCCGGCAACCCATCGGCCTTCTCATCTGTCGAACGCTGACCGGGGCGGGTGTACGAGCAACAACGCCAGGTGGCGCCCGGGTGCCGGCGGCGCACGTCATCGCCGGCAGCAGCCGAGAGTGCGGCCGAGGGCATCAAGTCCGCTGTTGCACCGTCAGCTTCCCGCGCAGCAGCGGCATGTAGGTA
>FTKT01404281.1_pt1 | contig 10210 bp, 8 predicted proteins | sample 1658271 | NCBI WGS metagenome assembly FTKT01 (sample SAMEA3914811, study PRJEB12502) | metagenome | biome: forest; material: soil | place: Canada | collected 2011-08-04 | depth 0.3 m | reverse complement strand
CGAAAGCTTGGCCGATTCGTTGTCGAGCACCTGCCACTCGCTAGCCCGTTCGAGGGATTAATGCGCCGATCATGGCGATTCGTCACAGTAGTTCGCTGGTTTACGCCCTGACGGTTGATTGGCTGGCGGCCGAACTCGAATGGCCTATGGACGACAGGATGTACCGATCATGGGAATGGCCCGCACCTGGCTGCTGCGAGCCCTCGCCGCCGGCGCCGCGACCGCGCTCGTCCTCCCGCTGGCCGCGGGGCCCGCGGCAGCCGCGGGCGGCGGAACGGGCGGCGCGACGAGCGGGACGGGCGGCGCGACGAGCGGGACGGGCGCCGGAACGGGCGGCGCGACGAGCGGGACGGGCGCCGGAACGGGCGGCGCGACCGGCGGGAACGGCTACGGCCGGTGGGGGGTGAACGGCACGCTCAGCCTCCCCGCCGCCTCCTTCGTCACCACCAGCACCAACCCGAGCACCCCCACCTCCGCCGTGCTCGGCGCGCAGACGCCGTTCGGCGCCGTGTACGGCAGCTCGAAGGGCCAGTCGTACCTGCTCCTGCAGACCGCCGCCGGACGGGCCCCCTCGAACACCGTCCTCACCTTCGCCGCACCGACCGTGGCCGGGAGTTGGGGCTTCGCCCTGGGCGACGTCGACGCCGACCAGGTGACCGTCTCGGCGACCGGCGCCGACGGCCGGGCCGTCACCGCCGAGGAACTCGGCTGGCAGGGCGCCTTCAACTACTGCGCGGCCCCGGCGAGCGGCTGCGTCGGCACCGACCTGCCCCTCTGGGATCCGGCCACCGCCACGCTCACCGGCAACGGCCCGGACACCAACGGCGCCTCGGGCTGGTTCCGGCCGACCGTACCGGTGCGGAGCCTGACGCTGCGCTTCACCGCGCAGAGCGGCAGCCCGGTCTACCAGCTCTGGACGGCCGGCCGCACCGCCGCCGTCAGCGGTCGGCTCACCACGACCGGCTGCGGACTCCCCGACCCCACCGTCCTGCACCTGCGACACCCGGACGGCACCGACACCGGACTCACCAGCACGGCCGCCCCGGACGGCAGCTACTCCTTCTCCCCGGTCACCCCCGGCCGCTACCAGGTCGCCCTGGACGAATACGCGGGGTACACCCCCGACGTTCGGACCCTGGATGCGGACGTGTCGGAACGGAACGTCGAACAGGTCGACTTCCGGCTTCAGTGCCCTCGGGAGGAGGTCCTGCCGTCGAGCAGCCCGACACCGTCGCCGTCGCCGACTTCCGCTTCCCGCTCTGCGACCCCGACGCCCAGCAGCGCCACGAGGCCGGAGCTGGCGGACACCGGGGCCGTAGACCTCGGCGCCCTCCTCGCCGGCGGCGCCACCCTCACCGCGGCAGGCGGCACCCTCCTCCTCACCACCCGCCGCCGCCGCGCCCGCAGCTGACGACGGCGCGGCTCAGCGGGCGGCCGGGCTCATTCGGGTGGTGACGCCGAAGCGGTTCCAGGTGTTGATGGTGGCGATCAGCGAGATCAGCCGACCGAGCTCCTCCTCGTCGAACCGGCGGGCCGCCTCCTCGTACACCGCGTCCGGCACATGGCCCTCGGTGAGCAGCGTGATCGCCTCGGTCAGTGCCAGCGCGGCCCGCTCGCGGGCGGTGAAGAAGGGCGTCTCCCGCCAGGCCGGCAGCGCGTACAGCCGGTGCTCGGTCTCGCCCAGCTTGCGGGCGTCGGTGGCGTGCGAGTCGATGCAGTAGGCGCACCCGTTGATCATCGAGGCGTGCGTCTTCACCAGGTGGACCAGCGCCGGGTCGAGCCCCGCGGAGGCGGCCTTGTCGAGCGCGAGCATGGCCTGCAGCACGTCCGGCACGACCCGGCTCCAGGCCAGGCGCTGGGTGGGAGCGGGTACGGTCTCAAGATCGGTAACGGTAGTCATACGCACCACCCTAGGGAGTAAGTGGCCCGCTCCCGTGGTTCATTCCCAGTATGAATTCTTGGGCCACTTGGGGTCGTGACCTGCACCTCGACCTCGCCTCCCGCCGCTCGCGCGGACTGGGCCTGCGGGCCGCGCTGGAGGACGCGCTGCGCGAGGCGGCGACGGGCGGCAGCCTCGCCCCGGGCACCCGGCTGCCGTCCTCCCGGGCGCTCGCCGCCGACCTCGGCATCGCCCGCAACACCGTCGCGGAGGCCTACGCCCAGCTGGCCGCCGAGGGCTGGCTGACCTCCCGTCAGGGCTCCGGCACCACGGTCGCGGACCGCCCGCCGCACCGCGCCGCCGAGTCCTCGCCCGGCCGCACCGCCCGGACCGTGTTCCGCTACGACCTCCGCTCCGGCCGCCCCGACCTCGACCTCTTCCCGCACGCCGCCTGGCTGGCCGCCACCCGCCGGGCGCTGGCCGCCGCCCCGCGCGACGCGCTCGACTACTCGGACCCGCGCGGCCGGATCGAGCTGCGCAGCGCGCTCGCCGACTACCTCGGCCGGGTCCGCGGCGTGCGCACCGACCCCGAACGGCTGCTGCTCTGCTCCGGCTACCTGCAGGGCCTCGCCCTGCTCAGCGCCGTCCTGCACGCCCAGGGCACCGGGACCGTCGCGGTCGAGGCGTACGGACTGCCGCAGCACCGGACGGTGCTCGGCGCGGCCGGACCGGCCACCGTGCCGCTCCCGGTGGACGAGGACGGCGCCCGCACCGACCTGCTGCCCGCCACCGGCGCCGGGGCCGTCCTGCTCACCCCGGCCCACCAGTTCCCCACCGGCAACGCCCTGCACCCGGCCCGCCGGGCGGCCGCCGTGGACTGGGCGCGGGCCACCGGCGGCCTGGTGATCGAGGACGACTACGACGGCGAGTTCCGGTTCGACCGCCAACCGGTCGGAGCGATTCAGTCGCTCGACCCCGAGCGGGTGGTCTACGCCGGGACGGCCAGCAAGAGCCTGGCCCCCGGGCTGCGGCTCGGCTGGCTGGCCCTGCCTGCCCGGCTGGTGGAGCCGATGGCCCGTCAGAAGGCGCGCGCCGACGGGCAGTCCGGGGTGATCGAGCAACTGGCCCTGGCCGAGCTGATCCGCTCCGGCGACTACGACCGCCAGGTCCGCCGGGCCCGGCTGCACTACCGCCGCCGCCGCGACCGGCTGACCGCCGTACTCGCCGAGCACGCCCCCGCCGTCCGGGTCACCGGCATCGCCGCCGGCCTGCACGCACTGCTGCGGCTGCCACCCGGCGCTCCCTCGGAACGCCACCTGCTCACCCAGGCCGAGCGCCTGGGCCTCGGCGTCCAGGGCCTGGCCGAGTTCCGCCACCCGCAGGCCCCGGCCGACGGCCTCCCGCCGTCCCTGGTGATCGGCTACGGCACCCCGCCGGAACGCTCGTTCGAACAGGGCATCGAGGCCCTGGCCCGACTGCTCGCCTGACGGTGGATGGCCGCCCGGCGGATGAAGGTGCCCTCGTCGCGCGGGTGCTATCCCTTGCCGCCGAGCAGGAAGAGCAGGTAGAGGAAGCCGCCGAAGAAGTGGGCGGCGACCATGTAGATGAAGACCCGGATCGCCACCCGGTGGTCGGTGCGCTTGCCGGCGTCGGTGGACTGGGCGTACTGCTGCGGGCGGGGGGCGTGAGCGGACATGGCGGGCCCTTCACATAGGGGGGTTGGCTCAGTGGGTGCGCGGCGGGTCGCCGAGGCAGAGGTCGCTGCCGGGGCTCTGGAGCAGGGTGTGGACGAAGAGCAGCTCGACCCCGTCGGCGGAGTCGGCCGCGATGCAGTGCGGGGTGAGCGAGTCGAACTGGGCGCTGTCGCCCCGTTCGAGGAGGTGGACTCTCTCGCCGAGGGTGAGCCGCAGCCGTCCCTGGGTGACGTACAGCCACTCCTCGCCGGGGTGCACCCGGACCACCTCGTCCTGCAGGCCCGGCGGCACCTGGACGTGCAGCGCCTGCATCGCCCGGCCGGGCACCCCGGCCCGGCGGTAGCCCCAGCCGCCGGCCCGGTTCGGCTCGATCGCACCGCCGCGGATCACCGGGTCGGGCTCGCCGGGCTGCTCGCCGAGCAGTCCGGCCACCGTGCTGCCGTACGCCCGGGCCAGACCGAGCAGTACGGGCAGCGAGGGCTGCCGGCGGCCGGTCTCCAGACGGGACAGATAAGCTGGGGAGAGTCCGACCCGCGCTGCTGCGGCCTCCAGGGTGAGGCGGTTGGCCTGGCGCTGGTCGCGCAGGCGGGCACCGAGGCCGGGTACCTCGGGTGCGTCCTGCGGCTCGGGGCTGCTGGTCATGGGACCAGTGGACACCCGCCTTTCCTCAGAGGCAAGAAATGTGCCTCAGAGGCAAATTCACCGGCCCCCGAACCGCCTCACGGCCGCGGGATGTTCCGCAGATTGCTGCGGGCCAGGTCGATCATCCGGCCCACGCCGCCCGCCAGCACCGTCTTCCCCGCCGCCAGCGCAAAGCCCTTGAGCTGGGCCGCCGTGATCCGCGGCGGGATGGAGAGCGCGTTCGGGTCGGTGACCACGTCGACCAGCGCCGGGCCCGGCCGCTCCAGCGCCTCCAGCAGCACCTCGCGCAGCTTGGCCGGATCGGTGACCCGGCGGGCCGGCACCCCCGCCGCCTTGGCGATCGCCGCGTAGTCCACCTTCCCGTTGTCGATCTCGAACTCCGGGTAGCCGCTGACCAGCATCTCCAGCTTGATCATGCCGAGCGCGCCGTTGTTGAAGACCACCGTCTTCACCGGCAGCCGGTACTTGGCCACCGTCAGCAGCTCGCCGAGCAGCATGCCGAGCCCGCCGTCGCCCGACATCGAGATCACCTGCCGCCCGGGGGCCGCCAGTTGGGCACCGATCGCGTGCGGCAGCGCGTTCGCCATCGAGCCGTGCAGGAAGGAGCCGATCACCCGGCGCCGCCCGTTGGGGGTCAGGTAGCGGGCCGCCCAGACGTTGTTCATCCCGGTGTCCACGGTGAACACCGCGTCGTCGGCGGCGAGTTCGTCCAGCACCGAGGCCACGTACTCGGGGTGGATCGGCAGGTGCTTCTCGATGTCGCGGGTATAGGCGCCGACCACGCCCTCCAGCGCCTTGCAGTGCTTGCCCAGCAGCGCGTCCAGGAAGCTCCGGTCGCTCTTCGGCGTCAGCAGCGGCTGCACCTCGCGCAGGGTGGCCGCCACGTCGCCGTGCACCGCCAGCTCCAGCGGGGTGCGACGGCCCAGCCGGGTCGCGTCGTGGTCGACCTGGATGGTCCGCGCCTGCGGCAGGAAGGAGTCGTAGGGGAAGTCGGTGCCGAGCAGCAGCACCAGATCGGCCTCGTGCAGCGCCTCGTGGCAGGCGCCGTAGCCGAGCAGACCGCTCATCCCGACGTCGTACGGGTTGTCGTACTGGATCCACTCCTTGCCGCGCAGCGAGTGCCCGACCGGCGAGAGCACCGTGCCGGCCAGCCGCATCACCTCCGCGTGCGCGCCCCGCGTCCCGGCACCGCAGAAGAGCACGACCTTCTCCGCCTCGTTCAGCGCCCGGGCCAGCCGCTCGACCTGGGCTGGCGGCGGGGTCAGCGTGCCGCGCTCGGTCAGGAAGGTGCTGCTGCCGGTCGGCCCGGCGGCCGGCAGCGCGGCCACGTCCCCGGGGAAGACCAGCACCGAGACGCCGCCCGCGCCGAGCGCGTGCTGCACGGCCACCCGCAGCAGCCGGGGCAGTTGGGCGGGGGTGCCGGCCATCTCGCAGAAGGAGCTGCAGTCGGTGAACACCCGTTCCGGATGGGTCTCCTGGAAGAACCCGGTGCCGATCTGCCCGGACGGGATGTGCGAGGCCAGCGCCAGCACCGGCAGTCCGCTGCGCTGCGCGTCGTAGAGGCCCTGGATCAGGTGGGTGTTGCCCGGGCCGCAGGAGCCGGCGCAGACCGCAAGCTTCCCGGTCAGCTCCGCCTCGGCCGCGGCCGCGAAGGCGCCCGCCTCCTCGTTGCGCACGTGCACCCAGGAGATCCCCTCGGTGCGCCGGATCGCGTCGACCACCGGGTTGAGGCTGTCGCCGACCACCCCGTAGACCCGCTCGACGCCGGCCTGCCGGAGTACCTCGACCATCTGGTCGGCCACGCTGTTCGCCGCCACGGCTGCTGCCCCTCATCCTCGACCCGCACTCCCGCACCACCCTGCGACCAGGTCGCGCAGGGGGCCAGTGGGGTGGGCCGAAGGAATGAGGGGCAGCAGGTAGTCCTGTTGGTGCGTCAGCCCGCGAAGGGCTCACGGTCCGTCAGCCGGTGAAGGCGGCCAGACCGTTCGGGGTGCCGAGTCCGGTCGGGCCGTCGTAGCCGGCCACGCCCGTGCACAGGTAGGACGGCGAGCAGCTCGCGGTCGAGCCGCTGGTCACGTCGTAGAGCGAACCGGTGTGCGCGTACGCGTCGGCCGCCGGGTAACTGGCGACCGGGGTGCCCGCGTCGGCGTAGACCGCGGCGATGATCGGCGAGGCCACGCTGGTGCCGCCGTAGACGTTCCAGCCCGAGCCGCCGTAGGTCTGGTAGACCGCGACGCCGGTGGCCGGGTCGGCGACCGCCGAGACGTCCGCGACGGTCCGCTTGGAGCAGCCGGTGTCCTTCTGCCAGGTGGGCTTGGCGTCGTAGGAGGAGCAGCCGGAGCCGGCCCCCTCCACGCTGCTGGTGGACCACACCGACTCGGTCCAACCACGGCTGCTGGACGAGCGGTTGAGCGCGGTGCCGCCGACCGCCGTGACGTACTTGGAGGCCGCCGGGTACTGCACTCCGTAGCCGGAGTCACCGGAGCTGACAGTGATCGCGACACCCGGGTGGTTGAAGTAGCTGCTGTCGTAGCTCGTGTCGGCGGAGGACTCGCCGCCGCCGTAGCTGTTGGAGACGAACTTGGCGCCCAGCTTGACCGCCTCGTTCACCGCGGTGCCCAGGTTGGTCATGCTCGCGGTCTTCGCCTCGACCAGGATGATGTGCGCGTTCGGGGCTATCGCGGAGACCATGTCGAGGTCCAGCGAGATCTCGCCCGCCCAGCCGGAGTTGTTGGCCGGCAGGCTGCTGGTGCTGCCGGTCTGGCTGACCTTCTTGAAGCAGCCGGAGGCCGAGGTGCAGGCCGGCAGGCCGAACTGGGCCCGGTAGACCGCGAGATCGGACTCCGCGTTCGGGTCGTTGTAGGCGTCGACGATGGCCACCGTCTGACCGGCACCGCCGTTCGCGGGGAGGTTGTAGGCACTCAGCAGGTCCGAGGGACCGTAACCGGCCGGCGTCGCGTTCGGGGTGACGCCGAGCGGGCTGATCTGCTGCACGGTGCTGGTGACCTTCAGCGCGTGGCAGGAGGCCTGCCCGGCCACCGCCGCGGCGCACGAGTGCACCCAGGAGACGCCGTTGTGGCTGTAGGTGAGCGGCGCGGCCTGCGCGCCGGCGGGGGAGGCGACGGCCAGCGCGGAGACGGCCAGCGAGGCCGAGCCGAGCAGGGCCACGGTGATCCGGTGAGAGGTGCGGGAGAACGGGTGAGCGCGCAACGAACTGCCTCCTGTGGTCGGTGAACCGGGGGCTGACGAGGTGGGGGAACCGCGGGGGACGAGTGGTCCACGTCGCGGACATGCGCGTGTCGCGGGCCGGTCACCCAGGGGTACGGGGCGACCGGCTCGCGTCGAGGTTAGTAAGGCATGACCCCGTCAACAAGGGGTCGGACACATCTCCATATGCCTGTTACCTGGGGTTGGTTGCGCCCAACGGATCGTCATGTTCACGCGATACGGCGGAAACAGCGGTGTGCGCTACTCCGCCGGGAGGTGGTCCGGGGAGCTGACGCCCGATCCGGTGGTGGGTCCGGCCTGCGGCTGGCGCCGGGCCGGCTCGCGCCCGGGCGGCTGGACGGCCCGCTCTCCGGGCACCGGCGTGAAGGTCGCCCGCTCCACCGGCTCGCCGATCGTGATCGTCAACTCCTCGCCGTCGTGCGACAGTCGAAGCCGCGAGCCCTCGTCCAGCGTGTAGCGGGTCGTCTCGTGGGTGATCCGGATCCGCAGCAGGTGCTGGCGGACCCGCATCGAAAAGGCCAGCCTGGTCAGCCCCGCGGGCAGCCGGGGCCGGAACGCGAGCACCTCGCCGTGGTCCCGCAGCCCGCCGAAACCGGCCACCAGCGCGAGGCAGGCACCGGCCAGCGAGGCCATGTGCAGGCCGTCGCGGGTGTTGCCGCCCAGGTCGTGCAGGTCCATCAGGGCGGCCTCGGCGGTGTAGTCGTAGGCCAGGTCCAACTGGCCCACCTCGGCCGCTATCACCGCCTGGGTACAGGCCGAGAGCGAGGAGTCGCGGACCGTCAGCCGCTCGTAGTAGGCGAAGTTGCGGGCCTTCTGCTCGTCGGTGAAGGCGTCGCCGCGCACCTGCATCGCCAGCACCAGGTCGGCCTGCTTGACCACCTGCTTGCGGTACAGGTCGAAGTACGGATAGTGCAGCAGCAGCGGGTACTTCTCGGCCGCAGTGCCCTCGAAGTCCCACAGTTGGTGGTCGGTGAAGCCGTCCGCCTGCGGGTGCACGCCCAGCTTCTCGTCGTACGGGATGTACATCGCGGTGGCCGCGTCCCGCCAGGCCGCCGTCTCCTCGGTGTCCACCCCGAGGGCCGCCGCCTCCAGTTGGTGGCGGGCGGCGGCGTCGGCGGCGGCCCGCAGGTTGGTCTGCGCCATCAGGTTGGTGAAGACGTTGTTGTCGGCCACGGCGCTGTACTCGTCGGGCCCGGTGACGCCCTCGATCCGGAACCGGCCGACCGAGTCGTGGTGGCCCAGCGAGCGCCACATCCGGGCGGTCTCCACCAGGATCTCCAGGCCGTAGGACCGTTCGAAGTCCAGGTCGCCGGTGGCCCGGACGTAGCGGACCACGGCGGCCGCGATGTCCGCGCCGATGTGGAAGGCCGCGGTGCCGGCCGGCCAGTACCCGGAGCACTCCTCACCGCGGATCGTCCGCCAGGGGAACACCGCACCGGCCAGGCCAAGTTGGGCGGCCCGCTCGCGGGCCAGCGGCAGCGTGGTGTGCCGCCAGCGCAGCGCCTGGGCGACCGCGCCGGGCCGGGTGTAGGTGAGCACCGGCAGCACGAAGGTCTCGGTGTCCCAGAAGCTGTGGCCGTCATAGCCCGGACCCGTCAACCCCTTGGCGGGGATGGCCCGTTCCTCACTGCGGGCGCCGGCCTGCAGGACGTGGAAGAGCGCGAACCGGACGGCCTGCTGCAACTCCACGTCGCCGTCGATCTCGATGTCACTGGTGGACCAGAACTCGTCCAGGTACTCGCGCTGTTCGCTCGCCAGCCCCTCCCAGCCGGAGTGCCGGGCGGCGGTGATCGCGGCCTCCACCTGGTCCCGGACCGCGGGCAGCGAACGGGTCGCCGACCAGCCGTAGCCGATGAACTTGACCAGCCGCAGCGTCTCCCCCGGCCGCAGCACGGTGGTCGCGCTGATCCGGGCCTGGTCGTGCCGGCTCTCCGCCGTGATGCTGATCCCCTTCGGACCCTCGATCACGTGGTCCATCGAGGCCGCCACCCGCAGCCCGCTGTACTGGGTCCGGTGCACCAGCGAGGCCTTCGTCCCGTGCGCGTGGTGCTCCTCGGCGACCAGCGGCGCCTCCAGCACCGCGGCGGCCCGCGGATCGCCGTCCGAGCCCGGCAGTTGCTCGTTGGCCACCAGCTCCGACTGGAGCACGATGCGCACCGCGGCGTCCACCGCCTCGACCTCGTACTCGATCGCCGCGACCGCCCGCTGGGTGAGCGATACCAGCCGGGCCGAGCGGATCTTGACGGTCCGTCCGGCCGGCGAGGTCCACTCCGCCTCGCGCCGCAGCACCCCCTCGCGGAAGTCCAACGAGCGGCGGTGGCCGCGCAGTTCGCCGTAGCGCAGGTCGAAGGGCTCGTCGTCCACCAGCAGTCGGATGATCTTGCCGTTGGTGACGTTGATGACGCTCTGGCCGGACTCCGGGAAGCCGTAGCCGCCCTCCGGGTAGGGCAGCGGGCGCAGCTCGAAGACGCCGTTCAGGTAGGTCCCCGGCAGACCGTGCGGCTCGCCCTCGTCCAGGTTGGCCCGCAGCCCGATATGGCCGTTGGAGAGCGCGAAGAGCGACTCGACCCGGGCCTGGCCCGCGAGGTCCAGCCGATGCTCCGTCAGCCCCCAGGGATCGACCGCGAAACCCTCCTGCGCCGTCACAGCGCCTCCCCCTCGATCAGCTCGGACAGGTCGTCGACCACCAGGTCGGCGCCGTGCTCCCGCAGCGCCTCGGCCTGGCCGGTCCGGTTCACCCCGACCACCACCCCGAACCCGCCCGCCC
>FTKT01003199.1_pt1 | contig 10215 bp, 13 predicted proteins | sample 1658271 | NCBI WGS metagenome assembly FTKT01 (sample SAMEA3914811, study PRJEB12502) | metagenome | biome: forest; material: soil | place: Canada | collected 2011-08-04 | depth 0.3 m | reverse complement strand
CGGCGCCGAAGCCCTGAAATCCATTGCCGAGCCGAAAAAGGCCATCATGAAAGCTGTAACGAACAAAGTCGCCAAGCTCGTCGAGGACAGTTTTACTCCTGGGCGTGTCGCCCAGCGTAATCGCCTGGGTGAACTCCTCGCCGATCCGGCTGAGTTCCGCAAAGCCTACGGCCGCGTCAATGCTGTCGAGGGCGCGGCGAGGGCGGCTCAATCCCAGGCACGAGCTAAAGTGGCAAAAAGAATTGCCGCGGCATCTGCGGTTTCTGCCTTCGAAGGAATGGGCGGCAAGAGCTCAAACCGGTAAACGATATAATATCAATAACCAGCCCGCCGCGGATCTCCGCTGGCGGGTTTTTCTTTGAGGAAAAGCCATGGCCGCCGGCCTGATTATCGTTCCTAATTTCATGCCGGCGTTCGATTTGAACGGGAATCCTCTGGCCGGTGCGTTGATGAATTTCTACGTTGACAATACGACGACCCGCGCCACCGTATACCAGGATCCAGAATTTAGCGCCGAGCATCCCAATCCAGTGCCGGCCGATTCCTCCGGGGCCTTTCCCGCGATCTATGCCGACGATTCCGCGACCTATACGGTGGTTGTTACCGACAAAAATGGATTGCCACAGACTAACGGGACCTTGCCGGGAGTCGGGGTTTCGCTCCAGCCGTTTGGCTATGTCAACATCCGCGAGTTTTGGGGGCCGACGGATAATTTCTCGTCAGCCCTTCAAAAGGCCGTCAATACCCACAAGCATGTCATTATTCCGTATTCGGCAACGGCATATTTGCTGACGACCACGATCCTCTACACCTTTAATCAATCAATCGAATTTGAAGGAGATGGTCAGGTTGTCACATGCATGGCCGACTTCGCACATATCGGCGCTGGTGTCGCGTACTCATACAACATCCGCTTTAAGGGCAATGGGGCGATCCTCAATTTCGCCGGGGCGCCCACTTACGGCTCCTTCAAGTTCATGGCCTCGTCGGGGCTGCAGCGTGACATCTACGCCGACGATTTTGCGGATGTGAACTCTGCATTTATGATTACGCAGGATGGCCTGACCTTGGGCTGCCACATGTTTCGCTGCAAGTTCAACAACCTTTACCATTGCTTCCCTGCGGGCCCAGGCTACACCATCCGGAACCCTCAGGGTTTCGTGGAGATGGCGAAGTGCGTCGAGGATCGCACCTATAACGACGACCTGATTTCGTACACTCAATATGCTGCCTCTACGCCGGCGCCGGTGAACTTTACTGTTAACTGGAAGGGCTTCGATATCACCTCATCCTCTTCGGTGCGTGGGGGCGGGATCCAAATCCGTGGCGATTGCGGCGTGTTTGGCATGGGATATGGCGGCAATCCCGCCAACACGAACCCTGCGAGCACCGCACTTCATGTCGAGTATCAGCAAAGCCCCACTGTTGAGGATTTTCTGTCTGATTCTTTGAACGCGTTGGGCGCGGATGTTAGTTTCTGCGACAACGGATATTATGAGATCCAATGTTATAATACGAGGCAGGGCGGCGCTACATTCACCACAAACACGAACTCTCAGTTTGGCAATTTAAGCTTTATCGGCGGTGATCTGATGGGCGCAGTTGGCGTCAGGTTCACTGATGAATACAATGCGCAAGGCCTTTCGATCGAGGCCAGGAGCTGGGGTGGGAATGCCGTCGTATTCGCCGGGGGGAAATATATCCAATTTGGATTGATCAAGACGGTCGATAATGCCGGTCAGGCCATTACCTTGACGACATTCTCGGGGGATACACCCTTCCTGTGCTCTATCGACTCCCTCGTCCTGGTCAATACCCTCTCAGGTAATTCGAACTACATGTTCGTCGACCAGACGACTAATTCGTCGGTCTCGGTCGGCCGGATGATCGTAGACAATGTCGTTAGCGATAAGAATTATAGCCTCGGATCCCGTAGCACCGCCATTATGTCCGTGCTCAAGCTGAGTGGGGCCTATAATATTGACGGAACTACGGGCGCGCTTGTCCCCGTGATTGGCAATGGCACCTTGGGCGGAGTTACAGGATAATGGAATTTTTGACTAATCGTCGCAACAGGGACGTCGAGGCTCATGTCTTCCCGACAGAGCTCGCGGCACAAGCCAATATTGCCGGCCAACCGAACTGGTATGTCTACGAGACTGAACCGGTTGCGAACGGCTTTATTGTGAGGGCGATCCTGGAGAAGTCCCGTCGTGACGCCGGATGGATCGCCGATCCGGATGCCTTTTTCACCGTGCCGGCTGCATAGTTTCCCCCCTTTTTTCCGTTTCGACACAGGCCGCCTTCGGGCGGTTTTTTCATGCCTGAAAGGTAAGTCATGTCCACCTTAAACACGCCAGTTTCCGGCACTCTGACGAGTGCGGTGCCGGGCTCTGTTTTCATTCCTCGTGTTAGCGACCGCGCGACCAATGTCGGCAAATTCAATGTCACGGTCTCGGGGGTGTTCGTCGCCACCGTTCGCCTCGAGCGTAGCCCGGATGGGGGCGTCACGTGGGTGCCCATCACCGTGCAAACCTCGGTGGGGGGGGCTACGGCGGTTACCCAGCTCTACACATGGAGCGCCCCGGGGGTTGATGCCGTCGAGGAGAACGTTCCCGGCGCTCAGTACCGGCTGAACTGCACGTCCTACACGTCCGGCACCATCTCCTACTACATCGGGTAAATCATCATGTCGATCGACTCAGCCGCGCGAGGTATGGCGGCCTATGCGAACTCATCTACCGGTATTGCTAATGCTGGAGGTGTCGTCACAAAGACTAATGTGGCCTCATTGACCGGACTGTCGTCGGGGTCATTATCCACATCCTCGTCCTTTGCTCTCAATGGGTATTCAACGAGGGGTGATGGCGGCGAGGGCACGTTCGACTACATCCCGTCGTCAACGGCTACGCCTGATTTAGGCGTTGTGTTCGCCCCGAACGATCTGCTTACGACGGTAGCAAGCGAAAGCGCGGGAACCGGTACGGGCGCACAGACGACATTTACCGGCACGCTTGCGCACGCACCGATCCAGCCAGGTACGGTCGCATTCACAGGCGGCGGCTTTACCACGGTCGATACGGGTGCTGGAACCTTCTTCGCCACGACCTCAGCCGGTTCCGTCGTCAATGTGTTTGGTTGGGTCAATTACACGACCGGCGCCTACTCGATTACCTATGCCAGCGCCCCTGCTAACGCCAACCCGATCACGGCGGCGTACAGTTACGCGACTGGGGCGGGACGTTGGGTGCGGCGTTTTAACGGCACGCTGAATGTTCAGTGGTGGGGTGCCACAGGGCTCGGGCCGGGCCACAACGACCAATATGCCATTCAAATGGCGATTAATTACGCAAATAGTGCTGGAGGAAAGGCTATATTTTTCCCGAAGCCTAGAGTTTACTATAGTTTAGAGGGGAACTATTCACCAATCCCCGGGTTTGGAAAACCGCTGAGCCTGGACAATAGCCAATCCTTGGTGTTTTTTCCCTATGTTCCCCAGACGGGGACCTGCGTTCTGTATTATCTTCAGGGCGAAATGGATGCAATCTCACTTCCTCGCAGTAGCGCAGCCGCACCGACACCCGGCGTCGTACTTTATAATAACTCTCCGCAAAGTCCCCCGCCAGCGACAAACCCTTATCCCTGGATGCTTAGCGCTGGCAATGGCGTTACCGAAAACAATATATCCGTAACTTGTCGAGGTATCATTTTTCGGCAGCCGCCCGCGACTTCGACATCGAATACCGTATCTGGGGTGAATTTCGGGTCAGCGTGCAACTATATCTTTGACGGGATTGTGGATGTTGACGCCGTTTTTGGCACCGGAGCACCGGCCACTGCACCCATACCTGATCCGTCCTTGTATCGCTCCTGTACGGGTTTCCAAACAAGTATCAATAACATTGCTACCGGCTCTAACTCAATTGAGCGCGGCGCGGTCCTCGGCTATTCGGTCGGTTATTCACTCATCGGCCAAGGCAGTCATGGGGCTATGTATGCCGCTTATTGCAAAACGCCGGTGCTGTGTGCCAATGAAATCCATCCGAAGGTCATTCAATACCTAAACACGAATAATTGCCCGAACATATTTAGTTTTACGGCAGTTAGCGGCCAGTGTCTTCTTGTCCAATGCGCAGATCTTCAAGGTAACAACAACCCTGTGTGGTTTCAATCGACCAACTGCCTGAGCATAGCAAACGGGCTAACCGCATACGGAAAGATTGTATCATGCCTTAACAACTACTCAGGACCGTTCATGATTTCATCGAACGGGCCTAGCTTTATAGAAATTATCGGCGTTGATGGCGGGTTGCTTACCCCGTCACTAAATAATAGCGCGACAATACCGGGCTCATTGGTAAGCGGAACCATATACCGCAACACCACGGGTACCACGCTCAAGGTCTCACAGCCGCTTACGGTAAATCCGACTGGTGGCGCGGCGGCCACCTACTCCTGGGCCGTTGGCAGCACAAATACGCCACCAACAGTGGACAACGCGTCGTATCCTGCGGCCTCGACCACGGGGATACAGGTTCCGGCCACGCTAATGGTACCCCCCGGCTATTACTTCTCGCTCACCTTCGCCAACTGCACGGCGGGGACCTTGGCTCTGTCGCAGGGCTATAACTAACCAGCCGCCCCTAACCGGGCGGTTTTTTAACACCCGAAAGGCAACCTATGAAAATCGCAGACATCCCCGGCGGCGCAAAAATTATTCTGTCGCTTATCGGCACGGCCCTGATGGCCTACGCCTTCGCGTCTCCCTTTATCCTGAAGGCAACCGGTCCCGATATCGGCGCCGGCGTCGCCTCCGTCGCGGTGCTCCTCACGGCCGTTTTCCACAGATCACAACAGATCCAGCAGGTCGCCAATGACGTGCCGGGCCTGTTCAACGGAACCGTTGACCTCGGGAAGGCCTTCGACGACTTGAAATCAGCAATCGAGGGCAACACGGCCGCCACGGCGACCAATACCGCCGTATCTGTGGCGCCCCCTGCCGCCGCCCCGGCGCCGATCCCGTTGGCGCCTGTCGGCGATCTCCTGGCGGGGGGTTGAGCCTTGATTCCCTGGCCCTCAAAATACTTCACCCAGGCCGAAATGACGGCCTCCGAGGTCGCCCTGCGCAAAGGCCTCGACAACACCCCGCCGCAAGACATCCTTATTCGCCTTGCGGATACGGCCGAGCGCATGGACCAGGTCCGCACGCTCCTCGGCGCGCCGATCTACGTCAATTCCGCGTATCGCTCGCCCTTGGTCAACAAGGCCGTCGGTGGTGTGCCCACCTCGGCCCACCAGCTGGGCTACGCGGTCGACTTCGTCTGCCCGAGCTTCGGCACACCCCTGGCGATCGTCCAGGAGGTGCAAACCTCCGGAATCCACTTCGACCAAGTGATTCAGGAAGGCACATGGGTGCATATATCCTTTGATCCCCGTATGCGTGGCCAGATCCTGACAGCCAACTTCAGCGGCGGCAAAGCGACTTATACCCAGGGCGTCGCCCGGTGATCGCCACCTTCGAGCGCTGGCTCATCCTCCTCGCCGGTGGTGCGGTAACGCTCCTCATCACCGGCTGGCTGTGCTTCCAGTGGGGCGACGCCAGCCGCGGTGCCAAAGACGACCAGTTCAACGCCGCCGCCGACGCCAAACGCTCGGCCGCCGCCGTCCTGGCCGCCCAGCACGCCCTCGATCTTCAAGCCCGCGTGGATACCGCCCAATCGCAGATCGCCGCCCATACGGCCCAGAAACAGGCCGTCACGGCGACGGTCACCCGAACCCTAATCGAAAAGGTGCCGACCTATGTCACCCGTAAAGCCGATAGCGGCTGTACTATCACTCGCGGTCCTGTCGATGTGCTCAACGCCGCCGCAGCCGGTCATGACCTGCCAAGCCCCAGCGCTGATAGTGGATCCAGCCCTGATGCAGCCGCCCCAGGCATTGCGCTCTCTGACGTCGTCCAGTCAGTCGTCGGCAACTACGGCATCTGCCACGCCGACGAAAACCAAATAGACGGCCTGCAGGCCGCGATTAAAGCGTATCAGGCCGCGCAGCCGCGCGCGCCTCAGTAGTGGATTATCTATGCCCAGACCATCCATCGCCGAAGCTATGAAAATCGCAGAAACCGCCCGAGCCGAAGTGAGCGCCCATGAAAGGGAATGCTCGATTCGCTATGGAGGCATAAAGGACGCGATCGACGCCCTGACGAAGAAGCAAGAGCAGGCCGTCTCGTGGACAATCGCGACGCTTGTCGCCATGGTCGGTGGTGCACTGGGGATGATCTTCATCCTTGTGACCGGGCATCATTAAGTCGAGTGCTTGTCTATAGTCGCGAGGAGCTGCATCTTGAGGCGCTCGATCAGCCACAGGCAATCCGGGCCGTCCGATATGGATGACGCGAAATATTCGTCGCCGTCCTTCGTATAGCCCATGATGATGACTTGCTGCAACTCGCCAGCGGCGGCGTTGAGCACGCGGTCCGGGTCCAGGTTCAGCCTGGTTACAACGTTAAGGTCGACGACTTCGCCCATTGTACAGCACTGACTGATTTTCCCGGCGCAGCATACCACATTAAGTTAAGAGCTGTCCGCGCGTTGCTGATTCTATCATCATTTACGGCGCCGGCAAGCCGCGCAGATGTTTTACAGTTTTTAAAATACCCTAAGCGAATCAACGGGCCTTATTTTCATGTTTTACAACACAACCCATTGATCGCTAAGGAGTTTGGTAGGCGAGGAGGGACTCGAACCCCCAACCAGACCGTTATGAGCGGTCGGCTCTAACCATTGAGCTACTCGCCCCCGGGATCAGGGGGCCGGTGCTATCATGGTTGCCGACCGCGCTCAAGCCGCTTTGGCGGCCGGTGTCGCGCCTTGCGGCGCTTTCGGACGGACGACCAGCAAGGCGATGAGCGCCGCGACCAGGCACAGCGTGCCGGCGATCAGGAAGGCCGGCAGGTAGCTGGCATAATGTGTCCGAATGAACCCGGCGGTAAAGGCGATCGACGCCGCGCCCAGCTGGTGGCCGGCAAAGACCCAGCCGAAGACGACCGACGCCTTCTCGCGGCCGAATTTCTCCGCGGTCAGCTTCAGCGTCGGCGGCACCGTGGCGATCCAGTCGAGCCCATAGAACACCGCGAACGGCGTCAGGCTGGCCAGCGAGAAATCGCTGTGCGGCAGGTAGAGCAGGCTGAGGCCGCGCAAGCCGTAATACCAGAACAGAAGCCAGCGCGAATCGACGCGGTCGGACAGCCAGCCCGAGCCGATGGTGCCGAAGAAATCGAAGACGCCCATCATTGCCAGGACCGAGGCGGCCGTTAGCGCCGGCAAGCCGTAGTCGCCGCACAGGGACACGAAGTGGGTCTGGATCAGGCCGTTGGTCGAGGCGCCGCAAATGAAGAAGGTGGCGAACAGGATCCAGAAGGTTCGTGTCCCGGCGGCTTCGCGCAGGATGCCCAGGGGTGAAAAGGCCGTGGGGGCGGTGGTGGCAGGCGCCAGAAGCTCCGTTTCGCCGTAGGGGTTCAGGCCCAGGTCGGCGGGGCGGTCGCGCAGCAGCAATAGCGCCAGGACGAGGGCGACGCATAACAAAGCGACCACCATCATCAGGGCGAAGCGCCAGCCATAGGTTTCCGATAGCCGTGCGATCACCGGCAGAAAGGCCAGTTGTCCGGTCGCATTGGACGCGGTCAGTATGCCGATGACCAGGCCGCGCTTTTGCGTGAACCAGCGCGTCGCCACCGTGGCGCCCAGCACGATCGCCGTCATGCCCGTGCCGGCGCCGACCATGATCCCCCAGAACAGCGTCAGCTGCCACACAGTCTTGACGCCCAGCGACAGGCCAAGGCCCGAGACGATGAGCAGGAGAGCCGCCGATACGATACGCTTCAAGCCATATTTCATCATCAGGGCCGCGGCGAACGGCGCGATCAGGCCCAACAGCACCAGGCGTACGGCCAGGGCGGCCGATATATCCTGGGCGGTCCAGTGGAATTCCTTTTCCAGTGCGGGCATCAACACGCCCGGCGCGCCGAGTGCGCAGGCGGTGGTCAGCATGGTGAAAAAGGTCACGGCCATCATGACCCAGCCGTAGTGGATATTGCGGCGTTGCAGGCTGCGGGCGAGGGCGGTGGCGACCATGGCGATTCCCATTCATGATGGCTATAATGATTGCATTCATGATGGCAATCATGTATCTTGTCAAATTGATTTTGCGTCCAGTTGCCACGCGGGCTCTCGCGCCATTGGGCGCGGCGGCCAGTCGGCCTTGCCAAACCGCGAGCGGTTTGGAGAAGCGGAGTAAGCCCCTTGAAAACATCGAAAGAACAGGTCGCCCGCAACCGCGAGCGCATTCTCGAAGCCGCATCGGAAGGCTTTCGCAAGTATGGCTTTGAGGGGTTGAAGGTCGCCGACCTGATGAAGGAGGCCGGCCTGACGCATGGCGGCTTTTACGGCTATTTCGAGTCGAAGGACGACCTGGCGGTTGCGGCGTGCGAGGTCGCGCTCAAGTCGCAAGGCGATCGTTTAAAGGCGGCGAAGGACGGTAATCCGGCGGTCGAATTGAGGGCCTATTTCGAGCGTTATCTGTCGATGTCCAATCGCGACAATCCCGAAAATGCGTGTCTTTTCCCAGCCTTGTCGGCCGAAGTGGCCCGCCAGGGGGCGCCGGTCCGCGCGGTCTTTACCGACGGGTTGAAGGATTATCTCGGCGCCCTGGCGGCGATTTCCGACCGTGGCACCGAAGGCGAGGTGCCGAAGAACGCTATCGCCATCCTGTCGACCCTGGTCGGCGCCATGCTGCTGGCGCGGGCGGTCGATGACGAGGCCTATTCGAACACCTTGCTCGAGGTGGCAAAGGACGCGCTGAAGGCGCAATACGTTTCCAAATAGGCCGTGCACAATAAAAATCGACTGGAAAAATCGGCTGGGGGCTTTTTCGCCACAGGGGTGTCAAAATCGTCCAGCACCCTGTAAAGTCTCGCGCGCCTGGTCATGAATCAGGCTTCTAGTACTTTTTTTGACCGGCCGGGCGCAGCGCGTGGGGCGCACCCCGGTTGTGGAATTCCAGGGGACCCAAATGGACGAGGATCGCGGCACCTATTCGCCTCCGACCGAGGACAATCTCAGCTATCAGTCGCGCAAGGCGCCGTCGCGCGACCAGGCACCCCTGACCCTGATCATCAGCGGCATCGTCCTGGTGATGCTGCTCGTCTTCGTCGTCCTGTTCTACAATTCCGGCCTCAACAGCCACGGCCGCACGCCGCCCGACGTCGGCAACTCCGTCGGTGATATAAAGGACAGCCAGGTCACCGATGCCAAGCCGCTGAGCGGTGATGAGCTGAACGACAATGGCGCCGCCAAGTTCGCGCCGTCCGCCGAGGCGCCCGACCTGCGCAGCGCCGCGTCCACCGGCGTCGACGAAGCGCCGCCGCCCGTCGCGCCGATTCAGGGGCCGTTGCCGTCGCAGGCCAATAATCCCGCGCTGAACGGTGGTGCGACCTCGCCCGATACCACGCCGGTTCCCGGCGCCGGTGCGGCGTCGAACGACAAGGGCGGCAGCGATGCCGGCCGCGCCGCCATCGACCGCGCACTGACGCCCGGTGCAGCCCCCGCGACCAAGGTGGCCAGCGCCTCGACGTCGTCGTCGGCCGCCGCCAAGCCGGCGAAGCTGGCCAGTGCATCGGCATCGTCCGCGTCGGCTTCATCGCCGGCCAAGGCCAAGCCGGCTGAAGACGACGCCAAGCTGGCGGCCGCCACGGCCCCGCTGCATGGCGCGACGGTGCAGATCGGCGCCTTCCAGTCGATGGACATCGCCAACAAGCAATATGCCAATGTGGCATCAAGCTACGGCCTGTTCCTCGGCGGTACCGCCAAGCACGTCGAAAAGGTCGACGCGGCCAATGGCTCGACGCTTTATCGCACGGCCTTCACCGGTTTCGCGTCCAAGGACAAGGCGCATGCCTTCTGTGATGCACTCAAGGCGGCCGGCCGCGACTGTCTGGTGAAGTAGTGGGACGTATCCGTTGACCAGAGCCTGTATATTCGGACTGTCGGGCACCGAGCTTTCAAGCGAAGAGCGCGCCTTCTTCAACGATGTCCAGCCGATGGGCTTCATCCTGTTCCGGCGCAATGTCGATACGCCGGATCAGGTGCGCGCCCTGACCGCCAGCCTGCGCGGCTGTGTCGATCGCGACCCGCTGATCCTGATCGACCAGGAAGGCGG
>FTKT01446900.1_pt1 | contig 10221 bp, 3 predicted proteins | sample 1658271 | NCBI WGS metagenome assembly FTKT01 (sample SAMEA3914811, study PRJEB12502) | metagenome | biome: forest; material: soil | place: Canada | collected 2011-08-04 | depth 0.3 m | reverse complement strand
TGCAGATTTGTAGCACGCCCTTATCAACCAAAGACAGCCATCTGTTGTTTTATAAGGCAAATCGCTGCACCTTCACGTCGTTAGCGACGATGGGGACGACAATGTCAAACTGGGCTGATCGGTTTCTCTCTAAAGTAGAGACGGTCGATGACATGATCGCTGCGTTTTCCGACGAAGATCGCTGTAGGCGGATATTTGAAGCGTTGGTTTGGCCGGATGGCAGAGCTTGCCCAGCCTGCGGATATATGCGTTCGAGCGCCTTATGCGACCGCTCCATGGGCTCGCAATACAGGGCACGCCCTGGGCTGTATCAATGTTCAGCCGCCGCCTGTCGATTTCAATTCACAGCGACGACCCGAACGCCGCTGCACGCAACGAAATTGCCGTTGAGCGTTTGGCTGCGGGGCCTCTGGCTCATCCTACAATCGGACAAGGGCATTTCGTCACCACGCTTAGCTGAGGCCTTGGGCGTTAGCCAGCCGACGGCTTGGCGGATGGGCCACGCACTGCGACTATTGGTAGCGGAAGTGGACCAGTTCAGCGGCATATTGGAAGTGGACGAGTTCTATTTCGGCGGTCGGGCTAAGCGCGACCCCAGCCAGCCTCGACCTGGGCGCGGTAAGAAAGGGTTGCCGCGGACGACAAAAACGCCCGCGCTGGCAATGGTTGAGCGGCCGAAGAGCCACGAGCCTGGTACACAAGCTGGTCGCGCCGGCGCCGAGGTCGTCAAAGATCTTTCGCTGAATGAAACCGAGCGGGTACTCGAACAATCGGTGGCCTACGACGCCACTCATTTGATGAGTGACGAATGGAAGGCTTTCACAGCAATCGGACGGGATTTCCCCGCCCATGACACTGTATGTCACTCAAAGCACGAGTATGCCCGAGGAGCGGTGCACGCCAACTCCGCCGAAGCATTCAACAGCCGGGTCCGCCGAACTGTCGCCGGCGTTTTCCACCATATCAGCTCTGATCATGCCGACCTCTATTTCAACGAAATCGGCTTTCGATGGTCTCAGCGCACTGTCGCACGACAAACCGTCCGTAGATCAAAAAGTGGTCGGGAAAAGACTCAGATCGTGTGGTCCCGGATCGCTCCTGCAATACAACTAAAAACTGTGCTCAGACGGGCAGTGGGCCGCCAGATGCGACGCTCCAAGGACGGCGGCCTGACCATCATATCTAGGCTGGCTGTCTTTGGTTGATAAGGGCGTGCTACAAATCTGCAGGTTTCGTTAGTTCCGGCCAATTATCCGGAAGGAATGGGGTGACCCGCCCGGCCGGATCGCAAATCAGTATCTGTGCTCTCTCAGGGGCATGCAGGGAATAGCTATAGGTGCGAGAGCGAGCTTCCGACAGAAGCAACCTGGCTCTGGAGCTGCGGCCTAGACCTGGATCGCTTCGGCGTAAACGATACGCTCGACGTCGGCGTCACCCGGAATCGGGTTGTGCGAAAAGGCCTCGGTCTCGGTGATCAGGATGCGCCGCTGGCCGCCCGCAGGGGCTGCCGGCATGATGATCACCTGCTGCGAGATCAGGTTGGGCGGCACCAGGAAGAGCGGCAGATTCTTCGTCGCTGCGGTCGCCGCCTGAGCCTGGGTCAGGATCGCCTTGTTATTCTGCAAGACGACTTTCTTGTAGCCCGTGGCCGGACCAGGAGGGGCGGGCGGCGGCGGTGGCGGTGCCGCGCTGACGTCGCCGGCGGCCAGTTGCCCGGCGACCTGTCCAGCCTGCTGCGCACTTTGTTTCAGCGCCGCCTCGATGGCGGCAGCCTTGGCGGCTAGGCCCTGCTGCGTATAGTCGATGCCTGGGCCAGTCGGGATGGTCCCAGCCAGATCGCGCCAGCCCAGCACCGTATCGGCACCGGCGTCGAGCACCTGGGCCTGGACGCGCACCTTGCCGGCGCGCGCCAGCACCTGGCGCCGTTCGGTTTCGACATTATAGACCGGCATTGGGACGTCACCATAGATCAGTACGTTGTATTGTAAGCCGATCGTGTCGAGCGGCACGACTACGGCGATGCGGTCTGGGCTCAACTGCATGAAGTCGCAAGTCACGGCCGTCGACAGGTGCGCCAGGTTGACGGAGTTTGGCTGATAGCGCGCCACGGCCAGGCGCAGGAACGGGAAATAAGTGCCCTTGGGCAGGCTGACGACGATGTCGGCGTACCACAGCTGACGATCGGGATCGAAGCCGACCTCGTGCGGGGCGATGGCGAACTGCGTCGGCTGACCCGGTGGCGGCGGAGGCGGCGTCGGCTGGGAAGGCGTAGGCACGGCCGGAGACAGGCCCGGCACATAGAGATTGTCGTGCCGGAACGGCCCGGGCGGCAGGTCGGTGCCTTCGACGGGCGGCATGGTCGTGCCGGGCGCGGCCAGAGGGGCTTGCCACTTGGCCAGGCGGAAATCCGAGGGCTTGGGGCTGTTGATCGTGATGTCGGCGGCCTGACGGATCGGGTCGCGGCCCCACTGCGTCACCAGGGGCCGGTTGGGGGCGGTGTCGTTGCTGGTCTCGGGATCGTTGGTATTGGGCAGGATCACCGCCAGCATCTCGTTATAGCCGCTGACCATCCATGGCCGTTCGAGATAGACGCGGATGCCGCCGGTGCGCTTGGACGAGGTCGTCACGCCGTTCTTGCCGCGGAACCAGCCGAAGGTCGGGATGGCGTAGACGATGCCCGGCGCCGGCGGCGGGGCGGAATTGTTGATCCACAGACGCACCGGGTCCGACATGACGTTCTGCTGGGTCTCGTCGTTGCGGATGCCGGCGTCGAAGAACTCCTTGAAACGCGTCAGGGCGTTCAGATCGTAAGTGACGCGGCGATAGCGGGTGTCGGGGAAGGTGTGCGGGATGTCGCCGCGCTGAACATCACCGAACAGCCCTTCCAGCCGCGCGATCGGCAGCTGAGCGACGTGGGCCGAATGGGCCCGCGTCACAGGCGCCGATTTGGCGTCGGCCTCGGCCGGATTGTCCTCAGGCTCGCTCCACGTGGCGTCGATGTCGAGCCGCGCGGTTGACGGCCCGGACAGGGGCGTGCCGAACGATAGCTTGGCATCGACTTCGCTCAGGGTGCGCAGCGAGATGAGGTGGCTGGAATCGGGCTTGATCAGCGGGCGCTGGGTGGCGTGGAGGAACTCGATCTCGCGCCACGGCGTGAACATCCAGTGCCAGCCGTGCAGGATCTGGCGCTTGAGCTCGTCGTAGCTGTCCTTCTTGCGCGTGAACAGCTCCCACAGCGCCATGGTGTCGAGCGCCTTTTCATTGAGCACCGAGCTCAGGCGGATGGTCTGGCGGCAGGCCTTGGGCATCGGCACGCGCAGAATATAGCCCTTTTCCGGTGAGCCGTCGGCCTTGAATTCGGGGAAATCTTCCTGGCCGACGATTTCGATCGGCGCCGGGTGCGGCCAACCGGGCGAGGCGGGCGTTGTGCCGGCGGGGTAGAGCGGGATCATGACGTCGACCCACTGCTTGGCGCCCAGCGACATCATCCGCGCCATGACGGCGACCGCATAGGGGTCGGGCAGGTAGGGCAGGGCGAAGCCGCGCTCGCTGACCGCATACTGGGTCGTCTTGCCGGTAAAGGAGGTGGAGGTGTGCGGATTGAGCCAGTCGGCCGCCGGCAGTTCGGTCGGGATGAAGGCATTGTCCTGCGTCGCCAGCAGGGCGAAGGTGTCCCGGCGCAGGCGGCCGGACGGATCGTCGAGGACGCTGTGGGTTTCGGCAAAGCGCTGGGTGACGCGGGCGGCGGCGATGTTGCGGCTGACCGTCTTGCGGTTGCGGGTGGCGTCGTCATAGGTGCGCAGCGCGGCGCGGCCCATGGATTCGCCTTGCAACGGAATGTTGGTCCTGTCGATCAGGCTGTAGTCGGTGACGCCTTGCTTGTCGGGAACCACCTTGCCGACCAGGGTGACGGCCGGGGCCTCCAGCGGCTCGTAGCGCAGATAGGCGGCGGGAGGCGTCCACGTGTTCTGGGCGCTGGTCGCCGTGAAGGCGGCCGACATGCCGGTCAGGTCGACGGCGCGCAGCCGCGCCTGATAGACGTGGCCGAAACGCAGCGCCGGAAGCGAACCCTTGGGGACGAAGAAGTCGGTATTGAGCGGCAGGCCGTCCGGCGTTGTCGCCGTGTTCGGCCCGACCATGGCGGCGTCTTTTTCGGCCTGGCTGGCGCCGGCCGGTGTCGCAAGTGGCGTCGTGCGCAGCGCATTGGCCGGTTCAGGCGCGCACAGGCTCCAGCCGCGCCAGGTGAACATGCCTTCGTGGATGGTATAGACGTTGGGCACGCTGCCATCGGGGCTTGAGCCTGCCGCCAGGCTGATCGTGCCTTCTTCTTCCTGTTGCGAATGACCGCTGACCGTGCCATCGCTCTTTTGGATCCAGCCTAGCGCAGTAATCGCCTCGGGCTTCATGTTCGGCGTCAGGAAGCTGTATTCAACGCCGCGCCGGCACAAAGATTGCCAGTGCGCCGGGTCGCGGGTGACGTCGCGGATGTCGATGCGGTAGCCGCGCGTCAGGTCCTCGGCCTTGAGATCATCAGGCTGCTGGTTGGCGGCGACCTTGTCGTTGAGCTGACCGGCGCGGGTGGCGCGCTTTTGCACCGCCAGATAGCGATTGTTCTGCGCCAGCATGAAGCCGCCGGTGCGCAGGCTGGGGGCGCCGACCTGTGGATCGCCTGGATCGGCGTGGAAATCGTCGCCGTTGAAGGTATTGACCTTCATGCGCGGCAGAGACGCACCCAAACCGATGGTTTTGAAGGCGGCGCCGTCGACGTCCATCTGCACCAGGCTGTAGCCGTCCGAGCTCAGGGCCAGGCAGCGGTCGATGAATTGCCCCGACGTCGCCGCCTGGGCCTCGAAAGTCTTGGTCTTGGCGAAGTTGCACACCGTGACCGGGAAGGTGTCGGTGCCGCCCGGCCGGTTGACACGCATGGCCAGCCGCACCGTGCCGTCGGTCAGCAGGGCGGCCGGGAAGGTGAAGTCGAGCACGAAGCCGCAATAGCGCGCCAGCTCGGCATAGTTGCCGATGGCCGCGGCGATGCGGTGAAAATCGGTCTGCGCCGTTAGGTCCTGGGCGCTGGGCAGCTTGGGCTGGACATAGCCCGGGTATTTGGCGTCTTCGCGCGGGTCCTTGCGCTTGGTTTCGAGCTCCGTCTCGGCCAGCAGCGGCTTGTGACAGAAGGAAAACAGGTCGAGCAGGTCCTGCGAGTTGCTGGTCAGGGCATCGAGGTTCGGCGCCTGGCGGATATGGTTGAGGATGTCGGTGCGGTTGGTGCGCCCCTTTTCGCTGGTGAAGCTCAGCGGGCCGGGTTCGCGGGCCGTCGGCACGCCGGCCGAGGCGACTCGCGTCCGCGACGGCAGGGTGTCGCCCGGCAGGATGCCCAACGCCGCATAGATACCTTCCATCATGCTGTTCAGCTTGCCGACCGGATAGCTGAGGATCAGCTTATTGCGCAGGTCCTTGAAGACGTAGCCATTGACCGGCGTCTGCTCGTTGAACAGGGCGTGGTAGACGGAGATATTGGTCTGAGAGGTCAGCGTCAGGTTGGCCCCGGTGATTTCGTGCACGACCGAGGGGCCGGACGGCGCCAGCACCTCGACGGCGAACTTGGACTGGGCCAGGGCTTCGGGCCAGCGCAGCCAGACGTCGGACGCCTTAAGCGTCAGGTTGGGCGCGTTGGGTGTCAGGCGCGGGGCGACAAAGACGCTGATGCGGCAGGACTTGCCGTCATCGCTCAGGCCCTGCGGGCAAAGGGTCCACAGGACCTGGTCGGTAATGCTATTCGGCATGAAAACAGTCCCCGCGAAATATCCGGTCGGCTCAGGCGAAGGCGTCGCAATACTGGGCCCATGCCGGTGACTCGTTGGTCGCAACGTCGCCGGGCATGAACAGCAGGAAGGACGGGTCGGCGTCGGAGCCGGCGAATTGTTTTTGCACCGTGACGTCCTGCGAGATCGAGAAGAACAGGATGTCGATCTCGACCGTCAAAGTCGCCGTGCCGTAAAGGCTGCTCTGGCCGCCGGACTTCTGATAGGTCAGGCCCAGATGGAAGGTCAGGCTGACCGTGATCAGGCCGAGCACGCTCAGATGGCCGCCCAGTTCGACATAGCCTTCGAACTGCACCAGCTGCTGGCTGACCGGCACCCCGATCCAGTGGAAGTAGAAGCCGCCCTTGATGTAGACGCCGCCCGAGGCGACGCCGAGGTCGATGGAGATCTGGGCGCCGAATTCCAGCGCCGCCTCCAGCTCCTGCACGCCGGCGCTGCCGATGGTGATGGCGAAGAAGCCGCCGCCGCCGAACAGCGAAACCGTCAGGTTGAACGGGTTCTGGCGCTCGGCGAAGTTGAAGCTGGCCGTCGGTCCGCCGCCGGTGAAGGGCAGGTTGAAACCGGCGCCCAGGCTGATGTTCGACAGGCTCATCACGCCGATGCCGACATCGGGCAGGCTCAGCGAATAGGAGGCCGACAGGCCGGTGGGCGTTATTTCCAGGCCTGGTGGATCGGAGAAACCGTCCATCGGGATGAGGTTGCGCAGGTCGTTGACGAATTCCAGGGGGCCGCCGAAGACGACGCCGTCATCGCTGTTGAGTGCCGGGGTAACGTCGGGCTTCTGGCCCGGCTTGACCACCATGCTGAGTTCGTCGAAGTGCAGGATGATAAAGCCGAACAGGTTGATCTTGAAGGCCTTCAGCGCCGCGCTCGTGCTCAGTTGCGGCGGCTGGCCCATCTTGGCGACGATGGCCGTGGTCGTCAGGTTGAACTGATCGTCGCCGCCCGGATCCTGCGGCAGGAAGAGGTCTTCAAACGCGTCCACCGTCTTGCGCGTCAGCGAATAGCTGGTCTCGACGCGGTCGCCGGCAGTGATCGTCTTCAGCACCGGCACGCCCGAGACGTCGCCGGTCAGGTCGATGACCGCCTTGAGGATCGTCTTGACCGAGATGACGCCCAGCAGCGTCATGTCGTCGGGAATGCCCGCCAGCAGGCCGGAACCCGAGTCCGGATCGGAGTTGAACGAGCCGTCCTTGAAGGCGTCCGCCCCGGTCAGCGCCCCCAGCTTGCGCGACAGGCCGTCCGGCGCCAGTGACGGCGCCAGCAGCCCGCCGAAGACGTTGGTCGGCTTGGCGGAGATGCCCTGGACCGCCTGCTTGGCGAAGCCGAACACCATCTGGGCCGGATTGCCGCCGCCGAAGCCGTGGTCGAGGTAATATTGGTGATAGCTGGCAGCGGGAATGCAACTTTGGCCCAGCAGGTTCTTGACCGCCGGGATTTCCAGCTCCGCCTGCAGGACGCGCGGGTAGAAGCGGGCGCCGTCGATATTGCTGAGCGCCTTCCAGCCCTCGAAGGTGATCGAATTGGCGTGATAGTCGGACTCGCCCTCGGGCAGCGGTGCGCCATTGCCATCGACATCGACGCTCCAGCGCATCAGGGCGCGGCTGAAGATCGCCTTGCGGCGCAAGGTATTGCTGAGCTTGTTGTATGACAGCGCGACTTCCTCGAGCGGGCTGTGCGCCCGGATGAGGGCGTCGGTATCCTTGCCGCCGGCCAGGTCGCTGTCCTGGTTGCGGGTGCCGGCGACGAACATCAGCGGCATGTCGAAGGTGTGGCGCCGGCCCGTGCTGTCGATCGCCGCCATGTGAAAGCGCATGTCGCCGCCCGAAACGTTCGGCGTCGGGCTCATTAGCTGCGGCCAGAAAACTTCGTAGGCGTGTTCGGCGTTGGCGTAGGCGACGTCGCCTTCCTCGGCCGGCGCCATCAGGTCGGGCGTCTGGTGGGTGAGGATCTCGATGCTCGACAGCGGCATGTCGCGGCCGCCATAGCGCTGGGCGTCGCCCGGATAGGAACGCACCCGTTCGCGCACGACGATGAAGAACTTCTGTAGCAGGCCGGCGACGCGGGCGCCGCCCTGCTGGCGGAAGAACTTGCGCTCGGACACCTTGATCAGCGAGGCGGCGTGGCCGAACGGGAACAGGTAGCCGTCATAAACGACGCGAACATACTGATCGCGACCGATCGAGGTGATGTGCTTCCACTGCACCAGGTTGGAGTTGAGGATCAGATGGTCCGGCCACGAGCCTTCGGCTTCGAGCGAGGCGCCGAGCGCCGTCAGCCGCAAATGCTTGGCCATGGCGGGCAGGGGCGTATAGACCCGGCCTTCCTTGGTGCCGGTATTCGACATCAGGTTGACGAGGTCGGCGCGGTCGGCCGACAACAGCGACCAGTTGGTGCCCATGCTGGCCACCGAATACTTGCCGTCGACGATCTGGATATCATCGGCCCAGAGCGCGCGGACCGGCTCAGGGTTTTCACTTAGCACCCAGTCGGAGACGCGCGTGCCCATGCGCGTGTGCCACAGATCGAAGAAGCCGCTGCCGTGATCGACCTGGGTGCTGGCATGGGCGAAACCCGCCGTGCTCAGCGGCGACAGGTGCAAGCGGTAAGGCACCTCGATGTCGGTAGCGTCGGGAGAAATCGGCCGCGGACGCAGATCGACCATATATTTCTGCGCGTTCTTGATCACCGTCAGACTGGTCTGCGGCGCCTCCAGAGTAGCGACGATCTGGTTGTTGCGCGCCGCGTTGTTGGCTTCGAACTGCGGCGTGCCGGTGACCGGATTGATGACGTCGACGCGGCTGGACTGGGCCAGATTGACCAGGGCCTGCGTCGCCACGGACGAGACGTAATTGTGCGCGGTGCGGCCGTAGCCAGTCAGGGTGATGGCGGCCGGCGGCGTATTGGGATCGAGCGTGGTCGCGATCTCGTCGCTGATCAGGGCGTCGATGGTGTCATCGCCCAAGGCTTCGCCCTTGCCGGCCAGTTCGGCGATGGCTTCGGCGACGCGCTCGCCGGCGCGCGTCAAAAGCGCCTCGACGCCTTGGCCATAGGCCTGCAGCTTGGCCTTCTGGGCATTGACCAGCAACGTCATGCGGACGCGCGTGCGGTCAAAATCGTGGGCCTCTTCCATATCGGCCGGCGGATCGCCGGCGCGGGCATCGAGATTGAGCGCCCAGGTACCGCAGGCGTCGAGAATGGCCTCGACCGTAAAGGCGATGGCATTGGTACCCGACGGCATGATGAAGGCGAGGCGCGTCGGGCCGGCGATCAGCGCCTCCGACGTATCGGTGCGGGCGATCGGGCCGTTGGTCACCGGCGGCGGAACCTTCGCCGGATTAAGCCCGCCCTGGGTGTCGATGTTCGGCGTACCGGTGGCGTTGAGCGTGTCGGGATAGACCTGTTCGGCGATGGCCTGGGGCGGGAAGTTGACCACCATCAGGGCTTGCTTGCCGGCCACGCTGCGCACGATCTGGCGCGAGGCGGGCGCACCCGTGACGGCGGCATTGACCAAGCGCACGTCGAGGTGCAGCAGGTCGTCGGGGCGCAGGATGGCGAATTCGCTCAGGGCGCCTGACGGATTGGCGCGCAGCGGGCCATCGGGTTTGGTGATGATGCCGAGCGCAGCCCCCAAGCCGGGCTGTGCCGTCATCTGGGCCGGGCCAACCTTCAAGGCCTGCCCCAGGGCACTCGAGGCGGTGGCACCGCCGGCGGCCAGGAAACCAATCATCAACCGGCGCGTCAAAACGGCTTCGCCGGCTCGCGGAACGGTGTTATTTTTCAAGGGGAAACGCTTACGCCGCGAAGGGCCGCTGCCCTCGCCAGAATCGTCGGACATAACGCGCCCCCACCCGTCGGAGATGAATTATTACCGAATTGTTAACAAACTTACTCCCTGTTGGCGAGCGAATATTTTGCGACGGGCTAGGTCGTGTCATTTATCCGCCCATGGAGCCTATGTCACATCGAGGTAAATTGCGTCCTTGGGCTCTTCGACTGCATGCGGGTAGGGTGGTCCGTCCAAGCCCTCCCACGCCAGCGCCTGATTGACCGTTACACACGGGCGCATGCGTCCTCGTAACGGCGAAATGCTTGGACCCCAATGTCTAGGCCGGATAGAAATGTCGCGGCTTTCGCCAATTAGAAATGTCACTTAGCACCGACGGTGGGGTCGGGCGGCGGGCGGGCGCGCAGCTGTTCAAGCGAGCGCAGCGCCCGACCGACGACCGTAGGGCGGACGGTTCAACTGTCTTTGTTTTCCGAGATCATTAGCGAGCGAGGCATGTAATACCCACACTCGTTCAGGCGCCGAGCGCGCTGCGAGCCGGTGAACCCAGGAGCTAACATGTCGAAAATTCCAAAGCTTTTCCCAAGTCGAAATACGCCATTCAATCGCCGT
>FTKT01001180.1_pt2 | contig 10229 bp, 9 predicted proteins | sample 1658271 | NCBI WGS metagenome assembly FTKT01 (sample SAMEA3914811, study PRJEB12502) | metagenome | biome: forest; material: soil | place: Canada | collected 2011-08-04 | depth 0.3 m | reverse complement strand
TCCTCGTTGCCGTAGCGCGCGGCCATCATCAGCGGCGTCGAGCCGTTGGGCGAGCGGGCCTCGAGCGCCGCTCCCCTGGACAGCAGCAGCTTGACGATGGTCGCGCTGCCGCCGGTGGCCGCGTAGTGCAATGGCGACCAGCCATCCTTCTGCACGGCCGCGCCGTGCGCGACCAGCGCGGTGGCGGCGTCCACCTCGGCCTTCAGCGCGGCCATCATCAGAGGGGTCTCGCCGGCGTGGTTGCGGATGTCGATCTGGATGCCCTTGGCGTCCATCAGCACCTTGGCGACCTTGGGCGACTCCGTCTGTAGTGCCAGGATCAACGCGGGCTGGCCGTGCTCGTCGAGGGCGTTCGGATCGAAGCCTCTCGCCAGCGCCCGCGAGACACCGTCGGCGTTGTCGGTGTTGACGGCTCGAAAGAAGCTGACGCTGTCGTCATCGGCCGCGAGGGCGCTGCCGGCGGACAGCATGGCGGCGAGGACGACGCCCAGGGCGCGGAAACGGGTTGGCATGGCGTGAAGTCTCTGGTGAGTGGCGCGACAAGGCCTTGGGGGACTGGCTCAGGCTGGCTCGGGGACTGTCACACGAAAAAGTTGCTCGAAGTTTGCGCGAGTCGCGTTCGCGACCTCGGCGCTGGAAATGCCCTTCAGTTCGGCGATCAGGTGCGCGACGTGCGGCACCCAGGCCGGCGTGTTGACCTTGCCGCGGTGCGGCACGGGCGCCAGGTACGGGCTGTCGGTCTCGATGAGGCAGCGGTCCAGCGGCACGAAGCGCGCGACCTCGCGCAGTTCGGCCGCCGTCTTGAACGTGAGGATGCCCGAGAACGAGATGTGGAAGCCCAGATCGAGCGCCGCCCGCGCGACGTCCATCGATTCGGTGAAGCAGTGGAACACGCCACGCGGCGCCGGGCCCGCGCCCTCGCCCTCCTGGCGCAGCACGGCCAGCGTGTCGTCGCTGGCCTGGCGCGTGTGGATGATCAGCGGCAGGTCGAGCCGGCGGCCCGCCCGGATGTGCACGCGAAAGCGCTCGCGCTGCCATTCCATGTCGGCGATCGTGCGGCCTTCGAGGCGGAAGTAGTCGAGCCCGGTCTCGCCGATGGCGATCACGCGCGGACGCGCGGCGCGCTCGCACAGCCACTCGACGTCGGGCTCCTGCATCGCCTCGGTATCGGGATGCACGCCGACGCTGGCCCACAGGTTGTCGTGCGTGGCGGCGAGCCCGTGGACGGACTCGAACTCCTCCATGCTGGTGCAGATGCACAGCGCGCCGCCGACGTCGGCGGCACGCATGTCGGCAAGGATCGCGTCCAGGCGCGAGTTCAGCTCGGGGAATGCGAGGTGGCAGTGGGAGTCGACGTACATGGTCACGTGGGGACGCGCGCGCGTGACGCGCCCGCGCGGGCGGCCGGGGGAAACGTCAGATCGTCTGCGTGGGCTTGGACGACGACAGCGAGGTGCCCAGCACCTCCTCGATGCGCAGCTTCAGCAGGCGCGTCTTCTCGTCGACCGGGAAGCGGACGCCGACGCCCTGCGTGCGGCCGCCCGGTGCGTTGGCCGGCGTCAGCCAGCCCACCTTGCCGGCCACCGGATAGCGCTGCGGGTCGCCCGGCAGCGTCAGCAGCAGGTAGATGTCGTCGCCCAGCTGGTAGTCGCGCGTGGTCGGCACGAAAAGCCCTCCCTCGGCGAAGATGGGCATGTAGGCGGCGTAGAGCGCGCCCTTTTCCCGGAAGACGAGCTGGATGACGCTCGGCCGCGCCGTGGCCGGCGGCGGCGAGGGCATCACTGAATTCGGTTCATCTGGCATCGTGGCCCTAGTGTAGCGAGCTTGGGCGTGGATTTCCCGCCGCGCAACGGCCGGTTATCGCCGCTTTTTCCGCCGGCGGGCTCAGGCGGCCCCGGATTCGCTGCGGTCGCGACCCGCCTGCTTGGCCAGGTACATGCGGCGGTCGACGGCCTCGATGAACTGCGTCAACGTGTCCGAGGCGGACGGGATGATGGTGCCCACGCCCTGGCTGACCGTCAGCAACTGGCTGACCGGCGACACCGCGTGCGGGATCTGCGCCTTGAACAGCGCCTGGCGCACGCGCTCGCTGACGCTGCGCGCCGCGGCTTCGTCGGTGGCCGGCAGCACCAGCACGAACTCCTCGCCGCCGTAGCGCGCCAGCAGGTCGCGCGCCCGATGGGCGACGGCCGACAGCGCCACGCCCACGCGCTTGAGGCAGTCGTCGCCCTGGACGTGGCCGTGATGGTCGTTGTATTGCTTGAAGAAGTCGATGTCGATCAGGATCAGCGACAGCGGCTGCGTGTGGCGGCGCGCGGCGTCCCATTCCTCCTCCAGCACCGCATCGAACTTGCGGCGATTGGCCACGCCGGTGAGGCCGTCGCGGAAGGAGAAGTCCTCCAGCTGCTTCTGCATCTCCAGCAGCTTCTGCTCGGTCTTCTTGCGCTCGCTGATGTCGAACATGAAGCCGATCAGCGCCTGCGGGCTGCCATCCTCGTTGCGCACCACGTGCACCACGTCGCGGATCCAGACGTACTCGCCGTTGGCGTGAAGCGCCCGGTAGTCGGCCTCGTGGTCGACGCCGGACTGCGACTGCGAGATGCAGAAATCCACCACCCAGGCGCGATCGTCCGGATGCATGCGTTCGGCCCAATGGTTGACGGTGACCCAGCTGTCGGGCTTCCAGCCCAGCAGTTGCTCGATCTGCGGGCCGATGTAGGCGAAGGTCGCGCTGGCCCAGTCGATCTTCCACGGGATCGCGCGCGTGGATTCCAGCAGCGTGCGGTAGACGGTGGGGTCGAGCTCGGGAGTCGTCATGGCTTCGCGCGAAACGGTTCAAGGGGTTTTCCACGAGCATAACTGGCCCTCGTGAAGACCTGGTTTTCGCGGGGCCGATATATCCTCGTCCACCTTCCGGCAGCCCTGCCGGCCCATCACGAGGAGTCCCTTCAATGAGCGCGAAGCACGACCAAGAGCAGGACCATTCCACGTTCGACGCCGGTGACCTGCGCCGGCGCGACTTCGTCGCCCTGTCGGTGGCCACCGGCGTCGCGGCGACCTCGCTGCCGGCCGCCGCGATCCCGGCCGGGCCGCCGGTGGTGGAGAAGGACGTCACGATCAACACGCCCGACGGCACCTGCAACGCCGCCTGGTTCCACCCGGCCGAGGGCAAGCATCCGGCGGTCATCCTCTGGCCGGACGCGTTCGGCCTGCGCCCGTCGATGCGCGACATGGGCCGCCGCCTGGCCGCCGACGGCTACGCCGTGCTGGTGCCCAACCCGTTCTACCGCATCGGCAAGGGGCCGTTCTACGAGACGGCCGCGCAAGTCGACTTCAAGGACAAGGCCACCTACGCCAAGATCGGCCCGCTGATGGGCTCGATCGGCGCGCCCGGCGCGGCCGAGAAGGACGCGGTGGAGTTCGTCAAGTTCCTCGATGCCCAGCCCGAGGTCGACAAGGGCCGCAAGATCGGCACGCAGGGCTACTGCATGGGCGGCGCGCTGGTGCTGCGCACGGCCGCGACGGTGCCCGAGCGCATCGGCGCCGGCGCCTCGTTCCACGGCGGCGGCCTCGTCACCGACAAGCCCGACTCGCCCTACCTGCTCGCGCCGAAGATCAAGGCGCGCCTGCTGATCGCGATCGCCGGCAGCGACGACGCCAAGCAGCCCGACGCCAAGGACAAGCTGCGCAAGGCCTTCGACGACGCGCACGTGACCGCCCGCGTGGAAGTGTTCGCCGAGAAGCACGGCTGGTGCGTGCCCGACATGCCGCAGGACGACGGCCAGCCGATCTACAACCAGGCAGACGCCGAGCGCGCGTGGACCGAGCTGCTGGCGCTGTACAAGACCGCGCTGGGCTGAAGCACCGTCAGCGGCCCCAGCGGTCGCGCACCCGCGCCGCGAGATCGATCTTCACATCGTGCAGTGCCGACGGCCCGAGCGCGCCCTCGGCGCCCGGGGGCCGCTGCGCCGAGACGCGCTCGAAGCACGCGGCCGCCTTGTCGGTGATGAAGCGCGACAGCGACGCGTACACGTGCCTGTCGCCGTGGCGCGCCTGCTCGGAGACGAAGAAGCGCTGCGGCGCGATCAGCTCCAGGTGCTGCTTCGCGCGCGTCATGGCGACATACAGCAGGCGGCGCTCCTCGGCGATCTGCTTGGCGTCGCCGGTGCTCATCTCCGACGGGATGCAGCCGTCGACGACGTTGAGGATCTGCACCGCGCCCCACTCCTGGCCCTTGGCCGAGTGGATCGTCGACAGGATCATGTAGTCCTCGTCGAGATGCGGCGGGCCGGCCTCGTCGCTGGACGCGGCCGGCGGATCGAGCGTCAGCTCCGTCAGGAAGCGTTCGCGCGCGCCGTAGCCGCCGGCGATCTGCGTCAGCTGCGCGAGATCGGCCTGGCGTGCCGGCGCGTCCTCGTGCAGGCGCTGCAGCAGCGGCAGGTACCAGGCGCTGACGGCGTCGAGATCGGCCGGCCACGCGGGCGTCTCGCGCAGGCGCGACCAGAGCGCGGCGAAGGCGGCCCAGTCCTCGCGCGCGGCCGCGGGCATCGCGTGTTCGAGCAGCACGCCGCCGGGCGTGCCCGACGCGTCCATCGCATCGAGCAGCTTGCGCGCGTTGGCCGGCCCGACGCCGGGCACCAGCTGGGCGACGCGGAATCCCGAGATGCGGCTGCGCGGGTTCTCGGCCCAGCGCAGCACGGCAAGGACATCCTTCACATGGCTGGACTCGAGGAACTTCAGGCCGCCAAACTTCACGAACGGGATGCGCCGCCGCGTCAGCTCCAGCTCCACGGCCGCCGAGTGATGCGCCGTGCGGAACAGCACCGCCTGCTGCTTCAGCCGGATGCCCTCCTCGCGCCACGCCAGCACGCAATCGGCCACCTGGCGCGCCTGCGCCATCTCGTCGGGCACCGTGACGATGCGCGGTCGCGCCGAAGACGGCCGGTCGCACCACAGCGTCTTCGCGTAGCGCTCCGGCGCCTCGGCAATCACGGCGTTGGACGCCTCGAGGATCGGCTGCGTCGAGCGGTAGTTGCGCTCCAGCGCGACGACGCGCGCGGCCTGCGGGAACTGCTGCGGGAAGTCGAGGATGTTGCGCACCTCGGCGGCGCGGAACGCGTAGATCGACTGCGCGTCGTCGCCCACCACCGTCAGCCCGCGGCCATCGGGCCGCAGGCCGCGCAGGATGGAGGCCTGCAGTCGATTGGTGTCCTGGTACTCGTCGACCAGCACGTGGTCGAATCGGCCCGCGACATGCGCCGACAACTCGGGCGCCTCCATCAGTGCCGACCAGTACAGCAGCAGGTCGTCGAAGTCGAGGCTGTGCTGCTGCGCCTTGGCCGCCGCATACGCCGCGAACAGTTGGCCGAGCTCGGTCTCCCAGCCCAGGCACCACGGGAAGGCCTCGCGCAGCACGCCGTCGACCGTGTCCTGGCTGTTGACGACGCGCGAGTAGATGGCCAGGCACGTCGCCTTCTGCGGAAAGCGCAGCTTGGTGGCGGCCAGGCCTTGGGACTGGCGCACCAGCGCCATCAGGTCCTCGGCGTCGGCGCGATCGAGCACCGTGAAGTCGGTGGGCAAGCCGATCGCCTCGGCGTAGTCGCGCAGCAGGCGCGCGCCGATCGCGTGGAAGGTGCCGGCCCAGGGCAGCGATGGCGGCCGCGTCGTCGACGGCAGACGCAGCGCCTGGTGCACGATGCGGCCGGCGCGATGCACCATCTCGCCGGCGGCGCGGCGCGAGAACGTCAGCAGCAGCAGGCGGTGCGGATCGGCGCCGCGCTGGATCAGGTGCGCCACGCGCGCGGCCAGCGTCATCGTCTTGCCGCTGCCGGCGCCGGCGATCACCAGCAGCGCGCGGGCATCGCCGTCGCTGCCGTGGCGGACGGCCTCGAGCTGCTGCGCGTTCAGGTTCTCGAACGGGTCGGCGACGAGGGGCGGCGAGGCGACGGCGGACATGCGCAACTGTACATCCATACAGACGGGCGGTCTCCGAGTGCCGCGCCGCGAGACCGCCGGTGGCGCCTCGCGGCCGGTCGCCGACACCCGGGATGACGAGCCTCGCCGCCGCGAGGCCCGACCCTAGAATCGTTCGATCGAAGTCTCCTGGGAGGGAACGCAATGAGGATCTACAACGTCGCCGGCTGGGCGCTCATCCTGGTCTACGCGCTGGCCTGCATGGCCGCCGCGCCGCCGGCCATCGGGCCGGGGGGCGGACTGGCGATCGCCGCGGCCTATTTCGTCGTCTGCTGGTTCGTCGGCGGCGTGTACCTGTCCTGCGTGATCCACATGGGCATCGCGCACCGGGCGCTCGACTACAAGGAGTGGTTCGTCAAGACGATCACGGTCGTCAACAACCTGCTGTTCGTCTACATCGACCCGGTCAGCTGGGTGAACCGCCACCGGCTGCACCACACGTTCGCGGACCGCGAGGGCGATCCGAACAAGCTGGCCTCGGACGGCTTCTGGCGCACGCTCTGGCTGTGCCTGTTTCCGTACGAGACCAAGGTCAACGTCGCCAACGACGCGATCCTCAAGACCTGGCCATTCCGCCTCGTCGCGAACTGGCCCTTCGCCATCGCGGCCACCGTCTTCAACATCTGGCTGCTGTCGGTGCTGGTGCACGACCTGCGCTTCGCGCTCGTCATGTGGATCACGTTCCGCGTCTTCACGCTGTGGATCAACATGGTGCAGAACTACTGGACGCACGACCGCCGCTTCGGCTACCGCCGCCACGACGACGAACGCGACAACGCGATGAACATCGGCGAGTGGCTGCCGGTGACGATCACGTTCAGCGCCTGCCTGCAGAACAACCATCACCACAGCCCGGGCCTGCTGCGCCTGAGCCACGACGACGCCGAGTACGACTTCGGCTTCGCGACGGTCAAGGCCATGCGCGCGCTGGGCCTGGTCAAGGCGAGCCGCACCGGGGTCGAGATCCCGAAGGAAGTGCCGCTCGCCTCGCTGAACTTCTAGGCCGCCGAGACCTTCTTCCTGCGCCGCGAGAACGGATAGAAAGCCTGCGCCCAGAAGCCGCGCGGCAGTGTCTCGTTGTGCAGGCCGTAGGTGTGCGGCCACGAGCCGTCGCGCGGCAGGTAATGCGTGCCGAAGAGCCTGTCGATCCACGGGAAGTGGATCGCGAAGTTCCTGTCGATCGCCTCTTCCTGCGACGTGTGGTGCCAGTGGTGGTAGCGCGGCAGGATGACGAACGGCTCCAGCCAGCGCCAGGTCGGACCGAAGTTGCAGTGCGTCCAGGTGGCGTGGATCGTCACGAAGAACAGGTAGGCCACGATGATGTCGTGCGGAAAGACGAACATCATCGGAATCAGCATGAAGCCGCGCACGACGACGTCGTCGACCAAGTGCGAGCGCGAGCCGGCTATCCAGTCGAGCGCCTTCGACGAATGGTGGATCGCATGGAAGCGCCACAGCCACGGCACCGTGTGGAAGAGGCGGTGGATGGCGTACTCGCACAGGTCTGCCACGAGGATCGCGAGGAAGACCTGCACCAGCCACGGCAGGCTGCCCGTCGCGGCCAGCAGCGCCGGGACGCCGAGTACCCTGGTCAGCTGCGTCGCCGGCAGCAGGATCAGGAAGGACGTGACCTGGATCGGCAGGTGCGTGGACAGGAAGTACACGATGTCCAGCAGCCACTCGTCGCGGAACACGCTCTGCTTCTCGTAGGCCGGCCACAGCACCTCGATGGGCGAGAAGATCAGCGTCATCAGCAGCATGTCGAGCAGGAACCAGTCCAGGCCGATCGCCGGGCCCGCGTGCAGCGTCTCGTTGATCGGCACGCTCGCGCCGCCCAGCAGCGTGGCGACGAGCGCCAGCGACATGCCGGTCAGCGCCAGCACCTTCTTCCTGCGCAGCATGGCGGAGATCAGGCCCAACAGGATCGCCCCGAGGATGACCGCCTGGATCAGCAGCCGCATCACGTGCATCGGATAGAACGGCCGCAGCTCGGGCGAGGTCAGCAGCTGCGGGAAGTGCAGGCAGACGACCGCGCCCAGCGCCAGCACGCCGAGGAACGCGGACAGCACGCCGCTCCACCAGCCGCTGCCGAAATGGCTCGGATCGTCGTCGCCGAAAATCTCGTTGATCTTGTGCTCGAGCACGGGCTCTCCCTGTGGCGATACGCCTTTGGGCGGAAGTTTAGCGAACGCCCTGCCCGCGAGCGGTCGCCGTGGCGCGGCGTGCGCCTCAGCGCCGTGCGATCTTGCGCATGAACGCGAGCCGGATCGCCGCCGAGTGCTGGACCTGCTCGACGACTTCGTAGCCATGGCGCAGGTAGAAGCGCACGTTGCCGACCATGATCATGTTGGTGGTGAGCTCGAACCGATCGACCTGCGGATGGGCGTCCTCGATGGCGCGCAGCAGCTGCGCGCCCAGGCCGCGGCCACGCGCCTGTTCCGCGACCACCAGCACGCGGATCAGGCACGTTGCGCCGGAGACGATGCCGCGGATCGCCCCCAGCAGCTGGTCGCCGTCAACGGCCTTGAGCACCGTGGCCGTGCGGATGTGCTCGCGCACGCCGGCGATCGTCTCCTGCAACGGCGGGATCGCCCAGTCGTCGCACGCGCGCGCCTCGGGCTCGAACGCGACCTGCTGCAGCGCCAGCAGCGCGGGCGCGTCGTCGAGTTGCGCGGGGACGATCGTGATCACGGCGCCTGCAGCTTCGTGAGCACGTCCAGCGTCGGGAAGCCGTCGGCCGGCAGGCCCTGGCGGCGCTGCCAGTCGCGCAAGGCCTGGCGCGTGGCGGGGCCCATCTGGCCGTCGGGCGCGCCGGCCGGGAAGCCGTGGTCGCTGAGCGCCGACTGCAGCGTCCTGAGCTGGTCGCGCGACAGCGGCTGCTCGTCGCGCGGCCACGCGCCCTGCACGCCCGGGCCACCGGCGATGCGCTGCGCCAGCAGGCTCACCGACAGCGCGTAGCTGGTCGAGTTGTTGTAGCGCAGCAGCGTGCGGAAGTTCGGGCCGACGAGAAAGGCCGGGCCGCGCACGCCCGCGGGCTGGAAGATCGCGCCGTCGGCGATGTCGGGCAGCGGCGCGCCGTCCAGCGTCTGCACGCCCTCGGCGGCCCATTGCGCGCTGGTCTGGCGGATGGCGTCGTCGGCGCGGCCCGCGTCGAAGCCGTCGGGCAGCTTCACCTCGGCGCCCCAGGCCTGGCCTGTCTGCCAGCCCGAGTGCGCGAGGAAGTTGGCCGTGGAGGCCGTCACGTCGGCCATGCTGCCCCAGATGTCGCGCTTGCCGTCGCCGTCGGCGTCGACCGCGAAGGCGAGGAACGCGGTCGGGATGAACTGCGTCTGCCCCATCGCGCCGGCCCACGAGCCGATCATGTGCGCGCGGTCGATGTCGCCGCTCTGCAGGATCTTCAACGACGCCATCAACTGCTGCTTCGCCCACGCCTCGCGGCGGCCCTCGAAGCCGAGCGTGGCCAACGCGTCGATGGTGGGGATGTCGCCGAAGTTGCCGCCGTAGTCGCTTTCCATGCCCCAGATCGCGACGATGGTGGCCTGCGGCACGCCGTAGCGCGCCTCGGCGGCGGCGAGTTCGGCCTGCGTCTCGGCGAGCTTCTGCTGGCCGTGCTGGACGCGGTTGGGCGACACGATCAGGTCGACGTAGTCCCACACGGCGCGCGTGAACTCGGGCTGCGCGCGATCCGAGCTCACCGCGCGCGGCACGTAGTGCGCGTCGTCGAACGCGACGTGCAGCGTGGCGTCGTCGACGCCGGCGGCGCGCGCGGAGTCCTCGAAGGCCGCGACCCAGCGCGCGAAACCCTGCTGCTGCGCGAGCTCGTCCATCGACACGCCGGCCGCCTTCGCGGCGTCCGCGGTGATGGCCGGCGACTGCGGCGTCGTCGACGGCGGACTCGCGCAGGCGGTCAGCGCGACGGCTGCGAGCGTGGCGACATGGCGCCAGCGTCGACGAGGTTGCGCGAGAAAGGTGTCGTGCATGCGGGGATTGTCGCCGTCAGGAGGGATGGCCGTCTGAGTGTGGCTCGACCGCGGAAGTTTCCTCGACATGGCAGGTGCCGCGAGTCATGCAGCCCGCCAGCGAGCGCAGGCGCTGGATCGCGCCGCCGCGGTCGTCGAACTCGGCCAGCATCAGGTCGAGCGCGCCACGCGCCGCGTGCGCCTCGACCGGCAGCCACGGCGCGCCGAGCGCGGCCCACTGGGCGTCGTCCAGCAACATCTCGCCCGTGAGGAACAGCTGGCGGCCGGCATCGCCGT
>FTKT01003668.1_pt1 | contig 10230 bp, 9 predicted proteins | sample 1658271 | NCBI WGS metagenome assembly FTKT01 (sample SAMEA3914811, study PRJEB12502) | metagenome | biome: forest; material: soil | place: Canada | collected 2011-08-04 | depth 0.3 m | reverse complement strand
ACGTCGTCGTAGTAGGTGTAGGTCGGGTCACCGGGGTAGTTGTCGTCCTTGCTGGTGAGGGTGAGGGTGTAGCTGTGTCCGGCGGTGACGGTGCCGGTGACGTTCTTCCAGCCCGCGCCGTTGGTGCAGGTCTTGGCCAGCACGGTGGCGGTGGTGCCGGAGGTGTTGTCCTTGAGGGTGGCCGTCGCCCAGTCGTAGGTGACGGTGTCCGGGCAGGTCATGTTGTACCAGAAGGAGACCTTGCTGGTGCCGGCCGCGGCGGTGAAGGTCTGCGCGAGGGAGGAGGTGTTGGACGGGTTGGCCGAGCCGACCATCGCGCCGTAGCTGCCGCTGTGGGCGGCGGCCGCGGTCACCGAGGTGCTGCCGGCCGAGGTCCAGCCGGAGGACGAGCCGGTCTCGAAGCCGCCGTTGGTGATGGAGCCACCGCCGCCGCCGCTGGTGGAGACGGTCCAGCTGAAGCTGGTGCTACCGGTGGCGTTGGTGGTGTCCTTGGCGGTCACGGTGACGCTGGAGGTGGCCGCGGTGGTCGGGGTGCCGGTGATCAGGCCGCTGGTGCTGATCGACAGGCCGGCCGGCAGGCCGGTGGCCGAGTAGGTCAGGGTCTGGCCCGACGCGCTGTCGGTGCCGCTGATCTGCAGGGAGACCGCGGTGCCGACCGTGCTGCTCTGGCTGCCGGGGTTGGTCACCGTGACGGTGTTGCCCTGCTGGCCCACGATGGCGTGCGAGATGGCGCAGGAGTTGGTGTCGTTCGACCAGCTGGCCTGCTCGGCGTAGGAGCCGAAGGAGCCGAAGGAGATGTTGGCCGCGCCGCCGGTGGTGCCGGGCGAGAGCCAGGCGCACTCGTCGGAGTTCTCCTGGCCGTTGTAGGTGGCGTCACCGGTGTGGTTGGTCCAGCCGCCGGCCGGGTTCTGGTCGGACATCATCTCGTGCCACTCGTGGCCGAGCGTCATCGTCCAACCGTCGAGGGTCCCGGGGGAGTTGACGAAGCCGACGCCACAGCCCGCACCGGAGTCCATGTTGTACGGCTGGTTGCTGAACGCGATGTCGCCGTACGGCGAGCTGACCGCGCCGCCGGTCAGCGTGGTGTCGCCGTTGTAGTCGTGCCAGGCGCAGTACTGGCCCTGGTAGCTGTCCGGGTTGGTACCGGTCGGCGACAGGACCACGTAGTACGCGTCACGGTTGGACGCGGCGGTGGTGTTGCCGAAGTGGGCGGCCGCGTTGACGGCCTCCTGGCCGAGCTGGTGGCCGCTTGCGGTGGCCGGCGAGGCACCCGCGTTGTCGTACCAGACACCGGAGAGCACGCCGCCGGTCTGGTACGGGATGAAGTTGGCGTTCGAGGGGCAACTGACCGCGCCGCTGGCCACGTTGGGGCCGTCGCACCACTGGGTCAGGTCCGCCGACCAGCGCTCGCTGTTGGTGCCGATGCCCTTGAACATCTGCTGCGCGGCGCCCGCGGCGCCGTCCGCGTCACCGGAGAACTTGGCGTTCCCGTTGGCGTCGGTGCTCTGGCTGCCCCACTGGTTGCCGTAGAAGACCAGGTAGACCTTGGAGTGGCCGCTCTGCACGCCGATGCCGTCGATGGCACCGCCGTAGGAGAGGGTCTGCGGCCCGGTCGCCACGTTCGGCGTGGCCTGCTTGGCCGCCCAGTCCTTCATCTTGGTGTTCTGCTGGATCGTCGGCAGCACGCCATGCCGGTACGGGTGGTTGTACGCGGGGCTGAACGGGTTGGCCGAGGACTGGCTCTGCGTCTGGTCCGTGGCCGGTGTGGCCAGCGCCTGCGGCGCCGCGACGCCGATCAGGGCGCCTGCGCCGAGGGCCAGGGATGCCAGGCCGGTCAGCGCGGTACGCAGGGTGCCGCGTGTGCTGTGGGGGTTACCCATGGGGTGAGGGTTCCTCTCTCAGGCCGAACACGCCCGCCTGGTCGGCGGCACGTGATCATTGACATGGACAGGGCAGTGGGCACACCTCAGTCGCGCTCCGAATCTGGTGGATCGCTGAGCGTACTGATGTGACGGCGCGGCGGTGCCTGATGCGGGGGCGCTGTTCGCTGGGGGACGCCGATCTGGGGCCGAGCGGTGGTACCGCCCGCGAGGGCATCGGTCTGCTGGTCGCGGGGAGGGCGTGAAACCAACCGTGGAGAGCGCCAGGGCTGTCTGGTGACCAGTCAGCTATCGGCGTGGTGTGCCGCGTGCTGCCGTGTAGCAAAGCAGAGTTGACGACATCAGGTCAACGGGTCGGTACACGTTGCCTGGAACTCCTCGGGCGGTCCCGGCCTACCGGACGGACGCCCGGCGTGCGCGTGCCGCGCCCGGCGCGTGGCCGTCGTGAACGAGCTGCGTTCGGCTGTGAATGAAGGTGCCACCGGGCCACCGGTCCGGCCTGCGCCGCGCTGCGCCGGCCGCCGAGGGCAACGGGCCGAGAACGCGCCGAGCCCCGGCGCAGGAGCTGCGCCGGGGCTCGGAACGACTAGGGGGCCGCGCGGCGGCCCGGGTGGGACGGTGAGGATCGGAACCGGTGGACTGTGGGAACCCGGTTCTGCGGGAGCGCCTGGTCAGGCGCTACGAGGCAGAGCGAGCACCGGGTCGACACCGTGGTCGGTGGCGAGGCGGCGCAGATCTTCCAGTTCGGACTGTTCAACCTCGGCCAGGAACTCGTCCCCGGACTCGAGTGCGCGGTGCAGATCCTGCTCTGCGTTCCTTATGCGTTGCAGGATTCCGGCGGTGAAGGCGTCCATGCGGCAGACCCCCTTGCTGTGTCGGACGTGCGCGGTCGAGCGTTCCCCGGCTGGAGGTGCGGTGTTCCGACGGCTGCGCCGGACCGGTCGGCTGGCTTCCGGTGACGGCGCTACTGCGGCCTTCTGGCCGCCTCCGCGGAGTGACGATCCCCCGGCCGGTGCGGATGAACGCGCGGCGGGTGGGTGCGATCGACCTACGGCGTGATCGCGGGTGGTGCATTCGTCCTCCCCAACACCACGGCGGGGAAACCTACCAGGCTCCATAAAGTTGCCCTTGTCACATTCCACCGTTCGAGTGGCACCCGTTCGTGAACCGCCTTACCGGTGCTTTACCCCTCCACCGGGCAGGATGGAGAGACCGTCGGAGTCGTAGGCCCGAGTACGGGACCTGGCGGTCCCGCCGCGCGCGCCACGCCCCAGAGAAGGGACAACCGCTGTGCGGGTACTTGTGGTCGAGGACGAGCAGTTGCTCGCCGAAGCCGTCGCCACCGGGCTGCGCCGCGAGGCGATGGCCGTCGACGTGGTCTACGACGGCGAGGCCGCCCTCCAGCGGATCGCGGTCAACGACTACGACGTGGTGGTGCTCGACCGCGACCTGCCACTGGTCCACGGCGACGACGTCTGCCGCAGCGTGGTCGAGCAGGGCCTGGCGACCAGGGTGATCATGCTGACCGCCTCCGGCGACATCAGCGACCGGGTCGAGGGCCTGGAGATCGGCGCGGACGACTACCTGCCCAAGCCGTTCGCCTTCAGCGAGCTGGTCGCCCGGGTCCGGGCGCTGGGCCGGCGCGCCACCGTCCCGCTGCCCCCCGTGCTGGAGCGGGCCGGCATCACCCTGGACCCCGGCCGCCGGGAGGTGCTGCGGGACGAGAAGCCGATCCAGCTCGCGCCCAAGGAGTTCGCCGTCCTGGAGGTCCTGATGCGGGCCGGCGGGGCCGTGGTCTCCGCCGAGCAACTGCTGGAGAAGGCCTGGGACGAGCACACCGACCCCTTCACCAACGTCGTCCGGGTGACGGTGATGACCTTGCGCCGCAAGCTCGGCGATCCGGCCGTCATCATCACCGTGCCGGGCTCCGGCTACCGGATCTGAGCACCCCCACCCCACCCCCACCGCGTCACCCCCAGAGGACGAATCCCATGAGCACCCCGCCCAGCATCGGCGGGCCCGCCGGCGGCTCCCGTACGGTGCCGCCGCGCCCCGACCACCCGCCGCGCCCGGCCGAGCCCAAAGCGAACGCCTACCGGCCCGGCGACGGGCTGGCCTCCTGGCTGCCCTTCCGTCCGACCATCCGGATCCGGCTGACGCTGCTCTACGGCGGGATGTTCCTGATGGCCGGGGTGGTGCTGCTGCTGGTCATGTACTTCTTCGTGCGCTGGGCCTTCCAGGACGCCGCGCTGCCGCGGCTCGACGTCCAGCCCGACGTGCTGATCACCATCAACAACCGGCCCTACACGGGTGACCAGTTCAACGCCTGGCTGGACTCCTACCAGGCGGCCCAGGCGCACAACTCGCTCGACACCCTGCTGCGCAAGTCGCTCACCGTGCTGGTCGCCCTCGCGGTGATCGCCTTCATCGTCGGCTACGCGATGGCCGGCCGGGTGCTCAGCCCGCTGGGCCGGATCACCCGCACCGCCCGCGAGGTGGCCAGCTCCGACCTGCACCGCCGGATCGAGCTGGACGGCCCGGACGACGAGCTCAAGGAGCTGGCCGACACCTTCGACGGCATGCTCGACCGGCTCGACCGCTCCTTCGACTCGCAGCGCAAGTTCGTCGCCAACGCCTCGCACGAGCTGCGCACCCCGCTGGCGATCAACCGCACCCTGCTGGAGGTGCAGCTCTCCGACCCGGCGGCCTCCGCCGACCTGCAACAGCTCGGCAAGACCCTGCTGGCCACCAACGAGCGCAGCGAGCAGCTGGTGGAGGGCCTGCTGCTGCTGGCCCGCAGCGACAACGAGCTGCTGGAGCGCCGGCCGGTTGAGCTCTCCGAGGTGGCGCTGCGGGCGGTCGAGCAGCTCCGCCCGGAGGCGGCCAACCGCGAGGTGGAGATCCGCTCCTCGCTGGCGCCCGTCGCGGTCTCCGGCAACGGCGTGCTGCTGGAGCGGATCGCGCTGAACCTGCTGCAGAACGCCGTCCGTTACAACCTGGCGGACGGCTGGGTCGAGATCAGCACCGCCGCGGTTCCCGGCGGACTGGGCGAGCTGGTGGTCAGCAACACCGGCCCGGTGGTGCCCGGCTACGAGCTGGAGCACATCTTCGAGCCGTTCCGCCGGGTCAAGGGCGCCGACCGGACGCGCAGCGACAAGGGTGTGGGCCTGGGCCTGTCGATCGTCCGCTCGGTGGTCCGCGCGCACGGCGGGGCCATCGAGGCGGTCCCGCGCGTGGGCGGCGGGCTGACCATACGCGTACGGATCCCCGGGGCCTGAGCGGCCGCCTCGGCCGGGTGGCGGACCGTCCGGGTCCGCCACCCGGCCGACGTGTGCCCGCAGCCGCCCCGGGGGAGTCCCGTGTACACCCGGTCATCACCGCGAACTCGCTGGCCAGGGCACTTGCCTTTGACGGTCCGGACAACTTACGGTGGCGTAACCTACGCATCCGTAAGTGACCCGTCCCTCAGGAGCCACCGTCGTGACCATCGCACCCGCCCAGCGCACCGGTTCGACCGCCTGGACCGATGCCCGGCTGATCCTCGCCCTCGAAGAGGTGGTCGAGACCGAGCTCAACCGCCACCTCAAGGTGGCCAAGGAGTGGATGCCGCACGAGTTCGTCCCGTGGGGCCAGGGCCGGGACTTCGACGGGGTGCTGGGCGGCGAGCCCTGGGAGCTCTCGCAGTCCAAGGTGACCCCGCTCGGCCGGATCTCGCTGGTGGTCAACCTGCTGACCGAGGACAACCTCCCCAGCTACCACCACGAGATCGCCACCATGTTCGGCCGCGAGGGCGCCTGGGGGACCTGGGTGCACCGCTGGACGGCCGAGGAGGGCCGGCACGGCATAGCGATCCGCGACTACCTGCTGACCACCCGTGCGGTGGACCCGGTGGCCCTGGAGCGGGCCCGGATGGAGCACATGGCGGTCGGCTTCGAGTCCGACAACGCGCACAGCATGCTGCACTCGGTGGCCTACGTGGCCTTCCAGGAGCTCGCCACCCGGATCTCGCACCGCAACACCGGCCACTTCTCCGGCGACCCGCTCTGCGAGCAGCTGCTGGCGAAGATCGCCAACGACGAGAACCTGCACATGGTCTTCTACCGGAACCTGCTCAAGGCCGCCCTGGAGATCGCCCCGGACCTGTCCATGCAGGCCATCCGCGACGTGGTGACGGACTTCCGGATGCCCGGCCACGAGATGCCCGGTTTCGAGCGCTCCGCCGCGCAGATCGCCATCGGCGGCATCTACAACCTGCGGATCCACCACGACGACGTGCTGCAGCCGGTGCTGCGCCACCTCCGGGTGATGGAGATCGGCGGCCTCGGCCCGGACGGTCTGCAGGCGCAGCAGGAGCTCGGCCTCTTCCTGGACGGCCTGGACGCCCAGGCCGTGAAGTTCGACGAGCGACAGGCCGCGCTGCTGGCCCGACGCGCGGCCAACGCGGCGAAGAAGTAGCCTCCGGCGGCTCTCGAAGGCCGGTCGGTTGCGGAGCTTTCGCCCGAAAAATACCCCGAGGTGACCAAGGTCACAGTCAGTCGTCGGACTCGTTCGGATGATCTCTCTGAGTGATCGAATGACTCCTTCGTCCGGCTACCCAGGGTAGTCGAATCCGGTACCCGGGGTTCCGCTAAACCGGCCCTCGAACCCACGTCCCACCTGCGGAGAGGCCTGCTGGCACCGAGAGCCGGCAAGGCGTACCATCACCTTCCGTATTCGCCTTCCGGCCGCCCTCGGCGGGCGGCGGCAACTGTCCGCAAGCCCCTCGGAAGCCGGTTCGATCACCTGATCGGACCGGTCGCTGAGTGTCGATTGAGTAACAGGGCTTGAAGTAAGGCACAATCTCGGCCTCGGGTCGGGCACAAGACCGGCCCCTCATGCGTTACGTGCGCTGGAGATACCGCACACACCCAGAGGGGGAGAGCGAACATGGCAACGGACTACGACACCCCGCGCAAGACCGATGACGACCTCAACGAGGACAGCATCGAGGAACTCAAGGCGCGCCGGAACGAGAAGTCGACCAGCTCGGTCGACGTGGACGAGTTCGATGCGGCGGAGGGCCTTGAGCTCCCCGGCGCCGATCTGTCCAATGAGGAGCTGTCGGTCCGGGTGCTTCCGCGCCAGGCCGACGAGTTCACCTGCATGAGCTGCTTCCTGGTGCACCACCGCAGCCAGCTGTACAGCGAGAAGAACGGCAACCCGATCTGCCGGGACTGCGGCGCCTGAGCGTCGGGCGGCCATGGTCCGGGCCCGGTGACACCCGTGCGAAGCACGGCCTCCGGCCCGGCACACCGCCCCGCCCGGGCCGGGTGACCGGCTCGGAGGCCGATCTCGCGTCCACCGCTGCTGCGGGGGCGCACACGGGAGATGAGAAAGGGACGGTCCCGCATCGCGGGAGCCGTCCCTTTGCCGTTCTCCTCGACCGTTCGACCGTTCTCCGGTGCTCGCCGCCGGTGTTCGCGGCGGCGCCGCGTCTCAGCCGCGCGCCTCGGCGATGGCCTCGGCCAGGCCCTGCGGGTCGCGGGTCGAGAGGTAGAGATACGGGGTCGGGTCGGCGGGGTCGCTGACCTCGACCCGCAGCGCGGTGCGGACGTAGCTGCGCAGCAGCATGAAGGCCCGCGGGTCCGCCTTCACCGAGCGCCAGGCGATCGCCTCCGCGGGGTCCAGCGGGCGGGCCTCGCCCAGCGCGCCGACCGGGATCCTCGCCTTGCCGGCCACCAGCGAGCCCTGCACCACCCGGATCCGGGCCGAGCCGTAGCCGCTGAGCGCGACCGCGCCCGCCACCGCGCCCGACAGCAGGGCGATCAGCCCGGGGACCGGGCCGAAGCGCAGCAGGATCAGGCCGAGCGAGATACCGGTGGCGACCGGCAGCAGCCACCAGGAACGGGGAGCGGTGAGGCGTTCGTCGTACATGCCTCCATTGTGAGCACCACCCGTCGGCGCCCCGGCGCAGCCCCCCGCGTGAGACGTCCGCGGACCGCTCGTGCTTTGCCTGCTACCGGCCGGTAGGGTCGCGCCTGTGACCGGACCCATCGCTTCCTCGCCGGCTCCGCAGGACTCCGTCGCGCCTGCCGAGCACCACCGTCAGCCGCTGCCCGCCGCCGCGCCGGCGACGGCGACCACGCCGCCCGCGGACGCCGAACAGCCGGTGCGCCACCCGCAGGCGCCGGCCCCGGGCACCCTGCTGGGCTCGCACTACGTGCACTGCTTCGGGTGCGGCCCACAGCAGAGCGCCGGCCTGCAACTGGAGGCGCGGGCGGGCGAAGGCGTGGACGTGACCGCCGAGTTCGTGGTCAAGGCGGTCCACCAGGGCGGCCCCGGGCTGGCCCACGGCGGCGTACTGGTCTCGGCCATGGACGAGACCCTGGGCTCGCTCAACTGGATCCTGCACACCGCCTCGGTCACCGGCCGGCTGGAGAGCGACTTCGTCCGCCCGGTGCCGGTCGACTCCGTGCTCCACATCCGCGCCTGGGCCACCGGCGTGCACGGACGGAAGATCTTCTGCGCGGCCGAGGGACGGATCGGCGGACCCGAGGGACCGCTCGCGATCCGGTCACAGGCACTCTTCATCCAGGTGAAGCTGGAACACTTCACCACGCACGGTCGTCCCGAGGACATCAAGGCAGCCCTGGACGACCCTGACCTGTTCAAGCGCGCCAGAGCCTTCGAGGTGAACCCGTGAGCACCACCGCCCGTCCGCAGGTAGACGTCCTGATCCGGCGACTCGACCCCGAGCTGCCCCTGCCCGCCTACGCTCAGCCGGGCGACGCGGGCGCAGACCTCTGCGCCGCCGTCGACGTCGAGTTGGAGCCGGGGGAGCGAGCCGTTGTTCCGACCGGTATCTCCATCGCGTTGCCGGACGGTTACGCCGCGTTCGTCCACCCGCGCTCAGGTCTCGCAGCTCGTTGCGGAGTTGCGCTCGTGAACGCCCCAGGGACGGTCGATGCCGGGTACCGTGGTGAGATCAAGGTGATCGTCGTCAACCTGGACCCGCGCGAGCGGGTCAGCTTCCGCCGTGGGGACCGTATCGCCCAGCTGGTCATCCAGCAGGTCGAGAAGGCCCGCTTCCACGAGGTGTCCGAACTGCCCGGGTCTGCACGCGCCGAGGGTGGGTTCGGGTCGACCGGTGGCCATGCAGCGGTTTAGCATGCCGCGGCCGCGCAGGTATTTCGCATCGGTCTTGGACCGGGAAGGACAGTGACCGTGTTCCGTCGTCGCCACAAGAGCGAGGACGCTGTCGAGCAGCTCGCCGAGGACGCCATCAGCGCCGACGAGACGGCCGATGACGTCGAAGGTTCCGCAGACTCTGAGAGCGAGAGCCTGACCGACTCCGAGGAGTCGCTGGAGGAGTCCGAGCTGGACCCGGCCGACCGGGTCGGCCTGCCGCCGGCGCCGCGCCCCGAGGGCCCGTGGGACCACTCCGAGCTGGAGAACCCCGAGGAAGGCCGAGTCGACCTCGGCGGCCTCCTGGTTCCCGGCGTCGAGGGCATGGAGCTCCGGGTGGAGGTGGCCGGCGACGCGATCGTGGCCGCCACCCTGGTGCTCGGCAACAGCGCCGTCCAGCTGCAGGCCTTCGCCGCGCCGAAGTCCGAGGGCATCTGGGGTGAGGTCCGCGAGGAGATCGCCGCCGGTATCACCGCCCAGGGCGGACTGGTCGAGGAGGAGGAGGGCCCGCTGGGCTGGCACCTCCGCGCCCAGGTGCCGGTTCAGCTGCCCGACGGCACCAACGGGGTGCAGCTGGTGCGCTTCGTCGGCTGTGACGGTCCGCGCTGGTTCCTGCGCGGTGTCATCTCCGGCCAGGCCGCCGTGCAGCCCGAGTCCGCGAGCGTGCTGGAGCAGGTGTTCCGGCAGACCGTCGTGGTCCGCGGCGAGACCCCGATGGCGCCGCGCGACCCGATCGTGCTGAAGCTGCCGGAGGACGCCCAGATGGTCGCGGACGCCGGCGTCGGCGCCCCCGAAGAGGGTGAGGCATCGCGCTTCGGCGACGCCTCGCTGAGCCCCTTCGCTCGCGGCCCGGAGATCACCGAGGTCCGCTGAGGCGAGGCCTGAGCTGACGTTCCGTCGGGCCCGGTGGCCCCATCCCGCTCGGGGTGGGCCACCGGGCCCGACGGCGTTCCGGGCCCCGCCCGGGCGCCGATTTGCTTGCGCCGCCGCCGTCCCCGTATAGTTCCACGGTCGCGTCGTTGACCCGCCCGGTAGGGCAGGTCGGCAGGGAATATCCGGATGCGGCGGGCGGGAAAAGATGCTCAGCGAAATCTGCTAGAGTCTGGAACGCCGAAAGCGCCGAAAGGCAAAAGCGGTAAATGCAGGAAAGCGAGTGAGAAACACCGAACGGTGGATCTGATAAGCT
>FTKT01000577.1_pt2 | contig 10232 bp, 7 predicted proteins | sample 1658271 | NCBI WGS metagenome assembly FTKT01 (sample SAMEA3914811, study PRJEB12502) | metagenome | biome: forest; material: soil | place: Canada | collected 2011-08-04 | depth 0.3 m | reverse complement strand
TCGTACGCCCCGCCACTCAGCAGCCCCTCAGCCCGTCAGCCCCTCAGCCCCTCAACCCCGCCCGCCCGCGATCCGGCCGCGGCTGTGCAGCGCGGCCCGGTCGGCGGCGGCGCGGCCGGCCGCCCAGCCCTCGCCGTCGCTGACCCGGACCCGCTGCGAGGTGAGGGTGGGGAACATCCGCCCGGTGGCCGTGTCCACCGCCTCCTCGCGGGCGGCCAGCGCCGGCAGCAGCCGCTCGTCCGGCACCAGCTGCTCCGCCGTACCGTCCTCGCGCAGGTGCCGTCCGGCGGCCGCGTCGGTGGTGGCCTGCTCGGTGGCGGCGGTCAGCCGCTCCCGGATCCGGGCCGAGTACGAGACCAGGAAGGACTGCCGGAACGCCCGGGTGCGCGAGGCGCCGTCCAGGTGCTGGCGGCTGCCGGCCCGGTTCATCGCGGCGGTGGCCTGCACCAGCAGCGAGGTGTAGAGCAGCTCGACCGCGTCCAGGTCGGAGTCGAAGCCGACGACCGTGCAGAACCCGAACTCCTTCGCCCAGACCACCCGGCACCGGTTCGCCGCCGCCACCGCGTCCAGCAGCATGGCCTTGGGTCCCTCGTACGGGTTCTCCACCCCGATCCGGACGGCCGCCGGTGCGTCCCGGCCGGTGTGGCCGGCCGAGAGCAGCGCCTCGTCGATGCTGTGCTGGGCCATCAGCTGCTGGGCCTTGGCGGTCAGCGCCTCGGCCTCCTCGGGGAACTCGGTGGACTCGGCCTTGGCGAGCAGCGCGCGGATCCGCGAGAGCATCCGCGGTTCGCCCGGCTGCGGCCGGGCCGCCCGGTGTTCCACCGGCCGTCCGGCCCCGGCGCCGGGCGGCGGGGCGACCGGCGAGATCGCGGGCAGCCGCTCCAGCGTCCGCAGCAGCTCCAGGACGGCCGAGGCCAGCGCGAAGCGGTCCAGCCGGTGCCGCTCGGCGAACTGCGGCAGGAACCGGTCGTCCTCGCCCCACCAGTCCTCGGCCTCCAGCTCGCGCAGCTGCTCGCGCCAGCGCCGGTCCAGCGCGGTGGGGACGTAGCGGCGGGCCTCGGCGGCGATCAGGTCGACGAGCAGCGCCTGGTGCACCGTCGGCAGGTCGCGCCGGACCAGCCGGGCCAGGTCGGCCGGGCGCCAGCCGCGGGCCCAGAGCCGGCCGGCCGTGCGGTCGGTCAACAGCAGCAGCGCCCGGCTCACCTCCGGCCACCGCTCGGCGGAGGCCGCGAGCACCGAGGCGCCGCCGTCCACGGCCCGGTCCAGCTGCTTGTCGGTGGCGGCGACGACCTCGCCGACGACCCGCTCCCACAGCTCGGCGATCTCGGACGCGCCCGGTTCCCGCTTGTCCTTGCTCATTGGGCCAATGATGCCGCAGGCGCGGGTGCCCCCGGGTTTGCAACGATTCCATCTCGGTTGGCCCGGTGGCCGGCCGCCGCCCGCCGGTGACCCGCGGACCAGGGCCGTACCACGCACCCTGGCCGACAGGCCCTGGTACCCGCCCGCGGTGGTCGCGGCCCGCGGCGGGTCGGCCCGGTCGGTCGGCCCGGGTTCGTCTCGTGCGGATACCGTGTGCATCGAGCAGATACGTCGCGACACCGGAACGTCATGGACGACGCGATCCGGGTAGCGGATGATTCGGAGCGGCTCACCCGTCGGCGTACGCGATGTCAGAGAACGAGGACCACGGCCAGATGAAGAAGATGTTCCGCGATGCGGCCGTCCGGCTCAACACGAGCCCGAGACGGCTCTGGGTCGCGGCCTTCCTGCTGTTCTCCGTTCTCGGCGTGGCCTGGTCGATGGCCACCCCGCTGATCGCCTCCCCCGATGAGCCGGCGCACGTGATCCGCGCCGCGGCCGTGGCGCGCGGGCAGTTCAACGGGCAGGAGGTGATGGTTCCTCACCAGGTCGGCGAGAGCAAGGTCACCTGGGCCGAGACCGGGGTGCGGCTGCCCGCCTGGTACGGGGACCTGAAGACGGTCAACACCTGCTACGCCTTCGCACCGGAGAAGCCCGCGAACTGCGCTCCGCAGCTCGGGCACTCGGAGCAGACCGCCCTGGTCAGCACGAGCGCCGGTCGCTACAACCCGTCCTACTACCTGATGGTCGGCTGGCCCAGCCTCTTCCTCTCCGGCCCGCCGGCCCTGTACGCGATGCGGATCGTCTCCGCGCTGATCTGCTCCGCTCTGCTGGCCAGCGCGATGGTCTCGGCCGCGGAGGCGCGTCGCCGCTCGGTGATGATGCTGAGCGTGGTGGTCGCGGCGACGCCGATGGCGCTCTTCCTCACCGGGATGGTCAATCCCAACTCGGTGGAGACCGCCGCCGGGATCCTGGTCTGGTCGGCCCTGCTGCCGATGCTGATGGACCCCAAGCCCGAGCTGCTGCGCCGTCAGCTGACCCGGCTGGGGGTGGCGACCCTGCTGCTGAGCAACGTCCGGCCGCTGGGCCTGATCTGGTTCGGCGTGGCGGTCTGCTTCGCCCTGCTGGTCAAGGAGCGGTACGCGGTCCGGGCGGTGCTGCGGGAGCGGACCGCCAAGTACTGGGGCGCCGCGATCGTGGTCTTCGGCGCGCTCGGCGTGGTCTGGTCGATGACCCACCCGGACCACTCGGTGCTGGACGGCATGCACCCCTACACCTTCGCCTCCGCCGCGCGGGTGACCTTCAACAACACCGGCTGGTACATCCAGCAGATGATCGGCTACTTCGGCTGGCTCGACACTCCGGCCCCCGAGGTCACCACCGTGGTCTGGTCGGGCGTGGTCCTGCTGCTGCTCTTCCTCGGCCTCTCGCAGGCCAGAACGCGTGAGGTGCTGGCGCTGCTGGGCCTGGTCGCGGCGATCGTGGCGCTCCCGATCATCGCGCAGAGCCTGCAGGCGAGCCAGACCGGGATCATATGGCAGGGCCGTTACCTGCTCCCGATGGCGGCGGGGCTGCCGATGCTCGCCTCGGCGGTCTTCGCCAAGCGGGCGCCGGGCGGCCGCGCCACCTGGCTGCGGCTGGTGGTCCTGGCGGGCATCGGCCTGACCCTGGCGAACGTCGCGGCCTACTACTGGGCGCTGCGCCGCTACACGGTCGGGATGCTCGGCCCGGTCTTCCTGCACGCGGCGAAGTGGCTGCCCCCGGGCGGTTGGCTGCCCTGGATGGCGCTCTACGCGGTGGCCGCGGCGGGGCTGCTGATGCTGCTCACCATCCGGGACCACGAGGACGACGACGAGTCCGCCGCGGACGGGTCGGCTCCCCGCCGCAGGCGGGACGAGCCGGGCCGGCGCCGACTGGTCCGCGCGGGCTGACCGGTCCGCGCGGACCGGTCAGCCCGCGCGGGGGAGCCGCTGGGGGAGTCCCGGCCCGGCCGACGCGAATCGGCTGACACGCCGTCGGAACCCCACGCCGCCGCGGTTCGTCCTGGAGGATAGAAACCGCGCGGTGGATGGTGAGCGGGGCCCGTCGGCCGCCGCTTCACGGGAGGAGAGCGGGATGGGTGGTGTGGATCCTTGGTCCCGCCCGCAGCAGCCGTGGGACCGGCAGGCCGGCGCCTGGCAGCCGGCGGTCGGCGGCCAGGCGGCGATGCGGGCGGCCCACACCGACCGTGACCGCACGGTGGACGTCCTCAAGGCGGCCTACGCCGAGGGCCGGCTCTCCGCGCAGGAGTACTCGGAGCGTTTCGACGCGGCCCACCGCGCGCAGACGTACGGACAGCTGGCGCAGCTCGTCTCCGACCTGCCGTCCGGTCCGATGGTCGCGCCGATGGGCATCGGGGTGCCGGTGGCGCCGGCCACCTTCCTGCCGACCCCGGTCCACCGCCCCGTCGCCCCCAACAGCGGCCTGGCGATCGCCTCGCTGGTCCTCGGGCTGCTCTGCCTGCCGACCTTCGGGATGCTCGCGATCCCGGCCGTCGTGACGGGCCATCTGGCCCGCACCCAGATCCGCCGGGGCGAGGAGAGCGGGGACGGGATGGCCGTCACCGGACTGCTCCTGGGCTACCTGTCGATCGCGGCCTGGGCGCTGTTCGTCCTCGCGGTCGTCGTCGTCAGCGCGGGCCACGGCTGATCCTCGATCAGCCGCTTGCCCAGGACCGACCGGTACCCGCCGGCCGGTCTTCGGCGCCGCCTTGATGAGCCTGTGCGCGACCCGCATAGGATGCGTCCGACAGAGACGTGGCCGACCGGCCCGAGCGCCGCTGCCGGAGCCGCGGAGCCGCCTGCCCACCGGGCCGGCCCGGCAGCCTGTCGGTTATTCATCAGCCAAGGCGAGGGACGACAAGCGTGACAATATCTACTGGGGATCCGGTCGCGGCGTCGGCAACCGGCCCGGTCCGGGTCGCGCGCGCCGTCGGCCACGGCCGCAGTCGCCGAAACCCCCTGCTCTCGTCGCCCGCCCTGCTCATGATGGAGGCCGCGGTCGCCTTCGCGGCCGCGCTGGTCCTGCCGTTCCTGGTGCGCCGGCTGAACGTCAATCCGCTCGACCGGTCGGGTCAGGTCAGCGGTCTGGCGGCGATCCAGCTGCGGTTCGGGCTGATCGGGATCGTGCTGGTGGCCGTGCTGCTGCTGGCGCTGCGACTGCGCGGCGGCCGGCACTTCCCGCTGGCGAGCCGTTTCGCCGCGGCCGCGCTGGCCGGCCTGGCGAGCGGCTTCGTGGCGGCCGGCGCCGTCGTCGCGCTGCTCGGCACGCCGTGGCCGATGTTCGGCCTGAACGGTGACAGCGGCCGGATCGTGGAGTGGTCCGCCGCGGTGGCCCACGGCCTGCCGAACCCCTCGCCGATCTACCCGCCGCTGCCGCTCTACAGCCTGGGCTTCTACGCGGACTGGTTCCACGGCGGGAACACCGCCTACGCCTTCAAGGACCTGCAGATCCTGGGTGCGGCCGCGTTCGGCCCGCTGACCTACCTGGCCTGGCGCATGGTGTTCAGCCCGATCCGGGCGCTGGCCTTCGGCGTGCTGCCCGCCTTCGCCCTGATCGACTCCTACAAGCCGTACGGGCAGACCGTGCTGGCGGTGCTGGTCCCGGTCCTGGTGGCGCTGATCATCGCGGTGAAGCGCAGCGGTGAGGAACAGTGGCGGACCGTGCTGTTGAAGGGGGCCGGGCTGGGCGCCCTGCTGGGGGTGCTGTTCCTGACCTACTCCGGCTGGTTCGTCTGGAGCGCCGGCGGGGTGGCCGTGGCGACGGCGCTCTTCTTCCCCTGGAAGACCGGGCCGCGCAAGGGCCTGGCCTTCGTGGGGACCACGGCGCTGGCGTTCGCCCTGGTCGCGGGCTGGTACGTGGTGATCATGCTGCGCGAGTCGGCCACCACCAAGGACTACAACAAGGGCTTCGACGCCTACACCGACCCGGCCTACTTCCCGATGTGGCGCACCGACATGCCCGGCCAGGTGGGCCAGTGGCCGCTGCAGGGCGAGCTGGGCGGCGTGCAGCTCTTCACGATCCTGGTCTTCATCTGCATGGGCGTCGTGCTCTGGCTGGGCCTGCGCAAGCCGCTGGTGGTCACCGTCGTCCTGCTGTTCGTCAGCCCCTGGCTGATGCGGATGTACTTCGCCTCGCAGATGTACATCACCGGCGAGGTGCAGCTCTGGATCCGGACCGGCAACCAGCTGCTCTACTGCGGTCTGCTGCTGGGGGCTCTCACAGCTCATCTGATCTCGCAGCAGTTGGCCGAGCGGTCGGCGGCCGCCCGGCTCGGGGCGACGGCGGATCCGGCGGGCGCCGCGCCCCGGGTGGGATTCAACGGCGGTGCGCCGCTCTCCCCGCAGGCGGCGGTGATCGGCGCCATGTGCGGGCTGCTCTTCCTGCTCGGCACGGTCGGCTCCTCGATGTCGGACCGCTACATGCCGACCAAGGAGAACACCTACAAGATCCTGCCGTGGGTCTCGCACACCGTTCGCAAGCTGGACGGAACCTGCCCGAAGTACGCTCCCGGCGGCCAGTGCTCGAAGGACGGCGACCAGACCTGGCTCACCATGATCAAGTAGTCCCGGCCAGGTTTTCGTGGTGAGCGCCACGACCAGCGGTGTTGCATTTGTTTTGACCGCGCCCGATGCGCTAGGTACGCTCTGACCTTGTGCCTGGGGTGTCCCCGGGTCCTTGTGCGTGCATGCACACCGGCTGGACCGCCACGGCGGAGCGTTGCGAAACGCCCCGCGCGCGCGAGTGCCGCCGCTGCACATCAGCATCATGGGATTCCGCGATTCTTCCGCCGCCGCCCTCACGGGCGGGCCGGAAGGAGCCCAACACACCCGACCTCGTGGGTCGGCGTGAGCTGGGAACACCGCAGGTTAGATCTACCAAGCGATGGCACACAGAAAACGGAGAAACGGTGCCTACGATCCAGCAGCTGGTCCGAAAGGGCCGGCAGGACAAGGTCGAGAAGAACAAGACTCCCGCGCTGAAGGGTTCGCCCCAGCGTCGGGGCGTCTGCACGCGTGTGTACACGACCACCCCGAAGAAGCCGAACTCGGCTCTCCGCAAGGTCGCCCGTGTGCGCCTCACCAGCGGGATCGAGGTCACCGCTTACATTCCGGGCGAGGGCCACAACCTGCAGGAGCACTCCATCGTGCTCGTGCGTGGCGGTCGTGTGAAGGACCTGCCGGGTGTGCGTTACAAGATCATCCGCGGCTCCCTTGACACCCAGGGTGTCAAGAACCGCAAGCAGGCCCGCAGCCGCTACGGCGCCAAGAAGGAGAAGTAAAGATGCCTCGTAAGGGCCCCGCCCCGAAGCGCCCGGTCATCATTGACCCGGTTTACGGATCCCCCTTGGTGACCTCGCTGGTCAACAAGATCCTCCTGCACGGCAAGCGCTCCACCGCCGAGCGGATCGTCTACGGCGCCCTCGAGGGCGTCCGTGAGAAGACCGGCTCGGACCCCGTCGTGACCCTCAAGCGCGCGCTCGAGAACGTCAAGCCGGCTCTCGAGGTCAAGTCCCGCCGCGTCGGTGGCGCGACCTACCAGGTTCCGGTCGAGGTCCGTCCGGGCCGCGCCAGCACCCTGGCGCTGCGCTGGATGGTCGGTTACTCCCGCGCCCGTCGCGAGAAGACCATGACCGAGCGCCTGATGAACGAGATCCTCGACGCCAGCAACGGCCTCGGTGCTTCCGTGAAGCGTCGCGAGGACACCCACAAGATGGCCGAGTCCAACAAGGCCTTCGCGCACTACCGCTGGTAGTCCTAACCCCGTCACTAGACAGAGAGAGAACGAGCCACCATGGCTGCAACCTCCCTTGACCTCGCCAGGGTCCGCAACATCGGGATCATGGCGCACATCGACGCGGGCAAGACCACCACCACCGAGCGGATCCTGTTCTACACCGGTGTGTCGTACAAGATCGGTGAGGTCCACGATGGCGCTGCCACCATGGACTGGATGGAGCAGGAGCAGGAGCGCGGCATCACGATCACGTCGGCCGCGACGACCTGTCACTGGACCGTCGACGACGTCGAGAACACCATCAACATCATCGACACCCCGGGCCACGTCGACTTCACCGTCGAGGTGGAGCGTTCGCTTCGCGTCCTCGACGGTGCCGTGACGGTGTTCGACGGTGTCGCCGGTGTCGAGCCCCAGTCCGAGACCGTGTGGCGGCAGGCTGACCGCTACGGCGTTCCGCGCATCTGCTTCATCAACAAGCTGGACCGCACGGGCGCCAACTTCTTCTTCTGCGTCGACACCATCGTGGACCGCCTCAAGGCGACCCCGCTGGTGATGCAGCTGCCGATCGGTGCCGAGGGCGACTTCGCCGGCGTGGTGGACCTGGTCCGCATGAAGGCGCTGGTCTGGACCGCCGAGGCCGCCAAGGGCGAGATGTACGACACCGTCGACATCCCGGCCGACCTGGTGGAGCAGGCCGCGGAGTACCGCGAGGCGCTCATCGACACCGTGTCGAACGTCAGCGACGAGGTGATGGAGCTCGCCCTGGAGGGCGAGGACATCCCCGAGGAGCTGCTGGTCGCCGCGATTCGCAAGGGCACCCTGGAGTCCTCCTTCACGCCGATCTTCTGCGGCACCGCGTTCAAGAACAAGGGCGTTCAGCCCCTGCTCGACGCGGTCGTCAAGTACCTGCCGTCGCCGCTGGACATCGAGTCCATCGAGGGCACCAAGCCCGGCGACGACTCGGTGAAGATCTCCCGCAAGGCCTCGGACGACGAGCCGCTCGCGGCGCTGGCGTTCAAGATCATGTCGGACCCGCACCTCGGCAAGCTGACCTTCGTCCGGATCTACTCCGGCCGTCTCGAGGCCGGCACCGCCGTCCTCAACGCGGTGAAGGGCAAGAAGGAGCGCATCGGCAAGATCTACCGGATGCACGCGAACAAGCGTGAGGAGATCGACTCGGTGGGCGCCGGCGACATCGTCGCCGTCATGGGTCTCAAGCAGACCACCACCGGCGAGACCCTGAGCGACGACAAGCAGCCGGTCATCCTGGAGTCCATGGACTTCCCGGCCCCGGTCATCCGCGTCGCGATCGAGCCGAAGTCGAAGGGCGACCAGGAGCGTCTGGGCACCGCGATCCAGCGGCTGGCCGAGGAGGACCCGTCCTTCCAGGTCAACACCGACGAGGAGACCGGCCAGACCATCATCGCGGGTATGGGCGAGCTGCACCTCGAGGTGCTGGTCGACCGTATGAAGCGTGAGTTCAAGGTCGAGGCCAACGTCGGCAAGCCGCAGGTCGCGTACCGCGAGACGATCCGCAAGGCCGTCGAGCGCATCGACTACACGCACAAGAAGCAGACCGGTGGCTCCGGCCAGTTCGCGAAGATCCAGATCGCGATCGAGCCGATCGAGTCCGGCGAGGGCTACGAGTTCGTCAACAAGGTCACCGGTGGCCGCGTGCCGCGGGAGTACATCCCGTCGGTCGACGCCGGCTGCCAGGAGGCCATGGAGTTCGGCGTGCTCGCCGGCTACCCGCTCCAGGGTGTCCGCGTGACGCTGCTCGACGGTGCCTCGCACGACGTCGACTCCTCCGAGCTCGCGTTCAAGATCGCCGGTTCGATGGCCTTCAAGGAGGGCGCTCGCAAGGCGTCCCCGGCTCTGCTGGAGCCGATGATGGCCGTCGAGGTCACCACGCCCGAGGACTACATGGGCGATGTGATCGGCGACATCAACTCCCGCCGTGGCCAGATCCGGGCCATGGAGGAGCGTCACGGCGCCCGCGTCGTTCAGGCGCTGGTGCCGCTCTCCGAGATGTTCGGCTACGTCGGTGACCTGCGCAGCAAGACCTCTGGTCGCGCGAGCTACTCGATGCAGTTCGACTCGTACGCCGAGGTTCCGCGGAACGTGGCGGACGACATCATCGCCAAGGCCAAGGGCGAGTAAGGACCGTCAAGGTCCTTGCCTGTGTGCCTGAACCGCCCCGCAGATCGGGACGTTTCAGACCCCTTAGGCTATAAGGAGGCAAGCCCGGCGGGGTCGACCCGACCCCGCCGGCGTCTCCGCCCCACCCGCGGGACGGCATGGTGCGCATTCCTGCGCCCGTACCCAACCCGATCAAAGACCAACTGACGTCGTACGGCGTACAGAATTGTCCTCAGGAGGACTGCAGTGGCGAAGGCGAAGTTCGAGCGGACGAAGCCCCACGTCAACATCGGCACCATCGGTCACATCGACCACGGTAAGACGACCCTTACCGCGGCGATCACCAAGGTGCTGCACGACGCGTACCCCGACATCAACCCCTTCACGCCGTTCGACCAGATCGACAAGGCGCCGGAGGAGCGGCAGCGCGGTATCACCATCTCGATCGCGCACGTCGAGTACCAGACCGAGGCGCGTCACTACGCCCACGTCGACTGCCCGGGTCACGCGGACTACATCAAGAACATGATCACCGGTGCGGCCCAGATGGACGGTGCGATCCTCGTCGTCGCCGCCACCGACGGCCCGATGCCGCAGACCAAGGAGCACGTGCTCCTGGCCCGCCAGGTCGGCGTCCCCTACATCGTCGTCGCCCTGAACAAGGCCGACATGGTGGACGACGAGGAGATCCTGGAGCTCGTCGAGCTCGAGGTCCGTGAGCTCCTCTCCGAGTACGAGTTCGACGGCGACAACCTGCCGGTCGTGCGCGTCTCGGCGCTCAAGGCGCTCGAGGGCGACAAGGAGTGGGGCGAGAAGCTCCTCGGCCTGATGGCCGCCGTGGACGAGTCCATCCCGACCCCGGCTCGTGACGTCGAGAAGCCGTTCCTGATGCCGATCGAGGACGTCTTCACGATCACCGGTCGTGGCACCGTCGTCACCGGCCGCATCGAGCGTGG
>FTKT01441462.1_pt1 | contig 10238 bp, 11 predicted proteins | sample 1658271 | NCBI WGS metagenome assembly FTKT01 (sample SAMEA3914811, study PRJEB12502) | metagenome | biome: forest; material: soil | place: Canada | collected 2011-08-04 | depth 0.3 m | reverse complement strand
CGATATAGTCGACAGCTTGTTTATCCACGTGGGATCGGTCTGGCTGACGCCCAGATAGTTAAATTCGAAATAGACGATCGCCATAGCGGGCAGGATTGTACAGACCAATCCAGTAAGGAAGAATGCCACGAAATTACCGCCGAGCAGGCGGAAGAAACGGTTGAACGCGTTACCGAAGGTGAATGGCATGGATCCCCCCATGATGTGTTGTCACAGGAGGAAATCACACTCTGGGCGATTTGGCTACCTTTAGACGCGAGCCGCCGGTTTCAGGCTTTAACGGGCGCCGTCGAACCACGCAGGACAATGTCATGCTGCAGCACCAGGTGCGGTACCGGATGGGGCCATTGTCCGCCGCCCGCTGCCGATAACCGGGTGAACAACAGGTCGCCGGCCGCCGCGCCTAGCTTCATCACCGGCTGACGCACGGTGGTCAAGGCTGGCCAAACCATTTCAGCGGTGGGAATGTCATCGAAGCCGACGACTGACAAGTCGTCCGGCAGCTTGAAGTCGCGTTCATGCGCCACCTTGATGACCGCGGCGGCCATTTCGTCATTGGAGGCGAAGATGGCCGATGGCGGATCGGCGCGGCCCAGCAGGCGGTTGGCGCAATGGATGGCCGAGAAGTAGCGGAATTCGCCTTCTTCGACCAGGTCGGGATCGACACTCAGGCCCGCCTCGGCCAAGGCTTGTTCGAAGCCGGCAAAGCGCAGGTGGGTACCCGCGTGGTTCAGCAGTCCCTTGATAAAGCCGATCCGGCGGTGGCCCAGCGCGATCAGGTGCTGGGTCATCTGGTAGGCTGCGCGCAGTTCGTCAATGCGGACGGATGGGGTGTGGCGCGTCTCGGCCAGCGGAGTGACGCAGACGAAGGGGATGCCGGCTTCCTCGAGCACCATCTGCAGCACGTCGTTGTCGGTCAGGGGCGCGGTCAGGACGACGCCGTCCAGCCGCAGCCGGCGCACCAGAGTCCGCATGCGGCGCTCGAAGTCGGGGCTGCGGTAATCCAGTTCCTCGATCACCAGGTGGTAGCCGAAATAGGCGCAGCGGCTGATCAGGCCCATCTGGATGTCGCTGGTATAGGTGCCGCCGGGGTCACCGTACAACTGGCCGATGACGTAAGACTTTTCCTGGCTCTGGCTGCGCATGCCACGCGCCAGTTCGTTTGCCTCAAAGCCAAGCTCGGCCACGACTTTACGTACGCGCGCACGGGTTTCGGCGCTGACGTGACGCTCGTTATTGATGACGCGTGAGACCGTCTTGATCGAGACGCCGGCGCGCTCGGCGACATCGACGATGGTGGGCTTCTTGTCCATCGGTCAGCCGGCCGGGGCGCGGGTGGCCGCGGGCCGGTCGACGAAGCCCTGGGCATAAACCTGGTCGATGAGGCTGCGATGGGCGGGCAGGTCCTGGCTGGCGCGTTCGCCGAAGGCGCGAATGCGGGCAAAGGCTTTTTCCGCAGCGTCGGCCGCCGGAAAACTGCCGCGCGCCGCTTCGTAGTCGGTGTCAAAGTTCATGCCGTACAGGATGTACTGGTAGTTGAAGAACGAGAAAGTATCAATGTCGTCGAGGAAGTCGAAACGCGACGGCGGTCGATATTTCCACATTTCCAGAAGTTCGTTCAATTCATCAGGGATGGTGCGGGCATCGGCATTTTCACGCCAGAACGGTTCCTGGCGGCGCGTCACGCAGTAATGCAGCTTCAGGAAGTTGACTATCTTTTCGTTGCGCTGGGTCAGGCGTTCATTGAACACGCGCGCCGAGGCGTCGAGTGGACCGTTGTTGGCGAACAGATCGACGATCATCGAGATGGCGACTTCGATCATCATGATGCCGGTGGCCTCCAGCGGTTCGAAGAAACCACCCGACAGGCCGACGGCGACGCAGTTCTTGATCCACTGTTTTTCGCGGTAACCCGTGTCGAACTTGATCAGTCTGGGTTCGACGTCCTTGTGCTTCGGCCCAAGATAACCGCGCAAGATTTCTTCGGCGCGGTCGTCGCTGGAATGGTTTGACGAATAGACATAGCCGATGCCGCGGCGTGTGTTCAAGCCGATGTCCCAGGTCCAGCCAGCTTCGTGGGCGGTCGAGACGGTATAGCTTTCGATCGGGGCGTCGGGCGTGTCGTAGGGCACCTGGATGGCAAGCGCTCGGTCGGTCAACAACTGGTGCCCGACCGAAGTGAAGGGGCTCTTCAGCGCCTTGCCGATCAGAAGCGAGGCAAAACCCGTGCAGTCGACATAGAAGTCGGCGCTGAGCGGTCCGTGCTCGACCGAGGTGACCCCGGCGATAGACCCGTCCTCGGCCAGTTGGACGTCGGCGATGCGGCCTTCCAGGTGGCGCACACCCAACGACTTGGCATGGTTGGCCAGCAGTTTGCCGAGATTGGCGGAGTCAAAGTGATAGGCGTAATTGATCGGGCCGGCATAGTGGCCTTCGTAGATGCGCTTGGGCGCGCGTTTGGCTTCGGCGACGCGCTTCTGGAAGGTGACCGCCTCGGCAAATGGCACGCGTGTCTTCGGATTCTGTAGCAGCCAGTAGGGCAGAAGGCCGGCGCCTTCGCCGAACATGGGCGGATCGAAAGGATGAAAATAGTGATCGTGGTGAAGCTGACCCGCGGCGTCGGTGACGGGGGTCTTTTCCCAGTCGACGAAACGGATGCCCTGTTTGAAGGTTGCGGTCGATTCGCGCAGGAAGATCGCTTCGTCGATGCCAAGCGTTTCCAGTGTCGTACGGATTGTGGCGAATGAGCCCTCGCCGACCCCGATCGTGCCGATGTCCGGGCTTTCGATCAAGGTGATAGGGATCCCGCCAGTCTCCGGCCGGCCAAACACCTTGGCCAGGTAGCACGCCGTCATCCAGCCCGCGGTCCCGCCGCCGACAATGAGTATGGACCGTCTTGGTGTCATGGTGCCCCGCTTTTCATCGAACGCTAACACGGGGTTGGGCAGCCGACAACCTTGTCATGGCGCAGGTCAGGTAATTACCAAAACCAGACCACAATCGCCACGGTCAGGACCATTAGAACCAGGGACAGGTAGCGGTAGTTCTGCCAGGGTTTGGCGGCGCGCAGATGTTCCGTCTCAGCCTGCCAGACCGCCTTGGAGAACATCAGCGGTGCGATGCGGGCGACGTCGGGTGCCGGCCCCGACAGGGTGCCGCCGGCGATGGCCAGGAGGCTGACCACGAAGATGACCATGGCGGCAACCAGGAAATGCAGCGGAATGATGTGAAAGACTTCGATCCCGAAGAACAGCCCAAAGCTGGCCGCCGTGCCGACGGTCAGGCCCCAGGCGGCGCCGGCATTGTTGACGCGGCGGACGAAGAGGCCGGTCAGAAAGACGGCGGCGATTGGCGGCACGAAATAGCACAGCACCGATTGCAGGTACTGCCACAGCGTGTCCTTGAAGTGGATGATCTGTGGCGCCCACAGGATGGAAATGATCATCAGCACGATGGCCAGGACCCGGCCGGTGACGATCAGCGCCTGGTCGTCCATATCAGGCTTAAAGCGGCGGACGAAGTCCATGGTCAGCAGGGTCGAGGTCGAGTTGTAGATCGCCGACAGGCCGGACAGGATCGAGATCAAGCAGGCGGCCAGGATCAACCCGGTCAGGCCGGGCGGTAGCAGGCCGAAGACGATATGGGCGAAGACCTGGTCGGGCTGCTTCAGGCCGGGAAACAGCAGAAGGGCCGCGGCGCCCGGCAGGATGACCAGGAACAGGTTGGTCAGTTTCAGAGCCCCGCCCAGCAGGCTGCCCCAGCGCCCGTGGTCCAGCGACTTGGCCGCCAGCACGCGTTGCACCATTGTTTGGTTGGTGCACCAGAAGTAAAACCCGATCAAGGGAACGCCGGTCACCAGCCCCATCCACGGCAATGTGCTGTCGCCGGCGCCCATGATGAGGTGCAGCTTGGCCGGATCGACATGGGTCATGACCTGGTGCCAGCCGCCCGCTGCCTTGAAGCCGAAAAAGGCGATAGCGGCGCAGGCGGTGACCAGGACCAAGCCCTGGATCGACTCGACCAGGATTACGGCACGCAGGCCCCCGCCCAGCAGGAAGGCGCCGGCCAGCAGGGCAAGGCCTGTCGAGACTTCCCACAATGGCCAGCCCGGAAACAGCATCTGGAACAGCACGGCGCCGGCGAACAGGCCACCCGAAGCATCGAGAAAGGTGCCGAGCGCCACCGACAGGCCAGACACGTAGGTGCGCACGAAGCGGCCGTAGCGCAGTTCGAGGAACTCTGGCACGGTGAAGACCTGCGACTTGACGTAGGTCGGCAGGACGAAGGCGCAGAACATCGGCAGGACGAAAGCCGCCATCCATTCGTAGGCGAAGACGCTGATGCCGTGGGCGTAGGCGCTGCCGGTTAGGCCGACCAGGGACGTTGCCGAAATCGTCGAGGCATAGAGGGCAAAGCCGATCTTAGGCCAGGATGAAGAAGAGGCCGCCAGGAAATGGTCGCGCGCCTTCTTGGCGCGGCGCCGGTCCATGACGCCTGCGACCACCAGTCCGCCGATGTAGAGAATGATCACGGCCAGGTCGAGAAACGTCAAGCTGTGGGTCTGGATCATCGCCTGCCTATCTTGGTCTTTTTATCGGACCTTGGTCTTTTTATACGCCGGACATTAGTGGGAATGGCAAAATTGGAAAGCGGTTTTTGCGCTTGCCAAGCCCCGCGAGGCGCGCGCAAAACCAGAATACGTATCCCCGGAGTCCTTATGAGCCAGACTTATGACTATGCCGTGGTCATCGGCCGTTTTTCGCCCTGCGACAAGGGCCATGTCGAGCGACTTTCAAAGTTAAGCGAAGTCGCGCGCCGGGTGCTGGTCCTGGTGTCGGCCGCCGACAAGGCGCGGGAATCGCGCATGCCGTGGACGGCCGATGAGCGTGAGGCCATGTTGCGGACGGGTCTGGATACCGTGGCCGACCGCTTCGTCTTCGGCCGGGTCGGCGACCACGCCTATACGCCACATATGTTCGCCGACGAGGTCGTGCAGCAGTTCGACGCGTTTCGCGGTACGGATCTGGCTGGCCCCGTGGCGTTGGTGTCGCGCGCCGCCGATGTGCGTACCGATGCGCTTGCCGCCTTGCCGGCGGACTGGACGCGGATCACGCCGCCGCCGGGCCTGGACCGTACCGTTCTATTGGATACATTATACGGTGACGACGCGGTCTTCGCGCAATTGAACGCCGAAGTACCGGAGGCGGTATTCGAATGTCTGCGGACCTTCCGCGGGACTGACGTTTTTACCGGCATGGCGGCGGAACATGGCTATGTCGAAGCCTACAAGAAATCCTGGGCGGTTGCGCCCTATCCCTCGGTCTTCGTCGCCACCGACGTCCTGGCGATCCAGTCCGATCCCGCCGGTATCCCGCACCTGTTGCTGGTTAGGCGTGGTGGCATCCCGGGCAAGGGGCAGTGGGCGATGCCGGGTGGGTATCTCAATCCGGATGAGGCACTGGTCGATGGCGCCTTGCGCGAGCTTCGTGAGGAGACCGGGATGACGCTGGCGGACGATGCGCTGAAGGCGTGCCTGAAGGGCGTCGAAGTCTTCTCCGATCCGGACCGGGCGTCGCGTGGAAGGGTCATCACTCACAATCACCATTTTGTCCTGCCAGCCGGCCCGTTGCCGGGGGTAGAGGGCGCCGACGACGCAGAACACGCCGTGTGGCTGCCGCTTCGCGACCTGCCCTCCCTGCACGGTTTTTTCTTCGAAGATCACTATGAGATGATCGAATACATCCTGGGTCAGGAGGTCTAGATGCGCCGCGCGATCCTGACCGCCCTGGTGTTGCTGACGGCGGCGCCGGCCGCCCATGCCGGCGCCGCGGATGACGCCTTCACCGCCATCTACACGGCGGAATGGCACTGGCGGCAATCCTTGTCGGGCGGCGACGACAGCATGGTCTCCGCCCATTTGCCCGACGTCAGCGCCGCGGCGCAACAGGCCCAGTTGGCCTATTGGCAGCAGATTGAAAAGAAGCTGCAGGCCGTTGACGTGGCGAACCTGTCCGCCGCCAATCGCGACAACTACGCCGTCTACAAGGCGCAGATTGACGCGTTCGTCGCGGCCCTGGCGTTTCGCGAATACGAAAAGCCGGTCAATTCCGACAGCGCCTTCTGGTCCGACCTGACTTATCCCGCGCCGCAGGCGTTCCACGGCGAGCCGGACTACCGCAACTATCTTTCCCAACTGCGCGAGATACCTCGCTACTTCGCCCAACAGGTCGCCAATATGAAGGCCGGCGAGGCGCGGGGCTTTACCGCGCCCAAAGTGACGCTCGAGGGGCGTGACGCGTCGGTGGCCGCGATCGCCGGTGCCGCCTCGCCCGAGGACACGGCCTTTTACCGGCCGTTCAAGGTGATGCCGTCGACCATCCCGGCCGGGGTCCAGGCGCAATTGCGCGCCGAAGCGGCCAAGACGATATCGACCCAGGTCGTACCGGCCTATCGCGGGCTGCTGACCTATCTGCGCACCGACTATATTCCGCGCGCCCAGCCGGCCCTGGGCGCGTCGGCCTATCCGGACGGCGCGGCCTATTATCAGTCGAAGATCCACGAGTTCACCACGCTGGACCTGACTCCGGCTCAGATCCACCGGATCGGCCTTGACCAGGTGGCCTTGATCCATGCGCAGATGGTGGATGTAATGCACGAGGCGAAGTTCGACGGCGACCTTCCGGCTTTCTTGAAATATCTGCGCACCGACCCGCAATTCTACGCCAAGACGCCGCAGGACCTGCTCGATCGCGCCGCCTGGACCGCCAAGACCTTCGACGGCAAGGCCGGCCAATGGTTCGGCCGGCTGCCGCGGGCGCGTTTCGGTATTGTGCCGGTGCCGGCTGATATCGCGCCCTATTACACCTCGGGCCGCGGCGGGCCCGACGGTTACCTGGTCAATACGTACGACTTGCCGTCGCGGCCCCTGTTCCAACTGACGGCGCTGACCCTGCATGAATCGGCGCCTGGCCACGCCTTGCAGATGTCCCTGGCATCCGAGAACAAGACACTGCCGGAATTCCGCCGCGATGGGTATATCAGCGCCTATGGCGAGGGCTGGGCGCTCTATTGCGAATATCTCGGCCAGGAAATGGGCATGTACGACACGCCCTATGACCGGTTCGGCTATCTCAGTTACCAGATGTGGCGGGCGGCCCGGCTGGTCGTCGACACCGGCATCCATTCGATGGGCTGGACGCGCGAGCAGGCCAGACAATACCTGCGCGACAATACGGCCCTGTCCGAGCATGAGATCGATACCGAGGTCGACCGCTACATCTCGTGGCCCGGCCAGGCCCTGTCCTATTATCTGGGCGAGATGGCGATCCGTGACGCGCGCACCAGGGCGGAAACGGCACTGGGCGCGAAGTTCAATATCCGCGCCTTCCACGACGCGGTGCTGGAAACCGGCAGCGTGCCCCTGCCGGTGCTGACGGCGCATATCGACGCCTTTATCGCCGGCGGCGGGGTCGGGCCCTATCCGGACGAGGAGAAGTGATTATCGTTTTTGGGGGGTGTGAAGGAATCGCACGATCTGGATATTTTCGCCGATGATCCGATAGACCACGATGAAATTTGTGCGGTTGATCGACAGTTCACGCGCCCCCCTGACGGGACTTGGCCGGCCGAGGTGCGGGAATTTCAGCAAACGTTCGGTTTGTCGGTCAATTTCATCGAACTGCGCGAGGGCGGTGTCGAGACTGTGCTGAGCAATATATTCGAGGGCTTTGTCACGGGCGTCTTCGGCAGTATCGACCCAATAGACCTGACTCATTCAGCCGCTTTCAATGCAGCATCCCGAGCGGCAATGCGCGCCACGAGAGAGTCACGCTGTTCACGCCAGCGACCTTGTTGCAGTTCCTCCTGGGTGTACCATTTCGTATTTGGATCATCGGCTTCCTTGAGGCCGGCTTCGATCTCGCCATTCATCCAGGCGCGATGATCGCGTTCTTCCCGGCGTGCCTGGATAAAGTCGCGCATGAACTCACGCACGATCTGCGACGCCGGCCGGTGCGTCGCTTCCGCCTCGGCCATGAAGGCGTCACGCAGGTCGGCTTCAAGCTTCAGGGTAAAAACGGCTTCCTTCATCGTGTACGCTCCTGCGTTCAGACGATATACTGATGTAGTATAGCAAACGTTAGTACCTTTTTCAATCGCCGCCAGAGCATCATGCCAAAAGGTGGACGCCACTTTTTGGGAAGACAGGATGCAAAACAAAAAGCTAGAGCGGCGTTTTGAGTCTACCAAAACGCTTCTCGCTCTAGGTAACGGTCGTATTGATCTCCAGGCCGGCCTTCAGCGTCTTGGTCACCGGCGTGCGCTCGGAAATGTCGGCCAGCCGCGCTTTCTGGTCGTCGGTCAGGTCGCCGTGCAGGGTAATGGTGCGCGCGATGATCTCTTTCGCCTCTTCGCGGTAGAAGTGGATGGCGACGTCGGCGCCGGTCAGCGGCCAGCCCTTTCGCTCGGCATACATGCGCAGCGTGATCGCCGTGCACGCCGCCAGGGACGAGGTCAGCAGGTCGTAGGGCGCCAGGCCGGCATCCTGGCCGCCATTGGCCGGCGGTTCGTCGGCAATGATCGTGCGACCGGCGACCTCGATCGTCGTGGCATAGTCGGTGGTGCCGATACGGGCAGAGGCGCGGGCCATCAGACTCTCCGAAATGAAAAAGGCCGGACGTTTGTACGCCCGGCCTGTAGAAATTCCAGATCGTTCTTACGATCTGGCAAGCGCGACGGCGCGCTCGAGCGATAAAGGCCTTACCCGTGCAGCTTGGCGGCGGTTTCGGCGACGCGCTTGCCCTGGTAGCGGGCACCGGCAAGGTCGTTTTCCGACGGCTGGCGCGAACCGTCGCCTGCGGCGACGGTCGTGGCGCCGTAGGGTGAGCCGCCATGGACTTCATCGATGACCATCTGGCCGGCATAGCCGTAGTCCAGGCCGACGATGACCATGCCGAAGTGCAGCAGGTTGGTGATGATCGAGAACAGGGTCACTTCCTGGCCGCCGTGCTGGGTGGCGGTCGAGGTGAAGGCGGCGCCGACCTTGCCGTTCAGCGCGCCTTTCGCCCACAGGCCGCCGGCCTGGTCGAGGAACGACGCCATTTGCGAATTCATGCGGCCGAAGCGGGTGCCGGCACCGACGATGATGGCGTCGTAATTGGCCAGCTCGTCGATGGTGGCGATCGGGGCTTCCTGGTCAAGCTTGAAGTAGGAGGCCTTGGCGACGGCTTCGGGTACGGTTTCCGGCACGCGCTTGATGTCGACCTCGGCGCCGGCGCTGCGGGCGCCTTCGGCGACGGCCTTGGCCATGGTTTCAATGTGGCCGTAAGCCGAATGATAGAGGACGAGCACCTTGGGCATGGGAATCTCCGCGTGAAGTTGAAGCCAATCAGGCTGCGCCCTTAAACCATAACTGTTACGGTTACGGAAACAAATTTTCGTGAAAAAGCCCCGCGGTGGGAAGCCGCGGGGCATGGGGACGGCCGCCAGGGGGCAACGGCCGCTTTGGGCTCACAGGAAGAAGGATCAGTCGAAATCGACGGGGGCCTCGGTCGTATGCGGCGCATGGGCGTAACCCTGCGGATAGACGGCTGCGTCGGCGACGTAGAGGCCGCTGAGGAAGGTCACGAAAGCGGCGACGAAACCCAGGGTGATGAACAGATTGTTGCGCGAGGTACGCGCTTCCTCGGTTTCGGCGTCCAGGGACCAACGGGCGAAGTCGGGTAGGGTGCGAACGCGGGGGCGAAGGACAAGATTGCCGAAGGAGGCGGTCTGCGGTTCGAACAGGGCGGTGGCCATCGTGGTCATCCTTACGGAAACGGGGTTTGCGGCTTCCTCTACACGCTCACCTTAGTCGCGGGCGGGTAAGAGGTAAGTGGCGAACCAAAAGACGTTCTGTAAGTATCCAGTAAGGAGAATCCGGCCAGGTCGTGAGACGGAAAGGGCTTATTCCGTAACGGTTTTCACGTCGGTATCGACATGTACCCGGACCTGGGTCGCGGCCGTTACTCTCGGGCCGACCAAATTGACCGTGGTGAGCCCGTTGTTCACCGAGACGGTTCGGATCGAGCTGCCGTCGGCCAAAGTCTTGATGACGACCTTGCACGGCCTGCTCGCTTTGACCACAGAGATCTTTATCGGCTTGACGTGGACGACCGGCCTGGCGATGGCGACTGGCATTGGGGCGGGCGAAGGGGCGGCTACTGGTGCAACGGGTGCAACAGGCGCAACAGGCGCAACAG
>FTKT01000005.1_pt2 | contig 10240 bp, 8 predicted proteins | sample 1658271 | NCBI WGS metagenome assembly FTKT01 (sample SAMEA3914811, study PRJEB12502) | metagenome | biome: forest; material: soil | place: Canada | collected 2011-08-04 | depth 0.3 m | reverse complement strand
GTTCATCACGAACGGGCCGTAGTGGGCGACGGGTTCGCGGATGGGCAGGCCGCCGAGGAGGACGACCTCGAAGTTGGCGCTGCGGGAGTCCTGGACCTCGTCCGCCCGGATGGTGAGGGAGTTGCCCTCGCCGAAGACCACGGACTGTCCCATCTGGAAGGGGCGCCGCTCGGTGCCGGCGGAGCCGCTGCCGGCCAGGCCGTAGGCGAGGGCGTTGAAGTCGCTGCGCCAGGGGAGGGTGATCTGCGCGCCGGGGTTCACCGAGACGTGGATCATGGTGATCGGCGTGTGGGTGGCGCCGGGGCCCTGGTGGCCCGCGATGTCGCCGGCGATCAGGCGGATCAGGCCGCCGCCGTCCTCGGAGGCGAGCAGCTTGATGTTCGAACCCCGGATGTCCTGGTACTTCGGGGCGATCATCTTGTCCGCGGCGGGCAGGTTCACCCAGAGCTGCAGCCCGTGGAAGAGGCCGCCGGACATGACCAGCGACTCCGGCGGGGCCTCGATGTGCAGCAGGCCGGAGCCGGCCGTCATCCACTGGGTGTCACCGTCGGTGATGACGCCGCCGCCGCCGTGCGAGTCCTGGTGGACGAAGGTGCCGTCCAGCAGGTAGGTGACGGTCTCGAAGCCGCGGTGCGGGTGCCACGGGGTGCCCTTGGGCTCGCCGGCGGCGTAGTCCACCTCGCCCATCTGGTCCATCATGATGAACGGGTCCAGGTACTTCTGGTTGATCTTCGCGAAGGCCCGGCGGACCGGGAAGCCCTCACCTTCGAAGCCCTGGGGTGCGGTGGTCACCGTCAGGACCGGCCGGGCCGTGGCGGCGGGGTCGGGGGTGGCGACGCGCGGGAGGGTCAGCGGGTTGTCGACGGTCACGGCGGGCATGTCGGCCTCCTTCGGGGGTGTGTGGCCTACATCCAGAAGATTAGTTCAATCCTCAACAAGAAGCAAGTTGAACTTTCAACCACATGCGGAGAGCTTCACTCTCCAGGATGGACGGGGTAGGGCGGGGTGGGGCGGGGCGCGACCAGGGCGGGGCGGGCTGGCTCAGCCGTACATCCGGCGCATGGTGAAGTCGACCATCTGCTCCACGGCCTTGGCGTCGAACACCATCCGGTGCTCGCCCTCCATGTCCAGCGCGAAGCCGTACCCGGTCGGCAGCAGGTCCAGCACCTCGGCGCCGGAGACGGTGAAGTGCTTCGACTCCTTGCCCGCGTAGCGCCGCAGCTCCTTGAGCGAGCTGAACATCGGGATCACCGGCGTCGGGGTGTTGTGCAGCGCCAGGAAGCCCGGCCGCTCGCCGCGCGGGCAGTGCACCTTGGAGGTGATGAAGATCGCCTGGAAGTCCTCCACCGGCATCGAGCCGGTGGTGAAGGCGCGCACCGCGTCGGCCAGCGAGGGAGGCGAGGGTTCCGGGTAGAGCGACTGGCCGGCCGACGGCTGCTCGCCGTATCCGCCCATGCCCGGGCCGGCCTGTCCGGTTGCCTGGCCGTCGTAGCCCGGCTGCCCGTACATGCCGTTCATGCCCTGCTGCCCCGCCTGCTGGTAGGGGTCGCCGGGGTAGCCGCCGTTCGCGCCGGGTGCGCTCTGCTCATAGCCGTACACACGGACAGGCTAGCGGGCCGAGTGGCCCTCGTGGAGCGGCCGATCCGGACAAGGTGGAGTGGGATGGTCCGGTGGGTACGGCACTGGCGCCGCGTCGGGCGGTAGTGACTGTGTTCACGCTGGTTTAACGTCCAGGGGCTTGAATAAGTTACTAACCGGTAGCATCATAAGGACTACTGGTGGGTAGGGGCGTCCGGAGGAACGGCGCACCCGGAAGCGACGAACCGGAGATACGGTCATGGGTCACTACAAGTCCAACCTGCGGGACGTGGAGTTCAACCTCTTCGAGGTGTTCGGTCGCGACCAGGTGTACGGCACCGGTCCGTTCGCGGACATGGACGTCGAGACCGCGAAGAACATCCTGAGCGAGATCTCCCGGCTCGCCGAGAACGACCTGGCCGCCTCCTTCACCGACACCGACCGCAACCCGCCGGTGTTCGACCCGGAGACCAACACGGCGCCGATCCCGGACACCTTCAAGAAGAGCTACCAGACCTACATGGACGCCGAGTGGTGGCGCCTCGGCATCCCGGAGGCGATCGGCGGCCAGGTCACTCCGTCCTCGTTGATCTGGGCCTACGCCGAGCAGATCCTCGGCTCCAACCCGGCGATCTGGATGTACTCCTCCGGCCCGGCCTTCGCCGGCGTGGTCTACGAGGAGGGCACCGAGGAGCAGGCCAAGGTCGCGCAGCTGATGGTCGACCGCCAGTGGGGCGCCACCATGGTGCTGACCGAGCCCGACGCGGGCTCCGACGTCGGCGCCGGGCGCACCAAGGCGATCAAGCAGGAGGACGGCTCCTGGCACATCGAGGGTGTGAAGCGCTTCATCACCTCGGGCGAGCACGACATGTCCGAGAACATCATCCACCTGGTGCTGGCCCGCCCCGAGGGCGGCAAGCTCGGCACCAAGGGCCTGGGCCTGTACATCGTGCCGAAGTTCGACTTCGACTGGGAGACCGGCGAGCTCGGCGAGCGCAACGGCGCCTACGCCACCAACGTCGAGCACAAGATGGGCCTCAAGGCCTCGAACACCTGTGAGATGACCTTCGGTGCCAAGCACCCGGCCAAGGGCTGGCTGGTCGGCGAGAGCGTCGACGGCATCCGCCAGATGTTCAAGATCATCGAGTTCGCCCGGATGATGGTCGGCACGAAGGCCATCGCCACCCTCTCCACCGGCTACCTGAACGCGCTGGAGTACGCCAAGGAGCGCGTCCAGGGCGCCGACATCTCCAACTTCCTGGACAAGGCCGCCCCCCGGGTCACCATCACCAACCACCCGGACGTCCGCCGCTCGCTGATGACGCAGAAGGCGTACGCCGAGGGCATGCGCGCCCTGGTGCTCTACACCGCCTCGGTCCAGGACGACCTGGTCGCCGCCCGCCTGCGCGGCGAGGAGGACAAGGCCGCCGAGAGCCTCAACGACCTGCTGCTGCCGATCGTCAAGGGCTACGGCTCGGAGAAGTCCTACGAGCAGCTCGCCCAGTCGCTGCAGACCTTCGGCGGCTCCGGCTTCCTGCAGGAGTACCCGATCGAGCAGTACATCCGGGACGCCAAGATCGACACCCTCTACGAGGGCACCACCGCGATCCAGGGCCTGGACTTCTTCTTCCGCAAGATCGTCAAGGACGGCGGCCAGGCGCTCACCGCGGTCTCCGAGCAGATCCAGAAGTTCCTCGCCGCCGGCGAGGGCGGCGACGCGCTGGCCACCGAGCGCGAGCTGCTCGCCAAGGCGGCCGGCGACCTGGAGGCGATCGTCGGCAAGATCCTGGCCGACCTCTCCTCGGTCGAGCAGGACGTCAAGAACATGTACAAGGTGGGCCTGAACACCACCCGCCTGCTGATGGTCTCCGGCGACGTGGTGGTCGGCTGGCTGCTGCTGCGCCAGGCCGTCGTCGCGCTGGCCAAGCTGGAGTCGGGCGCCACGGAGAAGGACGTCGCCTTCTACCAGGGCAAGATCGCCGGGGCGCGCTTCTTCGCCCGGAACATCCTGCCGACGGTCACCCCGCAGCGGCTGATCGCCGAGGGCGTCGACCTGGAGATCATGGACCTGGCCGAGGATGCCTTCTGAGGCGTCCACCACTGACCGCCTGACCCACCCTCACCCCGCGGGGCCCGGTACACCACCGGGCCCCGCGGGGTTTTCCAGTCGGCTTCCGCGGGAGGCTGCGGTCAGCCCGTGATCAGCCGGGCGGCGTTCCGCGCCAGGTCCTCGTAGCGCTGCCGGTAGGCGGCCAGCGCGCTCTCGTGGGAGTCGATGTACCGCTGGTCGTAGGCGCGTTCGACGGCGACGAGCACCCCCACCGTGTTGTTGGCGAGCTTGCAGCGCAGGTCGGCGGTGGCGGTGGCGATCTCCTCGGCGGAGGTGGTGGTCCGCGGCCACCGGGGATCGAGCATCGCGGCCGCCGGGTCGTGGTAGCCGTAGCCCATGCCCCGCATGCAGTCCGACCACTTCGCGTAGGCCGCGACCACCCGCGGGTCGCTCTGCGAGGTCTTCGGGCCGCCCTCCGGCAGTTCGGCGTCGCCGACGGCCGGCAGCGCGCCGCCGATCGTGTCCAGGCCCTTCCGGTCGCAGCCGCCGGGCGGCAGCGGCAGCCCGTTGACCTCGGTGGCGGCTCTGCCGCTGGCCGGGTCGGTGCCCATCAGCGCGGTCAACTCCTCGGTGGTGGCGTGGTGGGCGGGGGCCAGGGCGGAACCGGGCTGCGGGGCGGCGACGGTGATCCACGCGTTGTACGCCTTGGTGCCGGCGGTGGCCGGGTCGAAGGCCCCGTAGAGCACGGTGCGGGCGAAGCGGCCGCGGGCCGAGCCGTCCAGGTCGCCCAGGTCGGTGGGCGTGTGGGGGAAGCCGAAGGTGCGCATGCAGTCGGCGGTGACCAGGTCGGCGGCCTTGGACAGCTGCCTGATCTGCTCGGTGGTGACCTGGTATGCGTCGGTCGGCAGCGAGATCTGGCTCGGATCGGTCACCGTCGGGATGGCGCCGAGGGCCGGTGGCGAGGGCTGGGCCCCGCCACCGGCGGCGGAGGTGCATCCGGTCAGGACGAGTGCGGTGGTCGCCCCCAGCAGCGCGCACAGGGGTCGGCTCTTCATCGGTCGGCTCACGTCCTCTTCCCTCTGCCGAAATCCCGCTGTCGGGATCCGCTGTCGGAATCCCTCGGTCGGGATCCCACTGTCAGCGGCGGGTCAGCGTCCGGTGATGTTGATGATCTCCACGCCGCTGGTCGGCAGCGCGGCGCCGCCGCCGACGCCCAACTGCACGTTCTGCACGCTGCCGTCGCTCATCCGGATGGTGCGGGTGACGGAGTTGTTGTTTCCGCTGGTGATCGCGTACACGTCGACGATGTGGACGACCGTGGAGCCGTTGTTCGCGAAGCAGACCTCGCCCTCGTTCCAGTCCGCGTAGAAGTCCGAACGGCCGGCGCAGTCCACGGAGTTGATGGCGGCGGCCGGACCGGCCGCGACCAGTCCGAGGGCCAGGGTCGCGGCGCCGGTCAGAGCGATGGCGGCCAGGCGCTTGCGGTTGGTCATGATCTCTGAACTCCTCTGGTCCGACCGCCCGTCGAGGGGCGGGATGGCGGGGGTGCGGGGGTCAGTTCTGGACGAGCTGGGCGGCCCTCTTCAGCAGCTCGTCGTACTGCCGCTGGTAGGCGGCCAGTTGGGCGGCGTGCGTGTCGATGTACCGCTGGTCGTAGGCGCTCTGGACGGCGGTGATCACGCCCACCGTGTTGCCGGTGATCTTGCACTCCACGTCGGCGGTGGCGGTGGCGATCTCCTCGGCGGAGGCGGTGGTCTGCGTGGTGGTCTGCGTGGTGGTCTGTGCGTTGGGGTGCGACGGGTGCCACTTCTGGTCGGCGATCGCCGCGATCGGGTCGTGGTAGTGATATCCCTTGCCCTGCATGCAGGTTGACCAGGCCGCGTAGGCGGCGGTGAGCCGCGGATCGTCGGGCGGCGTCTTCGGGCCGCCGTCGGGCAGGCCGGACTCGCCGAGCCGCGCCTCGGCGTCGCCGAGCGCGTCGTGGCCCCGCTGGGTGCAGCCGCCGGCCGGCAGCGGTCTGCCGTTCAGGCTGCCGACCGGCTTGCCGGTGACGGGGTCGTGTCCGGTCATCGCCGTCTGCAGGTCCGCGGACGGCGGTCCGAGCGGGGCGTCGCCCGGCCGGGCCGGCGGCGGGGTGGCGACGACCGTACCGGCGTAGCCCCGCGACCGTGCGGTGGCCGGGTCGAAGAACCCGTACAGCGTGCCGCGGGTGCGCCGCGAGGAGTCCAGCTCCTGAAGCCCCAGCAGTTGGAAGCCCCTCGGGGTCAGGCCGTAGCCGCGCACGCACTGCGAGGTGACGGCGTCCTCGGCCTGGAAGATCTCCCGGACCTGGTCGGCGGTCGCCAGGTACCCGTCGATGGGCCGGGTGACCTGGCCGGGGTCGGTGATGGCGGTGACGGTGCGCAGGGGCGGGGGAGCGGCCTTGGCGGGGGCGGCGGCCGGCGCGCCGCAGGCGGAGAGGGCCAGCGCGACCAGCCCCAGGGCCGGCGCCAGATGGTGCCTCGTCATGGCTGCTTCCGTCTCTCCTGCGTCGGGTCTCGGTCGAGGCCCGTGCTGCCCTCAGCGGCCGGTGATGTCGATCCAGGTCACCGTGCCGGACGGGTACTGGTCGGTCCAGGCGGGCTGTACGTACTGGTAGTTGGTGCCGTTGGAGTCGAACCAGTTGTAGACCGCGTGGTTGTTCCCGGAGGTGACCGCCCAGGTGGCGCTGTCCCAGACGCTCACCGAGCCGTTGCTGGCGTAGCAGTACAGGTACGAGTCGGTGTGCACCTCGAAGAAGTCCGAACGGCCGTTGCAGCTGACCGAGTTGATCGCCGAGGCGGAGCCGGTCGAGATGATGCCGAGGGAGAGGGTCGCGGCGGCCACGAGGGCGGCGGCGGTGCGCCTACGAGCTGTCATGGTGGCCAATTCTTCTGTGGTGCCTATGACATGAACAGGAAGTTGGAGGGGAAGTTTGGTCGCTCGCCCGAGCCCTGCGGTCACTCTGGGTCAGCTGCCGGGCTGCCGCAGGGTCGCGCCCCGGCGGTCCGGTCGCCCCCGTCCGACAGTTGGTCCAGACCAATCCCCTACAGTGGCGACAGCTCGTGTCGACGGTCCTGGGGGGTTGATCGTGCATCAAGGAGCCGGTCGGTTCGGCTGGTTGCTGCGCCGGCTGCGACAGGAGGCCGGCCTGAGCCAGGAGGCGCTCGCCGAGCGCTCCGGGCTGACGGCCCGGGCGATCCGGAACCTGGAGTACGGCCGCTCCAGCCCCCGGACCGCCTCCACCCGGCGGCTGGCCCGGGCGTTGGGGATGGAGGGCCCGGCGGTGCTGGCCTTCGAGGCCGCCGCCGAGCACGTCCCGCGCCCCGGCGCCGAGGACGCGGCCGAGAGCGAGAGCGAGGCCGTGCACCTGCTGCTGCGGCTCGCCGGAGCCGTGCTGGCCGACCACCCCGGGCTGCCGCTGGAGGAGGTGGTCAAGCGGGTCGAGGCGGCGGAGGCCGGCCGCTGAGGACCCCCGGAGCGGGTCCGGGACGGGTCCGACACGGGTCCGCGACCGGTCCGCCACGCGTTCGCCGAGGGCCCGGACGCTGTCGTAGGCGGCGCGTACGCGGGCTGAGATCCGCGTTCGGTAGCGGCTGGTTCACGGTGCGGTCACTGTTCAGGTGATGCCGATTCCCTGTCCGTGTACGGGCATATGCTCGGGTGGGGAGGCCCTACCCCACCGGCTCCCCGCATCCCTCGACCCAGGAGCAGCATGTCGACCGCCGAACGACCGGTCTACTTCGACCGGACCCACACCGACGATCTGATCGCCTATCTGGCGTCCTCGCCCTCCCCGTACCACGCGGTGGCCGGAGCGGCCGAGCGGCTTGAGAAGGCGGGCTTCCGGCAGGTCGTCGAGACCGACACGTGGGAGGGCACGGCCGGGGGACGGTACGTCATCCGGGGCGGCGCGCTGATCGCCTGGTACGTGCCGCAGGGGGCACGTCCGGAGACCCCGTTCCGGGTGGTGGGGACGCACACCGACTCGCCCAACCTGCGGATCAAGCCGGCCCCCGACACCGGGTCGGCCGGGTGGCGCCAGGTGGCCGTGGAGATCTACGGAGGGGTGCCGCTGAACACCTGGCTGGACCGGGACCTGGGGCTGTCCGGTCGGCTCGTACTGCGCGACGGATCCCGGCGGCTGGTCCAGCTGGACGAGCCGCTGCTACGGGTGCCGCAGCTGGCGATCCATCTGGACCGTCAGGTCAACGACGGCCTCAAGCTGGACAAGCAGCGCCATCTGACCCCGATCTGGGGTCTGGGTCCGGTGGACGAGGGATCGTTGATCGCCTACGTCGCCGAGCGTGCCGCACTGGACGCTTCCGAGGTGGTGGGCTGGGATCTGATGACCCATGACGTCCAGCCGCCGTCCTACCTCGGCAAGGACCGCGAGCTGCTGGCCGGCCCGCGACTGGACAACCTGCTGTCGGTGCACGCCGCCACCGCCGCCCTCGCCGCGGCCGTCACCGCCGAGGGCCCGGACCTGCCGTACATCCCGGTGCTGGCCGCCTTCGACCACGAGGAGACCGGCAGCGAGTCGGACACCGGCGCGCAGGGCCCGCTGCTGGGCAACGTGCTGGAGCGCAGCGTCTTCGCGCGCGGCGGCACGGCCGAGGACCGGGCCCGCGCCCTGGCGGGCACCATCTGCCTCTCCTCGGACATGGGCCACGCCGTCCACCCGAACTACAGCGAGCGGCACGAGCCCGGGCACCACCCGATGCCCAACGGCGGCCCGATCCTCAAGGTCAACGTCAACAACCGGTACGCCACCGACGGCGTCGGCCGGGCCGTCTTCGCGGCGGCCTGCGAGCGCGCGGGCGTGCCCTGGCAGGCGTTCGTCTCCAACAACGCGATGCCCTGCGGCACCACGATCGGCCCGATCACCGCGGCCCGGCTCGGGATCACCACGGTGGACTGCGGTATCGCCGCGCTCTCCATGCACTCGGCGCGCGAGCTGTGCGGCGCGGACGACCCGTACCTGCTGGCCGCCGCGATCAAGGCGTTCCTGGAGGGCTGACCCGAGGTGCCCTGGCCGCGCGGCCAGGGCACCCGCCGCCGTTCCTACTCCATCCCCGCCAGCACCAGTGGCAGCCGGGTCGCCCCGCCCGCCACCAGCCTCACCGGCACGCCCCAGTCCTGCTGGTGCACATGGCAGGCCGGGTACTCGATCGCGGGGTCGTCGTCGCAGGAGGCCGCCATCGCGGAGACGTGCAGCACGCCCTCGGCCACCTGCTCGGAGAGCACCAGCTCGCGGGAGAGCGGGGCGTCCGGGCCGGCGCCCGAGACCAGCAGCTCGGGCGGGGTGGAGCTGACGAGCAGTCGGGTGGACGGGCCGTAGCGCTCGTCCAGCTTCTGGCCGCTCGGCGCGGCGAAGACCACGTCCAGCCGCAGTGTCCCCGGCGCCACCTCGGTCGCGGCCCGCTGGGTGCGGTGCGCCACCGACTCGACGCGGACCGCCTCCTCGGGCAGCCGCAGCCTGGTCAGCCGGTGCCGGGCCGACTCCACCACCACGATGTCCCCGTCGACCAGCACCGCGCCCGAGGGCTCGCGCAGGTCGGTGGCCAGCGTGCTGACCTCGCCGCTCACCGGGTCGAAGCGGCGTAGCGCGTGGTTGTAGGTGTCCGCGATCGCCACCGAGCCGTCGGGCAGCACGGTGACGCCGAGCGGGTGCTGGAGCAGCGCCTGCCCGGCCGGGCCGTCCCGGTGGCCGAAGTCGAAGAGGCCGGTGCCCACCGCGGTGTGCACGGACCGTGTTTCACGTGAAACCCAGCGCACGGCCGAGGTCTCCGAGTCGGCCACCCAGAGCCGCTCGCCGTCCGCCGAGACCGCCAGGCCCGAGGGCTGCGCGAACCAGGCCTCGGCGAGCGGACCGTCCACCAGGCCCTCGTTGGTCGTCCCCGCCGCGACCGCGACGGTGCCCGCCGCCGGGTCGAAGGCCCAGAGCTGGTGCACCCCGGCCATCGCGATCCAGACCCGGCCGTCGAAGAAGGCGACGTCCCAGGGGGAGGAGAGGTCCACCTCGCGGGCCGCGCCCTCGGTCGCCGAGCCCTGCCACCACTGCCGGCCCGTCCCGGCCAGGGTGGTCACCGAGCCGTCGGCCAGCCGCACCCCGCGCAGCGCGTGGTTGACGGTGTCGGCCACCACCACGTCGTAGCCCAGGTCCAGCCCGGCCGGCACCAGCGCCAGGCCCTGCGGCTCGCTGAACCGCGGCGCCGTCCCGTCCAGCAGCCCGCGGACCCCGTCCCCGATCCGCCGGACCACGCTCTCGCCGTCCTCGGCCAGCTCCACCAGCGCGTGGTGCCCGGAGTCGGCGACCAGATACCCGCCACCCGGCAGCCGGACCGCCTTGCCCGGGAACTTCAACGCCCCCGCCACCGGCTCCGGCGCCACGTACGGACCCTCGCCGCGGCGCAGCGTGCCCTTCGCCGCGTGCTCGGCCTCCAGCTCCGCCACCAGCCGCTCGATCGCGTGCGCATGCCCCTCGCCCGCGTGCTGGGCGACCACGTACCCCTCCGGGTCGATCACCACCAGCGTCGGCCAGGCGCGCACCGCGTACTGCTTCCAGGTCACCAGCTCCGGATCGTCCAGCAC